>Ga0207665_10000063_pt1 | contig 69485 bp, 71 predicted proteins | sample LARL112metaG_FD_184351 | JGI IMG/M metagenome (GOLD analysis project Ga0207665, IMG submission 184351) | Corn, switchgrass and miscanthus rhizosphere microbial communities from Kellogg Biological Station, Michigan, USA - LAR L11-2 metaG... | ecosystem: Host-associated > Plants > Roots >... | reverse complement strand
GTCGCGGTCCCGGTCGGGGCTGCTGCGTTCGTGGTGCGGGAGGTGCTGGATGCCGCAGATGTAGACGTGGTGGTCACGGACGTCGCCTCGACCAAGCGCCCGCTCATGTCGATAGCCGACGAGCGCTTCGTCCCAAGCCATCCGGTGGCCGGCGGCACGACCGGCGGCCCGGCCCGCGCCGCCGCGGACCTCTTCGACGCGGCCATCTGGTTCCTGACCCCGACCGAGGCTTCCTCGGCCGAGAGCGTCACGCTGGTCGAGCGCTTCGTCGCCTCGCTCGGCGCGCGCCCGGTCCGGACCAACGCCGACGCGCACGACCGCCTGCTCGCGCTCACGAGCCATCTCCCCCACGCTCTCGCCAACGTGCTCATGCTGCGCGTCGCCGAGGCCGCGGCGGACGGGGACGAGCCGCTCGCCTTCGCCAGTGCGTCGCTGCGCGAGATGACGCGGCTCGCCGGCGCAAACGCCGCGGTCTGGAGCGACATCTTCCTCGGCAACGCCGACGAGATCGTGACGGCGCTCGGCGGCTTCCGCACCTCGCTCGACGAGCTCGAGCAGGCGCTCATAGCCCGCGACCGCGACTCGATCGAGGCCTCGATCGCGGCGGCGGCCGATGCTCGTGGGCAGCTGGAGTCGTTCGCGTACCAGACCGAGCCGGAGCAGCTGAACCGCATCCGTGTCCGCGTCCCCGACCGCCCCGGCGTGCTCGCGCGGATCACTCAGATCCTCGGCGCGGCGAGCATCAACATCGAGGACTTCGAGCTCCGACACGTCTCGCCGGAGTACGGCGGCGTCCTGGTCATCCTCGTCGCCGGCTCCGACCATGCCGAAAGAGCGCGCGAGCTACTCCGCAGGGAGGGCTACGCGGCCGCCTAGGAACGACCGGTGGCAGCCACTGCACAGAAGGGCTCAGGACCGCGCACGAGGCCTGAACTCGTCGCAGGTCGAGGAGCCTCGAATTACACCGCGCACCCACCTGCATCCACCGATCGCGAGCGGCGGAAACATGTACTTGCAGTGATCGCAACGCATGTCGCCTTCCGGCGCCTTCTGGTAGTGCGCTGCCTGTTTCGAGAGTCCCCAGATCCTCATCTCGATCGTGAGCATACGTCGACTCGGAAGCTGGTGGGGCCTCGCCGGCGAAGCTACGCTCGTCGAATGGGCCGGTACTCGATCGACGGGCCGCGCTCGTGGCGATAACTCTCCGCACGTTCGCAGACAGCGATCTCGACCCGCTCTTCACCTGGGAGAGCGATCCTCGTGCGGTTCGGATGGCGGCGTTCACGCGGGCGAACCCATCCGACCGTAACGCGTTCGACGCTCACTACGAACACGTCCGCAGCGACCCGTCGAACACGCTGCTGGCCATCGAAGACGACGGGGAATTCGTCGGGACGATAGGCAGCTACACGATGGAGGGAAAACGGGAGGTCACGTACTGGATCGCACCGGCGCGTTGGGGGCAAGGTCTCGCGTCGCGGGCGCTTCAGGCATTCCTTGCCATCGAGCAGACGAGGCCGCTCTACGGTCGCGTGGCGGAACACAATGCCGCCTCGGCGAAGGTGCTCGCCCGGGCGGGCTTTGTCGAGATCGGCTCCGACACGGGGTTCGCGCGAGGGGTCGGCGCCGAGATCGTCGAGCGCATCTATCGACTCGATCACTGACGGCCCCGATTCTCGGCCTATCTCTGCCCGGGTCCGTGTGTGAGAGGCTCCGCCCGCGATGCCGCTGCAGTTTCCGACCCGCGCGGAGCGCCCCGGCCACCTCCCACACGCAGCCAGCCTGAGGGGACGGGACCTCTGGCCCGAGTTCCTGTACCACGACCCCGTGCTCGAATGGCTCCTCGGCCGCGTGGTCGGCGAATACGCCGACTTTCAGTTCTACGCCTGGGATGACGAGCGCGCGGAGGTCGTCGCTGTCGGGATGGCCGTTCCCACTTCGTGGGACGGAGACGCTGCGAGCTTGCCCGACGGAGGACTCGACGCCGTGGTCGAGGCGCGCTTCGCGGAGGGCGCATTGGAGCCGAGCGTGCTCTGCGCTCTGCAGATCTTGATCGCGGCCGAGTGCCGGGGTCAGGGTCTGAGCAGCGGCATGATCCGGCGGATGGCCGAGATCGGCCGCGACCACGGGCTCGACACGCTGATCGCTCCGGTCCGCCCGACGCTGAAGCACGTGTACCCGCTCACTCCGATGGAGTCCTACATCGGCTGGCGCCGCCCGGACGGGACTCACTTCGACCCATGGTTGAGGACGCACGAGCGCCTCGGAGCCGAGATAGTGAAGGTCGCGCCGCAATCGTGCACGGTTCCGGCTTCGGTCGCCGAATGGGAGGAATGGGCGCAGATGAAGTTTCCTCAGACCGGCGACTACGTGGTGCCCGGAGCGCTCGTGCCCGTCCAGATCGACCGCGAGCGCGACCAGGGGATCTATGTGGAGCCCAACGTCTGGATGGTGCACCCCGGCGGTTGACCACGGGCACCAGCGAGCGTCCTCCCGCCCGACGCCGGTCGCGCTAGCCGGCCTGGAGCTCGTCGACGCCGGCTTCGGCTTCGGCGACGCAGCGCTCGAACTCCGCGAACGCGTCTGCCCACGTCTGTGGGCTCCGCAGGTCGACTCCGAGCGGTAGGAGCAGGTCCTGCGGCGAGCGCGATGCGCCGCTGCCGAGGAACTCGAGATACGCCGGGACGAACCGCTCCGGATCCTCCCGGTAACGCGCCGCGAGCGAGAAGGCGATGAGGTGCGCGAACGCGTAGGCGTAGGTGTAGAAGCGGACGTGGATGAAGTGCGGGATGTAGGTCCAGCCGAGCCGGTAGCCGTCCGGTAGCTCGATCGAGTCGGCGTAGTAGCGGCCGTTCTCCTCGATCCACATCTCCGCGAGCCGGTCGCGCGTCAGGCCCTTGCCCTCGCCGCGGGCCCCGTACGCCCGCTGCTCGAACCGCGCCATCATCGTCTGGCGGAAGATCGACGCCATCGCGCCCTCGGCGCGGTCGGCGAGAAGCATCGCGCGCGTCGCAGGATCCTCCTCGCGGTCGATCAGGCGCTCGACGGCGAGCAGCTGCGCGAACGTCGACGGCACCTCGGCCAGCGCGAGGCCAGTGTGGTACGAGCGGTACGTCTGGCGCTCCAGCGCCAGCACCCCGTGCACCGCGTGACCGAACTCGTGCGCCAGCGTGACGACGTCGCGGAGCTGGTCGGTGTAGTTGAGGAGGACGTACGGGAGGACGGTCTTCGAGACCGTGTTGCAGTAGGCGCCGCCGACCTTCCCTGGCCGCGGCTCGGCATCGACGTGCCCGCGTCCGAGGCAGCTGCGGAAGATCTCGCCCAGCCGCGCGTCGAACGCGCTCAACGAGTCGTCGACCATCCCGACCGCCTCCGTCCACTCGACTCGGCGGTCGCTCCCGACGGGCGCGTACTGGTCGGCGAGCAGCAGCCGGTCGAGGCCGAGCACCTGTGCCTTGCGGACGAACCAGCGGCGGCCGAGAGGGTAGTGCTCCTCGATGGCGACCATCATCGCCTCGACCACGTCGCCGTCGAGCTCGTTGCGCTGGTTGGTGGGCCACATCACGTCCGGGATGCCGCGCAGCCTGTCGACCGCGAGCCGGTCGCCGACGATGGCGTCGTAACAGGCCGCCTGCACGTCCGCGACTCCCTCGAGGACGCCGTAGAGGACGTCCAGCGCCGCCAACCGCAGCTCCCGGTCGGGATGGTGGACGTAGGAGAGGAGGCGGTCGATCGTGTGGGGCTCGGGGCCGTCGCCGCCGTCGAACTCGACCGTCAGCGTGGCGAGCTCGCGGCCGTGCAGCGACTCCCAGGCGGAGAGCGCCGGCCGACGCGCGTTGAGCGCCTGCTCCTCGCCCTCCGGCAAGACGTACGGCTTCTCCTCGCGGGCGACCTGCAGCCGGTGCGCGTACGGCTCGAGCTCCGCCGCTTGCAGGAGCACGTCCGCCTGCGCGTCGTCGAGCGCCAGCCACTCGAGCTCGACGAAGAGGAGGACGCTTTCGAGGTCGGCGGCCCGGTCGCGAGCGAGCGTCGCCAGGTCGTTCGTCTCGGGATCCATCGCCTCGGTGTGCTCGCGCGCCGTGGCATAGAAATGGACGCGGGACGCGTCCTGCGCGAGCTGGTCGAGCTCGTCGAGCAACTCCCGCAGCTCCTGCGGCCCGGCGGCGCCGACAGTCCCGCGCCGGCGCTCCGCAAAGTCGCGTGCGCGCGCGAGCAACTCGTCCCACTCACGGCGTCCTTGCTCGGCGTCCGGCTCGAGATCGCTCAGATCCCACCGGATTCCGCTTGCGCTCAGGGAAGAGGTGACCGCCACGGCGCAAGAGCGTATAGCCAAGCGCATCGCGCTGCCATACTTGGGCCGCGTGTCTCGTCGCCTGCAGTGGCTCGTCCTCGGAATCGCGCTCGCCCTCGGAGTCGGAATCGGCGCCGTGATCGCCATCGTCCACTCCTCCGGTTCCCCGGCGACGCCGCGGATCGCCTCGGCATCGATCCCGAACCCGCGGCTCGATCCGGGCGCACCGCTCAGCGCCGTCGCGCCCGACTTTGCGCTGACCGATCAGCTCGGCAAGCGCGTCTCGCTCCACTCGCTGCGCGGCAAGGTCGTCGTCCTCTCGTTCAACGACCCGGAGTGCACGACCATCTGCCCGCTGACGACGACGGCGCTGCTGCGCGCCAAGGCGCTGCTCGGCCCGGCCGCGCGCGACGTCGAGCTGCTCGGGGTCGGGGCCAACCCGGAGGCGACGCAGGTCAAATGGGTCCGGAGCTACTCGCAGGCGCACGGGATGATGCGCAAATGGCGCTTCCTTACGGGGTCGCTGCCCCAGATGAAGAAGGTCTGGACGTCGTACGGGATCGCGGCGTCGGTGATCAAGGGGACGATCGACCACACGCCGGCCACCTACGTGATCGACACGCACGGCCGGGAGTCCCGCCTCTTCCTGACCGAGATGGCCTACTCGAGCGTCCACCAGCTCGGATACGAGCTCGCCCAGAGCATCGCGGCGGTGCTCCCCGGTCGCCCGCGGCTGCAGGCGAAGCAGTCGCTGGCCGCGATCCGGCTGCTCGGCCCGCGAACCTCGGTCACGCTGCCGCGTGCCGGCGGGGGGACGGTCAGGCTCGGGCCCGGCTCCGGGCCGCACCTCGTCCTCTTCTTCGACACCTGGGCGTCGGAGCTGTTCGACCTCGACTCCGAGCTCGACGCGCTCAACCTCTACCAGTCGAAGGCGCGCCGCAGCGGCCTGCCGCCGCTTGTCGCGATCGACGAAGCAGGGGTCGAGCGGTCGCCCGCGGCGTTGCCGCAATTCCTACGGAACCTGCCCAAACCGCTCCTTTTCCCCGTCGCGGTCGACGACAGCGGCCGCGTGGCCGACGGCTACCGCGTGCAGGATTCGCCGTGGCTGACGCTCGTATCGGGCTCGGGCCGCTTCCTCTTCTACTACGACGTCAGCGTCAAGGGCTGGCCGACCCTGTCGCAGCTAGTCACGAAGGTGCACGCGGCGCTGGCGCGTACAAAAAGCTAACCGGATCTGACCCATACGGGGGACGCCGGGTCGGATGGTCCGTCGACTAGACTCCGCCCTCACGCCGAAAGCGAGCGGCCGCACTCTGCGACGGCCGCGCCCATCGACGGGAGTTCCCTTTCTTGTTGCGAACGATTCGCCTGCCCACACTGCTGCTCGCCGTTGCCCTTGCGCTGGGGCTCATGCTCGTGCGACCGCTACAGGGACGTGCGACCCACGTCCTGCGAAAGCACCACCGAGCCCACCACCGAACCCACCAAACTGGGCATCTCCATGCGCCGAGGCACCATCGGCACCACCGGGTTCACCTGCATCGGCGACACCATCCGTTCGGCAACCGGGTCGTCGCCTACGCGCGGCACTTCCTCGGCGTTCGGTACAGCTGGGGCGGCACGTCGCCGCGGACGGGCTTCGACTGCTCCGGCCTCGTCCGCTTCGTCTACGGCCACTTCGGCATCACGCTGCCCCACACCAGCTACGGCGACCTCGTGCGCGGGCGACGGGTTTCGCGGCGGTGGCTCAAGCCAGGCGACCTCGTCTTCTTCTACGGCGCGAGCCACGTCGGCATCTACGCCGGCAGCGGCCGCTTCATCGAAGCTCCGCACAGCGGAGCCGCAGTCCGAATCTCCACGATGCGCGGCTGGGCCGGCGCCGGGTACTACAGCGCGCGCCGCCTGAACGTCGGCTAGTCGCCCCGGCGGGCTACTTCATCTTTTCGGCCATGGCCGTGAGCAGCTTCCAGGCGATCGCCGAGTTGCTCTCGACGAGCGGCCGGAAGTCCCACGGAGTCATGCCGTAGCAGACCATGTCCGTTCGCGCGGTCAGCGTGGCAGTGCGCGGCGAGTCGTTGATGAGCGCGATCTCACCGAAGTAGTCGCCGGGACCGATGGAGGCCTTCTTCTCGCCGCCGACGCTCACGTCCGCCTCGCCCTCCTCGACCACGAAGAAGGCGGCGCCTCCCGAGCCCTCCTGCGTCATAGTGTCGCCGGCCTTGAAGCGGCGCTCACGCATGCTGCTCGCGACCTCCTCGAGTTCCTTCTTGTCGAGCCCGGCGAAGAGCGGGACCTTCTTCAGCGTGTCGGCGGCTGCGCTCATGCGCGCAGTTATATACGGCGCCGCTTCTCCGTGCGAGCAGAGGCCGGTTGCAGCGAGGATAGGCGGATGCGCGTCCACGTAGTCGGGTGCTCGCCCGCCTGGCCGAACCCCGGCGGCGCCCAGTCCGGCTATCTCGTCGAGGAAGACGGCCGGCGGCTGCTGCTCGACTGCGGGCCCGGAGTCCTGCCTCGCCTCCGCCGAATGGAGCCGTGGCCGCGTGTCGACGCGATCGTCATCACCCACTTCCACCTGGACCACTGGGGCGACGTCGTCCCGTGGGCGTTCGGCGGACTGTTCGGTGCGGGACACGAGGTGGAGCCGCCCGAGCTGTGGCTACCCCACGGCGGTCGCGAGACCCTGCACGGGCTCGATCCCGTCCTGTATGCGAACGCGATCCTCGAGCACTTCCCGGTGCAGGAGTACGCGGAGGAGACGCCGTTCGTCGCCGCGGGCTTCGAGCTCGTCGCGTACCGCATGCTCCACTACGCGCTCGAGAGCTACGGCCTGCGCGTCTCGGACGGCGACCGGACGCTCGCCTACAGCGCCGACTCGGCGCCGTGCGACGGGCTGGTCGAGCTCGCGCGCGACGTCGACCTCTTCCTCTGCGAGGCGACCCTCGCGCAGCCGGAGGCGGGCATCCGAGGCCACCTCACGGCCGACGAGGCCCTCGAGGCGTTCTCGTCGTCGGGAGCCCGGCGGCTCGTGGTCATCCATCGCCCGGACGAGCTCCCGCTACCTGACGACGTCGAGCGCGCCTACGACGGCCTCGAGCTCGACGTCTGACCCACATCCGGACCTAGCCGGAACGCGCGCTCGCCGAGGAGACGGTGCCCTTCGATCGACGGGTGGTCGCCGTCGTCGGTCAGTCCCGCTCTAATCCGCCGAGCGTCGGATGGGTCCGCGAGGGTGTCGTGGAACGGGAGGAGCGTTGCCCCCGTGGTGTCGGCGAGCTCCCCGATCAGTTTGTTCAGCTCCTGGATGGCGGCCGCCGAACGCTTGTCGCCGTTGTTCCACGGGAGCACGTCCGTCACCGCAAGCGCGAGCCCGGCGGCCGCGCCGCGATCCAGCATCGCTTCGAGGTTTCCGGCGGCCTGCTCGACGCGCCGGCGCTGCACGACGTCGTTGATCCCGCCCTGCACGACCAGCACGTCCACGCCGGGTAGGACGAGGTCGAGCCGTCGCGCGATCTCGTCCGTTCGCTCGCCGTAGACGGCGGTCGTCCGGAACTCGAGCCTGGGGTCGGCCGAGGAAGCCCACCACTGCCACTGGCTGCGTTCGTCCAACGACGCGATCCGCGCTCGGACGGCGGGGTCCGGATCCCATAACGGCGAGCCCGCCGAGATCGAGTCGCCGGCAACCGCAACCACGATTCGGGACGTGTCCACGCAAGTAACAGTCTGTTACTTGCAGATCAGTGCCGCGCGATCAGCTGCTGCGCGGAACGAGCTCGACCACGAGGTCGCACTGGAGAGCCTCGGCGATGCGGAGGAGCGTGTCGATCCGCGGTGGGCGGCCGCCGCGTTCCAAGCGTGCGATCGCCGACTGCGTCGTCCCGCACAGCTCAGCGAGCTCGCGCTGCGAGAGGCCCATCTCGACGCGGCGCTCCGCGACCCGCTCCGCGATCTGCGCGAAGAACCAGCCGCGGTCGCCCGCGACGATCCGCTCGCGGAGCCGCTCTACCGGGCCCTTGACCTCTGCACGGGCCTTCGCCGCCATGACAAGAGCATAGCGACCCTGCTATGTCGGGACGCGGTCGCGCACGACCGGGCGGACGGGATCGCCCACACGGACCCGTCCGGGCTGCACGACAGCGCCGTGGACGCCGAACGGCAGCGGCTCGGTACGACCGTCGGGGCGATACTCCGCCAGCGTCCCGAGGGTGTCGAAGTCGACCTCGGCCGTGTCCGGATTCGTCTTCGTGACGACGCAGCGGCCGACGTCGCCGGTGAAGGCGAGCACCGCGTCGCCGACCTCGACTCGACTGCCGATCCACTCGTCCTCCTCGTGGGGACCGACGCCGTCGACCTCGAACAGCATCCGGAAACGACGCCCGTCGACCGGCTCGGCGGCGCCAGCCTCGTCGCGCAGCCGCTCGAGCGAGGCGCGCGAGATGAGAGTCGCCGCGCCGCCGCCCACGCCGCGGTCCACACCGCCCCGCTCCGACCAAAGAAACGTCAGCGGTTCGCCGACATACGCCGCCAAGGCCTCTTGCCAAGGCCCGGGCACCGCCCGCGACGGATGCGGCCGGCCGTACATCGTCGCCTCGACCGGCTCGCCCGGCTCGACGATGCCTTCGACGCGCTCGCCGTCCGGGAACGCGAGCGTGAGCCGCCGGGTCGCCTCGTCCCACTCCGCGCGTACAAGCAGGAGTTGGGGGAAGAGCTTGTCGTTCGCGAGGCGGCCGTTGCCGTCGACGAGCCAGAACCGCCGGTCGCCGGCGACGCCGGTGAAGTCGAGCTCGACCTCTTCCGGATGCACCAACGCGAGCGCCTTTACAGGCGCAATCGAGATCCTCGCCACGCGGCCCTCCACAGACCCAACCTAGCTCGCCGACGTGAAGCCGCGTGGAGCGCCGCCGCGATGCGGCGCTCCACGCAACTCAACGACAACTGCTCTAGGCGGGAAGCACGGGCGGCGTGCGCCGGTGCGTGACACCGAACCCCGCCGCCAGGATGACGAGGGCTCCCGCGATAACCGCGATCTCGCCGTCGGAGAGGACATTGCCGCCGGCGTTCGAAGCGGCGTCGGACTCCGCAGCGGTCGTGCCCTGAGTCGTCTGGACAGCGTTCCGCTCCTCTTGCAGAAGCGCCCTCTCGGCTCCCGCCGGCTGAGCGACGGCGCCGGTGTGGTCAGCCTGCGGATTGACGTTGAAGCCGGCCGCGGTGCTCGCCGCCGGCGTCGGGGCCACCTGCTGATCCATCTGGAGCCCTCGCTCGGCTCCCGACGGCTGGGCAGGAACGGCGGCCGTCGCAGCGCCGCCATTGTCCGGCGTGTCCGCAGCGAAGCGGGCAAAGCCCGGTGCCGCGGTCGCGCCCGCTGCAGTGACCGCGATCACGAGCACGGCCGCCTTCTCGCGGATCCCGTGCGCCTCGACTTCGCTCTCGTCGAATGCCCGCGCGAGCTCGCCCTCGTCGAACCAGAGGGCAATCTCGTCGCCGTCGGTCGAGGCCAGCAGCTGGTCGAGCGTGTCCGCGTCCCAGTCGACCGCGACACGTGCCTGCGCGTCGGCGCGATCGAGCTCGAGGAAAAGGGTCGCGGGGAACTCCCCCCTTGCAGCCGTCTCGGCGACCTCGTCCCTGGTCACGACGGTGCCGATCGCACCCGGCCCGGCGCGCGTTGGATCGAAGTCGACGAGCAGCGCCCGTGTGCGTAGGTCGTCCATGCTGCTCCTTTCGTCTGCCGCCTACATAGAGCCAGACGTGCGGCGGCACAGCAATCTTCCTACTCCTGGATGCGGATGGCAACGATGTGGTCGTAGCGGACGTACTCGCCCGATGCGAGCCGGATCCAGACCTGGGCGTACGGGCCGTTGCGGTTGAGGAAGCGAGTCAGCTCGTCATGGGGCGTCTGCTCCGCCGGGACCGGCAGCTCGTGCTCGCCTTCGCGCTCGCCGAGTCGGACAAGCAGAGTCATGTCCGGATTCTCTCCTACCCCGGAGGCTCGCGCACCTCGACGACTTCGCCGCCGCGCCGCACGCCGCCGCCGTCGAGCTCGAAGATCCAGAAGTTGCGGCCCGTTACGTGGACGGCGACGTTGTAGACCGGGATGTCCCCGATGCACCCCTCGAACGACCCGGCGTGGGCGTGGCCGTGCAGGACCAGGTCGGCGCCGTTCTCCGCGATCGGCGTCGCCAGCCGCTCGCAGCCCAGGTACGTGTGAATACCCACGGGCTCGCCCTCGAGCGTGTCCACGACGGGCGCGTAATGGAGGAGGACGATCCGCAGGTCGCAGTGGACGATCGCTTGCAGCCCGTGTGCGATCGCCTCCGCCTCAGCCGTCGTCTCGGCGTAGACGCGGCGGAGTAGCGGCTCCCCGAAGTCGGGAAGCGCGGAACCCGGGAAGCCGCCGACGAAGCCCTTCGTGCCGACGACACCGACCTCCAGCCCGTCCACCTCGCAGGTCGCGCACCCACGGTCGAGTAGCCGCACGCCCGCGCCGGCGAGCACCTCTTCTAGGGCCGCGGTGCGCTCGGCGTGGAAGTCGTGGTTGCCGAGCACCGCGAAGATGGGCACGTCGAGCTGCCGGCACGCCGCGGCGACCACGTCGGCCTGCTCCGGCTCGCCGCTCGTCGTCAGGTCGCCGGCGAGCAGGACGACGTCCGCCTCTCCGGCGAGGTCGGCGAACGCGCGCTCCACGCGCTCCCGACTCGCGTCCGAGGCGTGGATATCAGCTGCCGCCGCCACCCGTACCACGGTGCCCATGTTGCGCAATCGGACAAACCGGAAACGACCCCGTAATGCCCGAGCCGACCTTCGAGGAGCTGATCGATGCCATGAAGACGGGTGCCGGAGCGCTTCAGCGGCACGAGATCCCGTTCGTCCTGGGCGGCGGGCTCGCCGCGTGGGCGCGCGGCGGCCCGAAGAGCGAGCACGACGTCGACTTCATGATCAAGCCGGAGGACGCCGACGCGGCACTCGACGCGATGGAGCACGCAGGTCTGCGCACCGAGCGCCCGCCGGAGGGCTGGCTCTACAAGGCATGGCACGACAACGGAGCGCTCGTCGACCTCATCTTCGCCCCGTCCGGCGGGCCGATCACCGACGAGACGATCGCGCGGGCGCCGGTGCTCGAGGTCGCCTCGCTCCGCGTCCACGTGTTCACCCTCGAGGACGTGATGACGACGAAGCTCCTCGCCCTCACCGAGCAGGAGCCCAACTTCGGCCAGCTCCTCAGCTACGCCAGGGCGTTGCGGGAGCAGATCGACTGGGACGAGGTGCGCGACCGCAGCGAGGCGTCGCCGTTCGCGCGCGCCTTCTTCACGCTGGTTGAAGGGCTGGGGATCGTCGAGCGCGCCCCCGTCTAACGGCCAGTGACGATACGCCCGCCGCGGCGTATCTTCTGTCACATGAAACCGCTGGCAGGCGTGACCGGGTTGGTCGCGATCGCGCTCGGGCTGTGCGTCTGGGCGGTCAGCCAGCCGCCGACCGCTGCTGCGCGCATCCCTGAGCCTCGGGCGCCGTCGGAGAGCTCGAGCCGCCTCCTCGGCGGTCGTCTTCGCTGCACCGCCACCGTCAATCCAAACGTGGAAGTCGGCCGCGCGGTCAGCGTGGGGTTCACGTTGCGCAACGTCACCAAGCGCCCGGTCACTCTCCGACTCTGGGTCTTCAGCGCGGGGATCGTCCTGCACGCTGCCGATGACGGCAGCACGTACGACAGCAGCGCGCCGTACGAGAACTTCGCGGGGATACCTCCGCCGAGCCCGACGAAGCTCCGTCCCGGCGCGACGAGGCGCCTCTGGCCGATCGAGGTCCCCGTGCGGTGGGGCGGCCCGCTGCGGATCACGCCCGACTGCCTAGGGAAAGCGCTGCCGGACCTCCACGTGAACGTGACAGTGCCCGGGCCTCCCCTCGACGACGGCACCGCAGTCGCCGACGTCGTCGCGTCCTCGGGACATCTGCTCGACCGATGTCGTCCGCAGACGCCGGGAGTCGCCGTGCTCGGGCAGATCTACCCGCCGAGCGGGAACGCTCCGCCGATGAACGCCGCGTGCTCGGTCTCGATCACTTCGAAGGGATCGTTCTCGGTGGCGCAGGTACTCGTGGTGACCCCGCCCGGCCTGGCGGCAGTGCAGATCTACCAGCCGTACGAGACGCTCTGGCCGAACGGACGCACGGTCCCGCTTGCGAGCAACCCACCGTACGAGGCGATCGCCTGGGAGTTCGTGGTGACCAGCGACGGGGCGACCCCGGTCGCCGCTTCGACGGAGGCAGCGAGTAAGAGCTCCACGCAGACGGAGTCATTCTGGGGCTGGAACGGCACGGGCTTCGAACAGGAGGGATCAGGCACTTGCGGCGGCACGAGCTTTTCGTGGGGCGGAACGGGGCCCTACCTCGAGTTCATCTCGCTCTGCCCCGCCTGATCGGCGCGGGCTAGAAGAAGAAGCTCGACCAGGCGGTCCACCAGTCGTCGCCGCGCACGATGAGCGAGCTGGCGCCGGTCACCTCGACTCCCTTGCGGTTCGCGTACTCCTGGAGCCTGTCGGGCGTCGTGAACTCGATCTCGATCTCGCTGGGCCGGCCGGGGTCGTAGGGAGCGACGGCCGACAGGTCCGAGAGCGCCTGCCGCGCTCCTTCCTCGATCAGCTCGCGCGCCCGCTGCGGCGTCTTCATGCGCGCGCTGAAGCGTCCGATCCCCTCCTTCACCTCGACCGTCGTGAGGCCTTCGCCGAGCAGAGCCCGCGCCTCTGTGCAGACGGCGCGGTCGCCGGTCACGAGGACGACCGGCACGCCCCACTGGCCGCAGACCGCTGCGTTGATCCCGGTCTCGCCGACGGGCGTCCCGTTGAAGCGGAGGCTCTGCCACGCCTGTCCCGAGACGGTGTGCGAGAGGACGCCGTCCGCCGTGCCGGCCATGGCGTGCATGCCGACGAGGAGCGCGGCGTCGCAGCCGGACTCGAGGAAGGCCGTGTACTCCGTCCACTCCTGCTGCACGACGAACTCGCAATCGGGCTCGAGCAGGCCGGCTACGAGCGAGTTGAAGTCGTACGCGCCGCCTGCTCCGTGGTTGTCCATGACGACGATCTCCGTCGCGCCGGCCGCCCTTGCGCCGCGCACGGCCGCGTTGATCTCCTCGGTGTAGAGCACGCGGCATTCGTCGTAGAGCTTCTCGCCGCCGGAGACCTGCTGCCACTTGACGATTCCGGCGACGCCCTCCATGTCGCTGATGATGTGGACGCGCACGGGCGGGACGATAACGTCAGGCCGTGGAGACGGGACTGGCCGGAAAGAGCGTCCTCGTAACGGGCGGCGCGGGGGGAATCGGCTCGGCCTGCGTGCGCGCGTTCGCGGCCGAGGGCGCGCGGGTGGCGATCCACTACCGCACGAGCCGGGAACGCGCCGAGGAGCTCGCGGGGGAGACGGGCGGCGTGACACTGCAGGCCGACCTCACCCTGGAGGACGAAGTCGCGGCGCTGTTCGAGGCGGCAGAGCGGGAGCTCGGCGGCATCGATGTCTGCGCCGCGGTCGCCGGCTACTGGCCGCGCGAGGACGAGGCGGTCTGGCAGTTGCCCCTCGAGCGGTGGGAGAAGACGCTGCGCGCGAACCTCACGGCGACATTCCTCACGGCGCGCGGGTTCCTCCGCGTCGTCGAACGGACCGGCCACGGCAGCCTCGTCCTCGTCGGCTCGACCGCCGGCCGCTTCGGCGAGGCCGGCCACGCCGACTACGCGGCCGCGAAGGCCGCGCTCCAAACCGGGCTGCTCCTGAGCCTGAAGAACGAGATCGTGCGGATCGCGCCGCGCGGTCGCGTCAATGCCGTGGCGCCCGGCTGGACGTACTCCCCGATGACGCGGGGCGAGCTCGACCCCGCGTTCGTGGAGCGGCTGAGCCGGACGATGGCGCTGCGAAAGGTCGCGCAGGCGGAGGACGTCGCGCGCGCCGTCGTCGTGCTCGCTTCGGACGAGCTCTCCGGCCACGTCACGGGCGAAGTTGTGACGGTGGCGGGTGGGATGGAAGGCCGCACCCTGCACGAGTCATGAGTCGCTTCGAGGAGCGCCTCGCCTCCGGGACGCCGATCGTCGCGGACGGCGGCATGGGCGCCGTGCTCTCGAGCGCGGTGCCCGATCTCCGCTGCCCGGAGGAGGCGAACCTGCGCGCGCCCGAGAGCGTGCTGGAGGTGCATCTCGACTACATCCGCGCGGGCGCCGAGCTGATCGAGACGAACAGCTTCGGCGCCAACCGTGCGAAGCTCGGGCAACGGTTCCTCGCCGCGGAGCTCGAGCAGATCAACGCCGCTGCCGTGCGCATCGCCCGCGAGGCGCGGGAGGTGTCCGGGCGGGACGTCTTCATCGCCGGCTCCGTCGGCCCGCTCGGCGACGTCGAGCTGCGGGGCCACGACCCGGCCGAGCTCTTCGCAGAGCAGGCGCGGGTACTCGAGGGCCGCGGCGTCGACCTGTTCGTGGTCGAGACGTTTTACGACCTCGACGAGCTCGAGACGGCCATCGCCGCGATCCGCTCCGTCTCGGCGCTGCCGCTCGTCGCGCTCCTGACGTTCGACGCGCAGGGCGAGACGCTCGCCGGGGTCAAGGCCGAGGACGCCGCGGCGCGCCTGCGGCCGCTCGGCCTGGCCGCCTACGGCGCGAACCATGGCGCAGGGCCCGCGGCCGCCCTCGCGGCGCTCGCGCGCATGGGAGGTGACGGAGCCGTCCTCGCGGCGCTGCCCAACGTCGGCCTCGCCAGCATGACCGGGAAGCGCATCGTCTTCCCGCACGCGACGCCCGCATACTTCGAGGAGTTCGCGGCCCAGGCGCGCGCGCTCGGCGCCCGGCTGATCGGCGGCTGCTGCGGGACGACGCCGGCTCAGATCGCCGCGATCCGCGAGGCCGTGGACGCGAACCGACGTCCCGCCGGCTCGTTCCTCGTCCGCGAGCGCAAGCGGGCCACGCCGTTCGAGCCGACAGCCGGAGAGACGCAGCTCGAGCGCATGTTGCGCGATGACGAGTTCGCGATCTCCGTGCAGGTCGACCCGCCGCTCGGCGCGAACCCCGAGGCGCTGATCGAGACGGCGCGCGCCGTCCGCGAGTCGGGACGCGCGCAGTTCGTCGACGTGAACGACAACCCTCGGGCGCGGGCGCGGATGAGCGGGATCATGGCCTCGGTCGCGATCGAGCGCTTCACCGGGCTCGAGACGATCCCGCACCTGACCCCGCGCGACTCCACGATCGCAGGGCTGGAGTCGCTCCTGCTCGGGGCGCACGCGGAAGGCGTCCGCAACATCCTCGCGGTCACCGGCGACCCGCCCGAGGCGGGCGACTATCCCGGTACCCACGCCGTCTACGACGTGGACTCGATCGGGCTCGTCGAGCTGATCGCGAAGCTCAACGCCGGCGAGGACTGGCACGGCCGGACGATCGACGCGCCCACGACCTTCTTCCCCGGCGTGGCGGTCAACCCGACCGCCGACGACCTCGAGCTCGAGGCCGACCGCTTCCACCGCAAGGTCGACGCCGGCGCCCGCTATGCCATGACGCAGATCCTGTTCGACCTCGAGGCGCTCGACGCCTTCCGGGAGCGGCTCGGCGGCAGCTGGCCGATCCCGATCCTCGTCGGCGTGTGGCCGATCCGGACCACCGAGACGCTCGTCCGCGTCCACAACGAGGTGCCCGGGATCGTCGTGCCCGACGATGTCCAGGAGCGGTACCGGCTCGCCGGCGCCGGGGCGCGGGACGTCGGGCTGGCACTGGGCCGCGAGTTGATCGAGGGCGCACGCGAGCGCGCGAGCGGGGTCTACGTCGTAGCACCGTTCCGGCGACCGCTCGACGTCGTCGAGCTGCTCCCCGGGCCGGCCGCCTAGGGCGCGCAGGTTCCGGTCGCGACGGGCTGCGTGCCGGCGCGCGCGAGGTCGTCGCGGACGATCTCGGGAGGCACGCCGTAGCCGCTTGTCGAGCCACGGCGCGCGGCGAAGATCGTCGATTGCACCGCTCCGTTCACGTCGACCGCCGGGCCGCCGGAGTCACCGTGCTCGACCTCGCCCGCCACGGCGGTGATCGTCCTCCCCACCGGCCCCCTGCCGAGCGCATCCTGCGTCAGCACCGTCGCAGTTTTCCCGATCCGGCCGGGTGTCACCGTGAGCCCGCCGTTGAGCGGATAGCCGAGGATCGCCACCTCCGCGCCGTCGCGCGGGTCGGCGAGCTTCAGCGGCGTCTGGTCGGCGCCGGGCACGCGAAGCAGGGCGATGTCGTTGCGGATGTCGAGCAGCACGATGTCGGCCGGGTGCGAGAGCGGATCACCCGGGATCTGGACGATCGTGTCGCCCTGTTCCCCGGCGACCACGTGCGCAGCCGTCACGACGAGATCGCGGCCGGCGAACCAGCCGCTTCCCTCCACTCCGATTCCGCACGCCGTCCCGAGAATCTTGACGACCTGATTCGTCGCGGCCCGCACCGACCGGTCACGCAAGACGCCGGCGTCCGGCGGCAGCGACGGCCCGCTCGGGCCGGCGATCGAGGGGAACGGGTCGATGCGGGCCAGCAGGTTGAGGAGAGTGCGCGGCGGCAGCGCGGCGTTGAGCTGCTTGACGATCTCCGAGCGCGCGACCTCCGAGCGGAGCTGTGTCTGTCCCGGGCTGAGGAGCGCGACCGAGGCTCCGACCCAAACGACCGCAAGACCGAGCGCGGCGCCGAGCAGGAGCCCGCCGGCCGAGTCGAGCAGCCGCAACGGCCCCACGCGGAGGCCGCCGCGGACGAGAGAGCCTGCCGCCAGCGCGGCTAGCTGGAGAAGCACCGCCCCGAGCACCGCGCCGGCAAGCCCGGCGACGGGGGTCCACGTCGAGCTCGAGCCGCCGTGCAGGAGATGGGGCGCGATCCGGGAGCCGAGGTAGGCGCCGACGACGAGCCCGACCAGGGAGAAAGCCGTGAGAACCAGACCGCGGCGGAAGCCTCCGAGCGCCGATACGACCACGATCGCGATCGCAATCCCATCGACGAGGTCGAACGTCACCGGGCCAGCGTAATCGTGGGCCCGGTGGTGAGATCGCCGGGGTACACTGGGCCGGCCCTGGGGGCGTAGTTCAGTTGGTTAGAACGCCGGCCTGTCACGCCGGAGGTCGCGGGTTCGAGTCCCGTCGCTCCCGCTCTCGCAATGCCGCAATGGTCCGAGCCTGTTCACTCGGGGCTGCAGGTCTCCTCAGACGTCCTCGACCTGCACCTGGTTCTTGCCGTTCGCCTTCGCGCGGTAGAGGGCGCGGTCCGCTGCCTCGAGCAGCACCTCGAACTCGAGGTTGGCGGCCGAGGCGACCCCGGCGCTCGCCGTGATCCCGTGCGGACGCATGCGGCCGTCCCCGAACTCACAGTCGGCGAGCGCGGTCACGAAGCGCTCGGCGGCTTCCCGTGAGCCGGCGACATCCGTCTCGGGCAAGAGAATCGCGAACTCGTCACCGCCCAGCCGGGCGGGTAGGTCGATCTCGCGGAAGTGCTCTCGGAGCACGTCGGCAACGCCGCAGAGGATTCGGTCGCCGGTGGAGTGCCCGAAGGTGTCGTTCACCCGCTTGAAGTCGTCGATGTCTACGAGCGCGACCGCGAGCGGCCGACCCGAGCGGCGGGCCCGGACCTCTTCGGCAGCGACTGCCTGCGCGAAGGCGCGCCGGTTAGCCAGATTCGTGAGGTCGTCCGTGCCCGAGCTGCGGGCATCGCGGGCGAGCCTCATGAGCGGGACGAGCGCGGGACGCGCCAGCAGGCTCGCGAGCAGCAGGAGCGCGACGAACGTCACCGCCAGGCAAGCGGTGAGTAGGCGCTCCGAGCGTGACACCGGCCGATCGACCTCGGCTGCCGGGGCGAACGCTGCCAGCCATATCGGCGCAGAGCCGCCGACCAAGCGTCTTTGGACGACTCGGTAGTCGACTCCGTCGAGCAGAGCGGACTGCGCCTCCGGCGGCACGCGCGCGCCCGAGAGGCCGGCAGGCCCCGCGAGGACCCGACCGGCGCGCACGAACAGGATCCCTTCGCCGGGTGCCAGTGGCGCCGCGGCGCGGAGGCGCGTGAGCGCGGCGCCGTCGAGCGGAATGGTCATGGCGACAGTGCCGATGGCCTTGCCTTTCGTCAGCACGTGCACCTGGCGCCGAAGCGCCGGCCCGCTGGTCTCCGGGACGCCTTGGCTACCGGGGACCGCAACGGCGCCCGGAACCGACGATGTCAGACGGGCCAGCGCCTGCTCGTCCCCCGCCGCAAGTGCGCGCTGGAGGCGTGGCTCCGCGGCGAGCATCGCGACCCGCTGCTGGGCCTCACCGGCCTCACGCGAGGCTTCGCTCAGAGCGGCCTGGAGCGCGACGCCGAGGTGCGCGTCGACTCGGCTCCGCTCCTGCTGCCGGATGGAGTGGGCGAGGACAAGGCCGATGCTCGTGAGTGCGGCGACCAGCAGCACGACGAGCAACGCTGCGGCCCGGCGGCCGACCCGCACCTCGTCCGGGTGACGAGCCACCCCCGCGACGGCGGTAGTGGCGCTCAACGTCTCGCGGGCGTGACGGGGCCCGTAGGCGTCGACTGCGCTATCGCGGTCCCGCCCGCGTTCGCGGCAGTCACGTCGACGCGTATCCAGTGGCCGAGGTCGGCGGTGACGAGGGTGTACGTAATGTCGTCGGCACCATCCACTGTGGTGCAAGGGCCGTTGCCGTTACAGCGCAGCCAAGCGTAGGTGAAGGTGGCGGCGGGATCGCTCCAGATGCCAGGATCGGCGGCCAGCGTCGAGCCGACGGTCGTTTCCCCGCTTAGCGAAGGGGCGCTGACCACCGCGGGTGGAGCGGTCAGCACGACGGGGCCGACGACATTCGAGTCGGCGGTGCCGGTGCCGGAGACGCCGGTCGCGGTCACCTCGACTCGAACCCAGTAGCCGAGGTCGTCGGTGGTGGGGGTGTACGCGCTTCCGGTGGCACCGCCGATCGCGGTGCAGGCGCCGCTGATGTCACACCGCTGCCAGGCGTAGATGAAGGTGGCGGCCGGATCGCTCCAAGTTCCCGGATCGGCGGTCAGCATCGAACCGACGGCCGCGTCGCCGGTCACCGACGGCGGGCCGGTCGAGACCGGCGGGCCAGGGAGGGGATGACTCACGGGTGCGGTCGGGGCGGACACAGCACTGCCGGCACCGCCGGCGTTCGCGGCGTTGACCGCGACCTCGATGCCGAAGCCGACGTCGTTCCCCCTGAGTGTGTACGTCGCACTGTTGGCACCGGCGATCGTGGTGCAGACGCCGCTGCCGTCACAGCGCAGCCAGGCGTAGGTGAAGGTGGCGGCCGGATCGCTCCAGGTGCCCGGATCGGCGGTCAGCGTCGAGCCGACCGTCGCGTCGCCGTCGATTCTCGGCGCGGTGATCACCACCGGCGCGGCCGGCACGACGAGGTTCGTTGGCGCGGAGTAGGAGCTGCTCGCACCGCCTCCGTTCGCCGCGGTGACCTCAACGCGGAGCGAGCTGCCGAGATCGTCGGCGGAAGGGGCGTACGTGGCACCGGTGGCGTTGGCGATCGCCGTGCAAACACCAGTGTCGTCGCACCGCTGCCAGACAAACTTGAAGGTCGCCTCGGGATCGCTCCAGCTGCCGGGGTCGGCGGCGAGTTCTGCGCCGACGACCGCGTCGCCGAAGATGGTCGGCATTGCGAACGCCGTGGGGGCGGCCGGAGTGACGGGGCCGACCGCGGCAGAGGCCTTCGACACGCTGACGTCGCCGACTTGCGCGGTTACAACCACGCGTACGAACGCGTCACGGTCGACGCGGCCGAGCGTGTAGGTCGTGCCGTCGGCGCCGTCAATCGGCGAGCAGGAGCCGTTCCCGTCACAGCGCTGCCATGCGTAACTGAAGGTCGCCGTGGCGTCGCTCCAGCTGCCGGGGGCGGCGGTCAGCGTGCTGCCGACGACACCGCGGCCTGAGATCGTCGGCGGCGCGAGCCAGCTGAGAGGCTGGGGTTCTTCCACAGGTTGAGCTGGCGGTGCAGGTTGTGCTGCCGCCGCGGGCTGAGAAGTGGTCGCGTCGGTCGCGGAGGACGTGGAAACCGACACCTGCGCGTGGGTCACGGTGAGGGCCGAGGCGCCTGCCGGTGCTGTGTAGCCGATTACGCCGGCAGCGAGAAAGCGCGGCGCACCTGTGCGCGCACCCGCGAGTGTGCGCACCGCCGTTGTCCGCACCCCGTTCACGCTGATCGCAACCGACCCGTTCGCCTCCGCGGCGACGTCGACGGCAACGCCCGACATCCCGTCGTCCGGGACTTTGGCACCCGTCGGCAGCAGGAGCGCAGTCGCGCGAAGTCCGCCCGCCGGGCTCGTCAGGTAGAGCCGCCGGTTGGGCTGGGCGACGAGCTCGAAGATCACGCTGTGCGCGGAATCGAGCAACTGGAGCAGACGGACGGGTTGCGCGGGCGTCTGGCCTCGCCCGAAGCCGATGACGTCGTGGACGAGCATCCGGCCGCCTGCGGCGCGGTTGCCGAGGTCGAGCAGAGCATAGGCCGTCCGCTCCCCCGCTCCGGACGGCAGCTCTGCCCGTACGAACCCCCCGGAGCCGATGTGGACGCTGCAGTCCCTGCAGGCGCCGTTCCGGACGATGTCGCTGACGATGAGTCCGGACTTGAGCCGGGGCAGCGGTGCGAAGATCGACTGCGAGTTGACCGACGGAATCACCGGCGTCACCGTCACGGTGGCGTCGGTCGATCGAAACAGGCCGCCCCAGAGCACCCCGGCCGCGATCGCGAGCGCAAGGAACGAAGCTAACCGAAAGGCAGCGGCGGACATGTTCAGCTTCTTGGGCGAGTGAGCCCCGAACCCGATGCGGCTCGGGTTCGCTTCAGTCATCGGCAGGACGACCACCAACTTTAAGCGGTGCGCCGGAGGTCGCCACACCCCCATTTGGGGTAAACGGCGGTGGGCGGTACCGGGCGGACGGCCCGCTCGCCTAAAGCCCCTCGTACGTCAATCGCGAACTCCTCGACGCCAGCTCGAAGGCGGCGGCCCGACGCCGGTTCGACCGGCCGGCACAGCGGCGGCGCCTGCCTGACCGTCGACATTGGCAATCTCCTGGCAACCTGCCCTGCCACAGCGAGGGAGCAGCTGTAAGCGCCAGCCGAGTAAGGTTTCCCACGCGATGACCGACTACACAATCGTCCCCGTATCCGACGTCCCCGACGCGGCTGCCGAGGTCGGCATGGATCCGGACCACTTCGAGATCCGCTTCATGCGGGAGCCCCTTGGGCTGAGGAACTTCGCGGTCACCTACGAGCGCTTCGGCGGCGGCTGGCGCGCTCCGGAGGGTCACGCCCACAGGCGCGGGCACCGGCACACCGTCCAGGAGGAGGTCTACTTCCTGATCTCCGGCCGGGCTCAGGCGAAGTTCGACGGCGAGGTGGTCGACATCGAACCGTGGACAGCCGTTCGCGTCCCGCCCGAGACAGCGCGGTCGTTCCGCGCCGCCGGCGAGGATGACGCAGTCTTCGTGTCGATCGCGGCTCCACAAGCCGGTTTGGACGACGTCGAGTTCCTGCCCGACTACTGGAAGGACTGAAGCCCACGCGTTCCGGCGGCGTGCCAGGCGAGGCCGAAGGCCTCGAAGCGCTCGACCGCGCGCTCGAGGAGGGTCTCATCCTCCCTGACGAGCCCGAGCGCCCTCAAAGCAAAGGGCTCCAGGTAGGTCCCGGGCTGGCAGGAGGAATCGGCCTCCTTCTCCACGCGCTCGCGCTTCCCGAGCGCCGCGAGCCCGTCTAGGTGGGCGGCCATCGAGCTGAGGTAGAACCAGTTCGAACTCCTCACGGCCGGCTCGCCGAGGAGCGACTCGACTTTTGCCAGGTCGCCGCGACGGAGCGCCAGCTGCAGGCGCGGCGTATCGAGGACGGTTCCGTAACCGGTCATGGCGTTCTCCTCGCCTCGCTCCTCGAGCCGACGCGATTCGGCTTCGTTTCCGAGGTGGGCGTGGGCGAGCGCGCACACGAGCAGTGAGCGGGAGTTGCGAATGCACGGCGTGGCCCGATTCTCAGCCACTGCCTGTTGCACGGCGTCCTGCAACGCGAGGGCCGCAGACCAGTCTCCCAGGAGCTCGTCCAGCTCGAGCACCCCGGAGATGCCATGCAGCCGGTGGTGCGGCGAGAGGGACGCGGTGACCTCTTGCTGGCGGAGCGCGTGCCACCGCGCCTCTTCGAGCTCGCCGCAGGCGACGGCGGGGTTCACGCCCGCCGCGTGTACGAGGGCCTCCGCATCGGGATCGTCGAGATCACGCGCGATCGCGGCGCGCCGCCGGCACCATTCGAGCGCCTGCGGGTACTCGCCGCGAACGAACGCCACGAGCGCCTGTACGTCGTATCCGTACGAGCGCAGGAGCGGCTCGCCAACCCGCTCGGCGATACGGCTCGCTTCCGCGGCATCCTCGGCGGACTTGTCGTAGTCCGAGCAGCACCGTGCGACAAGAGCCTTCGCCCGTGCAGGGCTGTCGGGCTGCGCGTGCTCGAGCGCGCCCGAGATCCAGCCTCCGACCAGGTCGGAAGGAGGAGGCGTTCCCCACATCCCCGCACGCGACATTGTCTGGAAAGCCAGCTCGGCTTGTAGGGCGGCGAGCGACTCGCCATCGTCCGCGAGGGCGATTGCCTCCTCCATCGCGGAGGCGAAGGCCCTGCCGTCGTAGTAGAGGGCGTTCGCGTGGGCGATCTCCTCCCAGATCTCCCGGCGCGCCGGAGGGTCGGCCTCGAGCTCGACCGCGCGCTCGAGCAACGTGACTGCTTCCCGCATCTCGTACCGGCCGGCTGCCAACATCGCGGCGCGCCGCAGCCAGGCGACCGCCCGACCGCGCAGGCGCCTCGCTTCCGCTTCCTCCCCAGGCCACGCGAGATCGACGTCCTCTGGCCGGACGGCTTCGGCGTAGTGGTGCGCGAGTGAGGCGGCGTCCTCGTCCCCACCGCCTCCCTGGGCCTCGAGCCACTCGGCATAGCGCGCGTGCAGCCGCGCGCGACTCGGCGTGGTCAGACTCCCGTAGGCGACGTCCCGCGTTAGTGCGTGCATGAAGACGAGTTCGTCGGCGGAGCCGCGGACGAACCCGCGCTCCGCCAGCGTGTCGAATTGCGATTCGCCTGAAACGAGTTCGCGAACCGCGTCGGCGTCAAAGGTTCGCCCGATGACCGAGGCAGCCTGGAGCACAGCCTTTTCCGCCGGGGCGAGCAGGTCGATGCGTTCGGCGAGCAGCGCCTGGACAGTGTCGGGGACGATCAGACCGTCAGGAATCGCATCCGCCACGCCCCGGTCGGCGAGCATCCGCATGATCTCCTCGACAAAGAACGGATTGCCGTCAGAGCGCCCGACTACGAACGCCCGCACCTCGGGCGCCAGGGCTTCGGCCGCGAGGTGGTCGACCATCCGCAGCGCGTCTCCGGAGGACAGCGCGTTGAGGCTGATCGTCTGGGCGTCGAGCTCGACCTCGTAACGGGCCGTCCCGACCAGAAGGAGCGGGCCCTGAACACGGCGGACCGCCGCGAGCAGCTCGAGAAGCTCGTGCTCGGCCCAGTGCAGGTCTTCCATGAACACTACGAGCGGACCGACCGCGGCGAGTTCCTCCAATCGCTCCACCCACGCCTCGCGCAGTCGCTGGACGACCTCCAGGGGATGCAGCTCGGGGGGAGCCGGCTGGCCCAGCGCGACTCCGAGGATGGGCCATCGCTCGACGAGATCCGGAAGCCCACCCACGACCTCGCCCAGGGGGGAATAGGCGCTTGCTTGCCCGAACGAACGACACCGCCCGATACGTTCAACCGGCGGGGGCCACCGAGTCGCCAGTCCGCGGCGGAACGCACGCACGAGCGTGCTCTTCCCGATCCCTGGCTCCCCCAGGATCATGACGAGAACTGGCCGTTGCGTCTCTTCCACACACGCGTAGGCGGCTCGTACGGCGTCCAACTCCGGCTCGCGCCCGACGAACGTCCCGAGCCGGTCGCGCTCGACGCCCGGCGCAACGATCTCGATCAGGCGGCGGCAGGCGATTCCCTCGGCCTTTCCTTTCGCCTCGATCGTCGCCGCCGGGCCGAACCGGAAGTCGGTGCGTGCGACCGCGACAGTTCGTTCGCCGACCAGGATCTCGCCCGGCTTCGCCCCCTGCTCGAGGCGGGCCGCGACGTTCACGGCGTCGCCGGTCACGAACGAGCTTCCGACCCGTGGCTCGCCGGCGACGACCTCGCCCGTGTTGACGCCGATCCGCAGCCGAAGCGTGTCCCCGAACATTTGCTCGAGCCTGCTGCGCATGGACAGCGCGGCGTGTAGTGCGCGGTCGGCGTGGTCCTCTTGCGCGACGGGGGCGCCGAAAGCCGCCACGACCGCGTCGCCGATGAACTTTTCGATCGTCCCTCCGGCCTCCGCGATCTCGGCCGCCATTGCGTCGTAGAAACGGGTGAGGAGCGCCCGCGTCCGTTCCGCATCTTGGTCGCCGGCCATCTCCGTCGAGCCAACAAGGTCGGCGAAGAGGACCGTGGCGAGCTTGCGCTCCTCACTCGGCCGCTCCTCCACGACCGGAGCGGCACAGTTAGGGCAGAACCGCGCCCCGCCGGGCAGCGGTGCCCCGCAACTCGAACAGGCTGCCACGCAAGAATCTTCTCACCAGAGGGAATGGGGGGCGTGACGTCATGCGAGCGTGCCCAGTTCTCAGGTGGGCTCGCTCGAGGCGGCCGCTAACTGCCAACGCTCAACTTCGCGCGGATCGACGCAACACTGCTTTCGAGCTACGAGTCGTGTGGGCGGTAGCGGAGCCCATCGAGCGCGAGTTCGAGCAGGCGTTTCTTCTGCCCGGGGTCTTCGGTGGGCACCAGCGCGATTCCGCCGACCATTCGCACGACGTCCGCGAAGGTCGTGTCGTTGCGCACGACCCCTGCGCGTTGTGCTCGTTCGACGAGGGCGGTGCCGGCGCCGATGATCGCGGTGCGACAGGTGAGCAGGACGTCGGAGTTCGGATCCGTCTCCATCAGCGCCTCGTTGAGGGCGCGCTTGGTCGCCGCGAAGCCGACGTACTGGTGCAGCCACTCGGAAAGGGCTTCCCACGGCGGCAGCTCCTCGAGCTCGGTGGCTGCGCGCGCCATTGCCTCGACCTCGTCAACGTAGACGGCCTCGAGGAGCGCCTGGCGTGTGGGGAAGTGCCGGTAGAGCGTGCCGATTCCGACCCCGGCCCGCTCCGCCACCTCCTCGAGCGGTGCGGACGTGCCTTTCTCGGTAAACAGCGCGCGAGCGGCCGCCGCGAGCTTGTCGCGGTTTGCGCGCGCATCGGCGCGTTGAGGGCGCTGCAGCTGGATCTCGCTCTGACTCATTCGATTTGACAAACGGAGGCTACCTCCGTATATTACCGGAGGCCTACTCCAGATGTTCCGGAGAGTGCCTCCATTTTACCGCAAGTAGAGTCCGTTTTGAAGGGGGTCGGTTTGCAAGAAGCCCAGCGAATGTCACCTCAACAGACCGACGGGTCTGCCCAGCGTGCGGTGCCTCGCCCTCGTCGAGAGATCCGCCAGGGACCGCTTGCGGGCCGGTATCCCGCCGTCGCTGCAATGGTGATGCTCGCGCTGATCCCCTACCTCGCGCTCTCGGCAGCCCTTCAACCATTGGCACCGATCGTCGGCGAGCAGCTGCACATGAGCGCGCAGACGCTGAGCATGAGCTCCGGGCTGGCAAACGCCGCCTACGCGGTTGGCACGGTGCTGGCCGTCCAGTTCGCCCAGCACCTCCCGCAGCGCAGGATGCTGGTCGGGTACGCGCTGCTGCTCGTGATCGGCTCGATCCTCGCGGCTGCGGCGCAGGGTCCCGTCATGTACACGACGGGGCGCGTGATCCAGGGGATGTGCACGAGCCTGTTGCTGATCGCTGCGGTGCCGCCGCTCGCGATCGGCTATCCGGCCAACAAGCTTCGCGACACGGCGGTGATCATGAACATGTGCATCTTCGGCGCCGTCGCGCTCGGCCCGTTCATCGGAGGACTGCAGGCGCAGGCAGACGCCTGGCGGCCGTTGTTCTGGATCGTCGCCGGGATCTCTCTGGCGGCCCTCGTCCTCGCTGTGCTGACGTTCGAGGACGCCCCGCCCGCCAATCTCGACTCGCCTCGGGACCTCAGGGCGATCGGCCTGGCGGCCGTGGGGTGTCTGGCCGCGTTCTTCGGTGCCTCGCAGCTCACGAGCCACCGCTTCCTCGACCCCGTCGTGATCGTGCCGCTGCTCGGCGGCCTCGCGGCGATCGTCATCCTGGTCGTCTACCAGTACCGGGCGAAGCGACCGCTCCTGACGGTTCGGACGATGCTCACGAGCACGATCCCCGTCGCCGGCATCTCGCTGGCGTTGTTCGCGGCGGCCGCCTCCGTGTCGGCCACGGTCCTGACAGCCGCGGCGCTCACCGGCCACTACAGCCCCCTGCGTATCGGCGTCCTCTACCTGCCCGAGGTCGCCGGAGCGGTGATCACCGCCGTCGTGCTTGGGCTCGTCATCCGGAAGCGCGCGATGCACTACCTCCCGCTGGTCGGCATGGTGTTTCTGGCCGCCGGGATCCTGGTCTTCGCGGTCAAGGTGCCCTCGAGCCAGGCGGCGACCCTTGTCGGCTCGGGCCTGACCGGCATCGGACTGGGCGCGACGGTCGCCCCCGCATTGTTCGTGGCCGGCTTCTCGTTGCCGTCGGCCAACCTGCAGCGAGTGTTCGCGATCGTCGAGTTGTTCCGCGCGGTGGCCGCGTTCATGGTCGCCCCGATCTTCGTCTACCTCGCCGCGAACGTCGGCGGCAACCCGCACATCGGGACGCAAATCGCGCTCTGGATCGGCTTCGGGCTCGCCGTCACCGGCGCGGTGGTCGGGGTGGCTCTCTACGCGCTCGGCGGCGCCCGCCCGCAGACGCCCGACCTCGACCGCTTCCTCGCCGGCGAGCGTGCAGCCTGGTATTCGCCGCCGCTGCTGGCGAGAGTTCGCGGAGGCATCGCCGCGACCCAGATCGCGACCGAGAGCAACGACTGACATGGCAGCCACAAACCCCGAAGCTCCGGTTTCCGAACCCGTCCTCTTCGCCTATGACGGCTCCGAGCTTGCCCAACTCGGGATCGAGCAAGCCGGCGAGCTGCTCGCGCCCGGCCGCACGGCACTCGTCCTCTGCGTCTGGCAACCCGCGGACGTCGGATTCGTACCCGTCGAGGACCGACACTTCGACGCCCAGGACGCGACCGCGGTGAAGGAGGCCGCGGAGCAGACCGCCGCACACGGAGCATCGCTGGCCGAGAAGGCCGGGTTCCAGTCGCGAAGCATTGCCGTCAAGGCAGCACCCACCTGGAAAGGGATCATCAAGATCGCCGAGGAGCACAACGCAAGCCTCATCGTGCTCGGATCCCATCGCCGCAGCGGGCTCGCCGGGCACCTGCTCGGCAGCGTCGCCTCCGCCGTCGTCACCCACTCGGCATCCTCCGTGCTCGTCGTGCGCCGGCGATCCTGAACCCGAGCCTGCGCGATTCCCGCGCGGCTGCCCGCTGAACCCGGCGGGACTTCCCGAGCTCAGGCGAAGCGGAATCGCCGTGCTACGGTGGGCACGCGGTCGCCAACGGGCGGCCGGAGATCCAGCTTCTCGTTCCTCCTGACTGCAGGCGTTTCGAGTCTCTCGCATCTCGAACCTGCATCACACGGAAGGAACCACCACTTTGAGTCACTCATTCACCGCGCTCGGTGTGAGTGCGCCCGTGACCGAGGCGCTCGCGCGGCTCGGCATCCGGTCGCCGTTCGCAATCCAGGCGCTCGTCTTGCCCGACGCCCTCGCGGGCGTGGACGTCCTCGCGGCGTCGCCCACCGGCTCGGGCAAGACACTCGCATTCGGAATCCCGATGATCGAGCGCACCGCGGGCTCCTCTGCGCATCCCGGCGCCCTCGTGCTCGTCCCGACGCGAGAGCTCGCCTCGCAGATCGTCGACGAACTACAGCCGCTAGCCAGGGCACGCAAGCTGCGGATCGCGGCCGTCTACGGCGGCACGTCGGTCACCGGCCAGGCGAAGCACGCGCGCGGCGCGGACGTGCTCGTCGCCACGCCCGGCCGCCTCTACGACCTGCTCGAGCGCAAGCTCGTCTCGCTCGCCTCGGTCCGAGTGCTTGTGCTCGACGAAGCGGATCGCATGCTCGACATGGGATTCCGCCCGCAGGTCGACCGCATCCTCGAGCAGGTTCCGGAGAACCGGCAGACGCTGCTGTTCTCGGCGACGCTCGACGGGCCGGTGGCCGACCTCGCGCGCACCTACACCGTCGAGGCGTCGCGGTTCTCGACGGGTGCGCAGATCGAGAACGTGCGCGGCGACGTCGGGCACGAGTTCGTCGCGGTGACTGCCGACGACAAGCTCGAGCGACTCGCCCAGCAGCTTCGGCGCGAGCGCGGGCTCGCACTGGTTTTTGTCCGCACGAAGCACGGCGCCGACAAACTCGCACGCAAGCTCCTCCGCACGCACGACCTGAGAGCCGCGGTGCTGCATGGGAACATGTCCCAGAACGCGCGCGAGCGCTCGCTCGCACAGTTCGAGTCGGGCCGCGTCTCCACGTTGATCGCCACCGACATCGCCGCGCGCGGGCTCGACGTCGACGACATCACGCACGTGATCAACTTCGACCCGCCTCGCACGCCCGACGACTACGTCCATCGCGTCGGCCGAACGGGTCGCGCCGGCCGCACCGGCACTGGGGTGACGCTGGTGCTTCCCGAGCAGCGTCGCGACGTCAGCCGGCTAGCGGGAGCGGTCGGTCACTCGCAGGCCTTTGCAGCATCCGGGATCGAGACTCCGCCCGCTGCACCGAGAGCACCGACGCGCCGCCGGCGCTAAGCGGCACTCGAAACGTGCAGGGTGGGACGGTAGGTGAGCTCCTGGATGTTGCCGTCGAGCGTTCGACTCTCGAGCAGCTCTAGGTCGAAGTCGGCCGCCCCCTGGAAGATCGGGTCGTCTCCGGTCTGGCCGGTGATCACGGGGAAGACGGTCACCTGGACGCGGTCGACGAGGCCGGCGGCCATCAGCGCCCGATTCATCGCCAGGCTCCCGTGAGAGCGCAACGGCACCTCGGACTCCTCCTTGAGCCGGGCGACGACATCGACGGCGTCACCGCTCACCACGGTCCCGTCGGGCCAGTCGAGGGGTGCTTCCAGGGTGTTCGACACGATGATCGCCGGCTGGGCGACCATCCGGGTGACCCAGGGGTCCCGCACTTCGGACTCCTCGGTGCTCGAGGCGAGCATCTGCGCGAACAGTCGATAGGTGGTGGCCCCGAAGACCATCCGCTGCTCCCCGTCGTACAGGGCGAGGCGGTGGTCGAGCAGCTCGGGGCCCTGCTTGCCCCAGTAGCCGCCCCAGTCGCCGCCGCTGACTGAACCGAAGCCGTCCAGGCTGGAAAAGACGTCGAAGGTGTAGGTGGCGGCCATGTCTGCTCTCCTCGAGTGGGCTTGATACGTCGTGGATACAGACTCGCATCCACGGCAAGACTCATCGCGGTTTAACGACGACCGCTCGTCACCCGTGCCAGGGGCAGTCCGAGGCGTGCCGGTCCTGGCGTTTCGCCCCGCAGGCCGGGCACACGTAGCGCCCGCCGCCGACCAGGTCGACGAGCTTCAGCGCCGTCAGGGCAGCGAAAACCACGACGGCGAGAACGACGGCGCTCATCGAACGGGGCGTTCTAGGCGGGTCGGTCTAGCGGTCGGCCCTTCGCACGATTCCTCGAGCACCTTGCTCGCTGCGTGGTAGCGCACGAGGTTCGCAGGGGACGCGTCGCTGTAAACGCTTCGTTGCAATCGGGCCAACTGCATTGCCGCACCATGGCGCGGCAGCCCGGCCGCGTCTTCGATGCCACCGCCCAACGGGAGTACCCGCCAGCAGGAATTCGGACCGGCTTCGCCGCTCTAAAGGACGATGTCGAGCGCGAGGTACATCGGACAGCCGCGATCGATGAGTGCTGCCAGCGCGTGCCAGTCGAGACGATCGGCAAGCATCTCGGCGAGCGCGAACGGAAGCCCGAGGTTCCTGAGCTGTTCGGCACGCCACACGTGTAGGCGGCTCGTCTCCCAGGACCTCTGGCCGAGGTCATCAACGGCGATTGCGGACAGTTCCATCGTTCCTCCCCGGATTCGGGCATCGGACATTCCGTTGCCGGCCAGCATCGCTGCCCAGATCTCGTACGTCATCGAGGGCACCGGTGATCTGCCAGCCCTGGTAGCCCGCCTTCTCGGATTCCGGGTATCGGCACCTCGGCGCTCACTCGGGGGACGACGTACCGGCCAGCCGGAACCGGCCGACGGTGGGAAGCCACTACCGACGACGCGGGGTTGCGGCGATGCGTAGCGCCCACGCCCAGAGCGATCGTGTCCAAAAGGACTCGAGCTCGAAGGGAGCAGACACGATGTCATTGATCAACAGCGCCCGAGGGGGCGGCCGCCGGACGGTGATTCTCGCCCTGGTGGGCGTCGTCGCCGCGGCCCTCGCCCTCAGCGCTTGTGGCGGATCCTCCAAGAGTGCTTCGTCCACGAACAAGAGCGCCGGCTCCAGCGGTGCTTCCAAGGCGGCGGTGAGCACGTGGTCGCTGCCGAACGCCGACCTGCAGAACACGCGCGCGGTAAGCAGCTCGATCACGTCGAAAAACGTGTCGAAGCTCCGGGTGGCGTGGAGGATCCCTCTCACCCACGCGGGAGGCTTCGGCTACTACGCGAATACCCCCGTGGTCGGCCCGAACGGGACGATCTACTTCCAGGACCTCGGATACAACGTCTTTGCTGCGAACGGCAAGACCGGCAAGGTGCTGTGGACGTTCAACATCCACCGCACCAGCGCGAACCCGCTGGGGGAGGGGCCGAACGGCGTGGCCCTGGTCAATGGAACCGTGTACGGCGAGACGCCTTCGGCTGCGTTCGCGCTCTCGGCTGCAACGGGGAAGCCCATCTGGCAGACGGGGAGCCTCGCGGCGAAGCAGGGCCAGGGCTTCAACATCGCCCCCCAGGTGCACGACGGCCGCGTCTACCTGTCGACCTCGGGCCAGCTGGACGGCGGCCTCGCCTACGCACTCGATGCGAAGACGGGCAAGGTGCTCTGGAAGTTCCAGGAGACCAAGAACCCGGCCGACCGGTCGGCTGGCGGCGCGCTCGGCACGGGCGGCGCCTGGAACACCCCCGCCGTCGGGCCGGACGGAACGGTCTACTTCGGGATCGCCAACCCGTACCGCTCGATCGACCAGGCAACCGAGCATCCCACCAAGCTCCTCTACAACGACAGCACGGTGGCGCTCGCGCCGAGCACCGGGAAGCTGAAGTGGTACTACCAGGCGATCCCGAACGACTTCCACGACTGGGACATGCAGGTGTCGCCGATCTACACCGAGACCGGCGGTCAGCCGGTGATCGTCGACTCGGGGAAGATGGGCCAGGTCTACGTGATGAACGCCAAGACGGGCAAGCTGCTGTGGAAGACGCCCGTCGGCAAGCACAACGGGCATGACAACGATGCGGTGCTGGCGTTGGAGCACAAGTTCCACCCGACCGTGCCCTACGTCTACTACCCCGGCACGCTCGGCGGCGTCGAGACGAACATGGCGCTCGCCGGCGGGGCCGTCTACGTCCCGATCAACAACCTGTCTTCCGAGTTCAAGACCAAGTCGGAGAAGATCGGCACGAACGCCCCGTTCGGCCAGGGCAAAGGAGAGGTCGTTGCGTTGAGCGTGGCGACCGGGAAGGTGCTGTGGGACCGGCACCTGCCCTCTTCGGCCTACGGTGACGCCACCGTCACGAACGATCTCGTGTTCACCACGACTCTGGACGGCAAGGTGGTCGCGCTCAAGCGAAGCAACGGAGCGATCGTCTGGCAGGAGCAACTGCCCGCCGGAACGAACTCACCGGTGGTCATCGACGGGGACAAGCTCATCACCGTCGCGAGCTTCCCGCAGGGCAACGGACAGAAGCCCCAGGTCGTCGCCTACTCGCTGAACGCGCCCGCGGGTGGGGCGAAGACGCAGACGGTGCCGTCCGGTTCCGGCGGCAGTGGGACGACCACGTCGTCCACGAGCACCAAGGCCGGCGCGATCCAGGTCCAGGCCGGCGAGTTCTTCTTCCGGCTCTCGGCCCAGTCGGCCGCGAAGCCCGGCACGGTGACGTTCGTGGTCAAGAACATCGGCCAGGTACAGCACGACTTCCGGATCAACGGCAAGCAGACGCCGCTGATCGACCCTGGCAAGACGGCGAACCTCGTCGTCTCGTTCACGAAGAGCGGCAAGTACCCCTATCTCTGCACCGTCCCCGGCCACGCCGAGGCGGGGATGAAGGGCGTCTTCACGGTCGGCTGATGGACGAGACGCGCTTCGACCGGCGCACGGTCTTGGCGCTGGCGGGTGGCTTCGCCCTCGCTGCCGTCGAGGCCAAGGCCGCACGGGCCTTTCGGATTCCCTCCCCAAGGGGCTCGTGGGAGCTGCCCGCACACGATCTGGCCGCCACCCGCCGTGGCGGCCAGATCGCGGGCACGCGCGTCGAATGGCGCGCCCAGTACTGAGGGCGACGCGCGGCAACATCGACGTCACCGTCACCGTGGGCGGATTCCCCGCAGACGAGGGCGGCGCGGCTGCGTCACGCTCGCGGAGCGCTGAGCGCGCGAGCTCTCCGAACGCCACGAGGGCGACGCTAGGGCGACCTCGTCGAGCGCGTGTCCCCGGTAGATCATCGGCGCCGACTCGAGCCGGCCTGATTGCTCGAGGCGCGGTGCAGCGCCGGAAATAGTGACTAGCCGCAATCGCGAGTTTGCCGGAAGCGGCAATCGGCGTTGGGCGCTCGCGGGGATGGCAGATGCGCCGTCAATCGGGATCGTGGAACGACACCGTCCCGTCGTGCGTCACGCCCGAGACGGGACCAATCGGAGAGGAGAAGACATGGAAGCAAGCGACCAGTCTCCTGATCTGACCAGCCGCCGCTCCTTCCTGCTGAAGGGGGCCGCGCTCGGAGCAGCCGGCCTCGGCGCTGGGAGCTTTCTGGCCAACCCGCCGGAGGCGCTCGCGAGTGGTGGCCTGACCAAGGGCGACGCGGCGATTCTCCAGTTCCTGGCTGCGGCCGAGCTCATCGAGACCGATCTCTGGCAGCAGTACAACGAGCTTGCGGGGATCCAGGACAGCGAGGTCCCCGGCGGAAGCGGCAGCCCGGCCTACGCCGAGGCAATCGCGGTGCTGGACGAGGACATGGACCAGTACATCCACGACAACACCGACGACGAGATCTCCCATGCAGCCTTCATCAACGCCTACCTGAACGCGCACGGAAAGCAGACGGTGAACCTGGACAAGTTCCGCACGCTGCCAAGCAGCCAGGCCACGGGGGCGCAGCAAATCGGACGTCTCACGAACCTGATGCAGCTGACCGTCGACACGAGCTTCTGGACGCGCTACCGCAGCGACTCGCAGAACCCCGACTTCGGCGACTCCCTTCCGCAAGCGGTCCCGGGCCTGGGGGCCGGGCAGTTCCCGGCGATCCCCCGTAGTGACGCCGACCTCGCCCCCGGCGACCACCTGCAGGCGATCGCCAATACGGCCGGCTTCCACTTCTGCTTCATCGAGCAGGGGGGCACCAGCCTCTACGCACAGCTCGCCCAGCGGGTCACCCATTCCGAGGTGCTGCGGATCCTGCTCAGCATCGGGGCCACCGAGGCAATGCACTTCCAGACCTGGCACGACAAGGCCGGCAACGCACCGCCCCTCACCGACCCGACCAACGGCCTGGTCTTCCCCGACCTCAACGCCGACGGTGAGGCCACACAGACCAACCTGATCATGCCCGAGCCGACGATCTTCCTCGATCGCAAGTTCCCGATCGTCTCGATCATCCGGCCCACCGAGACCGTCGGCGCCGCCGTGGGAGCGGTCAACGCCCTCGCGGCCGACGGACTGTTCATCGGGCAATCAGCCGAGTTCTTCGCAGTCGTGATGGGACTGGCAAAGGCCGCAGATGCGGCCCGGCATGGAAAGGAAGACTGAGATGAGAAGGTTCTGGATTCCCGGCGCTGTCGTCGTGGCGTTCGCGGCTGTGCTGATCGCCCAGGCCTCAGCCGGCAACGGCCCTGGTTCGACAGTGCTCAAGTTCAAGACGATGGTCGGAACGGTCGCGCCGTACACCGGGCCTGCCAACGCAATCCGGGGCGTCTCCGGGGCCGGTGCGCCCTGGAGCATCGACACGGCCAACGGCAAGCTCGACGAGAACGGAGACCTGTCGCTAAAGGTCACCGGGCTGATCATTACCGGGACTGGCGCGAATCCGGTGCCCACGTTCCGCGCGGTCGTCAGCTGCCAGTCGATCGTCGGTGGAGCGGCCGTGGTTGTGAACCGTGTCTCGACGCCGTTCCCGGCCACCACGACCGGCGATGCCGCGTTCAAGGGCAACGTGGATCTACCGAAGCCGTGCCTCGCGCCGATCGTGTTCGTCACGGCCGGGACGGGCGATCCGCCGGGGGTCTGGTTCTCGGTGACGGGAGCTTGACGCCGGGATCTGGGCTGGTGAGACCGTGAATGCGGCTCGGCACGCCTGGTGAAGCAAGCCCAAGAGACAGAACAGGAGGAGATATGACCGGTTGGACGAGCCCGACGCACATTGTCGCTCTGCTACTGATCGCGCTGCTGCTCTTCGGTGCGAGGCGACTTCCCGAGATCGGCCGATCGCTTGGTTCTGGGATGCGCGAGTTCAAGGACTCCGTGAGCGGTGACTCGGGCAACTCCGCCGAGCTGCCTGCGACCGTTGAGACGAGCGCCACGGCGCGCGACGAGCACGAGACTCCCGTCTAGCGACTCGATGGGTCGGCTGCCCCAGCGTCTACAGCACGGCGAGGGCGCAACGGTCGTCGAGCACCTCGAAGAGCTCCGCTGGCGGATCATCATCGTCCTCGGCGCGCTCGCGCTCACGACGATCGTCGCGTTCGCGTTCCACGGCCACATCCTCGACTGGCTGAACCACCCGCTACCGGCGGACCGGCGGCGGGTGGTGACGCTGGGCGTGGCCGAGCCGTTCACGGTCTCGGTGACGGTGAGCGTCTACGCGGGATTTCTGCTTGCGCTGCCTGTGATCCTGTGGCAGTTCTGGTCGTTCTTCGCGCCCGCCTTCGACCCGTCGATCGAGCGAAGCGTGCTCGGCCTCGTTGCCTTTGCCAGCGCTCTGGGCACAGCAGGGCTCGCGTTCGGGTACTGGATCCTCCTCCCGCGCGCCTTGCTATGGCTGACCCACTACGAGGACACGCACTTCACAAATCTGATCCAGGCCAGGGCGTACTACTCGTTCACCTCCACGGTCCTGCTCGGCATCGTGCTCGTCTTCGAGTTGCCGGTGATCGTGCTCGGCCTGGTGTGCATCGGCGTGCTCTCGTCGGCGACTCTCCGCAGGAACCGCCGGCTCGGTTATTTCGTCGTCGCCGTCGTCGCGCTCACGCTGCCCGGCCCGGACCCGGTGACTACGGGGCTCGAGCTGCTGCCCATGTGGGCTCTCTTCGAAGGCTCGATCTGGCTCGCCTTCTTCGTCGAGCGAGCGCGACCCGCCTGGCTGGTCGCTGATCGCTTCGACGCCGTCGGCGTAGAGCCGCCGGCCTAGGCGGTCGCACCGGGTGCGTGACGCTTGCGCGGGTCGCTAGCGGCGGGCGGCCTCGTCGCGGAGCGGCAACTCCACACGCAACCACGTGCCCGCGCCCAGCGGGCTCGACAGGCGCATCGTCCCCCCGATCGCCTCGACCCTGTCTCGTAGCCCGAGCAGGCCCGAGCCCTCTGCCGGATTCGCACCGCCGCGTCCCGCGTCGCGAACCTCAACTCGCAGGGCTCCGCTCTCACCGGCCACCGTGACGTCAGCGACCCCGATATCGGCGTACTTGGCCGCGTTCGTCAACGCCTCCGAGACGAGGTAGTAGGCAGTTACCTCGACCGGCTCAGGGAAGCGGCCGTCTGCCCGCACGTCGAGGTTGACGCGAAGCGGCGAGCGGGCGACGAGGCGCCTCAACGCCGGGGTGAGGCCATCCTCGGAGAGGCCGGCAGGATGAATCCCGAGCGCCGTCTCGCGGAGGTCGTCGAGCACCTCGCTGATGCCTTCGACCACCACGTCCAGCTCGCTCCGGTGCTGCTCGAGCTCTTCCGGCACCGCCGCCTGCGCCGCGCGCAGGGCGAGCGCGAGCCAGACGAGCTGCTGCTGTGCGCCGTCGTGTAGGTCACGCTCGATCCGGCGGCGTGTCGCATCTGCCGTGGCGACGATTCGTGCCCGTGAGGCGTCCAGCGCAGCGCGGTCCTCGGCGTTGGCGATTGCCGTCGCGAGGAGGTCGGTGAACTTCGCCAGCCGGCCTTCGAAATCAGCCGGCAGCGGCTCGGCTTCGCGCGAGCCCACGGCCACGACGCCCCAGGGCGTTCCGTCGACGACCACGGGCACGCCGACCGCGGACCGCGCGCCTACGCGCTGCGCTTCGGCCGCGATGGGGCCCTGCACGGTCCGGGTGTAGTCGGCGCGCGCCGGGAGTCCGGTTCGATAGACGCCCGCGATAGCGCTCTCGTCGCCCTCGACGGGCCAGCTCCTCCCGATAGGGCCAAGGTAGCCGTGGGAAGTTGCCAGCACGTTCGCGGTGCCGTTCGCGTCGTAGCGCATCAGCACGCTGAGGTCGGCCTTGAACATCCGCGCCACCTCGTCACGGACGCCGTCGAAGACACGGTCCGGCGTTGCTCCCTCGGCGACGAGTGTGGCCACCCGTCGCAGTGCAGCCTGTTCATCGGCGAGCTGAGCGAGCTGCTCGTGGGCCTCGCTGTTGGCGATTGCGGTCGCGAAGAGCTCGGCGAACTCGGCCAATCGATGCTCGGTGTCGCGCGGCAGAGGCTGCGTGCTCTTCGAAACGACGGCCAACACACCCCAGAGCCGGCCTTCGACGGTGATCGGCGCCCCGACGGACGAGCGCCAGCCCATCTCGCGGGCGGCTTGGCTAGCCTCGCCCGGCGCTGTTGCGTAGTTCTCGACCCGGCCGGCCCGGCCGGTCTCCGAGATCAGGCCGGAGACGGTGCCTTCGAGCTCGTAGCGTCTGCCGACGTAGTTGTACCCGCCCTCGGTCGTCCAACCGCTCAACGCCGTGACTGTCCCGTCCTCCTCGTAGCGCGTGAGAGCAGAACCGTCCGCGCCCATCAGTGCGGCCACCTCCGTGCTCACGGCTTCGAACACTTCTGCCGGTTCCGCGCCCGACGCAACGCGCGTCGCCACGCGTCGCAGCGCCGCCTGCTGGTCGGCGAGCTGCGCGAGCTGTTCGTGTGTCTGGCTGTTTGCGATTGCAGTCGCCACCAGCTCGGTGAACTCGGTCAGTCGCCGCTCCGTTTCGGGCGGCAGCGGCTGCTCGGTCTTCGAAACGACCACCAAGGCGCCCCAGGGGCGGCCCTCCACGGTGACCGGGGCTCCCACCGATGACTGCCAGGCCAGCGCGCGGGCGACCTCGGCAGCCTCGCCCGCGACTTGGGCGTAGTTGTCGACACGCCCGGGCCGCCCGGTCTCGAAGATCAGGCCCGAGACGGTGCCTTCGCGGGGGAAGCGCTTCCCGATGTACGGGCGACCGCCCTCGATCGCCCAGCCGCTCAGTGAGGTGAAGGAACCGTCAGCTTCGTACCGCGTCAGAGCAGAGCTATCCGCCGGAATCAAGGCAGCCACCTCCGCGGTCACCGCATCGAACACCTCCGCCGTTGGCGCGTCCGCTGCGACCAGCGTCGCCACCCGTCGCAGCGCCGCCTGCTGGTCGGCCAGCTGCGCGAGCTGCTCGTGTGCCTCGCTGTTCGCGATCGCGGTCGCGAAGAGCTCGGCGAACTCGGCCAATCGCTCTTCGGTGTCGCCGGGGAGCGGCTTCTCGCTCTTCGAAGCGACGGCCAACACACCCCATAGGCGGCCGTCCACGGTGAGCGGCGCTCCTACCGAGGACTGAAAGCCCAGCGCAAGGGCGGCCTCCTGTGCCTCGCCCGGCGCGTTTGCGATGCGGTCGACGCGGGCGGGCCGGCCGGATTCCAGGATCATGCCCGAAACGCTGCCCTCGAGCGGGTAGCGGATGCCGAGGTTGCTGAAGCCTCCCTCGGGCGTCCAGCTGCTTACCGTGGTGATGGTGCCGTCTGGTTCGTAGCGAATGACGGCGGAGCCATCCGCGCCGATCAACGCCGCCACCTCCGCGCTCACCGCCTCGAACACCTCTGCCGGCCCCGCACCTATTGCTGCAACCAGTGTCGCGACCCGCCTCAGCGCCGCCTGTTCCTCCGCGAGTTGAGCGCGCTCGTCGTGAGCTTCGCTGTTCGCGATTGCGATGGCTACCAGGTCGGTGAATTCCGACAGCCGATCCTCGACGTGCTCCGGGAACGGTGCGTCCGGAGACGAAGTCGCGACCATTCCCCAGACCTTGCCGTCGACGATGATCGGGGCGCCGGCGACCCTGTCGAAGCCCCGCTCGCGTGCCTCGGCGGCCAGCGCCCCGGGGAGATCGGTGTAATCCTCGACTCGTATCGGTCGGCCGGTGCGCAGCACCTCGCGGGCCACCGACGGCCCGTCGAGCGCCCAGCGAGAGCCCGGGTGGAAGCTGTGCGGACGGGAGCCCCACACCGCGACGACGGTCATCGTCTCACCGCCCTCGTCGTATCGACAAACCGCAGCGTTCGGGAGCTGCAGGACTTGTGCAACCTCCCGGGCCAACGCTTCGAACACCGCAGTGGACGGAGCGCCCGACGCCACGAGCGTCGCCACCCGGCGCAACGCCGCCTGCTCCTGGGCGAGTCGGCGCAGCTCGATGGTGTCGTCGTTCCGCTGATCCGCCGGCGGGGCGGATGTGCCCATCACGTCAAGGTACCCCATAATCGTGGCTGTGAGCACAATCGCGACCCGGGTGGTGGTGGCCGACGACGAGGTTCTCATGCGCGAGGGTCTCGCAGGCCTGCTCGCGCGGTCCGGGTTCGAGGTCGTCGGCCAGTCCGGAAACGCCTCCGAGCTGCTCGAGCTCGTGCGCGAGCTTCAGCCTGACCTCGTGATCGTCGACATCCGCATGCCGCCCACGCACACGACCGAGGGCCTCGAAGCCGCCGAGGCGATACGCGAGGAGTTTCCCGAGACGGCCGTCGTCGCGCTCTCCGCATACGTCGAGGTCGAGAGGGCGACCGCGCTGCTGGCCAGTGGCGGGCGGAGCGGCTATCTGCTCAAGAGCCGGGTAACCGATGTCGACGAGTTCGTCGAGACGCTCGAGCGCATCCTCAAGGGCGCGTCGGTGGTGGATCCTGCGCTCGTGCAGGAGCTCGTAGCCGCGCGCGGTGCTCACGACCCACTCGACGTCCTCTCGCCTCGTGAGAGGGAGGTACTCGCCCTCATGGCCGAAGGGCGATCCAATGCCGGCATCGCGCACACGTTGTGGATCACCGAGTCGACGGTCGAGAAGCATGTTCGTTCGATTCTGAGAAAGCTCCGTTTGCCGGCGGGGGAGGACGATCAACGCCGGGTGCTCGCAGTGGTCACGTACCTCAACGCTCGCTAGCTCTCTCGACCCTCAGGCTCCGCACAGGGCGAGGATCGCGGCCGCCGACAGGCGGGCCTTGGAAATGAATCCCGCTGCCGGGCTCGTCGCGATCTCCTCGGCGTACTCGTCGGGCGCCTGGGTGGAGATCAGGATCACCCGGCTGCTGAGGAGCTTTGCGACGTCGAAGCCGCTCTCGTTACCGAGCCGGATATCGACGAGCACGACGTCCGGCCGGAGCTCCTTCTCGAGTTGCAGCGCTTCGGTGCTCGTGGTCGCCACCCCGACGACGACCATGCCTTCTCGCTCGAGCAGCACGCGCGCGGTGTCGAGGAAGGCTCGGTTGTCGTCGACTATGAGGCAGCGAATCTGCAACCCGGTCAGCGATCCACCAGAAGCGATTCGCTAGTAGCCGCCGTAGCCGCCGCCACCGCCGCCCTGCGGATTCGACGCGGGCGCGACCTTGGATCCGGACGGGGAGACGGCAAACCAGGAGCCGCCGAACGCCTTGACGCCCTCCCCGTTCGTGTCGCCCGGCTTCTTGTCATTCACGAAGGTGTACAGGGGATGGCCGTTGTAGGTGAGCTGGCTCATGCCGTCCGGACGACTCGTGGTTCCGACGTCGGCTGCCTTGGCGCCGCTGCCGATCGCGGGATTTCGTCCGACGTGCAGCGGCGGCCAGTTGGTGGCGCAGGAACTCATGCAGGCGCTGGTGTTTCCCATGTCGCGCCCGAAGAGGTAAAGCGTCCGGCCCTGCCGGTCGACGAGCACGTTGCCGAGGCCGGTGTTCGCGACGCCGACCGCCGCCGGGTGCCCGTTGGGCGTTGTGGGGAGCGCATTCGACGCGCTGCCGCCACAGGCCGCCAAAGCGAGGACTGCTAGCGGCAACGCGCCGATGAGAAGTGAGGTGCGGCGAAACATCTTCAATCACGATGCCTCGTCGTTCGTGAGCGAGCATCGTGGCGGGCCGGAAACCGGGGTAGCGGCTAGCCGGAGTTCTGAGTTTGCGGCTTGCCACGAAGCGGCCCGCTCATCTGGCAGGCAGCGTTCGAGTGACGGTGACTCTCAAGACGCCCCTCGTCGTCGCTGTGTCGGTGCTGGCGCTTCTATGGGTCCCTTCCGCGGCTGCGCATGCCTTTCTCGTGCGGTCGAATCCTGCGGCCGGGTCGGCGGTGGTCCGGGCGCCGAGCTCGGTGAGGCTCTTCTTCGACGAAGGCGTTCGACCGGCGTCCGGAATCGAGGTCGTAAGCAACGGCGGCGGCTCCGTACTCGCCGGACGTCCATTCGTGCCTCCCGGAAAGCCTGCCGAGATCGTCCTGCCGCTTCGGCCGCACCTCGAGCGCGGCGGCTACACGGTGCGCTGGCGCGAGATCGACGTCGACGACGGCCACCTGATCGTCGGCGTCTTCGCGTTCAAGGTGGGTCGTGGCGGGCCGCCCCCCCAACCCGTCCTCGCCGCCGGCAGCGGCGATCCGTCATTCGCGGCGGTCGCGAGCCGCTGGCTGCTGCTTGCGGGCGTCCTCGTAGGCGCCGGCGTAACCCTGTTCGGCCTGGTCGTCTGGCGGCCGGCAGTGCGCACAGGAGAAGCGGAGCTGTTCGAGGGACGACTCAGTGCGGCAGAGTCGCTGATCCTTGCTGCAGCGCTTGCGCTCGCCGCGCTCGCGGCGTATCTCTCGGTCGCGCTCGAGCCGGGCACGTCGGGCACGACGTTCGGGCATCGGATGGAGATCGGCGGGGCCGTCGCTGCAGTGGCCGCGCTGGCCTCTCTGGCGTCGCTTCGGCTGAGGAGGCTCAGGCCGGTCGCCTGGGTGGGCGCGCTCCTGCTCGTAGCGCTCCCGACGGTGACGGGGCATGCGCTGCAGCACGGCGCATCGAGGGCAGTGAGCGTGCCGGCGGATCTCGTCCACCTCGCGTCGGCGGGTTTCTGGATCGGCGGCTCGCTCGAGCTCGGCCTCGTCCTGTCGTTCGTGCTGCGGATCGCGGACTCGCCGTCTCGCCACAGCGGACTGGCGCTCGTCGTGCGCTACTCGCGATTCGCGGTCGTCGCGGTCGCACTCGTCGGTCTCAGCGGCGTGTTCCGCGCCTTCGGGGAGTTGAGCTCGTTCTCCCAGCTCTGGACGACCGGCTACGGACGCCTGCTTATTGCCAAGACGGCCATCTTCAGCGGCCTGGTCGTGATTGGCTGGCTCAACCGCTACCGGTTGACCCCTGCCCTCGCGCGGAATGTCGATGAAGCTGAGCGCGGGCCGGTCGTGACCAGGCGTCTCCGGCGAAGCCTCTTCACCGAGCTTGCCGCGCTCACCGTTGTTCTTGTCCTCGTCGCTGTCATGACGAACGTCCGGCCCGGTCGCGACTACGTCTCGTCCCGCACGGCGTCGCCACCCGCGGCGACCTCGTCTCGCGAAACCGTCGTTCTCGCCGCCCAGGACCGCGACCTCGCCGTCGGGCTCGGGATCACGCGCAGCGATGACACGCACCTCGCACTGCGCGCGACCGTGCTCGGACCGAAAGGGCCGGTCTCGAACCTTGGCCTCAATTTCGTCGCCAACGGTGCCCGCGCTTCCCACTTTGCCGCAGCATCCGCTTGCGGTCGCGGCTGTTACCAGGCCACGGCGCCGGCGGTCGGACCGATCGGAGAGATCCTGCTGCGGATCGGGACGCCCGGACGCTCCCCGACCACTCTCACGTACGTTTCGCCGGCACGTCTCCCGGCCCCTGACGCCTCGGCGATCGTCCATCGCGCCGCGGCCAAGATCACCCACCTGCGGACGCTCGTGATCCACTCGCGGCTCGCCTCGGATCCCGACCACGAGCTGACGACGACCTACCGAGAGGTCGCGCCGAACCGTCTCGAGTACCTGAACTCGGATGGCTCGGCCTCCATCATCATCGGCAGACGCCGCTGGGACCGCGCCTCCCGCGACGGCCCTTGGCGCGAGTCGCCACAAAATCCGCCCGTCCGCGAGCCGGTGCCGTTCTGGCCGCCTCGTTTCACGGATGCGCATCTGCTGCGCCTCGCACGGGTCCACGGCGACCCGGTCTGGGTCGTGTCGTTCCTTGATCCGGCCACGCCCGCCTGGTTCAAGCTCTGGGTCGACCGCCGCACGTACCAGACTCTCCGCCTCGAGATGATCGCGACCGCCCATTTCATGCGCAATCGCATGGACCGTTTCGACGCACCGATCGCCGTCGAGCCGCCTGGCGACAAAGGATGACCGCTCGGCGGGCAGTGCTAGGTTCGACTCGGAGTGCAGCCTCTGAGCGGGATGCTGGTCGTCGACCTCAGTCGATACCTTCCGGGCGCTTTCGCGTCCCGGGAGCTACTGGAGCTCGGTGCGCGCGTCGTCTGCATCGAGCCGCCCGGTGGCGATCCCCTGCGGAGCACCGCCCCCGCCTGGGACGCCGCGCTGCGCGCGGGGAAGGAGTCGCTCGAGCTTGACCTGAAGCGCGATCCCGAGCCGGCACTCGATCTCTTGCGCGAGGCCGACGTCGTGCTCGAGTCGTTCCGCCCCGGCGTCGCCTCTCGGCTCGGCGTCGGCCCGGAGCACGTTCCGGAACGCACCGTCTACTGCTCCATCACCGGCTTCGGCCTCGGCGGCCGAGACGAGCAGCGCGCAGGGCACGACCTCAACTACCTCGGCTGGGCCGGCGCGCTCTGGGACACGGCGCCGGCGTTGCCGCCCGTCCCGATCGCCGACTTCGCGGCGGGAGCGCTCGGCGCCGTGACCAAGATCCTCGCAGCCCTGCTCGAGCGCGACCGCACCGGCCGCGGTGCTCACGTCGTCGTCTCGATGACCCACGGCTCGCACCGCCTCGTCGCGCATCGTCTCGGCGGCGACACCGTTCCGCGCATGCTCACCGGCGGCCTCGCCTCGTACCGGATCTACGAGACCGCGGACGGACGGCATCTCACCGTCGCCCCACTCGAGCCCGTGTTCTTCCGCCGGCTGACGGAGTTGGTCGGCCGGCCGGAGCTGGCCGAGCGCCAGTTCGACGCCGACCAGGAGGCACTCGCGGCCGAACTCGCGTCCATCTTCGCGAAGCGCCCGCTCGCCGACTGGCTGGAGCTCTTCGACTCGGAGGACGTCTGCGTCGGCCCGGTCGCAACGATCGCCGAGGCCGCGACCGACCTCGCCTGATCTAGAGACCGTGCGCCTTGAGCCAGCCAAGCGCGGTGTCGGCGACTTCGCGCCACCCGCTGTCGATCGTGAGCGAGTGCGCGCGATCCGGGAACGTGCGCAGGTCGGTGATCGCCGGAGACTTGCGGTAGAGCCTCTGGGTCTGGCGGCTGATCGTGGCCGGGACGGTGTGATCCTTACCGCCGGCCGTGATCAGCAGCGGCCCGCGCGTCGCGTTCTTGCCGTCGACGGCCGCGGGGGAGCCGGGCGTAACGTTCGCGAGCGCCGACTCGAAGAGCGGCTTCCCCGGCGAGGGGATCGCCCACCGCTCCCAGAGCTCGTCCGACTCCGGCTCGGAGAGCACGTTGCCGAATCCGTACCGGAACTCGCCCTTGGTGAGCGAGACGGCACGGTTCCGGTTCGCGGGGTTGCGCAGCGCGACCGAGGCGACGCGCAAGGCAGACGGCGGCAGGTAGAGCACGCCCTTCGCGGGCGCCGGGTCGATCGCCACTGCGGCCGCCGCGGCGCCGTCGGAGAGAAGGCGCTGCACGATCAGCCCTCCGAAGGAGTGGCCGACGACGATCGGCTTGCGGTCGAGCTTGGCAATCTCGGCCGCGTGGTGCGCGACGATCTCGTCGAGGCCATAGCCGGCAACGCGCTCGGGCGCGTCACGCGTCTCGGCGACGGTGTCGCCGTCACCCGGCCAGCCGACCGCGCTCGCCGAGTAGCCCGCCTCGTTGAACGCCTCCACCCAAGGACTCCACGAGTCGGCGTGCAGCCAGAGCCCGTGGACGAAGACAACCGGAGTAGGCCCCGCCTCCACGGGTAGATTCTTTCACACAGCGGCACCGCGGCCGCACACGGCGGCCGCGGCACCCGGTTTCCTAGCCGGCGAGGAGCTTCGCCTTTTGCGCCTCGAACTCGGCGTCCGTGAGCACGCCCGACGTGTGAAGCTCGCCGAGCTGCTTGAGCTGCTCCATCATGTCCGGCGCCTCAGCCGCGGGCGCCGCCGCCGGCGCCGGCTCGTCGGCATACTGCTGCTCGTCCTCAGCCGCCCACCTGTTCGCCTGGCGGCGGGAGACGCGGTTCGACACCGCTGTCGCCGTGCCGGCGATCACGGCCGTCCGGGCCACTCCACGTAGAAGTCCCATGGTTCACTCGCTCCTTTCGCGTTCGTCGCGTCGCGCCTAGGCGTTCGCGGACTCGATCTCTTCCAGCGTCGCCATGAGCGCATCGACCGGGATTCGGCCGTTGGCGACAACCTGCGCCCCGCTCCGCCTCATGGCCGAGACAAATGGAGCAGCCCACCGGTTCTCGAAGAGGAGAATGGCCGCCGACGCGCCCGGCTCGAGCGCCGCGCTCGCCTCGTCGTAGTCGTCCTGGCCGAGGAGACCGGACGACGCGCCCTCGAACTGCGCGAGGTCGAGTTGCCCGTCCCCGTCGATGTCCGCGATCGCGAGCCCAGCGACCGTTCCGTCCTCGCCCTTCGTCACGAACGCGAGGTCGAGCACACGGATGATCCCGAGGTCCGACAACCGCACGATCTCGTCGAGTCCCTCTCCCGTCGGCTCCTTGCCCGGCGGCCACTCGACGATGAGGTAGTCGACCGGCCCCAGCTCGATCTCGTTCTCACTCACTGCACACCTCCTGGTCTCGGACAAGCACGCCTCGACGATGCCCGCGGTACAGCCTCGCCGCATCATACGAAGGGGACGACGTCGAGCGGCCGGCTACGGGGCCACGGCCGTGCCGACGATCGCCGGCCGCACGAACTTCGGCGCCTTGGGCAGCTCCGTGGGCTCGATCCTGGAGACCGTGAACCCCTGCTCCTCGATCGCGGCGAGGGTCTGCCGGTTGCAGTCGCAACCGACCAGGAAGTGGTTGAGCCAGTTGATCCGGTCCTGCAAGCGCGCGAGCTTCGGGTCGTCGGAGCGAACGTGCTCGAGGAAGAGGAGGCGCCCGCCGGGCCGCAGCACTCGTTTCGCCTCCTGCAGCGCGCGGGCCTGATCCTCCACTCCGCAGAGGACGAGGGTCGAGACGACCGCGTCGAAGCTCGCGTCCTCGAACGGGAGCTCCTCGGCGGAGGCCTGCACCACCTTGGCCGCCGGTGCCTCCTCGTGCACCTTGCGCTGCAGCCGGCGCAGCATCGCCGGCTCCGGCTCGGTCACCACGAGCGAGGAGAGCGCGGTGTCGTAGTGAGAAAGGTTCATCCCGGTGCCCGCGCCAACCTCGAGGACGTCTCCCGAAACGTCGCCGAGCAGCCGTTGCCGCATCTCGCCCACCCCGGCCTCCTCGCTCGAGCGGGACATGCGGTCGTACATCGCCGCGAAGAGTTTGTCGCGAAGGCTCACGAGAAGCCTAAGAAACCACATCCGCTGCAGAAGGCGCCGCAGCGGGCTCCTCCATGGGCTCGTTCATCATTCGCAGCATCGGCCAGCCGCCGCCGCGGCGGAAGTAGCGCCAGATCAGGACACCCGCGACGGCGAAGAAGACGATGTTCAGGTACGTGCTGTAGTTCCACTCGACCCGCGCCGTCACGACCTTCGCGTCGCGCTCGGTCGGCACGAGGCCGAGCCCCTGGAACAGGAGCTCGACGAGCAGGCCGGCCGCGACCATCGACAGGTAGAAGGTGACGAGGATGAAGCCGGCCGTCCGCCAGCCGTAGTAGCGGCGGTAGATGTCGAGGATCGGGAGGATCAGGAGGTCGGCGAAGATGAAGGCGAGCACACCGCCGAAGCTGATCCCGCCGTTCCAGAGGACGGCAGCGAGCGGCACGTTCCCGATCGAGCAGACGAAGCTGAGCATGGCGACGGCCGGGCCGATCACCGGCCCCCAAACCTTGGCGAGGGTGGGGTGATGCTCGAGAAAGAGCCCCTGCCAGAACGAGTTCGGCACCCAGGCGGCGAGGGCGCCGGCGATCAGCAGCCCGCCGAAGACGTCCCGCGCCACCGCGGCCCAGTCCATGACGAAGTAGTCCGCCGTCGCGGTGAAGCCGGCCGGAGTGCGCAGCCGCTGCCACCATCGTCCTTCGCCGGCGGCGGACATGTCCATCTCCGCATGACCTTCCATCAGGCCGAGCCGCCCACGTTCCGCTTCCCTGCGCGCCTCGTCGACCAGTCGGCGCTTGAGGAAGGAGCGGAAGAGCAGCGCCACGAAGACGATCATGAGCGGCCCGCCCACGAACTCGCCGGCCACGAACTCCCAGCCGAGGAGCACCGCGATGATGATTCCGAGCTCGATCACGAGGTTGGTCGAGGCGATCTGGAACGCCATCGCGGCGGTGAAGTTCGCGCCCTGGCGGAAGAGTGAGCGGGCGAGCGCCACCGAGGCATACGAACAGCTCGAGGACGCTGCGCCAAGCCCCGTTGCGACCGCCAGCGTCCGGGGCGAGTCGTCGGGAAGGAGCCTGCGCATCTCCCGCTTCGACACGACCGCCTGCACGACGGCCGAGAGGCCGAAGCCCAGGATGAGCGCCCAGATGACTTCCCACGTCATCCCGAACGCGAACGAGAACGCACTCCACAGCTCGTGCGGGATGTCGAGCGCCAGCGGCAAGGCTTACGAGGAGGGTGCTTCGACCGGGTCTAGACCGCGGCGCGACTTCCGCAGGAAGACTCCGCCGACGAGGAGCAGCAGCAGCTCGACCGCCGTCAGCGCGAGCCGATTCAGGGCGACTGCACCGAGAGCCTGGCCCGGCGTCGCGACCGCGAGCATCAGCCCATACATCGAGGCCTCGCGCACCCCGAGGCCCGACGGCGCGAAGACGACGAGGACGGCAACGATCGCGCCGACGGCGGACACGCCGCCGAGAAAGACGATCGAGGCCGCCTCCGGATGGGCGCCCACCGAGCGCAGCATCAACCAGAGCGCCACTCCGCCGACCACCCAGGTGCAGGCGTAGAAGACGAGGAGCGCGCTCAACGTGCGCGCCCGCATGTTCGGCAGCTCCTGCTTGTAGCCGAGCCGCCGCAGCACCTTGTGGGCCAGGGGCCGGAAGACGCGGGGCTGCACCAGGATCGCGATCACCACGCCGAAGATGATGAGCGGCGCGAGCGGCGCCTTGACGTCGTCGACGTAGGCGAGGCTGAGCACGAAGACCATCACGCCGGCGACGGCCGAGAGCCCCGCCTCGAGCAGCATCGACGAGGTGACGAGCGCCGCGTCGGTGACGCCGGCCCGCCGGGCGGCGACGACGCGCGCCGCCGGGGTCCAGATCCCGCCGGGGATGTACTTCGCGAGCATCGAGACCATCTCCGCTCGCAACGCCGCCGGATATGAGAGCCGGACCCCCCATTCCCGGAGGATCCACATCCAGCCGAACACGAACACGAGGTAATAGACGCCGAGGACCGCGCAGCCGGCAATGAAGACGGCGAGATTGGAATGGTGGAGGTCGTTCGCGGCGGAGTTGAACGAGCCGCGCAGCCCCCAGCCGAGCGCGCTGAAGAAGATGAGGAGGATCACGAGCTGGAGCGCGCCGAGCAGCCGGCGGTGCCGGGAGGCGAAATCGGCGACGTCTTCCAGCTTGCTCATTGACTCACTCTTAGCACGGCGGACCCTCGGATCTCCCCCGCGCGCAGCAGATCGAGAGCGTGATTTGCCTGCGCCAGGGGGAATTCCTCGACCTCCGTCCGCACCGGCACGCGCGGGGCGAGGGCGAGGAACTCCTCTCCGTCGCGGCGCGTCAGGTTGGCGACCGAACGGACCACGCGCTCCTCCCAGAGGAGCTCGTACGGAAAGCTCGGGATGTCGCTCATGTGGATGCCGGCGCAAACGACGACGCCGCCGCGGGCCGTCGCGCGGAGCGCCGCCGGCACGAGCGCGCCGACCGGCGCGAAGATGATCGCCGCGTCGAGCTCCTCCGGGCCCGGTGCGTCCGAGGGGCCAGCCCACTCGCAGCCGAGCTCGAGCGCGAAGGCGGCTGCCGCATCGTCCCCCGGCCGGACGAAGCCGAACACGCGGCGTCCTTCGTGGCGCGCGACCTGGACGACGATGTGCGCGGACGAGCCGAAGCCGTAGAGCCCGAGCCGCTCGGGGTCGCCGGCGAGCCGCAGCGAGCGGTAGCCGATCAGGCCGGCGCAGAGCAGCGGCGCAGCCTGGAGGTCCTCGTACTCCTCGGGAATCGGCAGGCAGTAGTGCTCGTCGGCGACGACCCACTCGGCGTAGCCGCCGTCGAGGTCGTAGCCCGTGAACCGCGCCGACTCGCAGAGGTTCTCGCGGCCGGAAAGGCAGTAGCGGCACGTGCCGTCGGTCCAGCCGAGCCAGGGAATGCCGAGGCGCTGCCCGTCCTCCGTGCGGCCGACGATCTGGTGACCGATGACGAGCGGGAGCTTCGGCTTCGGCAGCTCGCCGTCGACGACGTGGAGGTCGGTGCGGCAGACCGCGCACGTGGAGACCCGCAGCCGAACCTGGCCCGGCTGCGGCTCGGGGACGGGCAGCTCCTCGAGCCGCAGAGGCTCGCGGGGCGCGTGAAGCACCATCGCGCGCACGAGCACATCGTCTCACGCGGACATGTCCGGTAGCAGCGACCGGACGTGTCTCGACGGGACGGTACGCTCGCGCCGTGGAGACGACGCTTCCCTACGGCTGGTACACGGATCCGGAGATCCTGCGGCTGGAGCAGGAGCGGATCTTCCGCTCGACCTGGCAGTACGTCGGGCATACGGGACAGCTGGCGCGACCCGGCTTCTTCGCCGCGGAAGCCGGCCGCACGCCCATCGTGGTGACGCGCGACCGGGAGGGCGTGCTACGCGGCCTCGTCAACGTCTGCCGGCACCGCGGCCACGTCGTCGCCGAAGGAGAAGGCACGCGCGAGACCCTCCAGTGCCCGTACCACGCGTGGACGTACGGCCTCGACGGCCGTCTGCGCGCAGCCCCGCGGAGCGAGGAGGAGCCGGACTTCCCGCAGGACGACCTCTGCCTCCTCCCCGTTGCCGTCGGCACGTGGGGGCCGTTCGTCTTCGCCAACGCGACAGCCGACACGGAGCCGCTCGCGGACGCGCTCGGCTCGCTCCCGGCGCAGGTCGCCGAGCTCGGCCTCGACGTCGACTCCCTCGTCCACCACTCGCGCTGGGAGGCCGAGATCGAGGCGAACTGGAAGATCGTGTGCGAGAACTTCCTCGAGTGCTACCACTGCCAGGTCGCGCACCCCGGCTTCAGCGAGCTGATCGACGTTTCGCCGGAGGCGTACCTCCTTTCGAACGAAGGGCGCCTCTCGACACAGCACGGCCCGCTCCGAACGGCGACCGCGGACGACGAGCTGCCGCGCTCGCAGTTCCATTTCCTCTGGCCGAACCTCGAGATCAACATCTTCCCGGGGCGGCCGAACATCTCGATCGGCCCGACCGTGCCGCGGACGCCCGAGCGGACATACCGCTTCCTCGACTACTTCTTCGGCCCGGACGTCGAACAGGCGTGGATCGACGACCTGATGGCCTTCGACGACCAGGTCGGTCGGGAGGACCAGGCGCTCGTCGCGGGCGTGCAGCGCGGCGTCGCCTCGGGCGCACTCGAACGGGGAGTGCTGATGGGCCGAAGCGAGCAGCTGATCGGCCACTTTCAGGCGCTGACAGCAGCAGCGCTTACGTAGTCAGGGCCAGTGGCAGCGTGAGGCAGGTCGGGCCGCCGTCGCCTTTGCGGGAGATCTCGTCGCCCTCGTACTCGAGCACATCGACCCCGGCCTCTTCCAGGCGTTGCCGCGTCACGGCGTTGCCGGCGAGCGCAACCGCTCGTTGCCCGCCGTCGAGGCCGAGGACATTGGGGCCCATCGTCGCGAACTCCTCTTCGGGAACCTCGACAACGCGTATATCGCGTTCGGCCAGCAACTCCACCAGGCGCGCGGGCAGGAGCGGCACGTAAGCGACAGAGAGCAGCGACGAGATCGGGTTGAGCAGGGAGCGGAGGTGCAACACCTCGGCTCGGCCGTGCACGTGCGGAAGGTCGAAGGCGAGCACCTCTGCATCGGGCAGCAGCGCGCGCAGCGCCTCGATTCCGGCGTCGTTCGTGCGATAGGAGCGGCCGACAAGAAGCGTCGTCTCGTCGAGCCAGACCGTGTCACCTCCGTCTGCGGTCGCGGGCGCCTCGAGCCGGCCGACGATCGGAAGACCGGCGGCTTCGAGGCCGGCCCGCAACGCCTCGGGCTCTCCGAGCCGCCCCTCCTTCCCCGGCCGGAGGAGAATCGCACCGCGAGGAGCGATCAACGCTGGGTCGTACACGTAGAGCGAGTCGAGATTCCCGGGCTCGCCCCGCGTCTCGAGTACCTCGGCTCCGGCGCCTGCCAGCAGCAGCCGAAAAGCCTCGTGCTCGCGCTCGAGTTCGTCGAAATCAGGCGCCGCCCGCCAGCCGAGCGTTCGCCATGAGCCGACGTCCTCCGGCGCCGGGGGACGCACCAGGATCCGCACGAGTCGAGCATACGAGCGTTGTAGAGTCGTCGTCTCGCTCGTTTCGACAAAACAGGAGGGCATCCGTGAACCGTCTTCTCCCGCTGCTCGGGGTTGCAGCGCTCGTCGCCACGCTGGCCGCTTGCGGCGGTGGCGGCAACTCTTCCACCACCACCACGTCGGCGACGCAGGGCGCGCCGACACTGCATGCGGGCAAGCTCGTCGTCGGGTTCGACGTCCCGGCGCCCGCGTTCTGGAACGGCCAGCTGTCCGGAACCACACTCAAGCATCCGTCGGGCTTCGAATACGGCCTCGCTCTCGACGTCGCGAAGCAGCTCGGCATCAGCGCGAGCAACGTCACCTTCCTGCGCGCGCCGTTCGCGACCATCCTGCTGGCCGGCAAGAAGCCGTACGACTTCGCGATGGAGGAGACGACCATCACGGCCCAGCGCGCGAAAGTGATCGGCTTCTCGTCGCCGTACTTCGACGCGAACCAGGGCGTCCTGCTCGCCAAGGGAGTGCCGAAGCCGACCTCGATCAACGACCTGAAGAGCCTGCAGACGTGTGCCCAGGCAGCGACGACGGGCCTCGACTGGATCCAGCACAAGCTGCGCCCGTCGAAGGCGCCGCGCGTCTACTCGGCGTCGTCGAGCGCCGCGTTCGACGCCGTCCAGTCAGGCGCCTGCCAGGCGCTGATCCTCGACGTCCCGATCATCGAGGCGCAGAACGCGAAGCAGCCGGACGCGTACGGCGGCGTCGTCGGCGAGATCGACACGAACGAGGGCTACGGCGCCGTGTTCGCGAAGGACAGCCCGCTCATCCCGGCCGTCAGCAAGGCGATCAAGACATTGGAGAGCAACGGGACGATCGCGAAGCTGACGAAGCAGTGGTTCGGTTACGACCCTTCGAAGATCCCCGTTCTGCAGTAGGGCGGGCGTGAGCTAGGCGTACGACGCGGAGGAGGTCGAGGTGGGCCAGTTCCTGCACGAGTTCTTCAGCCCCCTCGACTTCATCCGCTCGACGCCGCAGGTCTGGGACGGCTTCAAGCTCAACATCCAGCTGATGCTCGTGGCGGAGGCGCTCGTCCTCGTGCTCGCCCTGCTGCTCGCGATCGTGCGCGGCCTTCCCGGACGCGCGGCTCTCCCCCTGCGGGCGGCGGCGATCGTGTACACGGACTTCTTCCGCGGCACGCCGCTCATCCTCGTCCTCCTGATCGTCCAGGGGTTCGCGCAGCTCAACTACGTCGGGCTCTCGAGCCAGACGCTCTTCCGCACCGGCCTGATCGCGCTCACGCTCGTCTACACCGCGTACGTCACCGAGGTGTATCGGGCCGGAATCGAGTCGGTCCATCCGAGCCAGCGGATGGCGGCGCGGTCGCTCGGCCTCAGCTACATGCAGGCGATGCGCTATGTCGTGCTGCCCCAGGCGATCCGGCGCGTCATCCCTCCGCTCTTGAACGACTTCATCGGTCTGCAGAAGGACACCGCGCTGGTCACGATCATCGGCCTGACCGAGGCCGTCGCGCAGGCCGGCTTCTATTCGAGCAACTACCTGAACGACACGGCGTACATGGTCGCCGCGATCTTCTTCATCTTCCTCACGATCCCGCTCGCCCGCTTCACCGATCACATCATCAGGGAGCGAGAGAGCCGAGAGCGGGCGCAGGCCGTGTGAGCACCTATGACCAATTCGTCTCTCTCCGGGGCGTCACGAAGCGCTTCGGCGACCTCGAGGTCCTGCACGGGATCGACCTCGACGTCGCCGAGCACAAGGTCGTGTGCCTGATCGGCGCGTCGGGCTCGGGCAAGTCGACGCTCCTCCGCTGCATCAACCTGCTCGAGCAGGTCGACGCGGGGACGATCGTCGTCGACGGCCAGACGATCACCGGAACCAAGGTGGACGTGAACCGGCTGCGGCAGAAGATCGGGATCGTCTTCCAGTCCTACAACCTGTTCCCGCACATGACCGTGCTCCAGAACGTGACGCTCGCGCCCCGCAAGGCACTCGGCATCTCGCGCGTTCAGGCGGAAGGCCACGCCCGTGCTCTCCTCCGTCAGATCGGCCTGGACGACAAGGCCGACGAGTTCCCGGACCGCCTCTCGGGCGGCCAGCAGCAGCGCGTGGCGATCGTCCGGGCGCTCGCGACCGGACCGAAGCTGATGCTGCTGGACGAGATCACCTCGGCGCTCGACCCGCAGCTGATCGGCGAGGTGCTCGAGCTCGTCCGCGAGCTCGCGGAGACCGGGATGACCATGATCCTCGCCACCCACGAGATGGGTTTCGCGCGCGAGGTGGCGAGCAAGGTCTGCTTCCTCGACGCCGGCGTCATCTACGAGGAGGGACCGCCCGAGCAGATCTTCTCGGCGCCACGCGAGGAGCGGACGCGTGAGTTCCTCGCGCGCGTGCTGGAGGCGGGGCGGCTGTGAGCCGGTTCCACGGAGCGTCCAAGGCCCCGCTCGCCGTCGCGGGGATCCTCGCCCTGCCTCTCTTCTTCGTCGGGCTGATGGCGTTCTCCCTCAAGCTCGACAAGCCGTCCCACACGGTCACGAAGAGCGGAGGCGTAGTGCTCGGCGACCCGACCAAGGGCACCGTGGGAACGATCTATCTGTGCGCGTTTTCGGTATCGCTGGGGGTCGCCCTGGTGGGTGCCCTGGCGATGCTGCTCCGCTCTCGGTTCGGTTCGATCGTGCCTGCCGTCGCGGGCATCGTGGCGGCTGTCGCCCTCCTGGTCCCGCTGGGAACCTGGGCGACGGAGCACACGAACCGGTACCCCCTGGGAGTCGACAACATCCCGCAGAAAAGCCCGCAGGATCTGTTCCTGCGCGGGGAGTGGGAGGAGAGCGCCAAGACGACCGCCCACCAGATCGGGCTCGTGACGATCGGGATCGCGATCGCCGCGATCGTCCTCACCGTCCTGCTCGAGCTGCGGCGACGGCGCGGCCGCGAGACGATGGTCGTCGAGCCTCCGCCGATCGAGCTGGATACGGGCGGCGCGCCGCCGATGACCGGCTAGGAGGGGTTGGTGGAACGGTGCTCGTCGCAGGGGTGCGATGGGCGTCGCGAGGCAAGGACGCAGGGAGCGTTCGTAGCCGCAGGCTACGGGCGCGACTGAGGACGCAGCAGCCGGCGTTAGCCGGCCGACGAGCGAAGCGAGGAGTCGCGGCGTCCAGCGCGGCCCTGCGGCACAGCCACTGTTTCGCCAACCCCTCCTACTAGAGCACCTTCGAGAGGAACGACTTCGTCCGTTGCTCGCGCGGGTTCACGAGCACCTGCTTGGGATCTCCGGTCTCGACGACGACTCCGTCGTCCATGAAGACGGCGACGTCCGCGACCTCGCGCGCGAAGCCGATCTCGTGCGTGACGACGATCATGGTCATGCCGCTCTCCGCGAGCGCCCGCATCACGTCGAGAACCTCGCCCACGAGCTCCGGATCGAGGGCAGACGTCGGCTCGTCGAACAACATGAGCTTCGGATCCATTGCCAGAGCGCGCGCGATCGCCACTCGCTGCTGCTGCCCGCCGGAGAGCTGCGACGGGTACACGTCGTGCTTGTCCGAAAGCCCGACCCGGGCGAGCAGCAGCTTCCCTCTTTCCACCGCGCTTCCCTTGGGGATCTTCCTGACGCGGATCGGCGCCTCCACGACGTTCTCGAGCGCGGTCATGTGGCCGAAGAGATTGAAGCGCTGGAACACCATGCCGATCTGCTGACGCTTCCGAGCCACCTCGCGGTCGGGCAGCTCGTACAGCTTGGCCCCCACCTGCCTGTAGCCGACGAGCTCGCCGTCGACCCAGAGCCGGCCGGCGTTGATCTCCTCCAGGTGGTTGATACAACGGATGAACGTCGTCTTTCCGGACCCTGACGGGCCGAGGATGCACATGACCTGCGCAGGTTGGACTTCGAGCGTGATGCCCTTCAGTACCTCGAGCCGCCCAAAGCGCTTGTGGACGGCCTCCGCCTTCACCATCGGGTTCATCGGCGCATCCCGAGGAAGGGCCGCCAGTCACCGATGTTCCGCCAGAAGTCCAACATGGCTGCCTGCTGCGCGCGTGCCCCGCGCGCATAGTGCCGCTCGACGTAGTACTGCCCGATCGAAAGGACGGTCGTGCAGATCAGGTACCAGAGGCTCGCCACGATCAGGAGGGGGATGATCTCGTACGTGCGCGAGTAGATGATCTGCGCGGCATAGAGGAGGTCGACGACTGCGATCACGCTGACGAGTGACGACGTCTTGAGCATCGAGATCGTCTCGTTGCCGGTCGGCGGGACGATCACCCGCATCGCCTGCGGCAGGATGATCCGGCGCATCGTCAGGAGACGCGACATACCGAGCGCATGCGCGGCCTCGGTCTGCCCCTCGTCGACGGAGATGAGTCCCGCCCGGACGATCTCGGCCATGTAGGCGCCCTCGTTCAGGCCGAGCGCAAGGACGCCGGCAACGAACGGCGTGATCAGGGTCGTGAAGTTCAGATGGGCGACCTGCGGCCCGCCGAGGGGAAGACCCAACCCGAACCTCGGGTAGACCGCCGCGATGTTGAACCAGAAGAAGATCTGCACCAGGACCGGCGTGCCGCGGAAGAGCCAGATGTAGACCCAGGCGGAACCCGCGACGATCGGGTTCGGTGACAGGCGCATCACGGCGAGGACGACTCCCAGGACGATGCCGATGGCCATCGAAAGCGCGGTCAGCTCGAGCGTCGTCACGAGACCGCGGAGGATCGTGGGGTCCGTCATGTAGTGACGAACCACGCCCCACTCGAAGCGCTTGTTCTGCACGAGCGACCCGATGACGCAGAGGGTCAGGAAGGCGACGATCGCGCCCGCCACCCACCGGCCCGGATGGCGGACCGGGATCGCCTTGATTTCGTCGGGCGGGACCGCCGAGGCGGTCCCGCCCGGAGCTATGTCAGCTGATGGCGCCGTTGATCTTCGGGTTCGAGATGGCGCCGCTCTGGACGCCCCACTTGGCGAGGATCTTGTGGTACGCCCCACTCTTGATCAGGTACTTCATCGCGTCGAGGATCGGCTTCGCCATGCCGTTGTTCTTCGGCAGCGCGATCCCGTAGGGCGCCGTCCCGTACGACTTGCCGCTGAGCTTGAACTGTCCGTGCGACTGCTTGACGATGTACGCAGCGACCGGCGAGTCAGCCATGCCGACCTGGGCGCGACCGCTGGAGAGCGCCAGGTTCGCCTGGTTCTGGTCGTTGAAGGCGGACACCTTGACGCTGGGCTTGCCGGCGCTCTTGCACTTCTTGTTCTGGGCCGTCGCGTCGGCCTGCTGCGTGGTCCCGTTCTCGACGGCGACCGTCTTGCCGCAGAGAGACGAGAGGCCGCTGATCGCCGGGCCGCCGGACGCCTTCACGTAGAACGAGGTGCCGGCGACGAAGTACGTGACGAAGTCGACCTTCTTCTGCCGTGCCTTCGTGTCGGTGAAGGACGACATACCGACGCCGTACTTGCCGGACGCGAGCCCAGGGATGATCGTTGCGAACGTCCCGTTGACGACCTTGAAGTTCAGCCCGAGGACCGTCCCGAGCGCCTTCGCGAGGTCCGCGTCGACGCCGACGATGGTCTTCCCGTTGGACGCAAAGAACTCCATGGGGGCATACGTCGCGTCGGTGGCGACAGTGAGCGTCCCCTTGCTCCGGATCTTGGACGGGACTTCCTTGGCGATCTTCGGTTGCTTCGTGACCTGTGTTGTCGCGCTCGACGCGCCGGCGAAGCCGACCACGACCAGCGCAAGGGCTGCGGCGCCTAGAAGCAGCCCAGTGAAACGGCCAGACATTTCCGAACCTCCTATTCACGACCTTGACGAGCGTGACGCCTGATGCGAAGGCGCCATCGTACGAAGTTCGACGAAAAAAGCGAAACGCGGTTGGCTCGCGAGCTAACTGTAAGGAAACCGTTAGCCCGGTTACATGTTTTGCTAACCTGGTTATGTAATGTCCCAGGCGACGAAGCAGCAGATCGACGCGATGGCGGCTGCCGACCAGCTCCGCCCCACTCTGCTCGGCCTTGCGCGTGAGCTGCGCCGCGAGCGGATCGGAGGCGTCTCGCCGCATCAGGTGACTCTGCTCGTCTCGATCAAGTACGCACCCGGCGTCACCGTCGGGGAGCTCGCTGCGGACGAGCGCGTCTCGACCGCCGCGATGTCGAAGCGCGTATCTCGGCTCGAGCGCGACGGCCTCGTCGCGCGCACGCCGAGTGAGACCGATCGCCGCCGCGTGGGACTGACGCTTACCGAGGACGGCCAGCGCACGCTCCGCCGTGTCCGCTCCCGCCGCACCGCCTGGCTTGCGAGCCGTCTCGGCGCCCTCACGCCGGCCGAGCTCGCCGCGGTGGGAGCTGCCGTGGAGCCGCTCGCGCGGCTGCTCGAAGCCCAAGAAAGACGCGCGTGACGCGGGCCGCACGGCGGACGTTCCACAGCCTCCGTTACCGCAACTACCGCCTCTTCTTCGGCGGCCAGATCGTCTCCCAGACCGGCTCGTGGATGCAGCGGATCGCGCTGGGCTGGTACATCCTGCAGCTGACGCACTCGCCGTTCGACGTGGGCGTGATGGCGTTCGCGCAGTTCCTGCCGTACATGGCGTTCGGCCTTTTCGCGGGCGTGCTGACCGACCGCCTCGACGCCCGACGCACGGTGATTGCCACGCAGGTCGCGCAGCTGGTCTCCGCCTCGGCGCTCGCATGGATCGCGCTGGGCGGCTTCGCCGAGCCTTGGATGCTCTTCACGATCGCGTTCATCAACGGGACGGTGCTCGTGCTCGACGTCCCCTCGCGCCAGCAGCTCACCTACCGGATGGTGGGACGGGAAGACCTGCCGAACGCGATTGCGCTCAATTCGACGCTCTTCAACGCGTCGCGCATCTTCGGTCCGGCGGTGGCGGGCGTCATCCTCGTCGCCGGCGCGGGCGTCTGTTTCCTCGTCAACGCGATCAGCTTCCTCGCGGTCCTGATCGGGCTGCTTGCGATGCGCGTCTCGGAGTTCTTCCCGCTCGAGGAGTTCGAGCGGCCGAAGATCCTCGCCGGCACGCGCGAAGGTCTCGCCTGGGTGCGCCGGCAACCGAGGATGCTGGTCATCCTCGCGCTGACCTTCGTGCTCAGCACGGTCGCCTTCAACTTCAACGTCACGCTGCCGGTGCTCGCGAAGGTGACGTTGCACGGACACAGCTACACGTACGGGCTCCTGTCGGCAGTCTTCGGCGCGGGCGCGCTGCTCGGCGCGCTGGCCGCAGCGTCGCTAGGGCGTGCCTCGATCAAGGTGCTGCTGGTCGGAGCCGCGATCTTCACCGGCTGCGAGCTCCTACTCGCGCCGGTCCACTCGGCGATCCTGGCCGGCGCCCTGCTCTTCCTCATCGGCGCCGGCTTCACGGCGTGGTCGGCGAACTCGAATGCGAGCCTGCAGTTAGCCGCGCCAGACCACCTGCGTGGCCGTGTGATCGGCCTCTACTTCTACGCCTTCAACGGCACGGGCGCGATCGCCGGGATCATGACCGGCTGGCTCTGCGATCAGGGCGGGACGGAGCTCGCCTTCGTCTTCTCCGGGATCCTCGGCCTCGTCGCGACGGGCCTGGCAGCGGTGAGGCTCGGCTGGACGCCGCGGCTCACGACGCTCCGCCGCGGCGGCGAGCCGCAGCACGCGAACGGCTAGCCGACGACCCAGGTCTCGCCGGAGTGGAGTAGCTCGGCGAGGTCGCCCTTGCCCCGCTTCTCCTCGGCGGCCTCGAGCTGCTCGGCCATCAGGTCGTCGTAGACCGGGCGCCCGATGTTGCGGAAGATCCCGACCGGTGTGCCGCCGTGGCGCTCCTGCGAGACGCGCGACAGCGCGAACGCGAGCGCAGCGGTCTCGTGACTCGCCGAATGCACGAGCACGCCCGCATCGTCGGACGCGCACGCCTCGATCGAGCCGTCCGACCGCTGCCGCAGCGCTTTCTGCTTCTCCGATCCCCAAACAATCGGCTCGCCGTCGCGCAACACGATCCGGTTCACGCCCTCCTTGTCGTCCCGGACGTCGTCGAAAGCGTCGTCGTTGAAGATCGGGCAGTTCTGGAAGATCTCGACAAACGCGCTGCCACGATGCTCGGCCGCGGCGCGCAGCACCTCGGTCATCCCCTTCTTGTCGGTGTCGATCGCGCGCGCAACAAACGTCGCCTCGGCGCCGATCGCGAGCGAGATCGGGTTGAAGGGCCAGTCGATCGAGCCCAATGGTGTCGACTTCGTCACCATCCCGAGCTGGCTCGTGGGCGAGTACTGCCCCTTCGTCAGCCCGTAGACGCGGTTGTTGAAGAGGAGGATCTTGAAGTTGACGTTGCGGCGCAGCGCGTGGATGAGGTGGTTGCCGCCGATCGAGAGCGCGTCGCCGTCGCCGGTCACGACCCAGACGGAGAGGTCGGCCCGCGTCGTCGCCAGGCCGGTCGCGATCGCCGGCGCGCGGCCGTGGATCGAGTGCATCCCGTACGTGTTCATGTAGTACGGGAAGCGAGCCGCGCAGCCGATCCCGCTGATGAAGACGGTGTTCTCGCGCTTGATCCCGAGCTCCGGCATGAACGACTGGAGCGCGGCGAGGATCGCGTAGTCGCCGCAGCCCGGGCACCAGCGCACCTCCTGGTCGGTGCGGAAGTCTTTCGCCGTCAGCGCGCCGTTCCCGTTGCCGCCGTTCTCGCTCAATGCCGCGGCCTGTCGTCCTGTTGGGAAGGAATCCAGCTCGAAGGCGCTTCCGCCTTGCCGAGATTGAATGCCTCGTTGGTGGAACCGGAAGAGCCGCGCTTTCCGGTTAGCCAGGCCCACAGCTTCTTCAGAAGCTTCACAGGAGTGCCTCCATCGCATCGGCGAGCTCGGCGGCCCTGAGCGGGAAACCGCGCACGTGGTTGTAGCCGATCGCGTCGACGAGGAACTGCGACCGAACGAGCTGGAGAAGCTGGCCGAGGTTCATCTCCGGCACGAGCACCTTCTCGTAACGGCGCAGCACGTCGCCGGTGTTGCGCGGGAACGGGTTGAGGTAGCGCAGATGCGCGTGTGCGACCTGCTTGTCCTTCGCGCGTACGCGCCGCGCGGCCGCCGCGACCGGGCCGTACGTCCCGCCCCAACTCAGCACGAGAACCTTGGCGCCGCCGTCGGGGTCGTCGACCTCGAGCTCCGGGATGTCGCCGGCGATCCCTGCGACCTTCTGCGCGCGCAGCCGAGTCATCCGGTCGTGGTTCTCGGGGTCGTAGGAGATGTTCCCTGTGCGATCCGCCTTCTCGAGGCCGCCGATCCTGTGCTCGAGGCCCGGCGTCCCCGGTAGCGCCCAGGGCCGCGCGAGCGTCTGCTCGTCGCGTAGGTACGGGAGGAACTCGTCGCCCGCATTCGGCTCGGTGGCGAAGGTGGGCGTCAGGTCAGGGAGCGTCTCAAGATCCGGCAGCAGCCAGGGCTCGGAGCCGTTCGCGAGGTAGGCGTCGGAGAGGAGGTAGACCGGCGTGCGGTACTTGAGCGCGATCCGCACCGCCTCGATCGCCGCGTGGAAGCAGTCGGACGGCGAGCCGGCGGCGACGACCGGCACCGGCGACTCGCTGTTGCGACCGTACATCACCATCAACAGGTCGCCCTGCTCCGGCTTCGTCGGCATGCCCGTGGACGGGCCGGCGCGCTGGATGTCGCAGATCAGGAGCGGCAGCTCGAGCATGATCGCGAGCCCGACGGTCTCCGCCTTGAGCACGATGCCGGGCCCCGCCGAGGTCGTGACCCCGAGGGCGCCGCCGAACGAAGCTCCGACCGCAGCGCCTGCCGCGGCGATCTCGTCCTCCGCCTGGAACGTGCGCACGCCGAAGTGCTTGTAGCCCGCGAGCTCCTCGAGAATCGAGCTCGCCGGCGTGATCGGGTAGGCGCCGAGGAAGAGCGGCAGCCCCGACAGCCGCGACGCCGCGACGAGCCCGAGCGACAGCGCCTGGTTGCCCGTGATGTTGCGGTACGTCCCCGGCGCGAGCTTCGCCGGCTTCACCTCGTAGGTGACCGCGAACGACTCGGTCGTCTCGCCGAACGCGTAGCCGGCGCGGAGCGCCTTGACGTTCGCCGCCGCGATCTCCGGCCGTTTCGCGCCGAACTTCGCTTCGAGGAACTCGATCGTCGGCTTGATCGAACGCCCGTACAGCCAGGACATCAACCCGAGCGCGAACATGTTCTTCGAGCGCTCGGCCTCGCGCGGCGTCACGCCCTCGATCTCCTTCAGCGCCCCGACCGTCAGCGACGTCAACGGCACCGCGTGCACCTGGTACTCGTCGAGCGAGCCGTCCTCGAGGGGGCTCTGCGCGTAATCGGCCTTCTTGAGGTTCCGCTCGCTGAATGCGTCGGCGTCGACGATCAGGGTTCCGCCACGGCGTAAGTCGCCGATGTTCGTCTTCAACGCAGCCGGGTTCATCGCGACGAGGACGTTCGGCGCGTCGCCCGGCGTGAGGATGTCGTGGTCGGCGAAGTGGAGCTGGAAGCCCGAGACGCCAGGCAGCGAGCCGGCGGGAGCGCGGATCTCGGCGGGGAAGTCCGGCAGAGTCGAGATGTCGTTGCCGAGGATCGCCGCCTCGGACGTGAACTGCGAGCCGGTGAGCTGCATACCGTCGCCCGAGTCGCCCGCGAAGCGGACGATCACCTGCGAGAGCTGCTCGACCGGCTTGCTGCTCATTCCCTCACCGCAGGTATAGCGCACGTTCCCGCCCCTGTGGCCGATGCGCCGGCTGGAGTACGATCGCCGCGTGGAGGCGATCGACCCGCGCGTGGACATCGGGCACGTCCACCTGAAGGTCTCGGACCTCGACCGCGCGCTCGACTTCTACTGCGCCGTGCTCGGCTTCGAGCTCCAGCTGCGCCACCTCGACGAGGCGGCCTTCATCTCCGCGGGCGGGTACCACCATCACATCGGCCTCAACACGTGGGAGTCGAAAGGCGGTCCGCCTCCCCCGCCCGGAACGACCGGTCTCTTCCATACCGCGATCCGCTACCCCGACCGCCGCACGCTGGCGGATGCGGTGCGTCGTGTGATGGACGCCGGAATCCCACTCACCGGTGCGAGCGATCACGGCGTGAGCGAGGCGATCTACCTGCGCGATCCCGACTCGAACGGGGTCGAGCTCTACCGTGACCGACCCCAGGACGAGTGGCCGCGGGCCGAAGACGGCTCGTTCACGATGTTCACGAAGCCCCTGGACGTCGACGCGCTGCTCGCCGAGCTCGACTAGCCCTGGCTGTGCTTTAGGTCGTCCTCCTTCTGCTGAGCCTCGGCAAGCGTGAGCTCCCCCGAGCAGACTGCCGCGTTGAGCTCGTTCTCGATCTTGTCCACGTCCGCCGCGCGCGGGTACGGCTCGGGCCAGAGGTTGCGCGGGTCGGTCGGGTTGCCGCCGAGCTCGAGGCTGATCAGATGATCCTCCTGGTAGTCGGAGAGCGAACCCGTCTCGCCGTAGAGTCGCATCTGCTTCCGCTTCAGGTCGTTCGTGTAATCGGTGGGTGGGCGGATCGTCGCCGTCCAGCCGTGGCGGCAGATCGTCGAGCGGATGTTCGCCTGCGTCACGTTCGGGTTGAGGACGCCGGGCGTACGCGCCGGGTCGGCGAGAATCGAGCTGGTCGCGTGGTGGGAGCGCAGCGACGAGAAGGCCACGACTGCGACCACTACGAGGGCCACGGCGAGCAGCAGGTCGCGCTGGGTCAGCCTCCTCGTCACGTCCGGCGACGGTAGGCCCCGGTCCGAGGCGTCCGCAAGACGCTCTTTCCGGCGCGTCCACGCGGGCCAGTAGGCTCGGGACATGGTCGAGCTGGACGTCCGCCCGCGCGGTCCGTACTCGCTCGCGCTCTCCGGACGGTTCGCCGGAGACGCGACGCGGCGGATGCGCGAAGGCGTCGTCACGGCCCGCTGTGGCGGCGGCGTCGCGCGGGCCTGGCAGTCGCCGGACGGGACGGTGCGGATCCGCTCGGAGTCCGAGGAGGCGGCGGAGAAGCTCCGCTGGGTGCTCGCGCTCGACGACGACCACTCGGAGTTCCTGCGCCGGATCGCGGACGACCCGCTGCTCGGACGCACCGCGAAACACCTCCGCGGCCTGCGGCCGGTGCGAACGGCGACGGTCGCACAGGCCCTCCTCCGAGCCGTCTGCGGTCAGCTCGTGGACTGGAAAACGGGCCGAAACCTGGAGCGGCGCGTCATCCGCACGTTACAAAGCCGCGCGCGTTTAGACGCGGTACCTGGTACCGGTCTGATGGAGCCTCCGATGAGCACCGACCTCGCTGCCTTCGCTCCGTTCGAGTTGCGGCGGCTCGGGCTGCACGAGCGGCGCGGCGCGGCGGTCGTGCGGCTTTGCCGGAGCCTGGACTTGGAACGCCTCCATGGGGTGCCGACGGACGCGGTCGTCCGCCGGCTCGAACGCGAGCGCGGGCTCGGTCCCTGGTCGGCCGGCGTCGTCTGCCTCGAAGGGCTCGGCCGCCACGAGCACGGGCTCGTCGGCGACCTCGGGCTCGTCAAGCTGCTGCGCGAGCTCCGCGGGCGCCCGGTCGAAGCCTGGGAGACGGCGGAGCTGCTCGAGCCATACGACGAGTGGGCCGGCCTCGCGAGCATCTACCTCCTCGCCGGCTTTGGCCGCGGCCTGATCCCGCTGCGGGCCGCTCGGGCCGCCTAGGCTTCTGGTATGAGCAGAAAGGTCGCGATCCTCGGCGGAGGGCGGATCGGTGAGGCCCTTCTCTCTGGCCTGCTCAGCTCCGGGTGGCGCGACCCGTCTGAGGTGACGATCACCGACCGGAGCGAGGAGCGCATCGCCGAGCTGCACGAGCGCTACGGCGCCGAGGCGACGGCCGACAACGTCGCCGCGGTCACCGGCGCCGGCATCGTCGTCGTCGCAGTCAAGCCGCAGGACATCGACGCGCTCCTGTCCCAGATCGGCCAACACGTTACGCCCGAGCAGACCCTCGTCTCGGTCGCGGCCGCCATCCCCACCGCGCACATCGAGGAGCGGATCGCGGAAGGCGTCCCGGTCGTCCGCGCGATGCCGAACGCGCCCGCAACGGTGCACGAAGGCATGGCCGGGATCTCCGCCGGCGCCCACGCCGGAGACGAGCAGCTCGCGCTCGCCGAAGAACTATTGACGCACCTAGGCCGCGTCGTCCGCGTGCCCGAACGGTCGATGGATGCGATTACCGCAGTCTCGGGCTCCGGCCCGGCGTACTTCGCCCTCCTCGCCGAGGCGATGATCGAGGCGGGAATCCTGCTCGGCCTCTCGCGCGAGATCTCGACGACGCTCGTCGTTCAGACGATGTTCGGGACGGCCAAACAACTCCGAGACCAGGGCATGCACCCGGTGGAGCTGCGAGAGTCCGTCACCTCGCCCGGCGGCACGACAATCGCCGCCATCCGAGAGCTCGAGCAGGCCGGAGTGCGCGCTGCCTTCCTCAACGCGATCCAGGCCGCGATGGACCGCGCGCGCGAGCTCGCCGAAGGCGGATGAACCAGGTCGACATCACGGTCGTCGAGGACGCGCCCGAAGCGGCGCGGATCGTCGCCGAGCGGCTCGTGGAGCAGGCACGTGCCGGCGGCCACGTGGTCTTGACCGGCGGCTCGACGCCACGTCTCGCCTACGAGCTCGCTGCCGATCTCGAGCCTGATTGGAGCAGGGTCGAAGTCTGGTGGGGAGACGAGCGCTGCGTGTCCCCCGAGGACGAGCGGTCGAACTACCGCCTGACGAAGGAGGCGCTGCTCAACCGGCTCGAGCAGCAGCCGCTCCAAACCCATCGGATGCGCGGCGAGCTCGGCCCCGAGGCCGGTGCGAAAGAGTACGAGGACGAGCTCGACGGCGTCGGCGTATTCGACGTCGTCCTGGTCGGGCTCGGCCCCGACGGCCACGTCGCCTCGCTCTTCCCGAACCTCCCTGCGCTCGAGATCGCCGACCGCGACGCGGTCGGCTCCGCAGCGGGATACGAGCCATTCGTCGACCGGATCACGCTGACGTTTCCGCGCCTGTGCTCGACGAGCGAGCTCGTTTTCCTCGTCACGGGAGAGAACAAGGCGGACGCGGTCGCCCGCGCACTCGTCGGGGAGCCGTCGCCGGAGACCCCGGGCAGCCTCGCGCGCGCGACCGAGGGGACGACGCGTGCCGTACTCGACCGGGCGGCCGCCGCGAAGCTCTAGACGAGTCCGCGTCGGGCCGCGAGCGCGTCGAGCGCGAGCGCCGTGTCCGCGACGGGAACGTCTTCGAGGAAGTCCTCTCGCTCATCGAACGAGCGGCGCACTCGCGCCAGCGCCTCTGCATATGCGTCGGCGTCGCGGCTCGCGATCGCCGCGAGCGAATCCGCGACATCTCGCGGGAAGCTCGCCTCACGCTGGAGGTCGGCGGCGTGCCGGGCGGCCATCTCGTCGTTGTCGAGAATGAGCAGAGCGAGTGCAGCCGCATAGCGGCCGATCGGGGACTCGGCGTTTGCCGCCTCTGCGTAGATCGCCCACCGAGCCGGCTCTCGCGCGTCGTCGCCCGCGATGAGCAGCGCCTTCATCGCGCCGATCGGCCGCCCCCACGCGTCCGCCGCCGCGCCAGCGTCCCAGCTCTCGCGGTAGCGAGCCGCCGCGAGTCGCAGCCACTTCGTCGCGCCCTCGCGGTCGCCGTCCATCAACAAGGAGAGCCCGGCCGCCCAGGCCGCATTGGCGAGCTGCACGAGCTGCCGCTCGTCGAGCTCCCGCGTCTCTCCTCCCTTGTAGCGCGCCGCCGCCCGCTCGTACCGCTCGCGCCACTCCACGCGCCGCAGGTTACGCTCGAACCGACATGGCGAACGACGATTGGAGGATCCGGATCGACGTCGAGGAGGAGGAGCACGCGAGAGGCCTCCTCGATCGGCTCACCGGCGACCTCGGCTCAGAGGCCCGCGAGCTCGCGCGCGACCTCGAGTCCCACCGTCTCGCGGTCTCGCGCGACGACGAGACGATCTTCGTCTACGCCTCGACACGAGCCGCAGCCGAGAGCGCCCACGCGGTCGTCGAGGCGGAGCTGCGCGAGCACGGCATCGAGGCGAAGACGAGCCGGGTCGAGCACTGGATCGACGAAGAGGATCGGTGGGACGACGAGCCGCCGGGCGAGACCTGGGAAGAGGAAGAGCTCGACCGCGGCTTTGCACCGTGGGAGGTGCGGGTCGAGTGCCCGTCCCGCGAGGAGGCTCGCAAGCTCGCGGAGCAGCTCGAAGCCGAGGGCTACAAGCCGCAGCGCAGCTTCAACTACCTCGTCGTCGGCACCGCTACGAGAGAAGATGCCGACGCCCTCGCAGAGCGCCTCCACGGCGAGGTCGAGGCGGGCGGCGAGGTCGTCTGGGAGACGACTCCGCAAAGCCCGTTCGCGATTTTCGGCGGTCTAGCCCAGTAATCGGGTATTCTTCCTGGGCGCCGCTCGCACAGGGGAATCAGCAGAGCGCCGCGCATCTTCTCGTTGAACGAGCAGCACTCCAACGTGCTGCGCATATGCAAGAAGCCATTCAGCAGCCGACCAGCTCACTGGAGGCGTCAGACCCGAGAGTCGCCTCAGCCCTCCGCGCGGAAGCGTGGGCGGGCGAGCCGTTCCTTCGCGAGGGCGAGAACTTGAACGAGGTGCTCGCCGAGGGGACAGCCCGCCGACGCGCGCTCGACGAGGCGATCTCGGAGATCGACTCCGGCCGGAAGACTCCGTCGCCGCAGTGGAAGGTCCGCTTCGGCCTCCTGCTGGGCCTTGAACGCGTGCTCGCCGAGCCCGAGCCGCGCACCGCGTCCGGCACGCTCCTCCGCCGCCACCAGGTCGACGCGCTCGCCGGGATGCTCACGGAGCTCATCGCCGCGAGCCAGCGCTACGACGAAGCAGCCGCCAACGGAAACGGAAACGGAAACGGCCACACGGCGACGGCGGACGAGCTCGAGCAGCTGCAGGTCGAGGACGAGGACGAGGACTCGACGCTCGTCGTTGAGATCGAGGACGCAGAGCTTCCCGAAGAGCCCGAGCCAGACGATCCCGGCGCCGTCCGCCGCTACCGCTTCCGCCATCCCACCGCCTCGGGCAAGACCATCGCCGCGGCCGGGTTCGTCGAGGCGGCGCGCACGCTCGGCGTCCTGATCCTCACCCACCGCCGACTGCTCGTCTCCCAGTTCACGCGCGACCTCACGACGGAGGGATACGGCGGCCGGCTCACGGACGTGATCCTGCGCGACAGCCGCAGCGCGAAGCAGTCCCCACTCACGATCCAGACGTACGCCTGGTTCGCGCGGCACGTCGACTCGATCGACCGCGACGCGTACCAGCTCGTAATCTGCGACGAGGCGCACACGGCGCTCGGGGAGAAGACCTCGGCTGCGATCCGCTCGTTCCCGGAGCCCATCTACATCGGCATGACCGCGACCGAGCAGCTGATCGCGAAGCAGGTCTCCGACGTCTTCCCCGCCTCGGTCGACGACCTGCCGCTGCAGGACGCCGCCCGCCGCGGGCTCATCGCGCCGCTGCGCGACCTGCGCGTGCCGCCGGTCGCCGCGATCAACGCGGTTCCGATCGTCGGCGGCGACTTCGATCAGGAGATCCTCGCCAAGACCCTCGACCACCAGGCGCTGAACCAGGCGGCCGCTGGCATGTACCGCGACCGGTTCGACAACACGCCCGGGATCGTCTACGCCGCCGGAGTCGACCACGCCTACAACCTCGCCAAGGAGTTCCGCGCGGCGGGGCTGAAGGCGGAGGCTGTCTCCGGCCGCACGCCCCCTGTGCGCCTCGCCGAGACGCTCGCCGCGTACGAGCGCGGCGAGATCAACGTGCTCATCAACGCGCAGCTGCTCGCCGAGGGCTGGAACTCGCCGCGCGCGACGGTCTGCATGCACCTCGCGCCGACGGCCTCGCGCCGCGTCTACCAGCAGCGAATCGGCCGCATCATGCGACTTCACCCGCGCAAGGAGGCCGGCATCGTCGTCGACTTCGTCCCGAAGGGAGCGACGCACAACGAGCGAGTCGTCTCCCTCCACTCGCTGCTCGACGCGGACTTCTATCGCGAGGGCGCGCGCGTCACGCCTGCGCCGCGCCGTCGCTCGCAGCGCCGCGCCCGCCGCCGCCTCACGCCGGCGCCGTGGCTCGTGCCGGTCACGCCGGACGTCCGCCGCCGCATCGGCGTCATCCAGCGGGAGTGGCAGCGGATCGACCCGAAGTACCTCGACGAGGACGAGCAGCGCTACTGGGCGACCATCGCCGGCCGCCAGATCCGTTTCGACGAGCGCGCCTCCTTCGTCCAGAAGCTGACCGACCGGAGCGCGAGCAAGGCGGCGCTCGAGCAGTTCCTCACCACCGCCGCGGCCGAGAACCCGAACCGGCGGTTGCGGATGATGGCGCTGCAAGACCGTGTCTCGATGCGCGTCGAGCGCGCCGACTTCGACGATCTCGTCACGCTCGTGACGCAGGCACCGACGTGGGAGAAGGAGCGGCTACCGGGGATCCGCACGCTTCTGCGCGCGATCGGCGAGGAGAAACCGGACGCGCCGGAACAGATCCTCGCGCGCTGGACGTGGCGGCTCGCGCGCGCGACGCGGAAGGTTCAGGACCGGCGCGCGTCGGCGGAGTATCCCGAGGCGAAACGGCTGCTCGGAGCGCTCGCGAACTCGCGCGGCCACCGGCACGAGGAGAACGCGGCGAAGCTCGTCAAGGCCGCGCTCGAGCTCCCGCTGCCGGTCGGCGCCGCGCTCCTCGCCTCGGCCGAGGGCTACACGCCGCGATCGACGAAGCTGATCGACGACGCGCGCGACCGGCTCGGCGCGATCCAGGAAGTCGCGCTGGCGCTGGCGGAGAACCTCCCCGCGCCGAAGCAGGGCGGCGGCCGCAGCAGGCGGCGCCGGCGGCGGAGACGCAAGGGCGGCGGCCAGGCGAACGCCGCGAAGAACGCGCAGCAGAAGCAAACGGGCGAGGCAAAGCCGGAGCAGCCGGCGACAGCCGAAGCGAAGCCGGCCGCCGACAGCGGCTGACGCAAGCTCGCTAACCGCATAGGTCCGTGGTACGTCTCAGCGGATGTGAACGGCCATCGGGTGCGGCGAGCGCTCGTAGCCGCGGCGGCAGCCACGGCAATCGCGGGCGGAGCGTCCGCGAGCCAGGCTGCAGGCCCTGCGCTCATCGTCTTCTCGGCCGACCGCGCGCCGCAACTCTCCGGGGAGATCTACCGCATCGACTCGACCGGCCGCAGCGTCGACCTCAGTAACGACACGGCGGCCGTGGACACGGATCCGGTCGTTTCGCCGGACGGGAAGCAGGTCGCGTTCATCAGCAACCGGAGCGGCC
>Ga0207665_10000062_pt1 | contig 69786 bp, 64 predicted proteins | sample LARL112metaG_FD_184351 | JGI IMG/M metagenome (GOLD analysis project Ga0207665, IMG submission 184351) | Corn, switchgrass and miscanthus rhizosphere microbial communities from Kellogg Biological Station, Michigan, USA - LAR L11-2 metaG... | ecosystem: Host-associated > Plants > Roots >... | reverse complement strand
AATTCCCAGCCCCCGCTGCTGCTCGGCTATCACGTCTATCCCCACAATCCGCCGCTGCAACTTCGGCGGGATTAACTGCCCCCGAAATTCCGTCGCTAATTTGTCGATTTCCGATCGTGGAGGCAGCTTGAAGAGCGAAACACCGTTGCGCGTCAGCGCAAACAGGTACGAACTATCAGAGCCGACGGCGTATTCAAGCAGTGCGGTGTTGTCGTCCAGGACTTTCTGCTGAACTTCGCTCAACGAAAGGGGCTGCGCCGCGGTCAATGCAGCGTATCGCGGACTCGCCGTGCGAATTTGATTTTCGATGTCGTCAAAATCCGTTTGTAGCTTGTCGAGTTCCGCTTCGAGTTCTGACGGCTTTTTCTTTTGATCGGTTGCGAGACTTATTCCCGTCAGTTGTTCGGCAATCTCCTGCTGCCGATCGAGGTTCTCCTGTTTTCGCTTCAGCAAATCCGCAGGTACGCCTTCGGTGATTTGCGCGTTCACTTCGCCCAACATGTCGAGCAGCGATCGCGCGCGACCTTCTTCCGTTACTTTGAATGATTCGGCTGCGTAATCAAGGGCTTTGCCATTCAGCGTTGCACCAATTGCACCCTCCCTCACGGTCGGGTTTCCGCCTGGTGCGCCCCCCGATGAATTCATCAGCGCCATCTCTGCGAAGACGTCTGAGGCTTCGTCATAAACAACTTTGGTCGTCGCTAAAAACGTCGTGCGCGATTCATCCGCCCGCAGACTGCCGGCGCGAATCGTCTCGATGGTCTTAAGCGCATCGCGATACGCGGCCAGCGCATCTTCCCGCATCTTTGCCGCCTTGCTGTCTTTTTCCTGCGCGGCTTGTAACCAGAGGCTGCGTCCTGAGCCGCGTTTTGCCGGCCACATAAGATCGAGCCGGCCATCTTTTTGCGCTCCATTCGCGGCTTCATTGAAAAGTTTAGCCGCATCTTTGTAACGCCCTTCGCGCAACGCGACATCACCCAGGCTGGTGCGCGCCGCCGCGCGAAAGCGCCGCGTCTGACCCAGCTTGGCGACCACCGGCAGCGCGCCGCCCCCCGCCTCGAGCGCGTTCTGAAAATGTTTGCGCGCAGTTTCCATGTCGTTGTTCGCGTAAGCCAGACGACCCATGCCCAACTCGTAAGTCATAAAAACGATCGCCACGCGATACTCGTCAAGTTCTTTCTTCGCTTCCAGCAAACCGATCGCGCCACTGGTTGGCGCTTCGACTTCGACGCGTCCAGTTGAGATTCCGCCGATTATGCCGCCCAAACCGCCAAAGCGTCGGGTCGCTTTCGCGGCGGCGCTTTCGGGTTTCTTCACGGCCATCATGGCGTAGGCCGTGCCGGCTTCAGACAATCTTCCCAGGCGATAATTCGTGTCACCTATCTTCGCCAGCATCAGATTGGCGTTGAAGCCGTTGGCGGCAGCGCTACCGGCGGTTTCGGTGACCGCGCTCGCGGTTGAACCGGCGCGGCTCGCGACGCTGTTGGCCGCGGCTTGATTCGTCTCGTCCTTGCCACGAGCGGCAGCGAACGCCTGATATGATTTTTGATAATGATCGAGCGCGACTTTGTACTGACCCTGGATCATGTAGAGGTCGCCGAGCCCGTCTTCGGCGGCGGCAATTCCGCGTCGATTACCTGACTGAGTGAAGAGATTGAGCGCGGTTTCGAGGTAGCCGAGCGCCTGATCGGCATGGCCCTGCTTCAATAGCGCGCGACCGCGAGTGAGAGCAGTATTTGGATCCGTTTGCTGTGGCTCGATAAGATTTGGAAGCGCAACGCGAGCGGACACGGAAAATAGCTGCGAGCAAGCAAGCGCTACGCCGCAAGCCATGAATAGCAGCGTAAACGATCTTTTGAATGTCATATCGAGTCCGCCTTTCCTGCAAATCCAGAGAGCGGTTTCATTCTGACTTTTGTCGCTCGATGGGCGGAGAAATCATTCGCTCCAAACAGGAGCGGAATGTTTATATTACCAGCCGTCACTCGTTATTTGTGAACCAAATCCAAAATTGTCACCAGCAACGGCGAGTTCGTCGAGGCATTCATGCGAATCACCGAAGGCATCGGCGCGGTTTTATCCAAACCCAGCCCGCGGGTTGTCGCGACCTTTTCTTTTTCGGTTTGGGTTTGTCCGAACGTCTTAGCGGTAACTACCTTTACGTTTGATCTGGCCGTGTCCTGCAGGATGCGCGTCCAAACTTCAGCGGGCGGATGCCACGGACATTTGTCTTTGTTGGCTGCGCACCAGGTCACCAGAGCATTCCCCGTCGGAACCGATTCCAAAGGATCGCGCGTAACCGCTACATAGAGATGTTCGGTGCCGCCGTTACCGTAGAACGTAAACCACCGCAAGCGCTCGTCTGCCTCCTCGCTGGAAGGAACTTCGAGAGGCACGTGCGCTTCCACTGAATTGTCCCCGGCATCCAGCCGCGCATCCGGATAGATCATTTCCGGGTCGCCGTCATTTTCGGTATGAAAAACGTAAACATAACCATCGACGTTCGGTTCGAGGGAGATCCGCACGCTGTCGCCGTTGTGAAACTCGCGCGCCGGCTCAACTCGCACGCCTCTGCCTTTCGCGTCCCGCATGAACAATGTGTAACCGAGCCCGATCGCTTGCGATGAATTTTTTGGGCCGTTCTTGTTGGCGTTCGCGCTCGCGGTGTTGGTGTTGCCGGATGAGTTAGAAGAACTGTTTGATCCGCTATTACTGTTGTGTGGTTTGTGCCGGTGCGATGGTGCATTAGTATTTGTCGTTTTTGGCCGCGAGCTCAAAAACGCGCCGCGCACTTCGTCGTCGGGCGCCTGCGCGCTGACCACCAAAACAAGGCAAGTGAAAATCACGACCGCTAATCCCAGAATCAAACTCTTGAATCTCATCTGCGTCCTCCCAATAGAAAAACCTGAAACCGGAAACTTGAATTCACTTATGCTCAATCCTTACCTTAAAAATTACGGGCGTGCCCTCTTCGTCGGTTTGCGGCACTTTGACCGAAACGGACGGCGACGCGCCGGTTTTGATGACTTCGGTACTGACCGAGTTCGCCTTGAATTTGATGCTAATGTCTGCCAACTGCTTTTGCTCGACCTCAGTTAGTTCGTGGCCGGCCGGCGCGCCAAAAAACGAGGGCTCGGTGAGCAGCGTGGCCGAAAAGATGATTGTGAACTCGTCAGTTCCTGGTGTCTTGTCGAGCGTTACCCAGTTAGATTTGTTAGTGTCAGCGGGAAAAGTGAAGTCGACTCCGCTCTTGACCTCGTTGGTCTTTAGCCCGGAAAGAACTGCCGGCTTTGCGGAAAGAAACGTTGTCGGTACATTCTTGTCGCCTGGGCCAATGATGTACAAATAGCCGCTTTCGCTCGGGGAAAAGTGAAACTTGAAGTCCTGGCCTGAATTCATGATCACCAGCTCATCGGCGCGTCTGGCGTCCGATTTATTTTGGGTATTGACTTCCAGCCAGTAACGCCCGATCTCATGCGTACTCGCGGGAAGATCGGTTCCGTTCGTGCCGCTGTTGGCGCCAACTTTAGGATCGTTACGTCCGCCTGAATTCATGAAATGAATGACGGCGAATCCGCCCACGCCCAGTATCAGCAACAAGACGATCACTCCGGCGCCGACGAAAATAAAAGGCGAGCGGCGACGGGCTGAAGCAGCCGCGACCGCCGGCTGAACAGCGACCGGCACAGTTGATTCCGCGGCGCCGGCAGCAGCGGCGCGCGCTGCTAATTCTTCCTGGCTGACGATGACGGTGGGCATGGTCCCGACCTGGCTCTGCGTCGCCGTTGGGCCAGCTTGCTGCGCCGACGCGCGCGCGCCACCTTCAACTTCCGTCAACGCGGATTCACCAACTACGGTTGGCGCAGTGCGCTCGGCCGCAGTGACAAATCCGTGCGGTTGAGTGCCATGTCCTGGAGGACCGGTGACAGCGGCTCCGGTTGGAAAGCTCGCGGGCGCGATTCCTTCGGCTCCCAACGAAATCTTAAGTTCATTAGCAAGTTCGCCGGCGGTTGCTTGTCGATCGCCGCGATCCTTTGCAATCGCTCGCGAGAGCGCCTGGCTAAAATCTTCGGGAACGGTTGGCACAACTTCGTGAAGCGACTTGGGAGTGACACTGACGTGCTCGCGCCGCAATTCCGAAAGCGTCACACCAACAAACGGCCGCTTGCCGGCAACGATCTCGTAACAAACGATGCCGAGGCTGTAAATGTCGGCGCGGCCGTCGATTTCTGAACTGCCGTCCCGCGGCAACTCGCCCCACTGCTCGGGCGACATATAATAAGGAGTGCCCAGCATCTGGCCGGCGATCGTCAGCGCGGTGTTACCGGTCTTTTCAGCGCCCGCGACTTCCCTTAATTTCGCGATGCCGAGATCGAGTAACTTGACTACCGGCTCGCCGCCCGTCGTCGCTTTCCCAATCATGATGTTCTCCGGTTTGAGATCGCGATGCACTACGCCCATCGCATGCGCCGCGTTGAGCACACTCATGACTGGATCGAGCACCGCCAATGCTTCAGCGGGCGAGAATCGTCCGTGCTTTTTCAGTTCCGCGTCGAGGGTGATTCCCTCGACGTACTCCATGACGAGATAGATTGTGCCGTCGGCCGATGTGCGCAGGTCATAAACGGTGACGGCATTTGGATGACGAAACCGGCGGGCCGCCTGTCCTTCGCGTTGAAAACGGCGCAGCCATTCGGTGTTGCTGCGCATCTCTGGCGGCAACACTTTGATGGCGACGCGATCGCCCAATAGAATGTGGCGCGCGAGATAGACGGCGCCCATGCCGCCTTTGCCCAGCACGGTTTCAATCTTGTATTGACCGTCCAGCACACTGCCGACGAGCGCCGAAGGATCTTCTTCCAGCACCTCGCCGTCGTTCGGGCAAAAGCTCAGGCTGTCGTCAAATTTTTCGTTGCAGACCGCGCAGTACTTCATATGGGCCTATGAATAGATCGTTTAGAGGCGGGCGTTGCCCGCCAAAATGGGTCTCGACTATTTAACGATATTCCTGATTAATGTGCCACTGCAAAGCAAGAGGCGGGCGACGCCCGCCTCTAAACTCTGGTGGGGTCCTTTTTAATGAATAAGGCCCGACCGAAGTCGGTACTCTGAACCCTGTCAGTAGATCCGCTCGACGTAGTCAGCCACCATACGGTCGCTGCTGAAAGCCGGCACCAGCGTCTGAATCGAGCGCTTCATCATTGCCATCCAAAGCCCTGGAATTCCGCCAGCGTCGCGGTCATAGAAACGGGGAACAATCTCCTGTTCTATTACACGATACATTGATTCAGCATCGCGACGATCGGCTTCGTCGTCATTTGATTCGCTGAGATCGCCAATCGCAAAGCCGTTGTTGCCGTCGAACCCCTCGAGCCACCAGCCGTCGAGCACCGAGAAGTTCAATACACCGTTAATCGCGGCCTTCTCGCCGCTGGTTCCTGAAGCCTCCATCGGCCGGCGCGGCACATTCATCCACACGTCAACAGCCTGCACCAAATGGCGGGCAATTTGTTGATCGTAATCTTCAATAAATGCGACCCGCTGGCGCACAGCGAAATCCTGCTGCCATTTCACCAGCTTCTGCAGCACGAGCTTTGCTTCCTGGTCCTGTGGATGGGCTTTGCCGGCAAAGACAAATTGAATCGGACGTTCGGAATCATTGATCAGGCGGGTTAATCGATCGGGATCGCTAAGAAGCAAATCCCAACGCTTGTAACCAGCGACGCGCCGCGCGAAACCGATCGTCAGGATTCCCGGATCGAACATTGTTCGCGCCGCTTCGATGTAGGCCGCCGGTTCGGCCCGAGCCAGACGCGACAGAAATGAATGATGGCGCACAAACGCAACCAGGCGCTCTTTCAGCAGGCAGTGCGCTTGCCACAACTCCTCGCCGGAGATTTTCTCTATCCCGTCGGCCCACGATTTGGCTTCGCGGGCAACCTCGTTCCAGTTATCGCCCAGACATTTTTCATAGAGGCCACGAATCAGCGATGCGACCCAGGTTGATGCATGCACGCCATTCGTAACCGAAGTGATTGGCACCTCGCTAACATTGCGAGTGGGCCACATCTTCTGCCAGAGCGCTCGTGATACTTCGCCATGTTTGCGGCTCACGCCGTTCGTCGACCGGCACATGCGTAATGCCAGCGGTGTCAATCCAAACGCTTCATTCTCATCACCGTTAACGCGACCGAGCGCTAAAAACTCTTCGCGCGAAAGACCGAGCGCACTCTCGTACCAATTGCCAAAGCACTGTTCAACTAATGAAGCATTGAACTGATCGTGTCCCGCGGCAACCGGGGTGTGCGTCGTGAACACGCTGTGCTCGCGAACGCGATTCGCTGCTTCAGTAAAAGGTACGCTATCGCATTCCATCACCCGACGTGTCAGCTCGAGTGTTAAGAAAGCGGAATGCCCTTCGTTCAGATGAAAGACTCGCGGCTCAATCCCCAGAGCGTTCAGCAAACGCACGCCGCCGATACCGAGCATGATTTCCTGCACCATCCGCGTTTCTCGATCGCCGCCATAAAGATGCCCGGTTATGAAGCGATCCGTTTCGTCGTTTTCCGGAACATTCGTGTCCAGCAGATAGAGCCCCACTCGGCCGACATCGGCGCGCCATGCGCGCGCGCGCACCGCGCGGCCACGAATCGTGACCTCGATGACCAGCGGCTTGCCGTTTTCGGTTTGCAGCGAATGGATTGGGAGTTCGTTTGCACGCGTCTCGCGATACCATTCCTCTTGAAGACCATCGCGGCGCAACCGCTGTCGAAAATAACCAAAGCTATACAGCAAACCAACAGCGACGAGTGGCAAATTCAGATCGCTGGCTGATTTCAGATGATCTCCGGCAAGGATTCCCAAACCGCCTGAGTAAAGCGGCAGCGAACTGTGAATGCCGAATTCGGCGCAGAAGTAACCTACCGGATGTTCGCTGGTGATTTCAGATCCGATGTTCAGGCGCGCCGACACCCGCGCATCGCTCATGTAGGCATCGAACCGGTTTGCCAGGCGCGTAACTCGTTCAACAAAAACCGGATCCGCAGCCATCTGGGCTAAGCGTAGATCGGATACTTGCGCCAGCAAAGCGCGCGGATTGTGTTCGCAATCCTGCCAAACTTCCGATTGCAGATCGCGAAAGATGGCCGCGCCGTCCGGGGCCCAGCTCCACCAGTAATTCCAGGCCAGTTTTTTGAGTGGTTGCAGCGTTAGCGGCAACTCGCGTGGACGCGAGACAGCCGATCGGTCGTTTGAGTTTTCAATCTCAGTGGTCATTCAGGGGATTAGGCAAAGGGATTTCGAATTTGACATCAGAGCATAAAGAAACCGGCGTGCGCCGCCGGAAAAGAAGCACTGATTTAGCAGAAGTTTGCTTATCGCGTCAACGTTGAGTACGAGGTTACGGAACCGCTCGCGATAGCGAGCGGGTAGTCTCTGTGGCCATCCAACCGGCCTTGCACCGATCACCCGCTTGCTACCGCAAGCGGTTCCGCGCCTTCGCTACTCACTGAACTTCTGGTTCTCTAAAAAGACTTCCGCGTCGCGTGATTGAAAGAAAACCAGTCGTACTTCTTTTAGTTGTCTGTCAGTCGCGAGAAACTTTTCGATCGTTACGGACGAAACTTCGGCTGCTTCGTTAAGTGGATATCCAAACACGCCGGTCGAAATAGCCGGAAAAGCAATGGAAGTCAGGTTCTTTTCGACCGCCAGTGTCAACGAATTGAAATAACAATTTGCCAGAAGCTCAGCTTCCCTGCCTCGGTGCTCGCCGTATATCGGACCGACGGTGTGAATCACATAAAGCGCCGGCAGTTTGCCGCCCGTGGTAATCACGGCCTCGCCCGTCGGTAATCCTTCGGGAAAACGGGTGCGGCGAATTTCGCGGCACTCTTCAAGAATTTCCGGTCCGCCCGCGCGATGGATCGCCCCATCGACTCCGCCCCCGCCCAGCAGCGACGAATTTGCCGCGTTGACGATCGCGTCGACATCTTGTTTAGTGATGTCGCCGACGATCACGCGGACGCGTCCGCCGAGAAACGATTTTTCTGGTTCAGAGTTCAAGCTTTAGCTTGCCCACGCGCAGCAACCTGGAGGCTGAACTCTCAACTCTCTTCCCGCGGCTCGACATTGATCTCGTCAAACATATCCTGTCGTCGCAGCGCCTCTGCCACGCCCTTGGCTTTGTGTTGAGTCAAAGGATGATCGGGATCGATGCTGGCAATTTCAAAAATGCGATCATCAAGACAAACCACTCCCAAAGATCCCAGCGTCACTCCCGGCGTCACCTGGATGTCGTCCATATTGTGAATTTTGAAGTGCCCGGTTTGCTCGACCCAATCTTCGATGAATGGATCGCGCAGCGCGTGTTCGGCTTCCGACTCGGTGAGATAGGCGCCTTCGACAATCAGGCAATATTCGCCTTTGTTTGCGGTCATTGTTTGGAAGGTATGGGTCCGGAAAGGCGGGCGTGGCGTCCGCAGTTTCCAACGAAAATATCTCTTGCGGTTTTTTGGGCGATCATGATTAAGGCCAACAAACTGAGCCGATTCTGTTGGCCTAAGTGAAGCCTAACTTTACCACCGTGAGGGGCCGAGCGCCAGAGTTTTTCATTCACCAGAGCCAGGCGCTCTCATTTCAAAGCTAGGCAAAAATAGAAACGCCGCAAGATACCTCCGTTCTTGCGGCGTTCATGCTTGCGGGGCTCTTGACTTAAGAAGCAGTTGCATACTGCCGGTTCAGTGCTGCGCGCAGACGATCGAAATAAGAATCGAAGGTAACGAAGCCCGTCGTTCCCTGGAAGAAGGCCACGCCTCCCGTCTCTTGCGAAACGCGGCTCAGCGAGCTTTGCCCGTAAGCTGACGCGAGTCCGTTAACGCTGGTCAAGCCGACAGAAGGCGCATAGAACGAATAAATGGCGACGTTGCGCCGATTCGCTTCCTTGATCGCGCGATCGATATCGATGGTGTGACCCGCGGACGTGGAATCAAAACCGCGCGACACATCGAGACCGTCGGAGATCAACAAGATCGTCTTTGGCCCGCTCCAGGTTGAATCAAACTTCTTCAGAGCTTCGATCACTTCGACGTAAGGATTGAAGGGCGCCGCCGAAGCATCGGCGATCGGAATGCGCAGCGAATTGGCCGCCGCGTTCACATCGGTGGTAAAGGGTTGGCGCACATCCAGGGATCCGGCCCGTAGATAACCAACCATCACGCGCGAGCCGGCCGGGAGCGAACGAATGAAATTTTTCGTGACCCCGAGTTCATTGCCAACCTGCGAAGTTAAATCATCCTGGATCAGGATTGCGATATTCAACGGGACTTGTACGCGTGGGGACTCAGTAGTTTTCGCTTTGGCAAACGATAGCGAGCCAGGACCCGCGACCGTCAGGAGGAGAGCGCCCAGGATTACATAAATTCTTCTAAACATAGTTACACCTCGATTCCAGCGAAAATTTCGCCGGTGTTCATTGAATTCTCCGGATGTCTGGGTCAGTTTTATGATGCCGGGCGTGACGTGAAGGTTGGCAGGTACGGAACCGCTTGCGGTAGCAAGCGGGTGATTTGAAAGGTTTACCCGCTCGCTATCGCGAGCGATTCTGTATTACTTATGCAGTTGGCACACGCCGCTCGCATCGCACGGTGGCGGCACACCAAACAAAGTGTAGCGGCGTTTCGCAAGCCAGCGATAAAAGATCGGTCCAAGTTTAGTGAATGGCCAAACAGAGAGAAGCGGCGCCAGCCGACACCACCTCGGCAGCACCCGAATTACTTCGATCCAGGCAAAGTAACCTCTCGTCCAACGGCCGTCGGCCGTGTACACGTGCATCTCTTCGGCCATCTCTTCGCGCGTGCGCGGCGCGGCGCGCTGCAGAATCTCAGGATCGTTGTAATCCAGCCATTCAAGGCGATGTTTGCGGTCGAGTGGCTCTACTCGGGCCCGCATCCAACGGCAAAGATTGCAATGGCCGTCGGTGTAGATTTCAATCCTGGCGTCGTCACTCATCCGTTTTAGAGGCGGGCTGCTGCCTGTCAAAATTGTTTGGGCGATCGGGACTATCAGGAACAGAACCACTGTTTGTTTTTGTGGCAGCCAACGATACAATAGCAGCATCACAGCCGCAAAGCTTAAGCACTTGTGCTCAGGACATTGGATCTATGTTCAGAAAAACTTTACTCGTAACTCTTGTCTTAACCGCCGTCGCGTGTTTGGCGATTGTCGCGATCGGTCGCCATCCTCGAAACGTTCAGCCAACAGCGCCCGCAACCGCGACCGCTGCGGATAACGTAATCGCAACTGTCGAAGTAAAACCCGATAGTTCCGCGGTCGCCGAAAACGATGCAGCCATTGTCGATGTGAAGCCCGATACGCTCGTGGCCGCCGCCGGCGCTCCCCAAGCGCCTTTGTTGGCTGACGGCGCCTGGATCAATTCTGAACCGAGCTCGCTGGAAAAACTACGCGGCCGCGTGGTGCTCGTCGAGTTCTGGACGTTCGGCTGTTACAACTGCCGCAACACTCTGCCCTCAGTAAAAGACTGGGACGCGAAATATCGCGATCGTGGTTTGACGATAGTCGGCGTGCACACGCCTGAGACTGATAGCGAATACAATATCGACAACGTCCGTCGCGAAGTTCCATCTTTGGGAATTAAATATCCGGTCGTCACCGACAACGATTACCAGACGTGGAAGGCCTATCGCGTCGAAGCCTGGCCGACGATTTTTGTGATCGACAAGCAAGGGCGCATTCGGTGGGAGCACATCGGCGAAGGAAGATACGAAGAAACCGAGAGTGTGATTAAGACGCTTTTGGACGAGTGAGGCACGCGAGCAAGTCTGGCCAATTGAGAATTAATCGCCGCATAGCGGCGAAATGTTTATAGCTTGAAGCGAGAAATGTTTTTCTGCCCCATGAGGAGCGGCTTTGCCGCTCCTCATGGGGCTAATCATATTAGATTTGGCGGAGGTCTATAAACATTTCGCGCCTAACGGTGCTCTCGCCGAATCGTTGCTTGAATTCCGAACCGTCGCTTGCCTTTCCGTCTGTCGCTCGGCTAAATTACCGACTCAACCCGCAGTCACATCCTATCTTTTCGTAAATGAAAACTGAGGGATGTCTGTCACCATGAGTTAAAGGAAACTCGATCTCTGAAAGGACCGTTTCGCGTTTATGAAAGTCTTTGCCACCGAAGCCATTCGCAACCTTGCGGTCATTGGACATGGCGACGCAGGGAAGACGCAACTGATTAGTTCGCTTCTCTACGTCGCCGGCGCCACGCCCCGCTGGGGCAAGGTCGATGAGGGCACGACCGTTACCGATTACGACGAAGATTCTATCGCCCGCAAGATTACTCTCAACACCGCACTGGCTCACGCCGAACATCGCGAAACGAAAATCAATTTCATAGACACACCCGGATACGCCGCGTTCGTTTCGCACGCGCGGCCGGCCTGTCGCGTAGCGGATTGCGGGATCGTGGTTGTGGATGGCGTCAAAGGCGTCGAAGTGCAGACGGAAAAAGTTTGGAATTACGCGAATGAGTTTATGCTGCCGCGCTTGATGGTCGTTACGAAGCTCGACAAGGAACATTCGGATATCGGAATCGCTTTGGACAGCGCGCACAACGTTTTCAAGCGCGCCGTCGTGCCTTTCACTCTGCCGATCGGAAAAGAACACAGCTTCAAAGGCGTAGTTGATGTCGTCCACATGAAAGCCTACGACTTCGACGAGCATGGAAAAGCAAAAGAGATTGATATTCCCGCCGAAGGCCGTGACGTAGTCGATAAAACCCGCGAGCGTTTGGTTGAACTGGTTGCCGAATCAGACGACGCCTTGATGGAGAAGTATTTCGATCAGGGCACGCTGGACGACTTGGACGTGCTGCCCAACATCGGCAGGGCGATCGCCAACAGCAAGCTTTGTCCGGTGTTCGCCGTTTCGACGATAACCCTGGTCGGTCTTTCGACTTTGCTCGATCACATTATCGAGTTCGTGCCGAATCCGGCGCATCACGAGGCCGAGCACGGCAAAAACGAAAACGGTGAGCCCGAGTCGCGAAAATATTCGAGCGCCGAACCGTTCTCGGCTTACTGTTTCCGTACAATTGCCGATCCATTCGCCGGCCGTATCAATGTCTTCAAGATCTTCAGCGGCAAGGTCGGCACTGACGCGAACGTTTACAATTCAACGCGCGGAACTTCGGAACGGCTGGGCGCGCTACATACGATGCAGGGCAAACAGCTCGACAAAGTTCCGGAAGCCAATGCGGGCGACATCATTGCCTGCGTCAAGTTAAAAGAGACCCAAACCGGCGACACGCTGTGTGATAAGGCGAAACCGATCATTTACGATCCGGTTCAATATCCCGAAGCCGCGATTGCTTTCGCGATCGAACCCAAGTCACGTCAGGACGAAGAAAAGATCAGCGTCGCGATTCACAAAATTCTGGAAGAAGATCCCGCGCTGACGTTCACGCGCGACGCGCAAACGAAAGAATTCCTGCTGGCCGGATCAGGCCAGGTGCACGTGGAAACCGTCGTGGAAAAGTTGAAGAAGCGCTACAGCGTCGAAGTGATGCTGCATCCGCCGAAAGTTCCTTACAAGGAAACGATCACCCAGCGCGCCGAGGTCCAGGGCCGGCACAAGAAGCAGACCGGCGGCCGCGGACAGTTTGGCGACTGTAAAGTAGTCTTCGAACCGATGCCGCGCGGCGAAGGATTCATCTTTGAAGACAAAATTTTCGGTGGTTCAGTGCCGCAGCAATATCGTCCGGCAATCGAAAAAGGCATCGTGGAAGCGGCCGCGCGTGGCTCGATCGCCGGTTACCCAATGGTTGATTTCAGAGTTCAATTGATCGACGGCTCGTATCACACGGTCGATTCCGATGAGCACAGTTTTCGCGCTGCCGGCCGTAAAGCGTTTCGCAATGCGATGGAAAAAGTAAAGCCGGCGTTGCTGGAACCAATTATGGATGTCGAGATCGACGCGCCGCAGGAATGCAGCGGCGACATCATGGGCGATCTGAACTCGCGGCGCGGCCGCGTGCAGGGCATGGATACGCGCGGAAAAAACCAGGTTATCAAAGCCCAGGTGCCGATGGCCGAGATGCTCAATTATCAATCTACGCTGAATTCGATCACCGCCGCGCGTGGAAGTTTCCACATGCAGTTCTCGCATTACGATCCGGTTCCGGGACAAATCGCGCAAAAGATCATTCAGCAGGCGAAAGAAGAAGGCCGGATTCGCGGCGAGGAAGAGGAGTAATATGCATCAAACAGAAACTCACCTGACCTCCATTACTTCACGCGAATGCCGTTGACTCATCCTGATGAGTCAGTTACACTCATGACATGAGTAAGAGGCTGCAAGTCTTGCTTGATGAGAAGGAATGGGCTGACATTCAGCGCGCCGCCCGCGTCAAGCATTTGACCGTCGCCGAGTGGGTGCGTCAAGCGCTACGAACTGCCCGACGGCATCAGCCGCAACGTGATTCTGAGCGGAAACTGAAAGCGATTCGTAGCGCCGCTCTACATTCCTTTCCTACCGGTGACATCGATCAAATGCTTGCCGAGATCGAGCAGGGTTATCTCGGCAATCACCAGCGATGATCTTCATCGACTCAAACATTCCGATGTATTTGGTCGGCGCGCCGCATCCGCACAAGACTGATGCTCAAAGGCTTCTTGACCGCGCTGTCACGGATCGCGAACCGCTGGTAAGCGATGCCGAGGTGCTGCAGGAAATTCTGCACCGCTACACCGCAATCCGTCGATGGGAAGCGATCCAGCCGGCATTCGACGCGATATTTGATGTTGTCGATCAGGTCTTTAGCATTGATGCGTCTACCGTCGAGCGCGCTAAAACAGTTGTCCTTGGCAGGAAGCATCTATCGGCTCGAGACGCTATTCATGTAGCCGTCATGGAATTGAATGGAATTGATCGCATTATGAGTTTTGATACAGGTTTCGACGGATATCCGAAGATTCACCGTCTTGCTTAAGCGCATCTGTTCGGGCTTCTGTCCCGTTCATCATAGGTATTAGGGAGAAGTATTCGCGCGCTTTGATATTACGATCGGTAAATGATATCGATCGCAAGCAGCTTTCCCGATTGGATGAACGCGCCATTCACGAGCATGCCCATCGATTGGGACTTGCTGCGCAAACAAGGCAACGACTGGCTGCGTTACTGGGACACGAACTTTCGGGGAAAAGGAAAGTAAGTTCGTAAGGTCTCAGCAATCAAGGAGCGATCAGGCCACGGTGAAGTCAGGTTCGGTGCTAAAACTATTGTTGGCTCCATCAATCACGATGCCGTCAATGTAAAGAGTTTCGGGAGCAATGTCTTGTTCGTTGGGCCATTGCACGGTACCGAACGCGACTCGCACTTGCTTGAAATACGGAAGGCTTTTCAGCTCCTTGAAAACGCCGCGGTCCAAATACGGCTTAACATCGAATCGCTTGACGGACCCGTCGCTAAACTTCAAGTCCAGCGAGAAGTCCGCATTGGCTTTTACGGCAATGACTTTGTTCATGTCCGCTCTTACCTCAAGGGTTCAATCTTAAACACTTGTTGGCCACTAATGGCAAGTTTCCAATCAGCCATCAAATCCTCTTGATGAATCTCAATCCAGGCTTGAACGAGGCGCAATTTGGCCGTTCTGATTGAACCTTCCATAACTGTGCCATCTGGGATTGAAATGACAGCCTCTTCGTGGCCGCATTCGACATGAATGTGCGGCTGATGATGCCTTCTATCGTCAAAGTAATACATCATTACGATTATTCCATAGAACATCGAGATAACTGGCATGCTTCGATCCTACTCTTTCCTTTCTAAACCCAGCAATCCATCCGTTCAGAGTCGCAATTGACTGCGCTCACCGCGCGTTTTATTCTTCTCGGCGAAATCGGCAAGGCTGTTCAGGCTCACCATCATGCGCGAATGTCCCCGCTGTGAAAATTGCTACGAAGACGAAGTCGTGGCTTGTCCTGAGGATGAGGTCAACACCAAATCGACTCTGCCGGGGACGACGCTGCTGAATATTCGGTATCGGCTGGAAAAGCGAATTGGCCGTGGGGCGATGGGACAGGTCTATCTCGCGCGCGACGAAAATCTCAAAACTCGTCGTGTGGCCATCAAGACCATTCGTCCCGATGTGCTCTCTGATGAAGACTTGCAGGAAGGCGAAGCGATTGCGCGTTTCGAGCGCGAGGCGCGCACCGCCGCTTCGATTCGTCATCCGCACGTGGTCGACGTGACTGACTTTGGCAAGAGTCCCGAGGGCATTTTCTTTTTGGTGATGGAATACGTCGAAGGTGAAACCTTATATCAACTCCTGCGCCGCGAGGGCACCGTCACGCTGCAGCGTGCGCTCGAGCTACTGCGCCAAATTACTTCCGGAGTCGAAGCCGCTCATGACGAAGGCATTCTGCATCGCGACCTGAAACCCGCCAACATTTTTATCATGCAGCGGCGGCGCAAAGACGGCACGCTCGCAGGTGATGGATTCGTGAAGGTGGGAGACTTTGGCCTGGCCAAGATCGTGAGCCAAAGTTTATCAGACGTAACTTCCGCCAGCGGTCCGGCGTCGCGCGGCATCATCGGCACGCCGGAATACATGTCACCCGAACAAATGCAGCCGGGCACCGCTCTCGACCCGCGGGCCGACATCTACGCACTGGGCACGATCGCCTATCACATGCTCGGAGGTCGTCCACCGTTTACGGGCGACATTATGCAGCTCATTGCGCAAAAAATGATTCAGGAAGCTCCGCCATTAAGTACCTTGCGCTCAGACATTCCGGCGCCGGTTGAGCACGCGGTGATGCATGCTATTGAAAAAGAACGCGACCGGCGACCCGCCAGCGTTTCAAGCTGGTTTGATGAACTGGCGGTAGCTGCAAGCGAATCGCTGGAAAAGGAAGATGAAGGCGAGTCTCGGCTCGTGGTTATGGCGCCGACGGGGTCGGAGGTTTATGTTGATGATGAACGGCACGGCAGCATCGGTCGGTCCGGACGCATCATTCTTACGTCGATTCCTCCGGGACAGCACAAGCTGCGAGTGGCGCGCTCCGGAGAAGAAGATGATGAACGCGTGATTGAAATTCGTCCGGATGCTGACGAACAAATCATTCAGGCCCAATTCAAGACGACGCCCTCCAGCGGCCTCTCCCCTTCACAGGGTGGCAGTCTGGGAAGCGTATCAGGCGCCCCGGCCAGCACGCCCGGCGTGGTTGCTTGCACTAACTGCGGCTCTCGATTTGCGGCCACCGCGAAATTCTGTGGACGATGTGGTAACACCACTTTCCGACCGATCGTTTCAGAAGTTGTTACGAAGAAAGAGATCTTTCCCAGCCCAGGGCCCGGCTCAGGACAGGCAAACCGAATTCGCTGCTCACGATGTGGCGCCGAACAAAACGCCGGCGTGAAGTTCTGCGGTCGCTGCGGCGCTTCGCTGGGAGGCGCGCCGATTAAATGGACCGCACCGCGACCAGTGGAAGTCATCTGTCCGACTTGCCGTCATACCTATCCTGCCGGGACCAAATTCTGCGGCCGTTGTGGACGGACTCTGTAAACGGCAATCCAGAGTTCAGCCTTCAGGCCGTTTTCCGAGCCGGACACGCTCAAGCGTTAACTCTCAACTCCAGGCAGCTCTTGTTGTTCAGCACTTGAGCGCCGCTAACCTTCTCGTATAGACTTCAGCGCGATTCTTTGAGGCTCGCAACGGCATGATGAGCGCCGCACCTGCTCGCTACCGCGAGCGGTCCTGTAGGTAACGAAGCGAGGCATAACATGAAGCGTTGTCCCCAATGCAACCGAACTTATACCGACGATGCGTTGAGCTTTTGTCTCGACGATGGCGCGCCGCTGGCCAGTATCAGCCCGCCACCCGCGGCTCCGGGCGGGACGGCGCAATATCCATCTCCGCGCGAGACTTCGCCGCAACCGCAACCGACCATCGCTTATAGTCCGGGACAAATGCCACCGCCGCAAGCGCCTCCGGCGTGGTCGCCCATGCCTCCGTCGCAACCGCGGAAGCGCAGCGTCTGGCCCTGGCTGCTCGGAATCGGTGCGATTGTCGTGCTGATGGGGATTGGCCTCATTGTCCTGATTTTCGTAGTTGCCAGCATCTCAAACAACCATAACAACAATCGCGTCTCCAACAATTCGAACAACGGCAATTCGCGTTTAGCAAATCGCAATTCAAATTCGAATACGGGGAATTCCAATACGAACACCAGCTCATTGCCCGCTTCTTTCTCCGACGACTTTTCAATTCCCAACTGGGGCAGCGGACCATCGACGTATGGCCGCACGTGGTACCAGAATGACGAGTATCACATGAGTGCCACGAAAGGCGGCTACATCGTGATGTACTCTCCGAAGACTGCACAATACGAAACCAAAGACGCGACCGTGCGAATCACCGTCCGCAACGTGGACGGCACTGAAACCAGCAAAGGCTACGGAATCCTCGTGCATGCCGAGTTGAAAAACGATCAACTCGAAGATTACGGCTTTCTGATTGATAACGGGAACAAGGGTTATTATCGCGTGGTCGAACACAAAGCCGGCGTGGAGGTTCCGATGGTCAGTTGGAAAGCGTCGTCGGCCATTCGCACGGGCACGAGCCCGAATCAGTTGGAAGTTAGAATTCGAGATCTCAAACTTGATTTTTATATCAATGGTCAATTCGTGACTAGTGTCGCGGATGCCGAAGGTTACCGGGCCGGCAAATGCGGCTTGTATTCGAGCGACACCACCGAGGTGGCATTCGACGATCTTGAAATCAGCAGATAGATAGGTGCTTAGTTTACATTCATTATCGATGGCCCAAAACCGCGGCCACTCCCTTTGAATGCGCGTAACATTACGAGTTTTGGCGGGGCCCTATTCGGGCCGGGAGTTCGTTTTTGACCAGCACGATACTTTCCTGATTGGTCGCAGCGAGACTGCGCATCTTTACCTTCCCGAAGACAAATTCTTCTCGCGACATCATTGCTTGCTCGAAATCGCGCCGCCGCGATGCTTCTTGCGCGATTTGGGATCGACCAATGGCACTTTTGTAAACGATCAGAAAGTGCAGGAAGCTTTTCTGCGCAGCGGCGATCGAATTAAGGGTGGTCAAACACTGCTCGAAGTCGAAGTTCATGTCGATCAACCTTCCGGGCTTTCCAGGGACAGTGAACCGACAAGGCAAAAGCTTACGCGGCCTTCAGTCGTAATGGTGGAATGCGCCAACTGCGGGCGGCGGGATCACGCGGAAGCCTCGACCCCCGGCGAAGCGTTGACGTTTTTGTGTGAAGAATGTCGGGAAGAACTCAAGCGACGGCCACAACCAATTCCCGGTTATGAAATGATCAGGATTCTTGGCCGCGGCGGGATGGGTTGTGTGACCTTGTCCCGCGAGGAAGCAACCGGACGAATGGTGGCCATCAAAACTCTTCTGCCTGAAGTTGCGGTTGGGGATCAGGCGGTGCGGCGCTTCCTGCGCGAGATTGAGGTGGCGGCCGCACTCGATCATCCGAACATCGTTCGCTTTCTCGATCGAGGCACGCACAACGGCGCCGTCTATTTGGTCACGGAATATGTCGAAGGCACTGACGCCGCACGTTTAGCGGACGCGAACGGCGGCCGGCTTCCCTTTCGAGAAGCGATCGGGATTGTTACTAAATCGCTCGACGCGCTCGCATATGCGCACGAGAAAGGCTACATACATCGCGACATCAAGGAATCGAATATCCTGATCAGCGGCGCGGCGCCCAACGTAATGCCTAAGCTGACCGACTTTGGGTTGGCAAAGAGTTTTACTCAATCAGGCATGAGCGGGATCACCATGGCCGGCGATATGGCGGGCACGTTTGCATACATGCCGCCAGAGCAGATCAAAGACTTTCGCAACGTGCGGCCCACCTCGGATATTTACGCGATGGGAATGACCGCTTACAGTTTGGTCGCCGGTGACGTCGCGCTGGACATTGGTCCACAAGCAAACGTTGCTGAAACAGTTAAAGCTATTTTCGAAAAGCCAATCGTGCCTTTGCGACAACGCGTTCCGGACGTTTCTGAACGCGTCGCCGAAGTCATCGAACGAGCGTTGACCAAAGACCCGGCCCAACGATGGCAATCAGCCACTGCGATGCGAAACGCCCTGAATCATTCGATTTAAGGCGATGTTTTGTCGGTCTCTCTCCGTACTTCTGAAGGCCTTTCAAAAAACTCTTTACATGATGGGCCAACTGACCGCATAATTCTGCCCCTTTCCCAGATAAAGACGGGTGAGGCTTAGTGACGCGGGCTGGTTGCCCGCGTTTTGTGTCAGCAGCCCACGCCCGGGCAGAAACCCGGCCGTGGCAGAAACCCGACCGTGAGGGAGGGTGCCGGCAAGGGGCTTACAAAGCTTCGCACTCCGTTTGGAGGTAAACGATGAGACCGATTTGGAAAGGACACATCCGATTCCTGCTGGTGGCAATTCCGGTGCGCGTCTATAACGCTATCGAAGCCTCCGAAAAAATTCAATTCAATCAGTTGCACCGCGAAGATTTCGGACCCATAGGCTATGACAAGCGCTGCAAGAAATGCGGGCAGGTCGTAACCAACGATCAGATCACGAAGGGCTATCAATACGAATCCGATCGTTACGCGATCGTCGAGCCGGAAGAGATCGCCAAGGTCAAGATCAAAACGACAAAAGCCGTGGACATCATGGGCTTTGTCGACGCAGCGGAAATTCCGCCGACGTTTTACGACTCGCCGTATTACGCCGGACCCGATGGACCGGTTTCCGAAAAGCCTTATGCGCTGTTGCGCGAAGTGATGAAGCAGACGGGCAAAGTCGGACTCGGAAAAGTTGTGCTGCGCGATCGCGAAGATTTGGTCGCGGTCTTTCCGCACGAAAATGGGATCGTGCTGCAGAAACTGCGCTACCCGGCCGAGATTCGCAAGATGGGAGAAGTGCCTGAGATCGATGAAGCGCAAAAAGTCGACAAGAAAGAGATGAGCATGGCGACCAATCTTGTCGAGCAAATGATCACTTCGTTTTCCGATATCGACACCGTCGATCACTATCACGAAGCGTTGCGCAAACTCATCGATTCAAAGATCAAAGGCAAGAAGATCGCGAAGTTTGAAGAAGTCGAAGAAATTCCACGCCTCGATATCATGACCGCGCTCAAGAAGAGTTTGCAGGCTTCGGCGCGCAAACCGATGGTAAAAGCGCCGGTTGCCGCCAAGAAAAAAGCCGCGCTCACGCTGGTGAAACCGAAAGCCGTGGCAAAAAAGCGAAAGGTTGGGTGACCGTCGCCAAGTGCTCGCGTGTAGTGGCTGACAAAGATTTTTGCTCCGCAGGAGCAAAATATTTATAGGGACCGCTCCTGTTTTGATTATTTTGCGGCGGAGAAAACGCGTTGCGATTTCTCCGCCGCATTTTTTGAACGAACTTTGCAAGCTATAAACAGGTCGTCCCTAACGGGACTCAAAGAGTGCAACCCTCGTTCATTGACTCCGTATTCTCCGTGTCTCCGTAGTGAAAAGTTGTGACTTGCTTTTATTCACAAAGCCATTCATTTCGTGTAATCTTACCGCGTACGGATGGCTGACCAGAGCAAGAAAGTTCTCTCGTTTCCACGGTCCGTCCCTGCAAAGGCGGATTACCAACCCGTCAAATCCAGTTATTCAATTCGCGAGATCAAACAGCTTTTCGGGTTGAGCGAGCGCACCGTCCGGCGTTGGACTGAAGCCGGTATTATTCAAGCGACCCTTTCCTCCGATTCCAAAGAATTCACATACGATTTCCAGGCCCTCACGCAGTTTCGCCGCGTGCGCGAGTTGCGCACACAGGGCCTCAGTATCAAGCAGATTGAATCAGAGTTGCAGGGCCAGATGAGTTTGTTTCGGCCCGCGGGTGGGCACGTCGCTCGTTTGCTTACACCATTCGAAGAAGCACTTCTATTGCACGAGCAGGGTGACGTCAGGGCCGCGGAGTTTTATGTGCAGGCAATCAACGAAGGCGACAACGTCGCCGAAGCTTATTGCAACCTGGGACTAATTGAAGTCGAGCAGACAAATCCCAGCCGCGCTGTCGACAGCTTTACCCTCTCACTCAAACATGATCCACGGCACGTCGAGGCTCATTATAATCTCGCCAACCTTTACTACGACGCCGGCAATTTTCCGCTCGCCCGTTTGCATTATGAAGCCGCGGCGCAAATCGAGCCCAACTTTTCGTTGGTCTATTACAATCTCGCGCTGGTCTATCATCGGTTAAATAATTTCCCGGCCGCATCTCAAGCGCTCGAACGGTATCGAGAACTCGAGCCTGACGATGCCGAGGTGAGTCTGATAGACGAATTAATGCAGGCCTGGAACCAACCGATGACCTGATTAGACATTTTATTCCGTCTTGAGCAGCGGTAAATTTGCTTGCCGAAGCTGCTCATTCAAGGTTTTCAAATCTTTATTCTTGATCTCGTTCCAACGCGTCAGGGTGTCGTTGAGTTTTTGGTCGAGATCAGCCGACGCCGCTGCGCCTTGAGTGGTGGGCGCCACGTCGGCGCCTTGAAATAATTCCAGCAAAGAATCGAACGCAGTATTAAGTCGCGCCAGATCCATTGCTCTGGCATCGCCGAGATCGCCGGGAATTCCGGGAGTTCGAGCTTCGCCGCGCCCTTCTCCGCCGGTGGCGATCAGCTTTTCGTCAAGTGCTCCAAGCGCTTGAGTAAGCGCGCCTTGCGCACGAGCTTTCAAGTCCTTTATCTGCGTTCGCAGCCGCCGAATCTGCTCCAGGGCCTCCATCGATCGTTGCATGCCTTCGTAGGCGTGCATCGACAATTCGAATTGCTGCTGGAGTTCCGTCTTTGACGTCTTTACTCGCGGATCCATTTTGATCGTGAGTGTCTGTGAGTAACTCCGACCGTCAACGGTGAGCTTCAGTTTGTATTCACCCGGCATCACTGACGGACCAAGCGGATAACGTGGCGTGTCGCGATAGATGGCGGAAATCGGATAGGTATATCGCAGCGCTTTCGGCGGCGCGTATCGTTCGTCCCAAATCCAACGCTGCATCCCCGATCTCGCTGGGAGAATTTTTTCTTCGCGAAACCAATAACTTGGAACCTCGTAGTCCTTCTCGTTGATCGCATCGGGTTTATCGGCGCTCGAGTAACGGCGCACGAGCTTGTTTGCCTGATCGAATATTTCGAGCACCACTGGTCCGGAAGGTTCCGGCTTCAGGTAATAATTAATGATCGCGCCATCCGGCGGATTTTTTCCCGCGGGTTCCTCGGGCGGCAGCGGCGTGTCCGTGTTGACGTTCCGCATTACGCGATAGGCAACTTCCGGGTGAAACAGAAACGCGCGCCCCGCCGTAACGTCTCGATTGATTTGCCGCAATGGCGTGATGTCATCCAGAATCCAGAACGATCGGCCGTGTGTCCCTACGACGATATCATCGTTATGAATGACGAGGTCACGAATCGAGCTCGCCGGCATATTCAAACGCAGTGGCGACCAGTTGTCGCCATCGTCGAGTGAAAAATAAACCGCCCGTTCATTGCCGGCGAAAAGCAAACCTTTGCGCTGAGGATCTTCGCGTACCACGTTGACCGGCGCGTCGGGCAATCCTTTGACAATTTCTTTCCAGGTTTTTCCACCATCATGGGTGCAATAAATGTGCGGACGCTGATCGTCGAGGCGGATACGATTTACCGCTGCGTATGCGGTCATCGCGTCAAAGTGTCCCGCATCCATAATCGAGATCTTGCTCCATGAAGTAATACCGGGCGGCGTGACGTTTTCCCAATTCCTGCCGCCGTCTCGCGTAACGTGAATCAATCCATCGTCGGTGCCTGCCCAGATCAAATTTATGTCACGCGGCGAAGGCGCGAGTGTGTAGATGACGCCGCGCCGTGGCTGCTTGGCCATCTCGGGTTTGCGATAGATGCCGATACTTTCCGGAACCTCCGGCGCTTCGCGTGAAAGATCGGGACTGATGATCTCCCAACTGTGTCCGCCGTTCGTCGTTTTGAAAACTACGTTACCGGCAAGATATAGAACATGAGGATCGAGGGGCGAGAAGATGACCGGCGCCGTGCGCAGGAAACGATACTTGCCCGAGCGGACCGCTTCGGGCGCAATGTTCTGCACTTGGCCCGTTGTTTTATCAAACCTGGTAATCTTCCCGCCGTAGATGATGTTGGGATTCAACGGATCCGGCGCGACGTAACCATACTCTTCGATCCCAATCGTTCGCCAATCGCGAAAAGTGATCGCGCCGTTATCGCCGCGACTGGCAGTTCCCACCGATCCGCTCTCCTGTTGCGCGCCATAGACCCAATAAGGAAATTCGTTGTCGGTAATCACGTGATAGAACTGCGCGGTTGGCTGGTTGTACCACGAGCTCCACGTCTCCCCGCCATTTACGGTAATCACCGCTCCTTGATCGCTCGCCAGCAAAATGATTTGCGGATTGTCGGGATTGATCCAGATCGTGTGATAGTCGTCGCCGCCCGGCGCGCCTTTCCAGGAATAAAATGTCTTGCCGCCATCGGTCGACTTATACGTTGAAGTATTCGCTGCATAGATGATGTCTTTGTTCTTCGAATCGACTCTGACTTCGGCGAAATCGCTTCCTCTTCCCCAGACTCGGCGTTCTCCGGTAACGCGTTGCCAACTCTCACCCGCATCATTCGAAACATAGATGCCGCCCACTTGCGGATTCGCATCGACGGTCGCATAGATCCGATTCGGATCGCTGGGCGCGATCGCAAATCCGATACGGCCTAAGCCCTGCTCGAAAGTTGGCAGACCCTTCGTGAGCTTTTTCCATCTCGTTCCGCCGTCCGTCGATTTGTAAAGGCCGCTTTCAGGTCCTTGCCAGGCCCCGTTCTCCCACGGCCCCTGCCGCCCCGCCCACAGGTCAGCGTAGATCGTTTGTGAATTCGAAGGGTCAAACGCCAAGGCGATCGCGCCGGTGTTCTCGTCCTTGTACAAGACTTTCTGCCAACTCTTGCCGCCATCTGTCGAACGAAACACGCCGCGCTCATCATTTGGTCCGTAAGGATGTCCAAGTGCAGCAACAAAAACTCGATTCGAATCATTTGGATCGATGATGATGGCGCCAATCTGTTGTCCGTCGCGCAGACCGAGATGCTCCCAAGCCTTCCCGCCGTCAATCGATTTGTAGATGCCGTCACCCGTGGAAAGATCCGGACGTTGCAAGCCTTCGCCGCTGCCGACGTAGATGATGTCCGGATTGGAGGGCGCAACTGCGAGCGCGCCAATCGATCCCGTTGGTTGATCGTCGAAAATAGGGTTCCAAGTGTGGCCATAATCGTTGGACTTCCAAACGCCGCCATTGTTGACGCCGATGTAGAAAACATTTGGCTGGCTTCGCAATCCGGTCGCTCCGACGGTGCGTCCGCCGCGAAACGGTCCAATCATGCGCCAGCGCATGTTCTGATAAAGACTCGGATCGATTCGTTGGGCCCATCCTGAAACCCCAAAAACGAATACGATTAACAAGGCGACAACTACCTTGCGCATTGAGATCACTCTTCCACCTCCATATTAAGAGAATCGAATCACACTTGAAATCAGTTTAGAAGAACCAGGGATTCGGGATTCTATCGGAAACCAACGCCAGTTTCGAGTAGATTCTCTCTTGAACGAAGCATGAGGGTGATTTGAAAGAAGAGGGCGGTCTTCTGACGGAGCAAAAGTGCGGTCCGCTTGATTTCTCAACTCGAAGGAGTGAGATGGAGAATTCTTCGGGGCCCACCTCTATGGGAAGTTGATCTTGATGAACGGAAAACCTGGTAGTTGGGCCGATACTGAAAAAACTGGTAGTGGCCCACTACCAAAAACTAATAGCCGTTTGATCTTCCGGCGCGTCACCCTATAATTGAAATTCGTGGCGGGGTAGCTCAGATGGTTAGAGCGTGGGATTCATAACCCCAAGGTCGGCGGTTCGATCCCGCCCCCCGCTACCAATGTAGTCAGTAGTTTACAGCGGCAGCCAACTGCCGCTGTTTAGCTACTGTGGGGACTTTTGCGTCGGTCTGCTTTTGTCTCTGCGCAAGGGTTTCAATCGCGCGACGTAGTCCACCATCAGTCGCGTGGGTGTACCGCGCCGATGTTTGGATACACCGATGGCCCAAGATTGCCATGATCCTTCGCGTATCCACTCCGGCATCCCCGAGCCTCGTTGCAGCTGTATGTCGCAGGTCGTGGAAGTGAAAGTCTTCGAGACCTGCATCTCGACACGCCGAACGAAAACCTCGCTTGACGTCGGTTCTTGGTTCTCCAGTTTGTCGATTCACAAACACGTATTCCGTGTCACCGGATTCTCTCTGGAGCGAAAGTAGTTCCTTCCTGGAAATCTGGTTCATGGGAATGCTTCGACTGTGACCTGATTTCGTTTGCTCGCGATGCGAATTCATGACGTGGATCAAGCCACGTGCGAAATCGACATTCGCCCATCGCAGACTCAATAGTTCACCCCGACGCATTCCTGTGTGAATCGCCAGCACCACGAGTGGATGAAGGCTCGCTCGCGGACCTGTTAGCACTGCTAAGAGTCGAGCTTCCTCTTCATCCGAGAGATAGCGATTACGCTCGTTGTCTTCTCGAAAGCGTTGGACCTTCTGGCAAGGATTGTGAATTGCTAATCCCTGATCGATCGCTAACGAGAAAATCTTCGAGAGTAGTTCCAGCTCTCGGTTGACTGTGGACGGAGCGCGGTCTGTCCCACGAACGGTCTTGGACGCGCGCCGATCCCTTTTGTACTTCTCAATGAGTATCGGCGAGATTTCATCCATCGTTTTGTTGCCCATTGCCTCAATCAGCGGACGCGAGCGAAACTCATCATGCACCCACGTTCGCTTGTTAGTTTTTGCCCACGGCATAAACGTCTCCGCAATAAAGTCGCGCAACTTCGGTGCGTCCACGTTCTTGCCGTAAGTACCCTCGTAGACAGAATCGCGGATTGTGACTTCCGCGCGCTCTGCCTGGGCTTTCACTCGCGCTTCTGGGATAGAACCGCGATACCGCTTGCCGCCTACCCAGAAGTCGTATTGCCATTTATTACCCCTCTTGAATACTGACACTTGGTCTATTCCCTTCTGCGGATCGCAGCCCGTTTCAAGGAATGGGCGTATCTTATGCGGCTTCGTCTGCCTTCGTCCACTCTAATATTTCTTCCAAGAGAAAAACCGTGCGGTCGCCTGCCTTACGAAATGGAACTCGGCGTTGACTGACCCAGTCGTAGATAGTCCTCGGCTTGACTCTGAGCATTTCTGCCACCTCTTCGACAGTCAGAAATCTTGGTAATGACGTGTTTGCCTGGGAGCCGCTAATTTTCATATGGAGATTTGAAAAATCGATCGTCTTTGATTAACGCTCGGCGCTTAGTGCTACAACCGGTTGGGACATGTAAACACTCGGTTCCTGTCGAACCCACGGTGCTCTACAGCGCCCGTGCGGCTGCTGGTTCACAAGAAGTGTGCCACCCGCTCGCCGGACGTATTGAGGCCGCTCGATTCGAAGAAATGGTTGGCTCAAGAGCTTTCCTCGCAGAACTGTTTGGCATTTCTGACGAGGAAGTAAGAAACGAAATTCGGCAAGTTTACTTTCCGTTTGGAAAGTAAACTTGCCGCTTCTCATGCTCGAATTCGCTTGATCTCCAAGAAGAAAGCGCTGCGACTATTGATGACGGGCCTATTCGTGATCGACGAGATCAAGAGATCGCCCTACAAGGATGGGCCAGTCAGAGGAGATAGAAGGACCGGGTAGCAGAATTAAGGAAGGCTTGGGTCGGGTTGTGGAGAGGGAGGTGTTGCCGTTTGACCACACACCGACCTCTAAAAAGACGTGAGCTCCTTAGGCTCTCAGGCTTCTTGATGTTGCGCGTGTCTTGGTGGATCTTCGGCGGCGACAAGTACCGAGATCGTGGCACCGGTTGGCCAGGCTTCGCCGGCCCACGGCTCCTGCGAGAGCACAGTGCTCGGTTCTTGATTTGAGCGCTCAGGAAGCCGATCGGGAGAACCACAATCCAGATAGCCAGAATGATGAGCAGTCGTTTCCAGAATCGCTTTCGTTTTTCTTCTGCGGTCATGATCCTATTCCTTCGTGGCGCGCTATGCACGGCGTCAGAGATCGCCCGGATGATGCGAACGAGAACTGACGCGAATATGATTCCAGGCATGGCTGAAAACGGGCTTACTCGCTGCTGTCGTTACCGTGAACAGGCTCAGGTTGGCAATGGCAAGGCGAGGTGAATCTTTTCGCCGTATTTGACTCGGTCTTTTATCTGTTGGCGCGCCGTCAATGCGGGTCCTCTACGCGCAGGCTTACGCCGACGACCGTGCCCACTTCGACAGATTCTCCGGCGCCGGGAACCTGGAACACGATAATTCCGGGTGGGCCGGGCTGATCCGAGCGGGTCATCATTACTTGCATGTTTAGCTTGGCGCTGCGAGCTTTCGCATCGGCCGTCTTTTGATCCAGTCCGACCAGTTGCGGGACTGTGGTTCGGGCTGGCTCCGGTTTCCGATTGCTGGCCACGATAGCGTTGATGGCTACCAGGCTTAACGGAATTACACCCAGCCAGATTACGAGGACGATGATGAGTATTTTCAGGTAGCGTTTCTGCTGTGGTTGGATGGCCATAACTGAAGTTCCTTTGCCTTCGTTTTCTTAGATTCGGTTTGAAGTCGCAGGTCGCTTTCAGCTCTCTTTTTTTCGTGAATTGGTTTCGACATCGATTTCTTGTCTGCGGCTGAGCCCGAGCTTGCGAGGGTATGCTTTCCTGGTAATCTACGTGTCGTTCTTGTTGGTGTTCTCACCGGCTCGCCGGTGAGGAAAACGCACCCTAGGGGGCAACCGCTGTGCCTGAAAGGGATAGAGCGCTAGGCTTTGACGGGCCTATTCGTGATCGACGAGATCAAGAGATCGCCCTGCAAGGATGGGCCAGTCAGAGGAGATAGAAGGACCGATGGCAGAATTAGGGAAGGCTTAGGTCCGGGTCGTAGAGAGGGAGGTGTTGCCGTTTGACCACACCGACCTCTCAAAAGGCGTGACCTCTAAAGCGCTCAGAATCCTGCCACCTATTTCCCAAGTAGTTCTCGCTGCCGTTAACTCCGTAATAAGAAAACAAACTTCGGCTCTGAGCGCACGTCACCTTGCAGTCTCAACGAAGACCACATCCCACAATGAGAATCGGATCATTGTTCCTCGAAAACTCGAAAGAGGTTCGGAAGGATCGGCGTAGCTGTCTGAGCGCGATGAGGTCAATTTTGAGAAACCTGGATTTCGCGCGGTACAACCCTTGCGGTGGACCGCTGCCAAGGGGTAGCAATGCAAAACTTCTATTGGAAAAATTGGTATTGGAAAGGATGGGCGGGGCCAGCACAATTCCTCGTGGCGCACTGCGCTCAGCTACTTCGGAGTTTGTTGGGAAAGGATTTCTTTCCCGAGAAAGGTTTTCTTTCGTTGCCGTCGAGGTTTCCATGAATCGATGGTCCGACGATGATTACCTAGGGCAATTGACCGAAAGGAAGATCGATGTCTCATTTACATCCTGTCACAGTCGCCACTCTCCAACGATCACATCAGGAGATGCTAAAAGATCATAAGCAAATCCTACAAAACTACTATGACACCTTCATCACTCGGGGCCTAAGCCAGAAAACGACGGAGATCCAACAGCGATTCCTCGAACACTGGTTTGAGAAGATTCGTGTTTTGGATGTGAAGGGTGAACGTCAGATATTCATTTGGGAAGTTATGAACCTCGTCGAAGGACGCAGGCGTATCAAGGAATTCTTGATGACGCTTAGCACAGTTGATGAGGATGGCCAGCCCTGTGTACGGGCCGGTACGGTGAGGGCCTATGCCTCTTATCTCGAACGCTTGTTCGTCAGCACGCTCAAATCGCCATATATAACTGGGATGGAAACAATCGCCTCGAAATACGGCCCGATTGAGAATCCGTTCACCGGCGTCGAATACCCTGTCCATAGCCGTGACCTTTTGCGTTCAGAGCGATTTTTTGTGACTCCGGAGCAGATTCTTGAACTGCTGGTCTTCCTACGGGAAGTATATCCCGGCCTTATTAACAGGAATTTAACCGCGGCACGGCTGTATGCGATTGTCATGCTAATCACTGAAACTGGTATGCGCTCGGTTGAAGTCATTAATCTCGACGCACTTGGAGATGACAGAGACATTTTCTATCACAAAAAAGTGATACAGACGCGCTTCGGAAAAGGGCATAACTCCTCTGGCTCGCAAACGCGCGTGATGCCCCTTGGCAATCGACCTGCAATCACCCTTATGGAATACGAACGAGTTGTGCGACCACAGTTCCACAACCACTTGATTGAGCCTTCTCTGTTCCTGACTTTGAAGGGGACTCGGCTCTCTTACGGAACTCTCCGCGACAGCTTTACCCGACTCATCGAGGCTGCTCGAAAGCATGGTGTTAACTTGCCGCCTAAGCTAACAATCCATGATCTGCGGGCAAGTTTCGCGACCAACTACCTCGAGGAAAATCCCGAGAGATTCTGGAGACTCATGGAGCTGCTCGGACATATCAGCCCATCCTCAACGTGCCTTTACATCAGGTCGAGAGGCGATAGCAGGGCATTGTCCATGAAGCTGGCGCGCACGTCCCAGGCTGGCAGGTGCGGATTGACTACGCGGGTCTACAACACATAGACGCAGGGATACAGTTGTGTGGAAACTGAAGGATTACGTGGAGCAGACTCATAAGCTGAAAACGGCGGTTCAGCTTCAGGCATTCATCGAGGAGAAGGTCGGAGTGAAAGTGACCGTACAGACTGTCAGGGCACTCTTGCGAGGACCGGCTGCACCTCGTGGAGAAATGATTCAACTGTTGTGCGACGCGCTAAACTGCCGTTCGGACGCCTTCTATGTTTTCAATCCAAATTCAGCGAGAGCACGGCAATGGTCTAAGGAGCGAGCGGAAGGCAAGAAACCGTCATGCCTGTACGAGCCGAAGCGTGCGAAGGCCGTGGACACCGTCCTGGAAAGTCTACTCCCCACTATTAATGATAAGAACGTGGGGAAACGAAAATCACTACGTGCGACATTCACCGACCCGAGAACGCTCTACAAAGACGAATTAAGATCTAGGGAGAAACTTATTTGAGCGGGTCAAAAGTTAGAAATCACGCCGTTGGGGAGTGTAAGCGCTGCCTCATGCGCCGAAAAAGCAGGCTCAGCGCTGAGATGATTTGCCGCCCTTGCTATGAAAAGGAGCCAAAGGCCAACTGCACCGTATGTGGCAAAGAAAAGCGGTTTGTTACAGATGGAGGCGGAGTTTGCCCTGAGTGCATTAGAAGAACCACCCTGCCTGCCCGCTGACATAGAATGTGCCAGGTGCGGGAAGAAGAAACCGCCGGCAAAGCGATGCGGAGAGTACTGTAAGCCATGTCAGAAGAAGGTCAATTTTGGTAGCGGTATATGCTCAGGCTGCAGGAAGGACAAGCAATATAAACACAAGACGGACAGACTCTGTTATGGCTGCGCTTGGAATCGCTACGCGCCGAAACGTCTACGAAGGTATGTTGAAACCGTAGGGATATCGAGCGAGTACAACCGTAGTCTATTTCACCGGCTCACTGAGGTGATCACCTGGGAGAAAGTGAACCGGCGCGTTTACAAGCGCTTCCGCAGATTTGGCAGATTTCTCCAGAGCCATAAGTTCGAAGGCCCGCTTACGTGGGAAGCCATCCTTAAATTGAAGGCCGACTTACCCGGCGTAAAGCTACGGCCTGTCCGCTCTTGTCTCGAGCAACTCGGCGACCTGTTGATAGATCCAGCAGTCGATGAGACGATCGAGATGACAAAGAGAAGGATTAGGCCACTTGTTCCCATTTCACAAATCCAGGGCGACGACTTCGCCGTATTGCAGAAGTACGATTTGTGGCTCCGCACCGAGCGTAAAGACACGTCTACTGTGAGGCGCGCCCACTTCAAGACGTTGGCGGGCTTCCGGCGGTGGATCATCAGACGAGGATTGTCATCGATCGCGAGAGTTGAAACCGCGCATGTAGAAGAATACCTGCATACGGTGGGACTGAAATGGAGATGCAAGTACTGTGCGTCTACAAAAGCCTTGAACACCAGAGGTGAGACCGCTCCGACCATCTGTGAGAATTCAGACTGCCGCGCGCGGCATTCGTACGAGAAAGTGATCCGTTGTGTGGAAAGCAGTGTGCGACACTACCGCGGTAGGTTGCGCATCTTTTTCGGCTGGCTAAAGGATGTGGAACAAGGAATCGAAATAAACCCTGCGCCGCCGTTGATGAAGAACAGGAGGAAGAAAAGCGCGAGACGAACAGGAAAAGCCATCCTGACCATTCAATACTATGACTGGGAATTAATCGACGCACTCTTGAACGCCATTGAAAGCCCGGACATGCCGGCCGAAGAGGCGATGGTTCTTTATCTCGTCCTCCACCACGCGTTCTCTGTGGTGGAACTCAAGACCGTAAGAATACCGCTGCAGTGTCGGCCCACAACACTCGGCTCGGAATCGCGTGAGCCGTTGGAGAATGTTCTCAGTCTTGAGTGGCAGCACCGGGAACTTTCGAGGGGCAGACAATCTCTGGGTCGCACTGGTGAGATTCTTGCGTTGGGGCCCTCAGATGAACCCTGGCTCCGGGATTTGGTTAGGCGATTCGTACGAGAGCGGAATCAGAAACTAAGAAATCCAAATAACCCGTATCTTTTTGTTGGCATCGATGGTAGCCCTCGCACCGGACACGTGGGTGACGAGTATTTTCGTCGCCTGGTCGAAAGAGCGACTGCCCGCATCACGCGAAGAGTTTGTACGGTCAGAACATTGGGTAAGAGTTCCAGGCTTCTCTATTCGGAGTTCGGTGGGCATGAAGGCTTTCAGCATTTGCAAGAGCTCGGTTTGGAAAAGAGCCAGGCGCGCCGTTACGCATGGGCTAAACGAGTGAGGGTGGTTCCGAAGCCAGCAGGTCGAACCGGAAGCAGGATGCTAAGTGGCGTCGATCGAGTCTAACGGTTTTGCCCAGGGATGTCTTCGGTATTCCAGCCGACCTCTGCCAAGAGTTGCGTAAGGATTAGAACCCGTGGCTCTGAGCTGCGTAAGCAGCTCTATATACCCGTGAGCCGCAGCGAGGAAGGCAGTCAAGGGCGAAGCGAACTGTTTTTTGTTCGCGGAGTTCATCGGAGCGCAGCGAAGACCCTTGACGGCCTCCGCAGCGAAGGCTACTTGCAGCGGTAGACCCCAGCACTGAAACCCTTTGGGAAGGCTATTCTTGTGTTCAGAGGTTGTATCTATGCCCCGTTGCCCAAGAAGTAACGGTCATGAGTCTCACTACGTTTCGGCAGAGAGCGCCAGCCCCCAGCGGGGGCATTAGCGAAGTGAGCACTGCGAGTTGCGCGAGCGGGCGAGCGAAGCGGGCGCAAGGGGGAGAACCTGTAAGCGGGCGTACGATAATCGTCATTACGTAAGTAGGCGCAACTTCGCAGGCATCGATTTCGTCATAACAGGCGCGCCGATTACGTAATGTCCGATTATCGGATGACCGTCCGACTGATTCGATTGCGTCAAAGTTGAGGACTACCTACCGCCAGAATGGATCACCCAAATCAGCGAACGGGAAGTGCTTGCATTGCTTTCCCACTAGATGTTGAAGGCGGTTGCTCGGCATGACAGCCTGTGTGTTGCCATCATACTCCAGATACACGCTCGGCTTTAGGTCCCTGCGCCATGGCGCTACAAGCTGGACAAAGGTCCCCACGGCTGCTGACGCGAGAATACCGTTCGGCCAAATCACTTGAGGTCGACCTCCTGCCGCTCCATATCGCGCGGCCTCTTGAGCTAGGAGTTCTTCATTGAGAAACCCCAAACAGCTCATACATAGGTCATCAGGCATTGATAGGATCATCTGACCAGAAATCAAATAACCGTCCGGCAGTTCGGTAACGTCCATGCCAATATCTATGAAGGGAATCATGAATCGGCGGCATACCCGCTCAATTTCTTCGCGGGCGATGTAGGTATCAACACAACCGAAAACTACATCGCAACCTGCGATCAAACGAGCTTCCTCCTGCCATTCTTTGGGAACTCGGACTACCTGAGCGGTTGGGTTGATGCGCCTAATAAGTCGTCGCGAAACCGTAGTTTTCGGCGTTGCCCCAGACGCGTCCTTTTTCGTTGCTCCCACCAAACGATTCAAATTCGTTTCTTCCACATGATCGGGATCAACAAGAACGAAATTGCCGACACCCAAGTGCGCGAGCTGTTGCGCAATGTGTGAACCACCACCACCCAAGCCAATGACAGCTACGCGGCATTGGGAAAAAACTTCGTCGCTCTTCGCGCCAAGGAAACTCTGTCGCAATAGCCAATCAGTCATGATTACTCTCGAATGAACATCATTGGAAATCCAATGATGTTGAAGCCAGAAAGTCGAAACGGTTTCTTTCGACCCGGCATCCAACAGAGGCCAGATAATGAGTCGCGGCTAAGTACCAATGCTCCGTGAGGGAAGGTGGGCCGTACGTGCCAAAAGTCTGGAACAAAGTTATTGGTCTCGCGGAGATCGATATCGCTAAACCAAGGTGGTCCGTAATGGTCATGTATATGCGCGTGGAACATCGCGACATCACTTTTGTATGCGAACTGCAGCGCCTTTCTAATGGCCGCAGGTCCCATCATCGCGCCGACGCTAACGTCGTTCAGATAATCCTCGTCCTCAACCTGTAGGTAGTGGTAGGGAAACACAATGACGCCACGAGGCTTGGTCTCAGCCACCTTACACGCCAAAAACCCCACTCGTTCGAAGGCAAAGGGATGTGGCCGCGACAGATCCTTCCGAATCTGGAGCAATAGCCTGCGACTCAGTCTTACGTTGATCTTCATCGAAGCGCGTCAAGATGTCCCAATAGAATTTCAGCCGGTCTCAAATCCGCCGAAACGTCTTTCCAGGACCATGTGTACCAAGTCTTGCCAAGTATTTGATGGGTGGACCAATTATTACCCTTCCCTGGCACCTGAGCTGACAAGAATAATCGAGTTGCGTAGCCCGAGTGCTGCTGAATGCAAAGCAAGCCATCAAGAGCTGCTGGCACGCCGGGTGGTCTTAGCTTCGGCAGATATACGTATGTAATGGCCGCTTCGACCATTTCCTGCGCGCCAGCGCAAATGGCGCGAAGTTCGCTCATGGCATCTTCCGAAATCACCTTATGACGAACCTCCTTTAGGAACGTGGCTGACGAAAACTTCGCCGCCCTTAATCGTGATCCGGTCCTTATTAGCCAAGGGTTTGAATTCGCCATCGATTACCTCGTCAAGCTCACGAGTTTCATCGACGCCAACTTCCTTCTTGAACTCGGCGACGATCCAACTCCCGCGATGCACCACTTTCGGCTTGGTGTCGACAGTCACGGTCACATTGGGACCTGGCTGCGGATGCTCTTTCTCGCTATGTTCTTTGGTTTGTTCTTGCATTGGGCGATAGCCTCCTTTGTTGTCGAACTGATTTTGGCTAGAATTCCTGCGTTGAAGCGTGAATTTCACGTAACGCCGAGGGCAACGTTTCCCCTCTGTGTATGAAAGCGATTTACGAACCCAAAACTTACGAAAAATATTTGTTCTCAGGTTTAGTAAGTTCTCGCTCCGCATTTCGCTTTAATAAGTGGAGCGATATTGCCCATGACTTCATCCCGGTCTCCCCAAATTGATTGGGGTTCTCTCCTCGTGCGGTTGACGCCCGTGGCGAAGAAGCTCTTCAGTCAATCGGGGTATGACCCAGAACAAGATATGCCTGGAACCTGTGTTTCTGTTGACGTTTTAGTCAATGGTGCCGCCATTGAGTTTTTTGAGTGGTGTGAAAAGGGGAAATGGAGACCGAAGAATCCAAACGCAGATCCTTTTCCGATGGCTTATAGAATAATGTACAACAACTTCATCGATCTTGTTCGGAGTGCGGGCCATAAGAGATCTGATTTGTTGGTGCCCACTACTGATGCGGACGGAGTCAGCATCGTTGACGGCTTGCCCGCATTTGATCAGGCACTTAATAGACTTCTTGAGAAACCCATCGTTGGGTTAGCCGACGTTGACGCGGGAATTTTAGCGGAGACGTTCTATCCTTATGCTGAAGGCCGGCAAGAGTTAGAAGATGTCATTGATGCAGTAATTTACTGTCAATGTCGTAAACCAAGTGAGATCGCAGAATGGCTTGATATCAGTGCGCAAGAAGTGACAGATCGTTGGGAAATAATCAGGTACAACTACACACGGCATCGTTAGATGCGAACTGTAGTATCGGAACCTAAAGGGAGTTATGTCGAATTACAAATCGGATAAAAACTTTCCGCCTAAAACTGCGAAAGACGAGCTATTTGATGCAGTACTTGGTCCGGACGAAGAGATTAGCGAAAACGTCGCTGAAGAGATAATGCAAAGTCATGGCGTGTCGCGTGAGCAACTCGTTGAAAATCTCAAGACGCAAGTACAGCAAAAGATCAAACAGGTCCGAACCGAAACGGGCTTGATTCCAGAAACGCTTGTAGCAATGCTGAACAATATTCGCGAATACCAAAAGGAGAAAGCACCGAAACCAGTTGGCGCGGAGCAATGGGTCGCAGAAATTTTCAGCGGAGCGGCGATGCCCAACTCCCACGCTCAACCGTTATACAGTTTTCGCAACCGGGCAGCTGGCGAGGTGTCAGACAACGATCGGCGGATTCTGAACGAACTCCAAGCCGAAATAGAGGACTGATTGTTCAACCTACCATCAAATCCTGAAGTCTACGCTCGTTCTTTGCTTTACCAACTTAAACTGCGCCGAATTGGAGACATTAATTCTTTTGCGGCGCTGCTTGGTTTGAAAATAAAAGAAGTGGACTCGGATACTTTTGAAGGGGCATTGATTCGAGTCCCTCAGCGGTTGAAAGGGATCGTGGCAATCAAGCGCGATATCCGCGAGGACGGTCGCAAGAGGTTCACGTTTTGTCACGAGGTCGGTCACTTCGTCCTTCCAGGCCACGGAACAACGGACTGTATCTGCTTGTCAGAAGAAGTGGAATCATGGCGCAAGAACATGCCTGAGCAGGAGCTTGCGGCGAATCAGTTTGCCGCTGAGCTACTACTACCTTATCGAGAAGTAGAGCAGTTCGTTAAGAAAACAGATTTAACAATAAACCTCGCACAGAAGGTTAGTTCCGAATTCGAAGCTTCACTCACAGCAGCTACTCTGAAGTGTGTTGATGTAACGGCCGAACGATGCGCTGTAGCGTTTAGCGTCGCGGGCTCAATCAAATGGTTTCGCCGTAACGAGAACTTTCACTACTTCATAAGGGTCAATCAGAAGTTGAGCGATGACTCTTATGCTGCGCAGCTTTTCTCGGGAAGGCCGATCGATGAACCCTTTGGCGCTGTACCGGCTGACGCATGGCTTGAAGCCGAGAACTTGCCCTCCAACGCAAGGATCTGGGAAGACTCGATTTTGCTACCCGACTACAACAGTACCATCACGATACTTACGATTCACAAACCCCTCTCATGAAGAACCCCAACCTGACATTTCACCACCTACTTAGTCTTCCATGCTTGACATTGTCAGTTCAGTTGTGGCAATCTCCAGAGCGTCTCGGAGGTGAATAACGTGCCGGACGGTGATCGATTCGAGAGAAGGCTTCGCGGGCCGGGTTGGAGAAAAACGTACCGACTTGGTTGCGGGAATGCCTCGTTTGAACTCATTGGTAAGGAACTTATGACGGCTGTTGCTGCGGCAATGCGAGGTCCTTTACCTTTCCCAAACCTCCAGAAAGCGCTCCATGCTATTTACATTGCGCTCCAGAACAAGTCAGTCTTAAAAGCTTCACCTTCGTCCAAGATGGAGGGCAAAGATCCATATAGAACCCTCCTTGCCAGCTATAGCCAGCCAGGATCTAATGAAAACTTCGTTGCCACTGAAATCGAAGCGAAGGTAGTACAAAGTGTCTATCTACAGCTGGAGTCTGACTGCAATTCAATGACATTGCGACAGGTTCAGGATCGATTCTCCGAAGCACTTGTTGAGAGAATTATTCGGCATGGCTTTCTTGCGAAGGTCCGCGACGGCATAGCAGCTGAAAACACTCGGTCCGCCGAAGAGCAATACGCATGGGAGAGAAAACTTCTGGACAGTCTCGCAGACGGTTCAAGAGATATGCTCCGGCCGATTCTTGAAAAGGGAAGAACCGTAGTCCGAGCGCCGAAGCGTACTACCCCACAAAGAAGAATGACTCGAGAAGAACTGGACCAGCCTTTGGTATAGAGGAGACAGACGTGAGCCAAGATCTACTACCATTTCGCTTGGGTGATTATACGTATGACTTTACCGATCCGACTGTCTTGCGCAAAGTACCACCGGGCGTCAACGTCGACAACGACGTTTTGCAGATGGGTACGGAGTACTACATCAACGATGAAACAATCGCTGATTCCTTTGGGCGCAAGCTTGCTCCGGTGCTTTCCGATTGGATCGATATCGCCCTTGCCTGTTACTTGGCCGACCGCCTTTCCCGGAGACCGCAACCCAACGGCTCTAGCTTGGAACAATGGTCTCGTGTTCTGAATCTCAAGATTTCAGTGCGTCGTCTCAACGTGTGGAAGCAACCAAGTGTTCAACGGCGTCTGGTCAGTCTCCTCAATTTATTATCAGACGACGATTGGCGAATCCAATTTGTTAGACGCAAGACCCCTGGTCGGCTTGCAGAAAAGCAGGGACATCTATTTCGCACTCGCTTCTCGAAGCCGCCTATCGTCGCGTTGTTCAGTGGCGGCTTAGACTCGTTTTGCGGCGCAGTACAACAAGTGAGCGACCTTAGTAGTCACTCCTTTGTCTTCGTGTCGGGAGTTACAAACTCGCGGCAGAAGTTTGCTCAGAGGGAACAAGTCAAAGCGATTAGCAGGCATATGCCCCGAGAGTTGTGCCACGTAATAGTGCCGTTCGGTTTTAATTGGAATGGTCTCTCAATGGAGCGGTCTAGGGAAAACTCGCAACGTACTCGGGGCTTTTTGTTTCTGACGCTGGGCGCAGTGACCGCACTTGCCGCAGGTTCGAATGAGATTCGCATTTTTGAGAATGGTATCGGCGCGATCAACCTTCCATACGACTCGTCGCAAATCGGCACCGCTAATTCCCGAGGTGTTCATCCAATTACGCTCTTGCGTATGGCTGACTTTGTGAAGGCATTAACTGGAAAATCGATCAGTTTCAATGACCCATTTTTGTTTAAGACCAAAGGTGAAATGTGTCGCCACGTTGCCGTTCATGCTCTAGCATCAAATATCCCTAGAACTTTCTCCTGCGACGGATTCCCCGTCCGCCACCGAAACAAGCCGCAGTGTGGCTCATGTACTTCTTGCCTGCTTCGTCGACTCTCTCTTGAAAATGCGGAACTTTCAGAGTTCGACCCATCCGATCAATACATTTTGGATCTTCTGGTGTCGGAAGGAACGACCGCAACGAGCAAACAGTTGCGACCTCTTCAGGCGATGGAATGGCAATTCCAGAAGTTGTGTCGTCTGCTTGGACCGGGCTCAAAATGGAGTCGGCTAGTAACTGAATTTCCCGAGCTTCAACATATTGTCTCTGAAATTTCCGTCCATGATGAGATTGCCGAGACGAAACTCCAACAGTCCATATTAGGACTTTACCGGCGCTATGTTGCGGAGTGGGCAAATTTCTCGGCACGCAGTTCCCTTCGTCTCCAAAAGCGGGCGGCATGAAAATACCTTCGGAGGAGAAGTAACCATGCATAAGCACGTACTTCAACACATCGATCCTAAGGTGTTGGGTTCCCGCATTCAGGAAGCACGCAAGACCCGGGGCCTAACTCAGCAAGCAGTAGCAGACGAAATGGAAATGGCCCGGACGACTTTGGTTGCCATTGAGAAAGGGGAAAGGCGTGTCACTCCGCACGAATTGATCCAACTAGCGTCGTTATACGGCCGGTCTGTATCCGAGTTCATAAGCAGACCGATCATTAGCGCTGGGTTCGTTCCTCAGTTTCGCTCAACTTGGAAAGAATACCTAACAAAGGAGTCGGAACTAGAACAAGCTGCTATGGAACTCCAAGGCTTGGCGGAGGATTATGTGGAATTGGAACGGCTGTGTGAATTGCCACTAGCGAAGGTCTATCCACCGCCCTACGAAACAGCCGGGCCTTCTCCGGAACAGACCGCAGAAGAGATTGCTACTGCCGAACGAAATCGATTGGGCATAGGCGATGGTCCGATATCGAACCTTCGCGATAGGCTGGAGAGCGACGTGGGTTTGAGGATCTTTTTCTTTCCGATGCCCTCGAAGGTTTCAGGCGTTTTCGCCTATAACGATGTGCTTGGCGCTTGCTTCGGTATTAATGCAAATCACCCGCGGGATCGGCGCAACTGGTCTCTTGCTCATGAATACGGCCATTTTCTTACTAATCGCTTTCAGGCTGAGATAACTTTCCTAGCTCAGAACAAGAGACACTCGAATGTAGAGCGTCTCGCCGACGCTTTCTCGGAGAATTTTCTGATGCCGGCAACAGGCCTAAACCGGCGCTTTACTGAAATGCAGCGAGTCAGTTCAGGCAAAAGCATCACGCTCGCGCAAATATGTAGCCTGGCTGATCTCTATCAGGTTTCAATACAAGCTCTAATAATTCGTTTGGAGAAACTACGAAGACTCCCGACAGGCACCTGGGACAAGCTCAAAGGGGAGGGATTTAAACCACGCAAAGCGCAACAGTTGTTAGGAATCGACGCGGTCGGTGATGAAGAAGTACTACTTCCGAAGCGATATTCGAATTTAGCAGTCATGGCATATTCGAAAGGCTCGATAAGCGAGGGACAACTAAGCAAGCTCCTGCGTTTGGATCGTGTCTCCAGCCGAGAGTTGGTTGAGAAGGTAAGTAATCAATTCAATACGGCCGTTGAAAGTGGCTATGAACCGTTTGAATTGGATCTTGCCCAGCCGCTAGCTGGGAGGTAAATCGTTAAGTGACCTCCCGAGCGCAAATCATCGATGCGTGTGTACTTATTAACCTCGTCGCTACGGACGAACTCGAAGGGATCTTGAAAGTATCTACCAGGCCGTCGCTCATTTGTACTCTAGTCAAGAAGGAAACTATCTACCTTCGCACAGGTGATCCTCAGAATCCAAAAGAGCTAATTGATCTTAGTGATCTCATAGATCGTCGGATACTAGAGGTTTGCAAAATTGAGAACGAGAGAGAAGAGTTGCTTTACGTTGATTTCGCAGCTGTCTTGGACGACGGGGAAGCAATGAGTTTGGCAATTGCGATGGCTAGAGGTCTTGATTTGGTTACCGATGAACAAAAGGCGCGAAAGCTATTCCTGAGGGGAGTTGGACACCCTCGACGTTTGATCTCAACCTCCCAGTTGTTACGAAAATGGGTGGACGTAAGCGAACCGCCGCCCGATAGGATTAGAGCTGCCCTGTTGAAAATTGAAACGCGCGCACGCTACCGACCGCCTATTGCTGATCCCGACTACCGATGGTGGATGGATTCCTGTCATTGAACTTTCAGCGTTGACCGTAGGCGTCAACGTCGCCATTCTTGGCACGCTATTGTTGCCTTTGTAACCTCAGCTGGACCTTCCAACGTGCAGATTGCGGTTCGGGCCACATTTGGGCTATCGTATGCGAACCTCGCACGCTTAACGAACAACAACGCTTCCTTTAGACGAACAGAAGCATACGTGAACCTCTGAAAAGAGGCGGCAATCGCTTTCGGTTCATTATGAAAGATCAGCTGCTAAGTCGAACGCGACTGAGGGCAAATCAACTCCGGCGGCTTTTGCCTAAGTTGATCTTGAATCGGCTTTCGCTTGCGTGCGTCATAGCCGTCTTCGTTTGCGGCGCCGCCTCGGGACAAATCAAGTTCGTCCAAATCACCGACCCGCACTTATATGACGATGGCCAGGAAACTGAAAACAAGCGCGCCTTGGCCGTAGCTGTGACAAAAATCAACACATTGATCGATTTTGGCGGCGACTACCGCTTTGTTGTTGTTACCGGTGACATTGGAATCGAAAAACTTGTTAAGCCACTACTCGATCAACAAGAAGAATTGCGTAAGGAAAAGGAAAAGGCCGAGCAGAAAGACAAAGCCGCAATTCAAGAAAAAATTGATCGGATAGACAGGGCGATCCCTCTCAAGATCACCGGTGCGGCGTTAGAAGTCGCGAACATCCTTGGGCAATCAAAGATGAAGGCTTGGCTTTTCTTGCCGGGGAACAACGATCTTATCGATGAGAAGACAGATACCATAAAATATTATCGAGACTTCATTGAGCAATTGCGCCAGAACTTACCGGGCAAAGACGTCATTGATTTATGCCCCACTGATACCGATCCGAAATCTGGAGTTTATTCTGCTGTTGATGGTTTCGCCTTCATTGGATTTAATAACGCGTCATTCAAGAACAACAACGATGCGCAACGAATATCATCGGACGGTAAGAATATCGCCGCGATTGTAGCGAGAACGGATCCTCAAAAGTGTGAAGGCTTGTCGACTGCTGAAGAGGCGCAAGCCGATGCTGGTACTGCCACGCCGTCCAGCCTGCCAATGACGCTAACGACCGGAGAGCAATTGAAGTATGTTCAGCAGGTAGTCGATCGCATTGGCCTAGACAAAAAGCGTCGCGCCTATGTCTTTTACCATATACCGGAAATCGATGATCCATACGCGGTCCTGGAGGCTAATTATGACCTCCTTGCCAATCGGAAACTAACTCGATCTGATCAATACGCATTGTCATCATGGTTTGTCGATGGCTGCGTTCGCTTGCGGTGGGCTAAGGTAGTCACGAACGATAGAGTCTCGGGTCTTTTCGCTGGTCATTTTCACGACTGGCGGCGGCGAACTTACGAGAATTTTCGCTGGCTGGTTACCCCTGATTATCCCGGCGGGACTCTGACGAAACTCTACGTTTGTCCACCGTTGGCGATTAAGAGGCAGGACAATCAACCGGCACAAGCCAGAGGCTTTCAAGCCGTTTCAATCGACGGCACGGGAAAAGTAGCGGTGAACGTGTTTTGGTACGACGCAGCCAGCGCGACGTTCGCGGGTCCGGGCGAAGCGCAGGTTGCATCCATGTCTGGCGGCTGGCGTGTCGTTAGCTCTTTAGCAGGGTACGTCTGGGGATCCATTCCCAGTTATTTGCCTTTTTATCTAATTGTCATTGTCGGTGGATATGCGGCGATTAGGGGATGGAAGCGTACGACGGTCATCTCACCTTTTCACGTACCATTTAATAACAAGTTGTGTTTCGGCGAAGATACAGTCGCGAACAGCCTACATGATGCCTTTACCGAGATACGCAGAAAGGCCGAGATTGGACTGAAGGATTCTTCCCATAATCAGATAGGACCGAAGGAGCCTGGCTGGGAAGGTTTAAAGCTCCCGGTGACTTCTGAGTTTGAAGTGCCCGCGCGCTTTTCTGTTGAAGTGAAGGGGCTATCTCACGAGGCCTTAATCTCTTTTGGACGGAAAGTGTTTGGGAAAGAACGTGTGATCTCAGGAGATGTCATTGTACACGGGAATACCTTCTGTCTGTTGGCGCGAGGCGGAACCAGTGCATGGAGCACGATTCCAAAAGCTAACACGGTCGAAGGGTTGCGGGAGGCATGTCATGAACTTGCGCTCAAGGCATTGACTACGATTGACCCAATGTTGCTCGCCGCCCATGAAATCGGAGAAGAGAAATTAAAAGATGCTTATGGACGACTCCACGAGATGATGAAAGATGTCTAAGAATAGAACGGCACTGAAAAAACTCTTTGAGTTGGCTGTGATTTTGAGATCAGCCGAACTGGCAAAGGAAGAGGGAGGGGAGCAAGAGGCTTTGGAAGTTTTGAAGGATGCCGCAACCATGTTACCAAAGAGCGCACTCGTGGCTTACGACCTTGGTGTTCTTTATTCGGCAAGTGGCGAAAACGCCGAGGCAATCAAAGCCTATCGCAAGGCTATCAAGCTGAAGCCCGATTTTCCCGAGGCACTCAATAATCTTGGTCTGGCACTCGCGGCCATCGGGAAAGACAAGCAAGCAATCAAAGAATTCAATAGAGCGCTTGCCAAAAAAAGCGATCACACGACGGCACTTTATAACTTGGGCAACGCCCTGCTGAACAGGCGATTTCAGAAGGATACTCAAAGCGAACAAGCCATTAATGAAGCAATAGATAAGTATCAGAGCGCAGTTACGATTAATCCTGAAAATCCTGTTTTCCTTTATGCCTTAGCTCGGGCCTATTACCTCAAAGGTGAATTCGTCAAAGCTGAATACGGCAAGGCGATACAAAATTTCCAAAAGGCGCTTGGGGTTAAGAAACAGCTTGAGATGAAGCCGGATGATGAGCCCAAGGACGCTTCGATATTCAGGTATGTAGGGTTTGCATATTACACGATGAAAGAGATTAACCCGGCAATTTCTAACTTGCAGAAAGCGATTAAACTGGAGCCGGGCGATATGGATACGTATTACTATCTGGGCAATGCATATTTCGAGAACAGTGACTACGGGCAAGCTATCGATAGCTATGAAAAGGCTCGTCAGCTCAAATCTGGCAATGTTGAACTTCTGATTTCGCTCGGCTTGGCCTATTACAACAGCGAGCAATTCAAAAAGGCGGTTGAGGTGTTTAAGGAAGCCTCTACATCGAAACCAGATGACTCGGAATTAGTCAAGTATTTAGATCAGGCGCGCAAGCAGCTGGATGAAGAACAGAAAAAGGCTGACGGTTAGTGATCTTGAGGGTCACGCAAAGCTTTAATGTTTCGGCAGCTCGGGTAAACCCAATGTAACGAATTGCTCAGCAAGAATGGACCATTAACCGTCGGGCGGAATTTAAGGAAAAACTCTTCCAGAAACGGCCGAGGACTAACGCCATGGGCAGTCAAAGCGTAACAAACTTTACGAGAGCAAAAACAAAACAGGCGGAACTCCGCGAAGCGATCAAGCAATACGCCAACGTTAGCCCGGTGCCGGAGATGGCCTGGAAGGCCGCGGCCACGGCTATCGGCCCTCTCAACAAGTCGAATCCCTTTATCCAGGGGCTCTCCAGTGCCAGCGTTGAGCGTGCTTTGGACTTGCTTATTTCTTTAGCAGAAGATTTCAGAAAAGCAAAAGGACGAAAGAGCCTCGATGAAGTCCTAAACAAGCACAATGTCGATCCGAAGACTCACGAGCCTTTGCCTCCGCTTATTTCGGCCGAAGTAACAAAGAAGCTGGGTGAGATTCTGAGCGCCAGTTCGGGGAAAACCGACCCTGCTACTGCCGCGCAAGATGCAATTACCAGAACCGTAGTTGACGTCGTAGCTGAGATAGTGCCGCGTAACAAAGTGAATGCCGTTTCACCGGAACAAATAGCTAGGGCTTTCGCGAAAGTAGGAGATCGCGGACTTACCCAAATATTCGTAAAGAACATCCTTAGTTCACTAATGGGCCTATCGCTTGACGCGGTGCGCACTAGGGCAATCGAGCCAGACGATCTTGCGAACATTGTAAAAGAGGCATCAAGCGACACAGGCATCGCCGCAATGCTGAGCGAGGAATTGGTCAGCCTCGCGCCAAAGAAACCGGCTAAGGTTCTTGCGATGGTTGACAAACCCGCTCCTCTGAAGAAACTTGAGAAGATCAGAAATATTCAACCGCCACCGCCGCCACCGCCGCCGCCTATTCCAAACGGAGTCCTTGGTGGCAAGAAGAGAGAAAAGTAGAACAAAAACGCGCCTTGGTGCTAATAGCGAAATTGTCTGCCCAGCGGGATGACTGATTGGCATCTGAAACTGAGTTGGTTTACATTGATTGCCTGAAGGAATTTTCTTAACAGCCCGGCAAAAAAGGCGACGAGAATTATTAAGTAAATGAAGATTAATATCATCTGTGATTATCAACTACGATCCGAGCATAGCCGCCGTTTTAGATTTCATAAATCGGTACTTTATCTCTCCGCCGATCCGCAATTCGGCAATGTCTATGTCAATCCCAAAAATATTTCACGAGATTTGGGTCAACCACTGGATTCGCTGAGCTTGGATCTGTGCGAGATTGCTGCTTACGTTTTTATGGCTGACAAATCGTTTAAGCGCGGCGACTATGGCAAGTGGACGAGAAATTTTTCGTTCCTGGTGCCGGTGCGCAATCCTAAACGCTGGAACTCGGTCAAGACAATCCTGACCAACACCATCGCTACCTTGTCGGGTGACAACATTGAATTTCATTTTGTGAAAAAGATAGACGAGAAGGTTGCCACGGATGTTTTAGTCGAGTCGCAGACCACCGATCGGCACGACTCGAATTGTGTCTGTCTTTTCTCGGGCGGCTTGGACTCGTTTGCAGGAGCCGCATACCTGATGAAGCAGGGTAAGCGTCCGCTCTTTGCCAGTCACTACGTCAGTTCGCTGAAAAGTCTGCAAAGCAAACTGATTGAAGGTATCGAAAAGGGGTTCGACCGCAAGGTTGAACATTTTCAGTACCGCGTTACCTCTCGTACGACTAAGACCACTCGCTTTCGATTTGAAAACAACGAGAGCTCCCATCGCGCACGATCATTTATGTTCTTAAGCTATGCTGCTGTCGCTGCGGCGACACGCCGATTGTCCGATATCTTCATTTGCGAAAATGGTGTCTTGTCGCTAAACGTTCCGATCTCTGATGCGCGCAAAGGCACCAGATCAACACGGCACGCTCACCCTCTATTTCTGCAATATTTCAATCAATTCATCAACGCGTTATATGGTCGAACATTCTCTGTACAGAATCCTTTTCAGTTCTGGACTAAGGCACAAGAAGCCAAGCTTCTGGAGAAAATGAAGCTTCACCCATTTATTAAGAACACGGTTACCTGTTGGGGTTATCCGAACCAAACGCTTAAATACCCCAACTCCAATCATTGCGGCTATTGCATACCTTGCATTGTTAGGCGAGTTTCGGTAAAGGCGGCGGGTCTGGCTGCTTATGACGATCAATACGTCATAGATGTCTTTAACCTGAAACCCAATGCTCCGGAAAAATACTCGCGAAACATCGAGGATCTTATTTATTTTTGTCAATCGATCGAGAGCCTCTCAAACACAGAGATCATCTATAGATATCCTGAATTTGTAATGGCCGACTTTGGGCCGCCGAATGGAACGGAGGATCGCATCTCGAAAGCAATATCCGTATATAGGAAGTTTGCCAAGGAACTATTGGCTGTTGCTAATAAGGATACGACTCGGCCACTGTATTCGGCTTCGTCGCCATTAAGCGCGATAGGACTTGTCCCGTCCTAGAGCTGGCTCCTGAGTCTGTTTAATATCCGCCTACTCCAAGTCCTCTGATTCTGATATCCCTTTCGTCAGGCCCCAATATGGCGCGATGGCGTGCTAATACGTAGCAAGACGAAGGTGAGTTTGACGGCTGAGGATTCGGTAAATGCTGGATTATCTCACTTCGTCTCGCCTTGTTGATGCCCCTCAAACCGTCTCATAATCTGCTGGTTCGGCGTTCGAATCCCTGCGGGGCATCAATTATCTAGTGAGTATCCTTACACTTGAGGTTTCACGAGTTTTTTCTTCATAACGCCCCAAACCCACGATGGCGCGCGAGACCACTATTGTTATTGACGAAACAATGATGACGACACTACAACTGCTTGCAGAGAAACCAAACATCCCAACCACGACCGCGTGGTACTTAGCTGATCTCGGCGAAGCGCGCGGCAAGCAGGAACTCTTCACCAAGCAGTCACCACAGCGGCTGAAGGTCTTGCGGGAACACGCGCTCATCGAGAGTGCAATCTCTTCCAACCGCATTGAAGGAGTAACAGTTGATCAGTCCCGCGTCAAAGCAGTCGTACTCGGCAAGGCTCTCCTTCGGGATCGAGACGAGCAAGAAATTCGCGGATACCGCGATGCCCTCAAGCTTGTTCACGAGCAAGGAGGAGCAAAGCTCCCGATTTCTGAGAAAACCATCCTACGACTCCATCGGCTGAGTCGTGCCAACCTCGGCGACGCCGGCAAGTACAAGGAGAAAGACAGCGACATCATTGAGAGGTCTCCGGATGGGCGAGTTCGTGTGCGCTTCAAAACCGTCAATGCGCGAAAGACTCCTGCTGCGATTCATGACCTCATCGAAGCTTGGAGTGATTGCCTTGATGAACGCGTGGTCCATTCGGTGATCGCGATGGCGGCAATGAATCTCGATTTCTTATGTATACATCCTTTTCGCGATGGTAATGGCCGCGTGTCGCGTCTCTTATTGCTCTCGCAGTGTTACCACCTCGGTTACGAAGTTGGGCGATACGTTAGCCTTGAGCGGGTGATCGAAGAAAACAAAGATCGTTATTACGAAACCCTCGAACAAAGTTCCCAAGGTTGGCATGAGGGCAAGCACGATCCCTGGCCCTACATTAACTATCTTCTTTACATTCTCAAGTCCGCTTATCGCGAACTGAGGCTTTTGCTGATCTCAAAGGAGCCTTTTAGAGGGTGCTCTGGCTTACGAGCAAGGTGGGAGCCGCGATTTGCATGTAAATCGAATTCGGACTCCACGCCCGCCGAAGGCGATGTCACCTAAAGGTAGCGCATTGGACTCGCAGTCCTCCTCAAGCTCCAATTAGGTAATAACTAACGAACTCGTAATGAATTGGGTAACGTCGGCCCCCTGTTAGAAAAGCTGTTACATTCCTTCAATACCAACCGGATAGAAACAGGGCTCCGCGAAGATCGCGCTTTTTCTTTCTTTTGGCTGCACTTGATTAGCGGAAGTTGTGGTCAAGATTTAGTCAAGGAGACGAGAGTGAGAAAAGCGAGATCTAAATCGAGTTGCATTTTAGCTTGCTAATGACCTTTGCTTCGGCGTATATTTCCGGGGTTTCCCCGGTTTCTCGATGGTCGTTCAGGTTTCATCTTCAGGGAATGTGCTTTCTTTGGTTTAGCTAATCGCGTCTCGAACTGAGCGCCGATCACCCGCGGGGCACAGACTATACATACCGCAATTATACGTTTCGATTACCGGATTATGCCGGGTTCTGTCGGCGTTTTATGACGCCAATGCTGCTGATGGTTAGGCTTGCCAGGCCTTAGAGGGGCAGGCGGCCCACTGTGTTGTCTAGCCACAGAACCTAAATACTGCATTCTCCTCAACAGGAGAATTGGACGTATGACCGCATCCCCCCTTCACTTGCTTTGCGCGTCGCGCCTTGGTGCGGACTATCATTTCCGCTTTGGGTCTGGCGCCCTCAGAGATGAGATAGCTCAAAACCTCCTACGTCAGTTACCCGAGGTGGCTAGACTTGCATCGCTGGTCCCGAGTTTTCTCGCTTCATGCTCATGGAAACCGTTTCCGCGATTTCGGTTCAGGTCGGCGCGACTAGGAATTACCCAAACCATTAGAGGAGATGCCCAATGTTTGGTTTACTGATGCTCATTATTCTGGCCTTCCTTCAAGAAGAAGGCCCAAGCGCGAACCAATGCATCGACGCCAGCCGGTCGTTTCTAATCACTTGCCTGACGATTGATTTGGTCGTCGTTATTATTTGCGTTGTAATGAATCGGCGGATGAATCGGCGGCTGGTCGGATATATCACAAGCCTGGTTGTGCCATTGATTCTAGCGTTCGCCGTCAGCTCAGCTTTGGTGGCCTGGAATCCGCTCAAGAGCGAGGGTTATCTCGATTGCCTTGGCAGCGCGACACTTGCACGTTACGTCATCATGGCAGGCGTAGCGGACGTTCCCAAAGGATTAGTCTTGGGCGGAGTCGTCTCGGTTGCTCTGTACCTGCTCTTGGTTTTCTTACTGGGCTTAATAGCCAAACGAAAATAGTAAGGATAGAAAAATGGCAAACATGTTGATCGCGATTGGCGGAACAGGCCAGCACACGGCTCTCGCCGTTTCACGTCTCGCTTTTCTGGGGGCGTTGCCGCAAATGATTTTGGCTGTGATTGACTCCGAAGACAGTAACGATCTTTCGTCGAGTCTGGTTACGTTTGGGAACATAGTCACGGGCGTTAACAAAGTGAGTGGTTATGCCGAACATCCGCTCATTGATGGTGACCGCATCTATCCACCCTTTGAAAAGGCACTGTTAAAGGATCCTAAGTTTAAAGACCTGTTCCTGAGCCAGAGCCCGCAGCCAGTCGAGACCGAGATTTTTGAACTCGCTTTCGACGAGCAATCGGCGGACATTCCCGTCAAGGAAGGAATGTACGGGCGTCCGTCAGTTGGCTCAACAATCTTTGCACAGAACAAGAGCAGATCGCTCGAAAAGGTCTTTGAGAAGGCTAAGTCGACCGATGCCGAAAGGATCTTCGTTACAGGCTCCATGGTTGGAGGCACGGGCGCAGGCATCATGCATCAACTCGTCAGAGCCTTGCCTGAAGAAAAGAGGATTTACGGCCTCGTTTTCCTTCGTTGGTTCGATACGACCGCCGGCGGAGCAAAGCAGACAATCAGCAGAGCGACGATGGAGCGAAATATGTTTTACGGGCTGGATTACTTTTTCAAAGACACGCGCGCAAGGCTTAACGCGGCAATGTTGCTAGGTATTCCAGAAAAAGCACCAGCCGACTTATCGCCTCTCAACGTAAAATCCGGAGAATTAGGAGAGAAGCCCCACTTCTTACATCTCATAGCGGCATACGGCATTTTAGAGTTGCCAAGAAAAGCAGTGACGGAGAAAGAAGTAAAGGGCGAGGGCTCGGTATACGCCGCTGCGTACGAAAAGAGAGAACAGATGTACGATGAGAAGTGGGAAGGTGAAAAAAAGCTTGATTGGTACGTCAACCGCGGATTGTTTGTAAAAGAGATTCTGGATTACGTTAGTTCGGATCACTACATTAAGCAATTGGACGCTATGTTCGGAATGGTCTCTGGCTTACTTAATAAACCTAAGAACGTTGGTACGGGATTGTATGAAACGATTTTGCGTTACAAGAAAGCGGAACGCAAAACGAAGATTCAGGAGATGGCTCAAACTTGGCGAGCCCTATCTCAGCAGTACGAGTTTTCCATCGGTTGGTTGGATAAAGTTCTAGGACAGATGGATGAGAAGAAATACTCGCCCACGTATAGCGGTGTTAAAGGCAACAATGATCAGAAAGCCGACAGGGTACAGAAAATTTGGGCGGAGGCTCTGCCGGAGGGCCAAGCGAATCCATCTGCTCCCGACGTAGCACGTGAGTTCCATATGAAATTGGTACGAAGCTTTGTAGAGTAAGAGCTTTGAGCTTTTGATTTTCAATTAGGAGATTTGTTATGCCTTCAATCGTACTCTTGCCTTTGTGGGAGCAAGCACCCACTTGGGACGGAATTGTCGGAAACGCAATTCCATACGATTCTGATAAGCGAACCTTGCAAGACGTAAAACCCGATTGGCTGCCGAGAATCGAAGACGTTCCGAGCCTAAGCCAAGTCGAAGCTTTCGCTTTTCCCACGCCTTTCGCATGGGCTGAGACGATGGCTGCCATAATTCATCAAGGACGTTTCGACCATGTTCTTTTCAGGCTTTACGAAGACCTTGTTCTCGGTCTTGCGTTGGGTCACTTGCAGCTTGATGTTGTTGACTTGAAGGGCTTGAGTTTCGGAAAAGTTTTAGCTGAGGCCGATGACCGCTATCGGTATTTCGGGATGTTACGCGGCAAGAGTTCTCAAGGACACTCTGAACTTGGTGGCAAAGTGTTCGGTGGAACCTCACCCGAGACTCTGTTATGGCCCTCGCCGCGACGAACCGACCTAGAGTGGCAGGCCTTGCGCGAAGCTATCAGCAATAGTGATCAAGATAATGCCTATTTCGTCCTGGCTGATTTCCGAAGTCTACTTCAACGTGAGAGGTTTTGGAATCCAGACCAAATTGTTTGGATGAAAGGGCTTGAGCAAGTCCTGCTCAACCGAAAACCCCAAAGCGAAAACAGGTCTTACCACGTTCACAGCAGAACTGTAGGCCCAATAATCGCGGACATGCCCAACGGTGAATTGAAACGAATTTACTTTCCAGTTTACGAAGAGAAGTTCGCCGCCCATTTTCTTAGAGGCCTGGCTTGCAAGAGGTTGCAACGCGAGACTGACAGAATAGGTGTCCACGATGGTTATAAGAAATGCTACGAGATCTTGCTGCCCATCACTGCCGCCGACGGCGATCTTTTGAAAGCAGGTGCCGGAACGGTTCATGTACTTGCAGAACCCGATGACAACCAGACTTCTGCGCAGATCCAACTGGAAGGGACCGCAGACCGGAGCGGGTTGTTCGAGCTTTTGCAGGACGTGAAGAAGAAAATCGGTGGCGACTTGCCACAGATTAAGCGACAGCCCTTTTTCTATCCCGATGCCTTTCGTATACCGGTCTCGCGTCTTGGTGAAGCCGGGATTGACCCTGATGTCTCTTTCAGTACACAAGCCTATCAATTGACTTTTGATCCCAACAGCTTCGGGCTGCCATTGTCTGAAGAGCTCGAACTTTCGCAGGCAACCTATGCAGCCGGATTTCCCTATGAAGATTCATCAGGCCATCGCCGCACAGCTATATACATTGACGACTACAAAGGATCTGGTGTTGGTGACCTTCGCGCTTTAGGTTGGGTACTTTGGTGTTACTTCACGGGAGACGAAGAGTATGTGGTGCAAAACAGAAAACTGCTGAACTCAGAGCGGACGCTTGTGTTCAAAGACTCGAACTTGGTCAGGCCGTTCGATTTTAGCGAGGAAGTGTCAGAAGAAATCTACAAGAAAGTCAAAAAGGAAGTCATTCACAAGCCGAGAAGATTGGCCGCACAACAGCGTTTCCTGAAGGCTTACAAGACGCAAAAGGATAAAGATCCTTCTTCAGTCTTGAATGGGATCTGCCTTTGCGCGGCTGAGGCATTTATTCGCTGGGCGTGGCCAGAATTTAATGCAAAAACGTTCTTGCCCAATGGACCTTTGCGAGACAAAGGCGACCCAATCACTCAGGGAACATTGAGTGCCGTTTTGCTTAAAGACGAATAGCGAGAGGTGAAATCAAGATGCCTGTCATATGTAAGTGCGGATTGAATTTTGAAGAGCTGAAAACAACGATTTATGTGCAGACTCTATTGGACGCGAGATTGCTATCACCCGAAGGATTTCATCTGCGCTGTCCTGCCTGTCAAGAGGAAAAGCTACTGGAACTCACGCACTACGGACTATTCCTCTGGAAAGACAACCAAGGACATGACAAGCTTTATCGCTGGAGTTCGGCTGTGACCGTGTTGGGAGACACCCCACTAGGACCAACTATCAGTTTAGGCCAGCTTACAATCATCTTTCCGCTTCATATGAAAGGTGAGGCGAACTTCAACGAAAAACAAGTCTGCTACAAGTCAGTGCCGCTCTTTCGTGAAAAGAATGGAAGAATTAAGCCTCCCGAACTGCCTGTCCAAAAAGAGTATCTGGAGATGGTCGATTCTGAGAAAGAAATCAGCGTTAACGAAACTGGAGATGGTAATTTCAGATTTCGCTTTCGTCTTCGCGTTCAGGATCCAAAGGATGAGCCAATGGAAATTGTACTTCCGGGTATTCCAGTCAAGTTTGGCAAAACTGGAGCCTCGGGCTCGGCCCCGGCTTTTGAAGGGGTGCATTTGATTCTCTGGCCCAAGATGAACTGTCGCGCATGGCGAAGATATTTTTTGCGATTCGGATGCACCGGGGATAACGCCGACGACATCGTGAATGACAATCGCGAGGTGGACGTCTGGGCGCGTGCATGCAATGACTTGGACAAGAAAGCAGACCAGCGAGACTGGGCCAAGTTGGATACAATGACGCCGGACAAAAAGACTCGCTTTGCTTGTGTCGAGGGCCGACCCGACTGGATTGCGATAGAGTTTAGAGACATCCAGCGCAACGATATATCGGGCGGGGCTCTCTGGAGAATCCCCGTGCCTCAGCCGGAGTCCTTTCCTTCATTGGGCGATTCTACAACTTTGGGCGTTGACTTCGGCACGTCAAATACTTGTCTCGCGTGGCAAACGACACAGGGCCCGGAAATGATGCAAATCGAAAGCTGCGACGATTTCATAATTGAAGGCTCTGACTTGCCGCGTGAGTTGGAGTATTCCGATACGTGGCTTCCAAGACGAGGGTTTGGACGCAATCACGCTTTGATTCCATCAGAGCTACTAATGCAGAAAAAGATTGGAGAACTCCGTAATCACCGTCGCGTCGAGGATTGGAAGCCAGTCGTTGATTACTCAATACCTAGCAGCAGCGTCGAATCAAGATTCAAGGAAGAAGATTATGTGATTGCCGATTTCAAATGGCAGCACATGATCCGTGATCAATGGCTTAAAGGTCAATCTATGGAATTGCAGAAACGATATCTTGAGCTTGTCTTGCTCTTAGGGTTTGCGCAGCTTGCAAAGGAAGACAAGCTGGATTCGTCTGCGTCCGTTAAGTTCTCTTACCCGTTGGCTTTCGATGAGGAGACACAAGAGAACCTTGTCACAGTGGTTAAAGCAGTTGCCGCGTCCTTGAGCAAGCAAACTGGGGTGAATGTCGGTATCGACATTCAAACTCAGGGTGGTAAAGAAGTCATTCCCATTGACGAAGCCCGGGCTGCCGCACGTGCGGCGGCTGTCGCCGGACCGGATGTTAAGACTTGTCTATACGTCGACATCGGTGGCGGCTCAACTGACATAGCCCTGCTTGAGTTGCGCGCAGGCGGAAGACAGCAGGACCGCTACTCGTTTATTTGTAGTTTTCAATATGCGGGTGGCGCTTTAGCGTCGGCTTTGGTTGAAGGAAGCTGCTTGAAGCCCGGTTGTGATATAACGCATTTCCGTCGTCAGATGCGTGAAGCCGGCAGCGTGAACGAGCTGTTGAATTCGCAAGCCCTGTTCGCGCGAGACAAAATCAACGCGATTACGAAGAAAAGCGACTACTTTTACGCTTATCTTCGCCATTTTCTTGCACGTTTGTTGGCCGCGCACATCATCAACAAACAACTTGCGGCCGCAATAACGCTAAGCGAGAACGGAGAACACCCTCAAAGAGAGACTTACAGCTTCATGCTTTATCCGCTAGGCAACGGTTGGGGCTTCGGCCACTTTTTGGGATCGGGCTTTGCGGCCGGAGTCTTTTGCAAGCAATTAACAGCGGATGCCAACAGAGTACTTGATGAAGCCATTGCAAAATTGCCGGTGCTCGCACAGGCGCCGCGCATAGAAGTCAGAGGGAAGACAGTTGAGTATCCAAAGAACGCCGTTGCCTTTGGTCTATTGGATTCTTCTCAAAGCGGCAATATTGAAAAGCAAGATTGGCCGTGGCGTTCGATTGTCGGTTGGACTACACACGGTGAAGGCGGAAGCAAAGCCGAATGGTATTACCCTGTGACAATGGGCAATTATGAAGCTCCGGCCGGTGCGCCTGAAATGCCGCAGAATTCGATACTGGACTGTCCCGCAGATAGTTGGCCGACCTTTCCGCGAGAGTTACCGTCGCCTCATGAGTTGGACAAAGACTTGGATAAGACCAGGAAGTATTTGCCCAAATGTAGGCCCACTGCGACCAGCGATACTTGGCTTAAATACAGTCCTTACCATGTTCTATTGGAAGAGTTGTTCAAACCGGCGTTAAAGGAGTTAGTGTGATGAAATGCCCACGCGGTCACAAGCTGGACGATGATTATGTGGGTTTGTATTGCATCTATTGCAATGACCCTGTTGCATCCATAGAGAACGCAGAAGGTCAACTGGCGCTGAGACAACACGAAACAAGTCGTCTTAAGAAACATGTTGGCGTTGTTTACAAAGAGAAACAGGTGAGGGTCGCAGACATCCAAGTGGTCAATGATCACGTGGAAATAGGTTTCGAGGGTGGTGAACGCAAAGACGATCTGAAGACGTATGAAGTGCTCCTAGCTTTTCAGGAACCCGAAGAGACACTTGTCATTGATTGATTTGCCGATGATTCATTCGCACTTTGTCGCGTATCAACGCAAAGAGAATGCGCGTTTATTGATTGGGACGAGAACAAAATGCGCCAAGAAAGAAAAGTGTTCGTGAAGCGAGCCGCTTATCTGGCGTTTGTGTTCGTCATCCTTCTGCAATCATGCAAGAGTGTGCCTCCGCCTAACGAGAAGGGCTGTTTGCCGGTTAAATTTGAAGTGATTCCCGCAGCGCCTGCGGATGTGTCAGGGGCGTTGATTGTGACGGATATTTCTGGCAGCATGCACGGCTTCGCTCTGCCCGGGTCGGTGCGGCTGTTCACATTGCATGACTTGCTTGAGCGCGCGGTAAGAAACGCAATCGGGTCAGCCGAACCCACTCCTGCTATCCGACGGTGTTATCTAGGCAGTGATCTTGACTGTGGAAAGCAAGTTGGTCTGCGTGAGCTGGACAATGCGTCTACCTACTCGGCCAAAGAGAGTAGGCTGGAGTTGTTCATGTTGCCTCCCAAACAGGCCGGCAAAAGTACAGATAGTCAGCCGGCCAAAGATCCCATCGACCCGTATCGTATCTCCCTCTTGATTACTGATGGGATGGAAGCTACTGCGCCGAATGCGGGCTCCGCTGCTCCATGTATGGCGGGAGCAGATCCGGACTGCATGGCATACCTGTTGGCTCAGCGTGCGCAGCAGGGCTATGGGGTTTGGATGACGCTCCTCCTGATTCCATTCAAAGGCAATCATTATGCTGAGCGACCGCTGGATAATTCCATGTGGCAGAGAATTCAACATCATGTATCGACCCTCGGGCAGGATCCATACTTTCAGGGAGTTGGTTTCAGCGTGAGACGCGCGGGCACAAGCATACCCTTTGAATCGTACCAGTTTGAAGGGGTGAAGCCGATCATGGTGCTAGCGCTCTCGAAAGACATAAAAGCCGGGCGAGCCTTTGTTCAACAGTTTAATGACTTAATGAAAAGGGAAACCGTCGTTCAACCAAGTAATGCTGTGTATTCGATCGAGCTTGCTCCGCATTCGGTACGCGAACGCCGGGTCACAAAAATCGAACTCCCGAAGGATGCTCCTATTGAAGGTGTGCGACCAATCGAAGGCAAGCGTCAGCAAGGGCTTTTCGACTACTTGATGGAATGTGACCGTAACGCAACAACTAAGTTGAACGTAAGTTTGGAAGATAGGCAAGGCGAGCAAGTCGTGCCTGCCGGGGTTCAAGTTGTTTATAACCTGGTCCCCGCCGCAGTGGGTACTCTACCTGACGGAAAGTTGACAATGAAGCCGACGGACAAGGGCGTTGAAATCCAGATGACTTGTCAACAACTGCGCGAGGGGAAGTATGATGCCTGTCTGAACTTGCAAGCTGAGCTGAGAATCAATTTGAGCGACACGGCATTTTGGGCAGCACTGAGTTCAGACAACATGTACGAGGCTCCCGAACGCCTCTTTGGTTTACGAGACATGGTTCAAAAGGTTCTTAATTTTTCGTTGGCGCGGCCGCGAGTAACTGATCGCGTTATCTTTCATCTGGAACGCAAATGACACCCGACTATGGAACAAGGCAAAGGGAAAACAATTTACGGGATTGATCTGGGGACTACCTTTTCAGCTATAGCGTTAGTGAATTCGCTTGGCGAGCCGGTTTGCGTGCCTTTGTGGGAGGACGGGAACACGACGAAACTTACTATGCCGTCTGCCGTCTTGTTTGTACCGGGCGGTGAGGTCTATGTCGGCGAAGAGGCCATTGATAATAGCTGGAAGCCAGACAGCCTGTTGGTTGAATTTGCCAAGCGAAACATGGGTTTGGACAGCCGCCCTTGGCATTACGAAGGTTGGGATTATTACCCTGAGGACATCTCGTCGCTGATACTGCGGAAGATCGCTTCGCAGGTTTCCGCTGGACGCCATTTCGATCCTGTCAGAGAAGTGGTTGTTAGCCATCCACAGTATTTTTGGGCAAACCAAAAAGACGCCACCCGAGAAGCGGTTGAGCTTGCGGGCCTGAGTCTAAAAGCCACAATTACCGAACCGAACGCGGCTGCGATTGCTTACGGCGTAATCAATCCAAGTTTGAGTGGCGAGAAGGTCGTGCTTGTATTTGACTTGGGAGGTGGCACGTTTGACGTCACGCTGATGAAGCTTGGTGGACGTAACAAGTTTCACATGATTGACAGCGACGGCGATTCCCAACTTGGCGGGATGAATTGGGATTCCGAGATTGTGAATTTGGCCAAAGAGAAGTTTCGGCAAAGTTATGGTGTCTTCGATGATGTTGCTACGGAAGAACAAAAAATAGATCTGCGACAGAACGCAGAGAAAACCAAGATCAAATTTTCAAAAGAAGGCCAGGAGCAACATCGCTTTTTTGTCGAAGCTGACGGCCAAAGGCAGATGTTTGACATCACCCGAGAGCAGTTTGTTTCAATGGGCCGTCACCTCGTTGCTCGTTGCATCGACCGCTGCGAACGACTGTTTAGGAAAAGTGGTTACGACTGGCAAAAGATTGACGAAGTGTTGATGGTCGGAAGCTCAACGAAAATGCCGACAGTTCAGGAGCGTGTGACTCAACTTTTCGGTCGTTCGCCACTCATAAGTGAAAACCCAAAACTCATGGTTTCGAAAGGCGCGGCAATTTGGGCCGACTGGGTCTCGAAGAATCTCATTGATGCGCGCTGGGGCGACACGGCAGAAGGGACAGTCGCTGGCTTGCAGATTGCGGATAAGCCTGAGGTTTCAGGATGTACTGCACATGGTCTTGGCGTCGTTGCACAGCGACATGGGCGCAGGATAGTGAAGGGATTGATCCCGCAATCCACTTCAACGCCACACGAAGTCAAAGAATCCTTTGTCACCGACACGGTAGGAGCAACAACGGTTGTTGTCCCTGTTTACGAAGGAGAGTCGGAAGACCCTGAGGATTGCTACAAGATCGGCGACGTGCGCTTAGAAGGCTTGCCAGTGCGCGATGAACATGTGCCGATCACGGTCAAATTCAGGATAGACATCGCGGGTTGTTTAGATGTTTCAGCCATCGATGTTCTGACTGGCAAAGAAACCGCCGCGCATTTTGACAAAGACTTCTCACGTGATGCTATCGAGAATGGGCGGATGGATTTTGAAGCACGACGAAAACATCTTGAAGCTCTTACCGTCATGTGAAAGAACCGGCGGCGAGTGACTGCAATTGCCTGCGGAAGCTTCTGCGTATGAACAGGCCTCAATCCTAAATAGGATATGAGAGCAAGATGGTCAAGAAGTTGATGTTGTGATGAATCAAACCGACAAGACAACAGGCATTAGAATAAACCAAGTGGATGAGTCCGGCTTAGCAGTCGAGGATGCAAGCAGAAAAAGCTATAGCGAGCCGTTAGGGTCTGGTGTCGCCGCCGCTGCAAAGCCTCAGAAAGAAAAACCACGATGGGTACCTTCGCGCGACCGAGTTGAAGCGTGGGCCGTTGCCAGGAGTTTGAGTCATTACGAAGTTTTGGAAGTTGACCAAAGTACAGAAGACGCTGTAATCGAAGAACGTAAGGTGGTGTTGGATAGTGCTTTGGAGCGTTGGGCTATGGACATGATGGACGCCAACGCTCAGCGCATCGGCAACAGGGGCAAAGATCGCCTGTTCGACTTGCAAGAAGCCTTCAAGGATCGCGCTTCTTACGATTTGGAACTTCAGGCAGAGAAGCGACGGTCCGCCTTAAGAAGTGTGCGTGAAGTAATCGAACAGTGTTTGAAGGATCAGATTCTGCAATGGAATGAATGGAAGTTTATCGTACTACCAAAGGCTGAGGACGAGGGAATAACAAGAGAAGAAGTAGAAGCCATACTGGACGAAATGCGGGCGCGTGGCTTTCTCACCGGGCTCCGCCTGGCAGATCGCGAGGTAAGAACAATCCTTGAATTAAAGGATTCATGTCAGGGGGAGGCGGGTCAGCTAGTTGACTCGATCTGGAACGACACATTGGAGGTTTGGTTAGAACAATGCGCAGCAAGAAAGGACCTTGCCGATGAGGTACGTCTTGTAAAAGAGGAATACCGTGAGCAGAAGCTGTCAGGAGCACATCGGATCCTGTGGAAAATGAATGAGAGGAGACTGGTCTTAGCCGGGAGGAGCGAAAAGGAGGCCATATCGAGCGTGCAGGAGTGGGTTGAGGGCGTGCACGGACGTGGGTTAGCGAACCCCTCGCTAGAGGCGCTAAAGGATCGTCGTCTGGAGGATTGGTTTTTCAACGCTGTCCGTCGGGAGGATCTGGGAAACCTGGCCCGCCAACTGCGTGAGAATCAGGATGAAGATATAAGCAAGATCATAGGCGCGATAGACGCTAAACCTTCCGATCCGATTTTCGAATGGCGAGATGGAACCGCTGCCTATTCGTTGGCAGAGCTAGCAGGTCAATGTGACAAGAATCTTGATGAAGTCAACACGTACCTCTTCAATAAATCTTTCGAGACCAGATTGCAACAGTTAGGCAAAGCGCCTTTAGCAACTGCCGCTAGCACGATCAGAAGAAAGTATAAAGATGCCCCACGTCATGGCGTTGAAGTATTCACCCGCGAATTATGCAAGACCGCCAAAATAAACCCCTATCCAATTTTAGCAGTCCAGCAGGGTGTGGGATTCGGGAAAGTTAGATTCGGCGAGACCCAAATCAAAACCATCCAAATCGAGAACCGGGGACGAGGTTATGCGTGGGGGACGATTAAGCTAAGGGACAATCTTCCTGGTCTTACCGTTCCTAGCTCGTTTGATCTCGAGGGGAATTCGCGAGATATCGAAATCAAGCTGGATACCTCTGGCGTGGCTATTGGTCAATACTCAACAGAACTCACAATTGAGGGCGAGGGCCTCCCCGAACCATCTTTCGTTTCGATCTCCTACGAAGTTGCCCCTCTGGATCTTGCCATACACCCCGATAAAGTTGAAATGGGCCAAATTCCAGTGGGCGGTACGGCAAAGGCTTCGCTGACTATTACCAACAACGGACGGGGAAGATCGGCGGGTAAAGCGAAGCTCGAAGCTACCATTCCTGGACTAAAGTTTGGCGAAAAGTTCGTCATAGATAGCAAGTTTGCAATTGACCTTCACCTCGACACTATTTCCCTACCCCCAGGCAAACACGCGACAAACCTGGTCATAGAGGGAGAAGGATTTCCAAGTGCGTTCAAGATCCCTCTGTCGTTCGAAGTCTTGCCGCTAGAAGTGAAGTTTGATCCTCCGGTTGTCAACCTTGGAAAGATAATGCACGGGACCAAGAGTAAAGCTACCTTGAAAGTCTCGTGTACTCCGGAGGGAGGGCGGCTCTCTGGAACAACGAAGGGTATTAAGCCACCTTGCGCTGGCTTAGCGGTCCGAGGCCGACTTAAAGGGCAACTTAGCGAATTCGAGATCCACGTAGACACGTCAAAATTAGAACCCGGTAAGCGCTTCAAAATAAAACTGCTTTTTGACACCAACGTTAACAAGCTGGAAGTTCCGATTGAGTTTAGAACGTCCATGCGGCCGAACAGCGTTATCGCCTGGCAAACGATAGGCTCGGGGCTCGCCACAGGACTGGTAATGTATTTCTCGCGAGCCTTACTACAGAATGTTGAAGGACTCAATCAGTGGTTTCTCTCGTATCAGAGCGGGACAACCTTGATAATTGCAACAGGCGCATTTGGAGCGTTGGTAGCGGCAGCCGGCATCCTGGCCTTTCGTCACTCAAAGATCGTTACTTCCATCGTGCGTCGATTGCGCAGTAGTAAGTCAAGAACGAAGGATCTCGTGAAAAAGCTCGATGGAGGAGACGGCGTTTCGAGCCTTGGACTCGACGTGAGCCAGGTGATGTCTTCTACGAAGAAAGTCGACGACCTACAGAACCGAATTGGCGGGCTTTCTGATGAAGAACTACTGAAGATGGTTCGCGTAGACTTTGGCGACTATCGTGGAGAAGCGCTGAGCCTTGCCAAGGCTGAAGTTAGGAAACGCGGGCTCGAACAGGGCTGAGCTTAGGAAATACGAACTCAGGTGATCTACTGAAAGCGCCCTCTAGGGTGTTGGGAAAAATGAGTAAATCTGCCAACTGGCCATTGAGAATAACTGCGATTCTGGTAGTAGTTATGATCTCTTTGGTTTTCGCTGTCGCCGTCTGGTACGGTTTGGCTTATTTGGGCATGACTGCCATTATTTCCATTGACTTCCTTACACATCCGTTGTCATGGATGGGTGTTGGTCCTGCCGGTGCTTGGTTAATTCTCGGCTGCTTTGCCGGCGCCGTCGTAGGGCGGGCCAAGGCGCTTTCTGGCTTCGGACGAAAACCGGACGCGAAGAAGCTAATACTTCTGGCCTCAGTGTTCAGCATATTCTTCTGGACAGTTTCTTTGGGTGCGACGTCTCTAGTCGAGAAGAAGGCCCGCGACAAAGCAGCGGCTCAACGATTGGCTCAGGAAGAAGACGCGCGAAGGAAAGCGCGTGAAGCTGAAGAGAAGGCAAGGTTAGATAAGGCATGGAGCGAGGGGAGGCTCTGGCAGATTGCTTCGATAACAAATCAAACGACTGGTAAGATCCCGTTTCAAGTTTTGAACGCGAAGGGAAACTGGGACGAATACTCGGTCAGACCCGGAGCGACAGTCACAGTTTGGGAAAAGGTCAGGGATCTTACAATACGGTTTGATTATAGTTATGCTCCAGGCTCCCAAGAAAAACGCTACACGCTCGCCTCCACACCAATCATTGGCCATGAGCCTAACAAGACAGATCAAGCTCGCGCCAGGGCTAATTCTTTTCGGGCTAACGGCAATGGTTTTGATCTTTACCAGAACTAGTGCGAGTAGGTGCGGGTCAAATCGGTTCATCGCTTAGCCTGATGAAGCCCACCAGGAATGTTACGTTTGGCCAGAGTGCCTGCTCGCCTCCATAACGTCAGGCTCTCGCAACTTATGTCCTACCCAGGAGATGGCAGATTTCGGGCTTTCGTCATAGCGACCAAGGTTCTCCTCCTAGCTTCCCTACCGTTTCTTGCCGTTGGTTATGGTACGAAGGTGATTGACATAGCGACTAAGATCTCTTTTTCCTGGCAGTTCATTTCATTTTTGCTAGGCGCGGCTCTCTTTCTTCCGGCTTGGTGGTTGTCCAGTCGATACCTCTGGAAGCCATGGCAATTCATCTGTACTCTTGAGCACGAAGTCACCCACGCCATTGTGGGCCTTCCGTTTCTACTCGTTCCTCTACGGATGTGGGTTACCGCCAGTCACGGAGGTCACGTGAAGCAAAGTTGGATTGGTCCGAGTTGGCTCGGTCCATTGTATGGCCCTGGGAGGATTCTATCCGGGCTTGCGCCTTATTTCCTGCCTACTATCTCTTACTTGCTGATCGCATCAAGCTTCTTCCTCAACCAGCCACAGGCACGATGGTTTCCTGTTACGCTAGGATTCGTAACAACTTTTCACATCATTTCCACGTGGGCGGAAACAGAGTATCGCCAACCAGACATTCGTGAGGCAGGCCTCGTCTTCAGCACAGTTTTTCTTCCGGTGGCTAACTTGATTGCTCTCGGTGGCGTTTTCGCGTTCATCGCGGATGGCCCAACAGGATTCACACGGTTTTGGACAGACGGATTCTTCCGATCGCTCTCATCCGTTTGGAGCTTCCAGTCGTGGGTCGCAGATGCACTCCGTGCATCTAGATTTTGAACCAGGCTGCCCACGGTTCCATTAAGTTGGCGTTGGCTTTTCCGAATTGGGATATGAAATATGAATTATGAAGCGACTGCGACATGCAACAACGGTCACAAGGTTGAGCGGGGAACATGCAAGGGTAAGGTTAAGAAGCTATTCGGCGGAGAGAGGGATTTCGGTATGAGAGGGTTCGAGCAAATTTACTCCGACGGTCGAAGCACTACCGTTTCGTTTGGCGATGAGCCCTGGAATGCTGTTCTCTGCAAGAGCTGCAACACAGTCTTCACGCATTCTGTATGTCCCCAGTGCTGCGTAGAGATTCCTGTTTCCGCGTTTGAAAAGAAGGGGCTGTTTGCCAAGATAGGTTGATACCCGCTCAAGGAGCGGGCACGGACAACGTGGAGTGGCGCGATTTCGGCGCCGTCAAAAAGCCGACTTGTTAGGTCAGCTTGGGGGTTCAAGTCGAGTTAGGTGAAAGGAGAATTGGAGTGAATTATACAGTCGTTCCATTCACGGCCAATATCGTCAGAGGCCAAGGTGCCACTGAGGCGGCCGACCAATTGTCGCAGATGATCAATCACTATGCGAGCCAGGGCTTGGAGTACGTTAGGCTGGAGAGCGTGGAGACGATTGTCACGACGCCCGGCGTCGCCGGTTGCTTTGGTTTTGGCGGCACACCGGCGTTCAGCGTGCCGACGATATACTATATGGTCGTGTTCAAATCACAGTAGGCAGCTTCGATGAAATGGCTTTTGTTAGGGGCTATCTATCTTTACAGAGGGCTGCCTGCTCGCTTCAAGAGACAGTGCCTGTTCAAGGAGACTTGCTCGTCAGTCGTCGCACGGGTGGCGCGCGAGTGCGGTTTTTGGCCGGGCTTGCGAGCCCTAAAGACTCGCGTGTCGCAGTGCCGGCCAGGATATCTGGTCTATTTCGACAACGAGGTTAAGAGCTGGCGGGTTCGTTTCGCGAATGGTTCCATCTCGAAGAGCCCCTATGTAGCTGACTTCGTTTTAGACCCCTATCGCGACATGTCTCTGCAAACGTGGGTCACCGGCGATTACTCTCTTTATGTTCGAGATGAGAGCGCGCGGACAGTTGTGCCGACGAGGGGCGATTCAGAAGCTCTCCCTGAGACTTTAGGGTGATAGCGGCAACGTCAATAGGGCAAGTTCATGAAGGCCTAGTCAAGGAGCACTAACGATGTCAGACTTTCCGTCATGTCCAGGTTGCGGCGCAAGAGCCTCCCAGGATTTCCTTGGTGGACCATTCCGAGTATTTAGATGCTCACACTGCTTACGGCACTACTGCTACAAGTGCCCGGGAAGCAATGACGCGCGGAATTGCCCGAAATGCGGCTCTAAAGATGCTGTTGAAGTGGGCAAAGTCAATTAGTGCAAGGTTGCTCGGCGTAAACAGATCGGCTGAGGCTTTCGGTGGATGTTCTGCGAAGCCCGATGCGAGACACGATCAGTCGCACTGACAAGTCGATGCCTGCTTTGCCCGAATTATCTTCTCGAACATAGATTTGTTTTACAAGCGCACTTATAAAAATTGAGAAGGAAACAGTCATGTCAGCCCCAGGATGTCCGAGACAACTTACAGAAACTATCTGCCATGTACCCAAAGTATTTACGGATCGTGCGTTCCGTACAAGACGTGGATCGAATAGATATCGGCAACGCTGAGATACATCTGATGACGGCCATTAAGTTAGCGCCTGAGGGATCAGGCCACTCACAGCTAGAGCGTCGTTAACTCATAGAAGATGTCTACCATGGCCGGCGGAGGGCCGGATTGGTTCTAAGTAGTCTCAAGGACGCGGATAACAGGTCAATGGGCGCTGACAAATGACCTTATTGGCCTTACTAAGCCAAGCCGTTCGTTGCCGAATGAACGGAGCTGAAAAATGAATGAAACAACGAATCGCGCTGAACAACTCTATGGTCAAGGCTTGTCTCTCTACGAAATATGTTTACACACGAGTGGGTCAGAGCAAGTTCAGCAACAGAAACGCTGCATTCAGTTGTTTCAAGATGCCCTAAAGGTGGAGAGCGGCGTCCGGATTGTGCTTCAAAGGAGGTGCCAAGGGGTGGGCGTTTATCCTTCACAGACCAAGGGCTGCGTATTCTGAGAAAGCGTTTCAAGATAGGCATGAGTTCGACAGCCAAGGAGGAATGATGCTATGGCCACCTGCAAGCAATGCGACGGCAGAGGCGAAATAACCTGTATTCAGTGTTACGGCTCTGGGCGCCATGGAGCTGATCCAAAGAAGCCTTGCGCTTACTGCAAGGGGAAGAAAACTCAAACTTGTCCCGTGTGCGGAGGAAGCGGAAAGTCACGCTAACTTTTAGCTTTCGTCGCTGCTCTCGCCTCGGCGAGGGCAGACCGCTTGATGAGCGCGGACCGACGCGCTTTATGCGTGAACTCTGACTTCACAGTATTTACGCTTCGATAATGACAATTTCGTTTGGCCGAAAGACTGGCTGGACCATATGAACCAAACCGAGGTCACCAGATGGTAACAAAGGCGGATCTCTTTAATCTTGCGAAGTCACTAGTAGGCAAGTTCATTTTGCCTGCAATCCTAAGATCAACGACCTACGGAGTTCTCGGTGGCGTGCTGTTCTTTCTGGCTGGCTTGGTTGTCTACAATTTTGGTGCTGGAGTGTTACTTGAAGGCAGTCACATCCTCTGGCGGTTGCTGGTCGCGATCTTGATCGTCGCCCTTTACACAGTCCTCGGAATCATCGCCGGGCTAATACTTGGTGCAAGCTCTTCCATCCGTCGGAAGCTACCTGATGCCCAGGATGGGATACACATGCTACTGACTCCGGTCACTAGCCGGATCGTAGAACGAATCCCAGTTGGACAGGAAGGCATCTCCGTGGAGAAGTTCACCCAGTTGGTTGACACGGGCATTATGAGCATCGTTTCCGAGTCTCGACACCGCTCTGGCATTCTTTCGATCGCGAGTTTCGTGGCGCGCTTGCTCCTGCGACGGCTATTACGCATTTGCAGGGCGCTCTTTGTTGTAGAGTTTGTTCGAACTCTACAAGAGCGAGGAGAGTCCCACGTTAATGTTCAGTCGGTTGAACGATTTGCCAGAGAGAGGCTCGTGCAACTTGTGATTAACGATATTCGGTTGAAACTTTACGCTGCGAGAAAAATTACCTTCGCTAGTGCGGGAGTACTTCTTGTGATTCCAATATTATTTGTGGGTCTAAGGCTCGTCGTCCATTGATCGACACCCTTGAGTTAAACCATCCGTACTGATGGGACTCGTGGTTCAGTTTCCCGATCCACTGGTGATCTGGAATTATCTGGACTGAATCGTAAATTACTCGAAATCCGAAGGAGGCTAACCAAATGGCAGAGTGCAAAGGATGTAAAGGAACGGGTAAGTGTTCAATGTGCAAGGGTGGCGGGAGAACCGGAATTCTGAAAAATTGTTCCAGGTGCTATGGAACAGGTAGATGCTCGGTGTGTAACGGCAAAGGTCACGTTTGACCTAGAACGTCGCGACGTTCACCGATCGACACGGCCAGGCGACTAACTGAGTTTCGTTTTACCGAACATCGAGCTTAGCAATATCGAACCCAAAGTCGTCAGCCTAAGTCGGCAACGTACACGTGTGAACCGAGACAGTTGCTAGGAAAGGTGTTGATACGAATGGCAGGAAAAGGATACATCTCTGTCGTCGCAGGAAAAGAGTTCAATTTTGGAGAGTTACTCGCAATGGTCCGGGAATATTTCGCGCTTAGGGAGTACGCAAAGTTCAACAATCGAGAATACGCCGAAGTTCAAACCGAATTTGCTGACGCATGGTCTCAACTAATGATGATGCTCGATGCAAAGGGAATTGAGGTAACCATTCCGTTTCCATCCTAATGGTGTTCTGAGGGATGACCAAATGAGCGAATGAGAGATGTTTTAATAAAGGCAGCCTCAACCAAGTTCAGACTGAGATCTTGAGACACAGAAAGAGGGGCTATGTCCCTAGACTACACAAAAGCGAAACGCGATGAACTCTTGCGCAAGTACCCTCAGAATCTTCGTCTGATACGCTCTGCCCAGGATTTTCAAACCGTTGAACTAAGAAATGCAGATACGAAAGGCCCGTTCAACAACGACGATCCCGGACTTATCGAATCCATGGAAAACGCCTTGGCTGCCGGCAAACAAGTGGCCGTGCAACCAGTCGGCCCGAAACAGATTGTCCTTCTCGTCTCCAAACCAGGTATGAAAATCTTTGGCGTGGCAAAAAGTTCTAAGGACATGGCGATAAGTTCAATCATGGATGAACTCGAGCGGCTCAGCAAGCAATATATTAACAGTCGCGGCAATAGCCTTTTGACTGGCGGGCTAGACAGTTATGTCTACACTGAGAAGTTGGCAGCGATGGCGGAAAAGTACAGTTTCATAAAACACAAAAGTTTCGCAATTGATGATTTCAATGTCATATCGGAAGTGAAGCACTATCTGGAATTGGGACGAATGGTGATCGTTGCGGCTTGGGGAAAGGAAGAACGAATAGATGTTTATCTTGAACCTCAGATAGGAGGCGGCTCTGCCACTAAGACTGGCGGTGGCTGTTTCATTGCAACTGCCGCGTATGGCTCTGCGTTTACTCCAGAGGTGATCGTTTTCCGTCGCTTCCGCGATGATAGGTTACTTGGGTCAAAACGTGGCTCTTACTTTGTTGACATCTATTACGTTCTCTCTCCTCCGTTCGCTTCGTTAATTGCACGATCGAAGTTTCTCAAACGGACGGTAAGAAAACTGCTGCTCGCACCGCTCCTGAGAGCGCTCCGGGACCGCCAAGGGACAAACGGTCGTTTAATAATGTGAAGTACATGGAGAGCCACGGTACAAGCACTTTGGAACCCTCTTGTTAGAAAGATCAACGGCGAGGAGCGAGTTTGAAACTTTAGAAGGAGGCGTTCATGAATCACAAAGCTAGCGCGACCTGCAAGAATGGCCACCGCGTTGAGTGGGGAACATGTAAGGGCAAGGTTAAGAAATTCTTCGGTGGCGAGAAAGAGTGCGGCATGAGAGGCTTCGAGCAAGTCTATGCCGACGGACGAACCACTACTGTGTCGTTTGGAAATGACCCTTGGAATGCAGTTCTCTGCAAAAGCTGCAACACCCTTTTCACGTATTCTATATGTCCCGAATGCGGAATTGAGATTCCGGTCTCTTTGTTTGAGAAGAAGGGATTGTTCGCTAAGTTGGGTTAGCGAGGAGATCCACACCCAAGAGTCGTTCGAGGTAGGCGCAGAAGAAGCAGTGTGCTCATAGGTCTGAGAAATAGGACATCCATGCCAATTGAATACAACGACAGCGGAGCGAGGTGAGCGGAACAAGAACGTGAACGCGACATGAAGTTTTTCTCAGATCTTAAGTCAATAAGATGTCCCGATGGCACGCAACTTCTCAGATACCAATAAGACAGCTGATAACAAACGAAAATCTTGTAACGGGCGCGCGCTTGTCGCTGGTAAATTGGCCAATAGATCAATTTCACCAGGAGGAAACAAGAAAGTGAACTCGGAATCGAAACTCAGGAGTGTTGGCCTTATCGGTGACTCTCCCGCGATGCAACTGCTTGCGCGCCAGATCGAAACAGCCGCCAGTTGCGATTTAACCGCAGTCGTAACAGGTGAATCGGGAACCGGCAAGGAATTAGTGGCTCGCGCGCTACATCGACAAAGCGCCCGCGCCGGCATGCCATTCATTTCCGTTAACTGCGGCGCCATTACCGAAACTTTGATGGAGGCCGAACTCTTTGGGTATGAACGCGGAGCCTTCACCGGCGCACACCAAAGACGCAAGGGACTATTTCAGGCCGCGCACAACGGCACCCTTTTTCTCGACGAGATCGCCGAGATGTCCACCGCTTCGCAAGTAAAACTACTACGTGTCTTGCAGGAGGGTGCGGTGCGGCCAGTGGGTGCCCATTCAGAGATTCAAATTGACGTACGCGTGATTGCGGCCACTAATCGTAACCTCGCAAGGGAAGTTTCCGCCGGTCGATTCCGGGAGGATCTCTTTTATCGAATTGCGGTGCTGGCCATAAACACACCGCCTCTGCGCGATCGTAAATCCGACATTCCATTGCTCATGCAATATTTCCAACAGCAGGCTGAACAAAAGATCAAATCGCCGATGCCGCGGAAAGTTGAAGATGACGCCGTTGATGCTCTCCTTAACTACTCCTGGCCCGGCAATGTTCGTCAACTCCGCCATGTGGTAGAGAAACTGGTAGTTGGAACATTTGGCGACTCAGTCATTGATGCAGACGCGGTTTGCCGCGCACTCGACAACCATCCTCGCGTTGGCTTGTGCTCCGCACATGGTCGCCAGCCAATCGCCGCTTATACCGAGAGTGATTCTCTGGATGATTTTCTGGACCGCGCTATGCTGAATCTCTATGAGTTAGTGCGGATGAAGACCGGCAGCCATTCCCAAACTGCCCGCCAACTGCGGATTGACCGCGTTTCACTTTATCAACGGCTGGCGCGCGCCCGTCGAAGGCTCTGTCTTTCGACTGTCAACGAGGCCGTGGCAAGCAGTCTTTAGGCTATTGGGTTGTCTGGTTGCGTAAGGGTAACAACTAAAAGGGTGCGTAGATTCATGAAGCGACCTTTGGGGCTTTGCAGATCAAGTTCCAAGAACGCAGGGCAACTAACCAAGCGGTAGAGTTATCAAAGCCAACGCGAGTAATAGTTCGCAGATTGTTTTTTGAGAAAGTTCTTGACAGGATCGGTGGTCCTGTCTTATACAAGAAAGGTTGCGCGCTCACCTGAGATGCGCACTGCGAGGAAAAACTTTCAATGATGACGAGCAGGACATACCAGAAACATTCGACGAAATGGCAGCCGTGCGCCGCCATGTATGCGGTCGTCTGTTCATTAGGTCTGAGCTTAGCGTCGGTCTCATTGGAGACCAATATTTTTGGCGGCGGACTCGGACAAAGACAGTCAGAGTCCATAGATAGCCGTCGTATCAGGCAATAATTCGCGGGAGCGGCCTCCCGCTCCCAAATCTCAAAGCAAAATCGCGAGAATTGAAGGAGCGGGCAGCTTCCCTGGGAGGCTTAAAGCCCGCTCCTTTAGTTTTTTGACAATCGAAGTACCTATTTGCGAGAGATGAAGGCAGGGAGCCTTCAA
>Ga0207665_10000061_pt1 | contig 70024 bp, 52 predicted proteins | sample LARL112metaG_FD_184351 | JGI IMG/M metagenome (GOLD analysis project Ga0207665, IMG submission 184351) | Corn, switchgrass and miscanthus rhizosphere microbial communities from Kellogg Biological Station, Michigan, USA - LAR L11-2 metaG... | ecosystem: Host-associated > Plants > Roots >... | reverse complement strand
TTGGCGGCTTCTAACGGGGTTGAAGGGCCGGCCCAGGTGATTTTCAGCGGGAAGCCGCGCTGGAAAGTGGTGATTCCGTCGATTCCCCAACCAGAAACAAGTTTGTCGGCTGCGCCACTGAAATTGGCTGCGTACTTTTTGCCGTGTCCAAAAGGCAGATCAAGGACATAGCTGATCACGAGCCGTTGCGAAACATCCTGCGACGAGAGCGACTTCTCGCCTTTCAGATTGTTCCAGTCTTGAACCTGCCCGACGCCACCCGTCGGACCTTCCAACCAGCTGGTTAGCGTATCGGTGTTGGTCAACAGTTTTGAATTGGTATAGGCGACTAGTAGGGTGCCTCCGCCTGCGAAGCGGCGTGTCACCGTAGCCTGCAGAGAATTGTAGGTGCTGTCACAGCATCCGTACCCTGCCAGATTTACGTCGTTGTACTGAGGGAAGGGTCGCTCCAGTTGGCCTGCGTTGATGGTGGGTCCATTCAGGTTCGGTTTTGGACTTCCGGCCAGCGGGTTCGGAACCTGCGCGATGAGGCCAGCCTGCTGCGAGAGGAACTGGTCAGGGATCTGATTGATGTGAGTTGAATACTGCTGCAGATGAACGCCGTGTGATCCGGCGTAGGCGAGATCGGCAAAGAAGCCCGCAGGCAACTGGCGTTGGATGTCGATGTTGTACTGCTCCACGTATCCATACTTGGGATTGGCGTGCGGCGCGAGAGTAGGCGAGCCGTTCGCCGCGACGAATGCCGAGAGGTTTGGCTGCGGATCGCGCCCGGGCGGCAAAAGGATGCCCTGCGCGCCAAACGGGCCAGCGGTATCGGAGCAGGAGAAGCCGGCAAAAGTGTTGCCCGCGAGGGTGCAGTTCGTTCCGTTGAGAGTGCTGAAGGGTGTTGTGTACGAGTCGGTTGTAGCGTTGAAACCCGTCGTGGCAAGATTCACGAGGTCGTTGTCAGGGTTGAGGCCGAACGAAACGTAGTTTGGAATATAGAAGGTGCCGTAGCCACCGCGAATCACGGTCTTCTGATCGAGAGCATACGCGAAGCCGAGGCGCGGCGAGAACGCCTTCTTGTCCATCGGAATGTTGTTGCCGCCCGATGACACCAGGGCCGCATCGCCGGGGCATGATGAACCCAGCGTTCCACCGCAACCGGTTACGGTCGCGTTGGTGGCCGCAGGATTCCAGAATGTAAGCCGGTTGAAGCGCTCCGACCAAGTTCCCTGCAGTTCATAGCGGAGACCCAAATTTATGGTGAGCTTGTGGGTCACCCGGAAAGTGTCGTCGACGTAGAACGCGCGGTAGACCTGTTTGCCAGCGGTTTGAGCGGGAACCTGGGCGACTCCTTCCGTCTGGTTTACGAACGAGCCCTGGTTTTGCGATAGACCCAGCAGGAAATCGGCGAACGAAAATCCAGATCCATCGAGAGCCGTTGGGCTCGACGATGTCCAGTTCCCTGCGAAGGCAAAGGCACCGCTGGCGATATTGGTCTGAAAGTAGTTATCGAGTCCGATCTCGAACTGGGCGCCCGCTTGAATCGTATGCCTGCCACGAATCAGCGTAAGGGCCGGCGAGATATTGTACTGAGTGTTGTGGTCGCCGATGGCGCTGTTGCCCTGCGACTTCCCGACATCATTTGGAAATGGGAAGGCGGGCGTAGGTGGAGTGCGCATTGAATCAGGCGGGGTGTTGTAGGCGGCGGTCCAGCCCAGTTGTGTCAGATCGTACCCTGCAAGAAGCGGCGTTCGGCCATATACGAAGCGGCTTCCCGCCAAATTCACGTCGAGAATAGTCGTGGGTGTGAACGTGTGGTTCACATCCAGGACAAGTAGTTTGCTGTGGTAGAGCTCCGCGCAACGGTCTTGACAGAGACCGGTTCCTAACGGATTGTTGGGGAGATCGGTCAATCCGAAATAGGCAAATCTTCCGAACAAGCGCGTATTTTGCCCGATGTTCTGGTCGCCCCGCACGACAAACTCGTTCGTGTTTCCACCGGAGGCGGCCGCACTTGAATAATTGTTCACTACCCCGGCTCCGTTCGCCGCCGGGAAGATCGTCTGCCATATCGTGGTTGCCGCCTGGCTGAACTCCGCGCTCGGAATGCAATTTCCCGGACAGGTCGGGTTGCCCGGGTCGAGCCCGTAAGGCTGGCGGGCTCCGGTGGCCTGGTTCACAGTGTAGGGGTCATAGATGGTGCCGGTGAGAGTGTTACAAACGCCGTTGGTGAAACCCGCGGAGCACAGCGCCGAGAAGTCCCCATTCAGCATGCCGGCCGCGGGAACGGTGGTGGTGTTCGGCGACCCGGTTCTCTGCCGATACTGCTCCCAGCTGACGTAAAAGAACGTCTTGTCCTTGATTACGGGCCCGCCTAGCTGCAGACCGTACTGGTTCTGCGACCAGGGCGGCGGCTCGTTCTTGAGCCCGTTGCTCAATTGTTGCTGCTTGTGGAAGTAGTCGTTGGCATTCAGCACCTTATTGCGGAAAAACTCATACGCGGACCCGTGCCAGCTATTGGTGCCAGACTTCGTGCTCAGGTTCACGATCCCGCCGGAGAACTTGCCCCATTCTGCGCCCTGATTGTTCGTCTGGACTTTGTACTCTCCAACGGAATCCTGAGTCGGAATGATGATCGGCAAATTGATGTAGCCGATGTTAAGCGGCTGACCGTCGAGGTATTCCGCTCCCTGGTTCGCGAATGAACCTCCGATCTGGTAATTGCCCCAACTGAAGGGATTCTGACCGACCGGGGATGCGCCCGATCCACCCTGCGCGACCGCCGCGGGAGAAATCGTGATCAGGTTGAAAATGTTTCGGCCGTTCAACGGAAGTTCATTGGCCTTGCGTTGCTCCACGACTTGTCCTAACGAAGAGGACTCTGTTTGCAACAAGGTCGTCTCTGAAGTGACCTCCACTACTTCGCTGGCCGCCCCGACTGCCAGGGATGCGTCGACGCGCGTATCGAGTTGCACTTGCACGACGACGTCGGGGTGCGAGAAGCGCTTGAAGCCAGCTTTCTCGACGTCCACGCGGTATGCTCCGGGGATTACGTTTACGAAGGAGTACGTCCCTTGGTCGCTCGTCGTCTGCGTATGTTTCTCCGACGTACCGGTATTGGTGAGGGTGACCGTGGCGCCATCGACTGCGGCACCGGAGGGGTCTGTAACCGACCCAGTAACCGACCCGTATGTGCTCTGTCCAAATCCCAAAGCAGAACAGAGAATGACGAGGCTCAGCGAAATAGCCAGCTTCCCGCAGCTACGAAACAGAACAAAACGCATACGCGCCCCCAGTGAGAACTGAGTGAAGTGCTTTTGAGTTAAGCGATCTGAATGTTTGGTGATACCAACCCCACGCACTACTGCTGTTAATGAGTACGCGAGCGCGGAGAGATTTGTACCAAGCGTCCTGAAAACTGGGAACCTATGCAGGAAACAATGCAGTACCGGATGATCTCGAGCGCAAGGTCAGAGTGAAATGAAGAAAGGCAAGGGGTCGATCGAGGTCGGAAACTTTCGCGTCTTATGGATGATTTGCTTCCTGGCGAAGCAATGCGTAGAGAAAAGGCTTAGTGGTTGGTTTCGAACTCCCGCCTCGAGGCTCAACCGTGACGAAAACGGCGTCGAGCTCTTCGAGTTGTTTGGGATCGTCAAAGCGCATGACCCAGCGATGGTTTGTTTCGCTGTCCAGATAGAGAATACCGAGGCTCTTCGGACGAGCTTGCGTGCCCGGCGGCGTTTCCTTGCGCCCCCAGACCTGGTACGCGTTGACGTTCTTCACTCCGGGATCCAGATCGAAAGCATAAAAGATGAGTGACTTGCCCTGTGTGTAGAAGACGCGGCCAAAGGACTTGCGCGTCCGACTTCGGCTGTCCACGTCATAGACATCTGCAATGTAGAGTTGTCTAGCGCCCATCAGTTCGCGGATATCCCGATCCGACGCCAAATACTGCTCATTGTCCTTCAGCCTGCGATCCTGATCTCGAGCTGCGGCTGTCAGCTCGTCGATTTTTGATTCCAGCGAGACCGCTCGAAGTTGCGTCCTGTCGCGTTCCGCGCGAAGGCTGGCGAGTTCCGCCTCGATGTTGTGATTCGCTTGCTCGGCTTCTCGCAGCTGGACGCTCAAGGTGTCGCGTTGGTCCGACACAAGTCGCATCTGTTCCTCGGTGCGGTTCTGGACCAACTGTACTTCATTCGCTCGATCCATCATGGCGTGAAGCGCCAGCTTCAGATCGGCGAGTTCCTTTGCATTTCGAGCATCCTCCTCCTGCAAGCGGAGAATTCGATCCGCTTGGCTGCCAAGCTGGTCTTGCGCTGATTGTTTTTCCGCTTTGAGCGCTTGCAACCGATCTTCGAACGCGACTCGTGCCGTTCCCTGGTTTCGACGGCCCACGTGATAGGCCGCGCCCGCGACAATCAGGGCAAGACACAACGCCAGAGCCGCGCCTGCAAATGCGGTATATCTGTTTGCGAATACTGGAGGGGACTGCAGCGAGGCGAATGAGAACCCATTCTCGTCGGGATTATCGCCGTTTCGACGAATCCGGGCCAGCAACTTCCGGCGAGTCGGGGCGTCTTGCCAGTGCGGGTCTTCTTGTTCGCTGCTATGGATCGCGGCTAGCTCTGGGATGCCTACTTGAGCCAGAAAGCGGTACTGGTCGTACACTTCCCGACACTGACGGCAATGCTGGAGATGATCATGCAGTTCGGCGACTTCAGATGAGCTCAGCGTCCCGGCGTGAGATATGGCACTGAGCTCTCGGAACCGCTCATGGTCATCATACGGCCGTGCCGTCGTCATAGTGCCTTTTTCTCCCGCAGTCTGCGAACAAACGCACTCTTGCGCAATTTTTCCAGCCCGCGATAGAAGTGATGTCTAACGTTTCCCAACGGTTCGTTCAAGCTCTCGCTGATCTCCCTCAGTTCAAGCCCCTGGAAGTAGAACAAATTGAGTGTGCGGCGTTGAATCTCGGGAAGGTCTTCGAATGCTCTTTCCAGAAGCACCCGGTTCATTCCAGATCCAACTTCCTGCTCCAGGTCCGAATGGCCCAACAGAGTATCATGCAGCGGGTCGATGTCTGTACCAACGTAAAAGCCGCGACGCGACAAGTGCGCCTTTCGATCGAGCGCTCGGTGAAAGGCAATTTGAACGATCCAGGCCTTACCACTCCCTCGTGCGGGGTCGAACAACGAAGCCTTTTGATACACGTAGAAAAACACGTCCTGGACGACTTCTTCGGCCTCACCGTGGTCCCGCAGAATGCGCAAGGCGATACTCAGGACCAGCCGCGCGTAACGGTCGAACAGAAGATTGAGAGCGTTCGAGTCCCGCGCCTGAAGCCGGGCGAGGGCGTCTTCGTCACTCAGGCCGCCGGCGGCAACTTTCTCCGCAACCGCAACCGGACTCTGCGCCGTGCGGGCCCGCAACAGAGGCAGGGCCAATGCACGTCCTTGTGGGGGAGAACTCATGCGAGCGTCTCAATTCAACCAGGAATTGCGAGGCAACACTTCATTCACATCAGGAAGTTCGGACAAGGAACCCCGTTGGTTCGCAGACGATACAACAACACCGAGAAGAGTTTCACGCAAAAAGCGTGAGCCAATAAATTATCTTTAATGTGGTACAGATTGCCGCTGGCAGCCGTATTCTTTGTGGTTAGAATTTTTGCTTCTTTATCGACCCGCCGGCACGCGTGTTGGACGTCTCGGCGGTTTTGGATCAATGGTTTACAGTAGCTCACCATGGAAGATTTTACATTCGATCTTCTGCTTCAGAGTTGCCGGTTTCAAGAGTATGCTGCGCAGAACGTCCATGCGCACCGCCGAAGCAAACGTGCTGAACAGGAAATCATCCCTGGGCAGATCCATCGATCTCGCGGCCATATTTGGTCTTTCGTGTGCGATCTTTCTTCAGGCCCAATCTACCAATGCCTCTCTCACCGGTCGTGTCACGGACCCGACCAGAGCCGTGCTTCCCGAAGCGAAAGTAATCGTCATCAACTCCGACACCGGTGTCCGCTATCAAGGAATTACCAATCAAACGGGAAGTTATTACGTCACCGATTTGCCTCCCGGACGCTATCGCATCGAAGTCGAAAAAATCGGATTCAAGGCTGTCATCAAATCTGACCTGACCCTGCACGTGCAGGACGCCCTTGAAGTCAACTTCGAGATGGTGCTGGGCTCGGCCCTTGAAAGCGTAATGGTCGAGAATGATACGGTTCTGCTCGACACCGAGTCTTCGACCATGGGCACCGTGGTAGAACAACGAAAAGCCAACGAACTGCCTTTAAACGGCCGAAACGTTTTCAACTTGATCGAGTTGGCTCCCTCGGTGGTACCGCAAGGGAGTTCTACCGGCACTCCGGTCGGAGTGAATCCGTTTGGATGGGGCAACTATCAAGTGAATGGCTCGTTCGGGAACCAGAGCGCGGAATACCTGGACGGGCAACCCCTGAACATTGGTTACATCAATTTACCCGTGCTCATTCCCATACAGGACTCGATTCAGGAGTTCAGAGTGCAAACCAGCAATCTGGGCCCGGAGTGGGGTAAGTTCGCAGGTGGCGTCACCAACCTTAGTACAAAAGGGGGCACCAACTCGTTGCACGGCGAAGTCTACGAATACCTCCGCAATCAAATCTTCAATGCAAATGACTACTTCCTGAATGCGGCGGGCAAACCGACTCCGCCTTGGGTGCAGAATCAATTCGGGGCCGAGATCGGCGGGCCATTGCGGATTCCAGGCCATCGCGCGAACAGGACATTTTGGTTCGCGAGTTGGGAAGGCTTCCGACTGCGCACCGCTCAGCCGTTCACAACCACGGTTCCGGATTCAAAGGAACTCAGCGGCGATGTCTCTGAAATCTGCAGGTCGGGATTTACGAATGGAATCTGCAATGACCGGGGTCTGGATGCCAAGGGGGGTGTCGTCGTCATCGATCAGATCTATGACCCTTGCGCCGGCAACGTAAATGCTCAAGGCGCGTGTCCGGGTAGCACCGCAACTCCCACGCCGTTCCCGGGCAACGTCATTCCCGCAGACCGGATCAACCCTACGTCTGAGAAATTGCTCAACCTCTGGCCCGCGCCCACGAATCCGAACGCGATTACGAATAACTTCACCACCGCCGCACGGACAGGCGGCAATCAAAACCAGGTGGTGGGCCGCATCGATCAGGAAATCACCTACAAGCAGAAGTTATTTGTGCGAATTAATTATTGGAACATGCTCGACCTGCCGATCGACCCGCTGGGCACCGGACTTTGCGCGGATCGCTGCGCGGAAAAGTATTCAACTCACGCGGCAACGGCTGTCTACAACTACAGCATTTCTCCCACATCAAGTTTTGATTTCACCGCCAGCATGAGCCGGTTCAAATACAACCGGACTCCCAAGAATGTTGGCTTTGACCTCACATCAATCGGCTGGCCCGCAAGCTATAACGCAACCATTCCCTCCTTCATGCGAACGCCACCCACGCCCTGCGTCGCCAATATCACCGACAACATCATGTGCACCCAGGGACAGAGTTTCATTCAGGATCGCAACACGCAGTTCGATCTTTCGCCGCGCGTCACCATGCTGCAAGGTCGGCATCAATATCAATTTGGCTTGCAGATCGAAGTGGGACGCGACAACTACAGCCAAACCAACGTCGCCAGCGGCGCCTTTGCTTTTTGCGCTCCTGGGAAACCGTGCTTTACCAGCTTACCCGGAGTTTCGGGTACCGGCTTTTCGTTCGCCGATTTTTTGCTCGGCTACGCCGACAACTTCAGCAACTCTGAAAACCATTTCTTTGCCCAGGCCGTGGTTCCGGGCTTCATTGCGGGGCAGCAGATTTATCGGGCGTTTTACTTTGGCGATACCTGGCATGCGACCAGCAGGCTGACTCTGAATCTTGGCCTTCGTTACGAACTCCAGGGGCCGTGGTCGGAGAGATTCAACAGGTTGTCGTATTTCGACCCTGAGGCATCGAACTTCCTCACGCAATTTCTGCCTGCGGGCTCCGCTCCTGTGAAAGGCGATGTATTTTTGGTAGATCCTCATTCCAGAAACAATGTTCGACTGGAAAAACTCGCCCTATCACCACGCTTGGGTTTTGCTCTCGCCGTCGAACCGAGGACCGTCGTGCGAGGCGGCTACGGCATCTTCTGGATTCCCAACTATGTTTCCTTTGCCCTGAACCCTCTTAACGACATGGTGAATGCCGCCACCACAACCTATATCGGCACTCTCGACGGCACGCATCCAATTAGTACGATCGCTCTTCCCTTTCCGGCGGGCATTTCCGCGCCCCCGGGACGCAGCCTTGGAACTCAGGGAACACAACAGTACCTGACGCAAGTGGTGCAGTCGATTACGGAGGTGGATCGCAATAACCACCCTGAAGGTTACGTACAGCAGTGGAATCTGAACGTCGAACACGAATTGCCGGCAGGCGTTGTCGTGTCCGCTGCGTATGTAGGTTCGAAAGGCACGCATCTCGCGCAATATTCGCAGCAGGTCAACCAGATCTCGGACCAGTTGCTCGCGCAGGCGGCAGCTCAAGTGAATCCTGCGCTACCGGACTCGAGACAGAACGTCAGTATTCTTAAATCTGCACCAAATCCCTTCTTCATCGACGGCGAAGCCCTAGCCCTAACCGCCTCGACCACCACGGCTGGACAGCTGCTTCGGCCGTATCCGCAATACACCAGCGTCCAACTTGCGGGCCAAGGATCGTACGCAAGCATCTATCACTCATTCCAGCTGACGGTTCAAAAACGGTTTGCAGGCGCTGGCTCGCTGCTGGCCGCCTACACCAATGCCAAGCTCATCAGCGATACGGACACTCTGACGTCGTGGCTCGAGACGGGCGTGGGAGCCATTCAAGACAATTACAATCCTCGCGACGAGCGTTCTTTGTCTTCGCAGGATGTTCCGCAACGCTTGGTCATCAGCTACGTCCTGGACTTACCATTTGGTCGGGGCAAGAAATTTCTTCCCGCCGTCGAAGGTGCGATGGACAAACTGATCTCCGGTTGGGGAATCGACGGCGTGACTACCTTCCAACGCGGCTTCCCGCTCGTCTTCAGCAACGGCCAGGCAAATGGAACCACGCTTTTTGGCGGAGGCTCTCGGCCGAACTTTGCTCCTGGCTGCATAGCATCCGTCGCGGGGCCGGCGGCGACCAAACTCGGGAATCCGAATGATTCCAGTGCGCTGCGCTGGTTTAACACCGCTTGTTTCTCGGCTCCCGCTGATTTCACCTTTGGGAACGAACCTCGGGTTGACCCGCAACTGCGCTCTCAAGGCATCAATAACTTTGACTTCGCGATGTTCAAGAAGACCATGTTCGGCCGCGACGGCAATTACGGCCTCGAGTTCCGTACGGAATTTTTCAACCTCTTCAACCGAACGCAGTTTGCTCCCCCCAACACCACCTGTTGCGCCTCGAACAATAAGAATTTTGGTGTGGTCACGAGCACCGCGCCTGGAACGAACCCTCGACTGGTGCAGTTCGCGTTGAAGTTTCTTTTCTAGGCAGCATGGAACGACAATCATGGATCGAATCGGGTTGCGTTTTTGTTCCGGCTTGCTGGCTATGGCATCGGTCGTGGCGTCCTCTACGCCGATTTTTGAAGTGGCCCAACCCCGTGGCTTGGACTTCACTCATCAGAACTCTCCCACCCCTCAGAAATACCTGATCGAGACTATGGGTGGTGGTGTTGCCTTGCTCGACTATAACAATGATGGGCTGCTCGACATTTTTCTGGTCAACAGCGGGAAGCTCACGAGCCCGATGCAAACTCCGGAGAATTTCGGCCGCCACGAGCCGCTCTACTGGAATAGGCTATTCCGGCAGAACCGTGACGGTAGCTTCACCGACGTCACCGCCGCGGCCGGCCTGTCGAACGCGGGGGACGGCAACTACGGAATGGGAGTCGCGGTCGGCGACTACGACAATGACGGATACGCCGATCTCTATGTAACCAGCTATGGGAAGAACATCCTGTACCACAACAATGGCGACGGCACATTCACCGACGTGACGGCAAAGGCTGGAGTCGCAGGTGGCGGGTGGTCGGTCTCGGCGGGATTTTTCGATTACGACAACGACGGCAAGCTCGATCTGTTCGTGACCCGCTACATGGACTGGGATCTCAAGCACAGCAAGACATGCGGCGGCGAGTGGCACACTTACTGTCCGCCTGAGGAATTCCCTGCCACTACCAACATTCTCTATCACAACAACGGCGACGGGACTTTCACGGATGTCAGCCCGCAGTCGGGCATCGCGGCGAAAAAAGGTCGGGCTCTGGGCGTGGCTTTCGCCGACTATGACGAGGATGGGTTTACCGATATCTTTGTTGCGAATGACGGCATGCAACAGTACCTGTTCCGCAATAACGGAAATGGCACATTCACCGAGCGTGGACTCGAAGCGGGGGCTGCCCTTTCAGAGGACGGACGAAGGCTCTCCGGCATGGGCGTAGTTTTCCAAGACTATGACAACGACGGAAAGCCCGATGTTATCGTGACCGAGTTGCCTCGCGAGATTTACGGCGTCTACCGCAACGAAGGCGGTGGTTCGTTCAGCTATCGCAGCCTGGAGACTGGACTGGGCATGCTTTCTAGTGGAAGCTCGGGTTGGGGAGTTGGTCTGGAAGATTTCGACAATGACGGCTGGAAAGATCTTTTTGTGGCGCAGGGACATGTGCTGGACAATGTTGAGCAAATTGATCCGTCACTGCGTTATCGGGAAATGCCCTTGTTTGCGATGAACCAGCACGGACGATTTGAGAAGGCCGATGCGAGTGTCAGTCTACCCCTGGTCGCTCGAGGAGCGGCCTTCGGCGATTTAAACAATGATGGATGGCAGGATGTCGTGATGACCGTGCTCGGTGGCCGACCGCAAGTGTTTCTGAACCGCGGAGGGAAGCAGCACTGGCTGACTGTGAACTTACGTGGAACTCGCAGCAACCGCGATGGATTGGGCGCACGCGTTCGCGTGAATGGACAAACCCGAGTCGCAACGACTGCCGGCAGCTATCTCTCGGCGAGCGACAAGCGTGTGCATTTCGGATTGGGGACGGCTGAAACTGCCAAGGTCGAAATTCTCTGGCCTTCCGGCATCCGGCAAATACTCAATGACGTTCACGCCGACCAGATTCTTGAAATCCGTGAACCGGAGCGACCGTGATTCTGGCCCTCCTCTTGTTTCTTCTTGCCGCCCGGGGCCAATCTCCCGAGGCCCTGCAGCACATGCAAGCTGGGGCCGAGGCCGAGAAGAACCGGCACTTCGAGGCAGCGATTGCCGAATTTCGTAAGTTGACCGAACTCGAGCCCACGGCGCCCGCGGGCTTTGTAAGCCTGGGCCAGGCATATCTGGAGAACCATGACTACGGCGGAGCAGTCCCGCCACTCAAACAAGCCCTGAAACTCGATCCCGACTCGGTGCCGGCTCACCGGTTGCTGGGATATGCGCTACTGGCGCAAGGCCGCTCGACAGAGGCCATCCCTCATCTGGAAAAAGCGCAGGACTCGGCAGCCCTGGGCATCGCACAACTCGAGTCGGGACAGTTGCAGGAAGCCGTGACGAATCTGCAGGCCGCCCTCGCGAAACACCCCAATGATCCCGATCTTCTTTATTACTTCGGACGGGCTAGCGGGCTGCTATCCAAGCAGTCGATCGATACACTCCTAGCGACCTACCCGGACTCCGCGCGCGCTCATCAAGCGATGGCGGAAAATTACTACGTCCTACGCCAGATGCCTCAGGCCGAGAAAGAGTTTCAGCAAGCGATCGAACAGCGTCCGGAGATGCCGAAGCTGCACCTGGAACTCGGTCTCGTCTATGCAGGAACATCCCAATGGGCAAAAGCAGAGGAAGCCTTCCGAACGGAGACGAAGTTGCAACCAGGAAATGCCGAGGCCGCTTATCGTCTAGGTCACGCACTGCTGCAACAAGGCCGCATTCCAGAAGCTCGTGACGAGCTTGGGCGGGCGGACAAACTGCAACCGGAGATGCCCGAGACACTCTACTCCTTAGGGAAAGCCGCATCGCTCTCGGGCGACAACACGTCGGCGGAAAAAGCCTGGCTCAAGGTCGTCGAAATCGAGAAGGAGAGCGACCTCGCGGCACAGGCGCACTTCGCCCTCGCGGCCCTATACCGCAAGCAAGGCAAGACGGAAAATGCGGAGCAAGAGATGGCAAAATTCAAACAGCTGCAACACACGCCCGCCACTTCCGAAGTGCCCCAGAAGTAGGCACGCACGTCTGAGCTTCACTCTGACGAAGGAAATCCAAAAGGATGAAGGTATTTGGCGGCCAGCGGGACGAGCGCCTCAGAGTCGAGGGTCCTTCAGACTCCCATCCATAGGGAGGACCGGGAACCCCGCTTGCTGGAGCTCGTTCCGGAGGTGCGTCAACGATTGAAACTGCAGGGCGTGAATCCCAATCGCACGAGCCGCCTCCACATTGACTTCGCGGTCGTCGATGAAGAGGGACTCAGAAGGCACACAATCGAGACCGCGTAAGCAGTGTTCGTAGATCGCCGGATCAGGCTTGATCAACCGCACTTCAGCGGAAAAGGTCGTAACGTTAACCCCGTCCAGCCATTGGAAAGCGTGCCGTGCATGCTGAACCATGCCCATATGCATATTAGAAAGGACTGCCGTCTTCATACCAGCCGCGGACAAGGCCAAGAGCCACCCCACCATATCGGGATTCAGTCGACTCCACATGGTCACATCCCGCTCACACAGCCCCCGGAGTTGTGAAGCGTCCAAGTTCGTACCGGCATCTTCCGCAAATTTGCTCCAATATGTTTCCGCAGAGAGATCTCCGCGATCATACAGATCACGATTGCGCCCCCACAGTTCGCTGAAGGAATCGGCGCTGATACCCAGGATTCGCGCGCTGCCTTCAATGTCCTCGGCCGTGGGCTGCAGGCACAGGACTTCACCATAGTCGAAAATGATCGCCTTCACGTTCGATAGGCTCTTGACGCCATTGCCAGACATTGCTACCACCTCCCAGGACTTTCAAAAGCGTACCTCTCGTGGCGAACGCCTCATCCCTCCAATTTTAATCGCTTGATGCGGTGGCAAGGGTGGGGCCCTTCAATCATCGCAATTGTTTCAGGAGGGGGTTTCGAACGCTCTTAGCGTCTTAGACCGATGGGGGTGGGTCTTCCCCTACGTATACGGGATAGCGACTCTTCTGTTCTTCGGCCACTGGGTTACAAAGGTCGAAGAGCACAATGGAACGTTCCTCATCGGACTCGGAAAGCAGCGAACCATCCGGCGCAAACGCGTAAGCTCCGCCGCCGAAAGCGGGCCCGCCAGAATCTGATCCGGTCCGGTTCGAGCTCGCTACGTAACATCCCGAAGCGATAGCGGCCATCGCACCAGCCGTTTTCCATAGCGCCAGGGAGCGGCCTGTTGCACGTGGAACGGCGATGAGATGTGCGCCCGCTTTGCCGTAGGCCCGTGCTCTTTCAGTGAACATCAGTTCGGTGCACAGCAGCACCCCAATACGCAAGCCATCGATCTCTGTGACGTCAAACCCATATTTAGCCGTTCTGAACCACTCTGTTTCGAACCAGCCTTCCTCAGCGGGAAAGAAATGCTTCTGATGCAGGAAGCGGAAGCGGCCGTGATCCAGGACAAACGCCTCGTTGGCCAGACGCCCTCCTGCAATTACCGGACGAGACGAAATCACAATTGGAACCTTGAGCGCCTGCAGTGCTTCCAAACCATCTTCGTGAATCTGGACACTCTCCTTGGCGCGCTCGACATTAAATGTCGGGGAAGCTGCCAACCATGACCCGAACGGCATTTCATTGGTGATCAGGACTTCTGGCGCGGACCTCGTGACATCTGCGGCAACTGCCGACCAGATGTCGGTATCGGGAATTAGGCCATCCGGCCACTGTACGAACCCTACACGCATGGGGCATCCTGACATAACTCGAGCGCGAAGCACCGAGGTCGTTCGGAGATTTCCCTACCATATCAAGAATGCCTCATCTCAAGTCTTTATTTGCGCGCGAGAGATCATTCATCGGCGACCCCGTCCGGGCTACTATTCTGAAGTTTGACTGCAATGCCGTACACAGAAACGAGCTCTATTCGGATGGGCCGCGTCTCGTCCTTTCTTCGACGGCTTGTCATCGGCGTAGCACTTGCTTGGTTATTTGCCGCGGTCTTCCTTCTGGCCGCGCGGTGGATCGATCCACCCTCAACCGCGGTGCACATCCAACGCCGCTTGCAGGCCTGGATTCACCACACTCCGTATCACAAACACTACCAATTCATTCCACTCAGCCAAATCTCGCCCCATCTTCAGCACGCCGTAATCGCGGCGGAGGACGCTCGCTTCTACCAACACCATGGATTCGATTGGCACGAGGTTCAAATCGCCGCCGAGGACGATTTGGAAGGAGGCCGCACTCGCGGGGCTTCCACCCTGACGCAGCAACTTGTGAAGAACCTGTTCTTCGGGACAGGCCGCTCTGTCTTCCGCAAGGGTGCGGAGTTCACACTGGTGCCGGTGGCCGAATTCGTCCTCGGCAAACGGCGCATTCTGGAGATCTATCTCAACGTAGTCGAATGGGGCCCTGGTATCTATGGTGCAGAGTCGGCGTGTCGTTACCATGACGGCACTGCTGCACGGAATGTTGGCCGGGAACAAGCAGCGCGTCTCGCTGCGATTCTCCCGGCTCCACTGAAGCGACGGCCCGAGCGCATGAATAGATACAGCTCACTCATTCTTGAGCGGATGCGCCAAATGAGCTGGTGATCGCGAGCAGTTTCTTACTAATGCAGCCCGTATGATTTCCTTCGCTTCGCATGCCCTGCGTAGTATCCACGTTTGCGGTCCGGGGCTTCTAGTGGGCTGGAAAGAAGAGAAGGCATTCAAGGAGTTTTCAGCCCCTTGTGCACCTCGGCCAGACCTTTCCAGTCCTCGTTATCCTGATCTGGTCTCTCACGACGATATTTCGCGTAGAGTGCAATTCCCTCTCGATCCTCGACAATGTCCACTCGAATTCCCTTGTCTTGGAGCATTTGTTCGTTGCCCGAAGCATTCGTGACATCCCCGACTACAACCCTGCTGAACTGTCGCATGTAGATCAGCGTGGCGCACACGTCGCATGGGCTAAGCGTTGTAAAGATCGTGGCCACGCTGAAATCCTTCCGTCCAGCATCGCGAATGGCAGAAGTTTCGCCATGATTATAGGGATGGTTTTCCTGGACCAAGGTATTGTGCCCTTTCCCTAAAATCTGGCGTGTGTCCTTGCTGATGATGACACCGCCAATCGGGCAGCCTCCTTCCTCATAACTTTTTTGCGCCAGCAGAACCGCGAGACGCATGAAGTCTGCATCTGTCATCTTTTGGAAGAACCCTGGTGCAGCAACAAAGGGCAGACTCCGCGTTGGAAGGTGGGCAATGACGTTGAGGACATCATCGGTGACGGGCGTTTGATTAGTAAAGAAAGGAGCTGTCATGTGCAGTCATGCTCATTGTAAAGGGAACCCTAACTCGGGACGCTACAGGGTCTCAGAAAACCAAGCTGGAAGCAAAAACAAGTGTCGACGAGCTCGCTAGAGGAGTTTCAGTCTGACCGCCCTCTACTGTTACGAGCCGAGTTGCCACAGCAAGAACGCCAATTCACCGGTCGTCTGTTCTACCTCAGCTTCGGTTGAAAGCGTCCCGGAGTGTCCCGACTTCGTGTCATACAGAAGCAAGACTGGCCTTCCGGAAACAGTGGCACTCTGCAGCATGGCCGTCATTTTTCTCGCGTGAGAAGGGTCTACGCGCGTATCACCGTCGCCTGTAATCAGCAAAACTGCCGGATATTTTGTTCCTTTTCGTACGTGATGATAAGGAGAATAGGCGTACAGGGTCTTGAATTGGTCCGGGTCGTTCGCCGACCCGTACTCCGGCACCCACCATCGTGCAATCGAAAAGCGTTCGTAGCGGACCATATCGATCAAGGGATAACGGCCTACGGCCGCCGCGAACAGTCCCGGCCGTTGCGTGATCGCTGCTGTTACGAGCAATCCGCCATTGCTCAATCCCTGAATTGCGATGCGACTCGGCTTAGTGTAGTGGTTGTCGATAAGCCACTGTGCCGCGGCGATAAAGTCATCGAAAGTATTCTGCTTCTTCGCCAGCATTCCCGCCTTGTGCCAGTCCTCGCCGAATTCGTTTCCGCCGCGAATGTTTGCAACTGCGTAGACTCCTCCGCGCTCCAACCATACTGCCTCTTCCGGCGAGAAAGTTGGTAATTGCGCCCAATTAAACCCTCCATAACCGTAGAGCAAGACGCGAGCATCATCATTCTTGACGAGGTTTTTCTTATGTGCGAGAAACATCGGCACACGGGTGCCATCCTTGGACGGGTACCAAACCTGCTGCACTTCGATATTTGCAAGTTGCGAGGGAACCCGAGGTGCGGAGAGTTCGGTCCGCTTCCCCGTCTCCAGCGAAAACGAGAAGAAGGTTGTGGGCATTTGGAAGGAGGAATATGAGAAGCACACGACTGGAGAACTCCACTGACCGTCAATCACCGTGACCGCCCCCAGGCCAGGCAATGCGATCTCCCCAGCCCGCTTGCCCTCGCGATCGAAGATCCGCAATTCTGAGTGCGCATCCTTCATGTAGTTCAACAGCAATTTGCCGCCCACGACGTGGAAGTTCTCAAGAGCACTGGCATCCTCCGCAACCAGCGTGCGCCACTGCTCTACTTCGGGGTGCCCAAGATCGGCGACGACAATGCGACCTTGGGGAGCCTGCCAATTGGTCTGGATGTACAACCGCCCGTTCGCCTCCTCCACCCAGAAATTGGCCGCGATTCCCTTGACCACCGGCTTGATTGGGGAATCATTGCGCAAGTCTTTGAGATAAACATCGATGGCTCCGGATGCACCACGAAGTGCGTGAATCAATAAGGTAGATCCATCTTCCGAGGCCCGGCTATACAGGATCATCTCAGGCCCCAGGTCCGACCCGAACACGAGACGGTCGCTTTCAATCTTGGTTGCCAGCTTGTGCTCATATAAGCGGGGACCCGCATCCTCAATTTTCACGTAGAAAGCTCGCGAGTCGACCATCGGCACCGCCCAGTAGATGTATCGTGCCTCTGGCAGCTGATCAGCCAGGTCATGCCGCCCATCTACGTCATAGAAGTGAATGCTTACCTGATCTCGACCTCCATGGCGGACAGAATATGCAATGACCTTACCGTCTTGCGAGGCATTCAGCAGTTCAATCGTGTCAGAGTGATCGGCGCTCCAGGTGTTCGGATCGATAAGCAATTCTTCCTTGCCGCTCTCTCCGGCTCGCACGTACAGCGACGCAATTTCGTGTCCCGGGATTTTCTTCAGGATGTAGTAGCGTCCACTTCGGAACAGGACACGTTGTGCTTCCTCGATGTCGCTCACTGCCAGCACATCCCTCCGCAAGCCGGCAACTTCGGGGCGCTGGTCAAGCAGGGAGGCCGTGTATTTCTGCTGTGCCGCGATCCAGGACCGGACCTTGGGATTGGAGGAGTCTTCCAGCCACTGGTACGGGTCAGAGACAGATACGCCGTGGATCGTTTCTGTCTTCTCCTCGACTGCAGTAGGGGGTTGTGCCGGCACTGCAGACGTCTGTGGACGAGCCTGAACCCAAAACGAGACGACGAGCAGGATGACGAACAGCCAGCTTCGAAGGAAATGCGCTCGGAGGATTCGACACATCGCATTTGACTCCATGGGATGACGATATCCGACCAAAGAGAAACGGAGAGCGCAGCCACGGGTCGCGCTCTCCTGAGCAAGGGGGGAGGGTGTTGTCGTTAGAACCGAAGCTTCAAAGCAAACTGCAACGAACGCGGAGCTCCCATCTGGTACAGACTGCTGAGTCCGCCATCAGCTCCGCCAGTCCCCAGGCTGTTCGACAAGACTTGGGTGGAGTAACCAAAGTTGGCGCTGTTGAGGTGATTGGCTCCATCCGACTGTGCGCCGGGATCTCCAAAGTTGGAAACGTTAAAGATGTTAAAGGCCTCGGCCCGGAACAGGAGTGAGAACCTCTCCGTCAGCTTGAAGGTGCGACGGATGGCGAAGTCTTCCTGCCAGGCACCGAACCCACGCAAGGTATTGCGCCCCAGATCTCCTTGAGTGAATAGGTCGGCCGGTGCGGCAAAGGCATCCGGGTTAAAACGCTTTCCGCCCGGGTACTGGGACCCATGCAAATACAAGGGCTGACCGGGAACGATGTTGGGCCGCTGGTTAGTCGCGTCGCTGTTCCAGATCAGGCCGAAAGCAAAGGCTCCAGTTGAAATGTTTACCGGAGCAGCAGTGTTGGTGCGAAACAGACTGTCGAGGGCCCAGCCGCTAGTCAACGCGCCCACAACACTATTGCCGTGAACCCGTGGTACCTCGTAGGTAAGAGCCGCAGAGAACTGGTGGCGAACATCGAAATCCGAGGCTCCGCGATCCCACGACGGCTTGTAAATATTCGTGTAGGGATTGGGTAAGTTCACGCTAGAACCGTTATCGATCGCGTGGGCCCAGGTGTACGAAGCCACGATCTGCAGGCCTTGCCATGCGCGCTGCTTGAACTGCGCTTGCAGCGCGTTGTAGTTGGAATAACCTTCATTCCTGACGACATCGAGATAGGTAAAGTTCGGGTTGCCGCCCATCGCCGGCGTCAACATGTCACGACGCAACAGGTCGTCACCTTTATTCCCGACATACGCGAGTTGGAAGGCGCGCGAGTTCCCCAGCGATTGCTGGACGCTCACGTTCCATTGGTAGACACGTGGATCTTTCAGGTGCGGGTCGAAGGCGAACACGAGGTTGTAGGGGGGATCGGTGGTGTACGGAATGGGAGCCGCGTCCGCCACGCTGATTGGGAACGTGTAGGTGTCATTCGGAGGACACGCACAGTCGGCGCCATACAGCGTCTTTCCTCGGGCGTAAGGAGCTCCTTGCGTGCCTTGCGCACCCTGTTGGTTGCCAAGCCCGAAGTAGATGCCCCAGCCCCCGCGAACGACTAGTTCTTTTCCTAGCGTGTTGTTTACGATGTACGCTGCACCAAACCGCGGGGCAAAGTTAGTTTTATTGGCCTGCCACAGCGGTGTCCCCTTGGGGGCCAAGGCTACATTCGCCGGGTCGTTGATGTTGATTGCCGTGAAGAATGGATGGCCAGTGCTTTCCGTTGGCGGCGGATCATAGTCCCATCGCACACCATAAGTGAGCGTCAGGCGAGGCGTGGCCCGCCACGTGTCTTGCGCGTACAGAGAGGTGTTGGTAAAGACCGGTCGCAGGCTGGACGCATCGTTGGTGGTAATTCCAGCGTCGTAAATGATGCCCTGGGCCAGCTGGTCGAAGGTCGTGGCGACATAAAAAATGTCCCATGGACGGTAACCGTTGGTCGGCGTGAGCCTCCGGTAATCAACCCCAAACTTGAAGTTGTGCTGGCCATGCAACCAGCTCAGCGAATCTACAAGGTTGAACTGCTTCTGATGGTTGGTGGCGTCGTTGCCCACGTAATACCCGGTTCCGTTGAACATGTAGAGACCAAAAACCGACGTTTTGGTCGTTACCCCCGGATTTGACGAGAACAGGTACGATTCGGACGGTACAGTTGCCCCACCGAAGCTGGTCGGCGCAACAACCGTGGCACCTTTTGCATGGCTGAGATTGACACGCAGGTCATTCACCAACCGCGGGGAGAATACGTAAGTTGCTCCCGCAGTGATGGTATCCACGTTCGAAATCGTGCTGCTCAGGGTAGATCGCGTGTAGAAATCGAACGCTCCGTTCTGTGAACCGTTGGAAGGTCCGTAGTCTCCTCGAATAAACAAATTTAGTTTCGGAGTTGCCGAATAGTCGAGCCTCAAGCTGGTGGCGTTCAGGGTAGACGGGTTCGAGAAAGTCACGTCCGCGAACGCATTGCCGAGAGGATCAACTCTGGTGGGAAGCGGGTATGCATTAAAAAGCGGTTGTACCGCCGGAATCGCGGCGGTGCGCTGGGCCAACGACGGGACTTGATCGCTTCGGGTGAACGGAACGCGCAGTCTCAGTGCCTCATACGAGAAAAAGAAAAAGAGTTTGTTGCGCAGAAGCGGACCGCTGAACACACCGCCAAAATCGTTCTGCTTTTCGGCGGGCCTCGGCAGACCTTTCGCCCTGGCGAAAACGTCTCGCGAGTCGAAGATCTCATTTCGCAAGTACTCGAACAGGGTCCCGTGCCACTGATTGCTGCCGGAGCGGGTCACGATCGACAACTGTGCGCCGGGACTGCGCCCGTACTCGGCATCGTAGGTGGACGACTGGATCTTGTACTCCTGCAGAGCATCGACCGAGACCAGGTTGTTGTAGCCGCCGTTGTTGCTGGAGGCTTGGGCAGCGCCTGCCCCAGCGGCCGCCAGGTAGATGTTGCTTCCCTGAGTGATGCCGACGTTGGCGCTCACGCCGTCGATGCTGAAGTAATTTGTGTCGGTGCGCATCCCGTTGATGCTGAACTGGCCGATCCCGCTGTAGTAAGCCTTGGCCGTAACGTTTCCAGGGGTAAGCGCAATCAGGGCCTGAAAGCTTCGCCCGTTCAGCGGCATGTTTTCGATGAAGTTGCGTTCAACTTCGGTCGCAGTAGCCACGGAGGTGCTGACTTCGCTTGAGTTCGCGCTGACGTCGACCACCTCGGAACTGGAGCCCATGGCCAGCGTGATGTCCTTCGATAGCCGGTCCTGGACATGGACCTCGACCTCGAGTGTGGACTCTTTGAAGCCCGCAGCTTTGACCGCGATCTTGTAGCGGCTAGGATGGAGACTTGGGAAAGAAAAGGTGCCAGTCTCGCTGGTCCTGGTCTCGGCAGCCACGCCAGTTTCAATGTTGGTGGCCGTGACGCTCGCGCCCACCACTGCAGCGCCCTGCGGATCCTTAACCTGTCCTGTGACGCTTCCACTCTCGCTCTGTGCAAACAGCGCCGGAGATGCGTACAGGCAGATGAACATCACTCCCACCAATAATCGTTTCACGTCTCCTCCTGTGCACAAGTGAATATCTAGCAATTGGCTGGCTTTTTCGTTCCGTCTGGAGAAAACGGTCCTCCCGACGTTCTGTCCGTGCGCACGACTGACTTCGAATGCGGAAATCCTAACCGCGCATTGGTATTAGTAAAGAGCCAGAAATTCACTCTGCGATAGGTCCAGATCTGGGATGGTGGTCGGTCAGAGTTGAGATTTGGTGGCCAGGGTCGCGCCTGGAGCGTCAGGGCTCCTGCCAGGAAACTTCGCCCACGAAAGCCACTGTTTCACCCTTTTTCATAGATGGGACGGCGCAGATGTAAAGGACAACGCCGGCCGCAGTTGCGCGGCTTTCCTCGACAACGTTGCCGAAGTAGTCGGTGACATAACCGATCTTGGCGCCGGCCGCAACGAAGTTGCCGCGTTTCACCAGCGGATAAAAAACTCCCGTCTCACTACTGGCAATGGTGTCGATCTTCGCGATCCAGACTGGATGCTCTACGGACGACACCTTCCCCGGAAGCATCTTCAGATAGCGCATAACGTTCATGGTTCCGGTCGTCAGCAGATCGATATCAGCGGGGTCGGTTGTCCCCGCGTATCCCGCCTCGACGGCAATCGACGGTTTCCCCCGCAAAGAGGAATTGTTGTCGAGATACTTGGCGGCGTTCGGATCGGTGGGTCGCTCTTTCACCAAAATAATCGTATCCAGACCGAATGCCTCCACCATCGCCCGAGAAGCTGCGTCCTGCTTGGCGTTCCCAATTGGCGACCAGTACGCGTATGGCCGAAGACTCTCATCCAGATCTCCCCCGTGGAAATCGATCAGGTAGTCAGACTTGCTTACGACCTCCTGAGTGATCACCCATGACGCGCGCTCCGTCTGGGTACCGTCTTTCTTGCCGGGATAGAAGCGGTTCATGCTCTTCCCGTCCACCGGATTCACATGGGGAACTTTCTGCTCAAAAGAAGCCGTATTAATCAGGGGCAGGAGAATCACCGTTCCCGAGATTTCGTTTGGATCCAGTTTGTGGATTAATTCTTCCACTGCGATGATCGAACTGTACTCCGTACCATGCGATCCTGAGGCTAGCGTCAATACCGGTCCGGACTTTCTTCCTTGAATTATCACCACAGGAATCTTCGTGCCCGCATCGCTCCCTGCCGGCACATCAAGAAAACCGGTTGCTCTCGTTCCAGGTTGAGCTGACGCGCTGCCGATTGTGACCGGTTGTTGGGACACTGCCGCTGAAGCCAGCACAAACACCGATGCCAATAAAGATCCTCCCCACGCACACGGGTTTGATCGATGCATGGAACCTCCTAAGGTTTCAAGTGCTTGTCGTACCACGCCAACACGCGCATCAACACATCTTTCTCATGCTCAGGTTCACGAATTCCGTGCGGTTCCCCTGGATATGTGACCAGTTCCGTCTCGACGCCGGCGTCCTGCAACGCATTGTAAAGCTCCCACCCTTGGGTTACAGGAACTCGCGGGTCCGCTTCGCCGTGCAAGATCAAGCTCGGAGTTTTCGCATTGTGCACAAAATTCAGCGGCGAATGCATGTCGTAGAGTTGCCGCTTCTCTTGTGGCGAGCCGTCAAAATAAACTCCGGGGAAATTCGGCGTGATATCTGTACTTCCATAAAAGCTGATCAGGTCCGTTACAGCGGCGCCGATCACGGCTGCCTTGAAGCGATTTGTGTGGCCGATCGCCCAGGAACTCATGAATCCGCCGTAACTCCATCCGCCAATTCCCAGCCGATCGGGATCCACGATCCCCTTGGCAATGAGATCGTCGACGCCGCTCAGGATGTCCTCGAAATCCAGGCCACCCCAATCCGCGTGCACTGCCTCTGCGAACGCGGGGCCTTGCCCGTCTGACCCTCGCGGGTTCGGCATCAGCACCACGTAGCCGTGCGATGCCAGCATTTGTCCCCACTCGTGCCATGACCCGGCCCAGCCCGACCACCATGCCCACTCCGGTCCGCCGTGAACATCCACAACCAGCGGATAGCGCTTTCCTTGTGTGTTTTCGGGAGGCATGATGAGAACTCCGTAGATCGATTGCCCGTCGCGTTTGTTCTTCCAGGAAGTCTCCTTTCCGGAGCCCAACTTCCATGACGAAACTTGCCGATGAAGATTCGTGAGTCTTCGTGGAGAGCCTCCCACATCTGTCACCCATACGTTCGAGGGTGACGAGAACTCCTGTCCAATGAATGCCACTTTGCTCCCATCCGCACTCACGCTGAAGTCAGGCCCTTCGGCCATCAAACTCGTAAGGGGGCGAATGGTTCCGCCTTGAGGGTCGATCGCGATGAGCTTTGCCGTCGTGCCTTCCAAGCTCTCCGCGATCAGTTCTTTCGGAGTGCGCCACCGCATCGCCCAGATTGTTCCGTGGTACTGCTCGCCAACAGTGCGTTCACTGCCGTCCCGTGCGGCAGCCAGAACTGGCAGTTCGGAGATTTCCGAATGCGACAGGTTCGCGAATGCAAGGGTACTTCCATCCGGCGACCATCGAACGTCCATTGGCCCTGCCTTTTCGCTTATTCGACGAACGATTCCGCCGCTCTCTGCATCTATGATGACCACTTGATTTCGATACCAGATGTCCAGTGCTGCCCTGATTTAGAGATTCGCAACGCCAACTTCGTGCCATCCGGCGACCAGTCGAGATCGTTGATGTTGCAATCGAGACCACCGACCTTCCGCACCACCCCGGTTTGGAAATCCAAAACCCAGAGCCGCGCCAATTTCAAGTCGTGATCGACATGCTGAGCATCATCTTTTCGCTTGCGCCTTGCCATCTCCTCCGTAGTAAGCGGATCTCTCACCGTGAAGGCAATCCTGGAGCTATCCGGAGACCACACTAAGCTTTGCACGCTTCCGTCTAGCTGCGTCAACGGGATCGCTTCCCCGCCGTCCGCCCGGATCATCCAAAGTTGGCTATTGCTTTCCTGGTTGACGTCCAACTCTGGCATCTTTAGAGGAGATTCGGGCGCATTCTCTTCCAGGTTCACCGCCGTCTTCTTGTCGCGCTCTGACTTCAGCTGCCGCGTCAGTTGCGCGATCTTCTCGTGACCAGATAGATCTCCCGGCCGGAAGGCATTGGGCCGGCTCGAAAGGAACGCAAGAAAGCGCCCGTCCGGGGACCACCTGGGAGAGGACTCTCCTTCTTTACTCGCCACAAACGGACGAGGTGCAGACTTGCCGTCAGTTGCCACGATCCATATATGTGGATCCCGTGGTCCGCTCCATCCGTTCTGCAGCCCTACAACAAACGCCACTGACTTTCCGTCAGGGGAGATCTGCGCATCGGCTACGTAACGCAGATCCACGATGTCCTTCGGGGAAACTTCCTTTAGAGTCTGGCCATAAATGAGGGGCCAGGAAGACAACACAACCACGCTGATCGCCAGCCGTAAGAACATAGGTCCACCGGTTTTTCGATGGGTTGCAGAATGCGCCTTGCGCTGGTGTTGGTAAAGGGCCAAGTGGTTCAAGACAGATGGGTCCAGTTTTAACGTGCGTGGCAACCAATGGCCTGGGGTTTGTGTGGACCTACGGTAGCTACTTATTCTGGACCTTTACTGATACCAAGGGAATACGTCAGTATCACAAGTCTTGAATCGGCCGGAGACCCGCAGCGTAGCTATATTCGTCCCCGAAGCTTGGAGCGTAATGTTCGTCCGATCCTGCTGGAAGCCACGCACCCACGACGAGATGTACGATTTGATCGAACACTACCCGTGGGCGTTACTGGTGAACAATGGCGACGACGGACCATACGCGACCAACATGCCTTTGCTCCTTGATCGCTCACGAGGCCGGCATGGCGTGCTGGTTGGACATATCGCCAGGGCCAATGCTCATGCCGAGGTCTTACGCACGGCATCCCATCCCACTCTAGTCGTCTTCGAAGGTCCGGCGAGCTACGTCACGGGGTCGTGGTATCCGAACCGCGATATGCCGTCCACCTACTACTACACCGCGGTGCATTGCTACGGGAGTGTTCAGCTTCAGACCGATGAGGTACTGGAAAGCTGGCTCGAAATCCTGACCAATCGGATGGAGGCCGAGTATCCCGACGGCTGGAAGATGACCGACATACACCACTCCGGAATCACGCGCCGTCTGAATCACATCATGGGATTCGAAATCCCCATCCAGCGCATTGAAGGCAAGTTCAAACTTGGCCAGGATGAACCGAAAAAGGACGCGATGGCCGTTGCCACCAAGCTTTCCCTGGCGACCGACCCCCAACACCGCGAGCTATCGGAAATGATTCATCTTTACAATCGGGATCGATCCGACCACTAGTCTCCCCCTTGGGCCGAGATGTGTTTTACTGGTTCCGTAGATCCCTGGATCGCGGCGGGGCGCGCCGACGAAATCGCAGCAGAACCTCTTATGCACTGCTGCAAAACCCTCTTCAACCCCTCGAAAGATGTCCGGATAACTGTTGGGCTAAAAGCAGTGAAGCCGAAAACAAGCCCCGGACTACGACGCCTGATGGAATAGTGCGCGAGGGATGGCACGTCAAAACCCGAAGCATGCAGCCTGTTCGACCACTTGGCATCATCCGTTCCGGTCGGAAGATATCCGGCCAGGTTCATTCCCCCATCCGTATAACGGAACTCGAGAGGGAGATCGGACTTGCGGAATAGATCGAGGAACAGCGCCTGCCTTTCTGCGTACGCCTTTCGGCATCGCCGAATATGCGAGAAGAAAGCACCGCTCTCAAGAAAGGCCGCCAGTGCAGCCTGATCAATCAACGGCAGATGGTCGTCAATCAAGTGTTTCAGTCTCTCGAATCCCTCCAGCAGGCTCTCGGGGACAACAACGTAACCCAAACGAAGGGAAGGAAACAAAAGCTTGCTTGATGTGCCAACGTAGATCACACGATTGTTTCGATCGAGACTCTGCAGACTAGGTAGCGGGGGGGCGTGGTAGCGCAGTTCCGAATCGTAGTCATCTTCGATGATCCAGGTTCGTGTGCGGGCCGCAAAATCGATCCACGCAAGCCGGCGCGGAAGTGACATCGACACGCCAGTTGGAAATTGCCGCGAAGGGGTCGTATAGATTAATGAGAATCTGCTGGAGCTGCCACCCGGGAGCGGTAACCCTTGTTCGTCGACCGCGCCAACTTCAATTTTCGCGCCCACACTGTGCCATGCAAGACGAGCTTCCACATACCCGGGATCTTCCACGTACGCGCGATCGCCCGGCTTCATCAACAGGTTTGCGAGAATGAACAACGCTTGCTGGGACCCCGACGTGATGACCACCTGCCGCCAATCGCAGCGCACACCTCGGCTATCGCGCAAGTACGCAGCCAGATTTTCCCGTAATGCCGGAACTCCGGACACACAACTCGCCTGGTAGTGCAAGAGTCCCCTGCCTTGATGGCGAAGTACACGGCCCCGAAATCGGTTCCAGATTGCCAGCGGAAACAGGTTGACATCCGGCTGGCATGGTCGAAAAGGCGCGGGCAATCCCAAAACTTTTGACGTTGGACGTCCGCGGATCCTCTCGCTTTCAATTTCCTTAAGTTCGACCGGCCACTTGGAATGCTGCGATAAGAAGATGGATGAACTTACAAACACGCCCGATCGCGACTCGGCCTCCAAATACCCTTCGCCCTCAAGTCGGTCGTATGCGTAGACCACGGTGTTCCGCGAGAGCCGCAGCTCATCCGCCAACTCTCGCGTGGAAGGCATCGCCTCCCCGGGCTTGAGCCGTCCTTGTTGCACAAACTCCTTGATCTGACGGACCAGTTGATCCTGCAAGGTGAATCGACTATTGCGATCCAGCCAGATGCCTCCCAGGGCGCGCATGGGCGAAGCTCCTCTGGACCCATCGTATCACCGCTTTCTGGCTCTTTACCTAATCCACCACTCACGAAAACATGGGACCGACGATGAGGGTGGAAATGATATTTTTGATCCGAATGAGTTCCAACCCCATGCAAGTGAGTGACCTCTGCTTTGTTCTCTGCTGTTGCAATCGCGCTTGCGGCGCTGGGACACTCGCATGAATCTCACCAAAGTCGACCTCATCCTTTATAACGGCAAGATCTGGACAGAGAATCCCGCTCAGCCTGAGGCGGAAGCAGTTGCCATAGCCTGTCGACACATCGCCTGCACTGGTTCGTCGGCTGAAATCCTTGCTCTGAAAGACGCCGATACAGCGGTAATCGATCTGCAAGGCCGCAGGGTTGTTCCCGGATTCAACGACGCGCACGTCCATTTCTATTACGGCGGAGCTTCTCTCACGAGCGTTCAGCTGAGAAGCGCAAAAAGCCAACAGGAATTTCGCGATCGAATTGCAACCTTCGCCCGATCACGCCCCAAGGGCGAATGGATCCTGCTCGGAGAATGGGATCCTCAGGCATGGACACCGTCGACCCTGCCGACACATGAACTGATCGACGAGGTAACTCCCGACCATCCCGTTTTTGTAAACCGCGTTGACGCCCACACGATGCTGGCAAATGCGCTTGCGATGAAACTGGCCGGAGTAGACCGGAATACCGCCGATGTGCCGGGCGGAGTTATCGGACGTGATACCAAGGGAAATCCAACTGGGATCTTCATTGACGCCGCTAAGAGCCTCATTGAAAGAGCCATCCCCCCACTGACTACGGAACAGATGGCCAGTGCTCTTCTGGAGGCGCAAAAGCACGCGTTCAAGTTTGGTGTGACCAGCATCCAGGACATGGGATTCGTCGGGCCGCGGGCCATCGAGAGCTCGGGGGATCTTTTCCGTGCCTATCAACTTTTGCAGAAGCGCGGCGAACTCAAAGTCCGCACTTCGCTCCACACTCCTCTGCCGCAATGGCGGAAGCTGGCGAATCTCGGAGTGGTAGCCACATTCGGAAACGAAACCTTGCAAGTCGGCGGCCTCAAGGGCTTCTCAGATGGCTCGCTTGGATCCAGCACCGCCTGGTTCCTCGAGCCTTACACTGACAATCCCGCAAGCTGCGGTGGACCCAGCGATGAATTGACGAATCCCGATGAGATGTTTGCCAACCTGCTGGGAGGGGATGCGGCAGACCTACAACTGGTGATCCACGCCATTGGAGATCGCGCTAATCGGATCATTCTTGATTTCTTCGAAAAGATCGAGCGGCGTAACGGCATACGTGATCGCAGGTTTCGCATCGAGCACGCGCAGCACGTTCAGCCATTCGACGTCACCCGGTTTCCAAAGTTGCGAGTGATCGCCTCCATGCAGCCTTATCACTGCATCGACGATGGCCGCTGGGCGTGCGGCCGAATCGGCAAGCAGAGAACGAAAGACGCCTGGGCCATGCGATCTTTGCTGGACGCCGGCACCATCCTGGCTTTTGGTTCCGATTGGTGGGTCGCGCCGATCGATCCGCTCGCCGGTATCTACGCCGCCGTTACTCGTCGCCCTGTCGACGGCAGCCACCCAGAAGGCTGGGGTCAAGAACAAAAGATTTCAGTCCCGCAGGCAGTGCACGCCTACACCGTCGGATCCGCATACGCTTCTTTTCAAGACCAGACCAAGGGCTCGCTCCAGCCCGGCAAACTGGCCGACCTGGTTGTCCTTTCGGAAGACATCTTCAATATCGATCCAGCCGGCATAGCAAACACGAAGACGGAAATCACAATTCTGGGTGGCGTGGTCGTCTACCAGCACGACGCTTCTTAGCCTGTATAAGTTCAATTGAGCATTCCATGGGATTCATTGATCGGCCACAACGCGTGTGGATTCGCAGGGCCCTATTTCAGATCCACCTGTGGGCGGGGGTTGGAATCGGCCTCTATGTGATTGCCATCAGCCTTAGCGGCAGCATCCTCGTTTTCCAGCAAGATGTGCTTGATGACACGAAAGCTGCCACCGATAGCGTGAGCCCCGCTCTCACCTTTGGCCAGGCAGTCGAACTCGCGCAGGCCGCCCATCCTGAGGCGAAACTCCTTTATATCGACAATCGCAACCGAAATCCCAATATCGTCAGCGTGCTGCTGGGCACTGCTCACGGAACACAAGTCGTGAATGTCGAACGATCATCCGCTCGGCTTGTCGACGATTCGATAAGGCAACAACGGCATTCCGTCTTCAGCTTCCTCGAGGATCTGCACAATCAACTTCTCGGCGGCTCGACTGGCGAACGCGTCAATGCCATAGGTGGAGGACTTCTCTTTCTGATGAGCCTCACAGGAATTGTTCTCTGGTGGCCGGGTCGGAAGCAGTGGAAACGCGCCCTTACCGTATTGTGGCGTGCCCGTTGGCCAAGGGTTAATTTCGATCTGCATGTCGCACTCGGTTTCTGGACTTTGTTCTTCGTCGCCATGTGGGGTCTCACCGGCCTCTATTTCGGATTCCCATTTCATTTCAGAAAAGCCGTCGCGATGATCACCCCGATTGTCGAGATGCCACGAACCTCGCGCTGGAAGCCAGGTAGCCCGGTATCGCCCGTCGATCGGCTCGTCGAACGAGCGCAAAATGCATTTCCGGGCACCGAGCTTGTCTTCCTTACTTATGGCATTCAGGAGGAGAACGGATCCATCGTGGTATTGCTCTCCAAGAATCGCAGAGTGCCGCTCGAAGTTGCGCGTGACATCGTCTACGTTCATCCTTCGACGCTAGAGATCCTGGGCACCGAAGATAGCTCGCGCTGGAGCTGGGGAGACAAACTCCTGATGTGGGCCTACACCGTCCATTTCGGCGATTTCGGAGGTCTGCCAACCAAATTGATTTGGGCGGTCGTAGGCCTCGTTCCCGCTGGGCTGACCGTCACCGGATTTCTCATGTGGTGGAACCGGGTCCTTAAGAAAAAGTGGCATGGTCTGAGACAAAAATCAGGAGAATCGAGGAATCCATGGAGTCTGTCCAAGACGCTGCCTTAGTTGTCCAACCAAGAAGTGCATCTCTGGTTAGAAGACTCGGTCTGTTTGATTCGATCGCACTGATCATCGGCGTGATGATCGGTTCCGGGATATTCCTCGTCCCTGGCAGTGTCGCGCGACAAGTCGCGTCGCTGAGTGGCGTCATCGCCGTCTGGGTTGTGGGAGGAATTCTCAGCATTTTCGGAGGTCTGGCTCTGGCAGAACTGGGCTCCAGCATGCCCACCGCTGGCGGACTGTATGTCTACATTGAGCGTGCCTATGGCCGTTTCGCTGGTTTCATCTATGGGTGGATGGGCTTCAGCATCATCAATACCGGAAGCGTCGCAACTATGGCAGTCGGAGCAGGATCCTATATCGCACCGATTGCCCACTTCTCACTGCTGGAACAAAAACTGTTTCAGGTTGCCCTGATCGCGTTCTTCACTCTGATTAACTGTTTCGGTGTCACCCTGGGGAAGTGGGTCCAGAATGCCCTATCGTTTACCAAGTTCGGTGGGCTCGTTGTTATGATCGCGTTCCTGCTGGGGCATGGGAGCCGAGCGCACATAGCCGCACATTTTTGGCCTTACCCAGGGAACTTCAGCCTGGCTCCTTTCGGTATCGCGTTGATTGGAGTTCTTTGGGCCTATGACGGATGGCACACAATCTCATTTGCAGCTGGCGAGGTCAAGCAACCCACTCGCAACATCCCGGGGAGCTTGATTCTCGGAACGCTAGCATGCGTTGTCGTTTATGTGCTCGCCAACGTCGCTTACTACTCCGTCCTGGATCCGGAGGCGATCCAAGCCAGCGATCGTGTCGCGGCGGTAGCCACATCTACCGCTGTGGGCAGCCATGGAGCCACGGTACTCACGATTCTCATCGTTATCTCGATTCTTGGCGCCATCAACGGATCAACTTTCTCTACTCCTCGCGCCACCATGGCGATGGCTAACGATGGCCTCTTCTTTCGTTCATTCGGATGGATCAGCCCCAGATTTCACACACCAATCGTAGCTCTCGTAGCTCACGGGATCTGGGCAGCGGCTCTAGCCTCGATGGGGACATTCCAGGAGCTTTTTACGGCAGTAATCTTCACGGCCTGGATCTTCTATGGGCTGTCGGTCTTCGGAGTAGTCATTCTCAGAATCAAAGAACCGGACTTGGAGCGCCCGTATTCTTGCCCTTTGTACCCGATCCCCCCTGTGCTTTTTGTACTGGCGACACTATGGATCGTACTTAATACGGTAATCACCGATACAAAGCACGCGATCTCGGGAGTGGCTCTTACCGCGATGGGTTTCCCGCTTTACCTCTTATTTCGAGCCACTAATAAACGAGGCGACCGCCCATAGCCGCTTGCCGATTAAATTGCGCTAGAGGTGGATCGCGGCGCAAGCGCTCCTCACACAAATCAACGTTTTGGATAAAAGACGGGAGTTCTGCGACGGCTTAGAACCACCCCATCGTCCAGCGGAGAGAGTCCTGCTCCCCACAATCGTCCTACCTGTTTAAACGGAGAAATTACGGACAGGAGTCAAAGGTTTCACATTAATTTCGAGAGCGATCAGAACGACCTGACTTAACTGCCGTCGTTCTTGAAACGGTCAAGTGCCATTTGAGTATATTGGCCGACCTCGATGAGGTACCCGTCGGGATCACGCATATAGCAGCGCCATTCCCAACCGTGATTGTCCAGCGGCTCCGTAAGAAAGAACGCGCCTCTGTCTCTCCATTGCTTGTAGCAGGCCCAGATGTCGGCGACGCGCAAGTTGAGGAAGCCATTCACTCTGTTGAGATCCGCCGGTGTTTCGAGAAGGACCTCTGGCTTGTCGGGAGTCGGGCCACCGCCGGAATTGAGAATGATCCAGGTATTAGCCAGCTTGATGTAGCAGGGATTTTCCGGTTTAATCACTTTCCCGCCAAGAATGCGAACATAGAAATCCTTCGATTTTTCCTGATCCCTCACAGTGAAGAAGTGCGTGGCGAAGAAGCCTTCGTGTGCAATCGGCGCATCGGGTAAATTCATGCTGTGCCTCGTGTTTTCGAAAAATCATAGGATGCGGGCTTTGCCAGCTCCCAATCCGCCGAATTCGGCTAAGGATTTAACCTAATAAAACAAAACCAAGCTCTCACGGCGCTGCTAGGGATGTTGAGGCTCGAGGGGCCTCGCGCTGCTGGTGGGGACCATCTCTGACTCCATCAACAGGACTGGAATCATGCCCTCCTTGTTAAAGCGGTCCAGAAAATCGCGCACCACAAACGGCTTCCCTGCGAGATCCTGCTGGTGACCATATTCCATCATCAGGCGGTCGGCGAGCAGCTTGCCGGTGATGTAGCAGCTACCGTAGCCCGGCTGCCGGAGGTAAAGCAACTGCTCGAATGCAGTGAGCGAATCCGCGGACTTTGCCCAACCACGGGGCGTCCATTCGGCATGGAACCGCCCTGCTTGCTCGAGGGTAAATTGATTGGCCTGCACGTAGAGCGAGGCGAGGCCACGGGCGGCGCGATTTGCGAGCATAATCCAGACCAGCTCGCGAGCACGCGGGTTGTCGTCGTACAAGCCCACATGCATCATTAATTCTTCGAAAGCGGTAGCAAAACCTTCGGCCCGATTGTCCCAGATGTTGGAGAGCAAAGCCTGACGGCGAATCGGACTTGCATTCGGTTCGTCCCGCATCCGTCCCAGATCAATCCAGTGATAGTCGTGCGAGAGCAGCAGCATGGGTTCGCGGTGGGTGACGCGGGTGAAGAACACCCTCTGATCCTCCGGAACGAAAGTGCCGAGTTCTTCCGCGAGCGCCGGTTTTATATAAGGCTTATCCGGGATGATTTCCTGCTTGACGAGAAAATCGACGAACTTGTCCAGCCGATCGTGCGTCATTTTGTCGAATGCAGCAGCATCGGTGGCGGGCTCAAGTGGAGGCAGGTTGCGGTTGTGGTGCTCCTCGAGGCGCAAGGATGCCTGCGCCCGCTCCAGTTCCCGGCGAAGCAGGACGACCTCCTCGTCCCAGTTGTAGGGAATGAAGTGCACATTTTGCTGATACCAGGTGTAATTCTCCTTACCCACTCCGGAAGGCCCCGTCTTGGTGGGGGCCAGTTTCTCGAGCCAAACGACGAATTCGTCGGTGGCCTTGCGGGCATTGGCCACAGCGCCGCGTAACTCCGGGCTGGCTCCGGTCACGTCGGCTTGTTGGTGTTGGGCTAACGTGCGGACCGTGAGTGTGCCAGCTTCGAGCGAGGCCAGAGTGCGCGACTGATTGCGAAGCTCCTCCTCGCCATAGACCCACAAATCGCGTGCGTTGCTTGCCTTTAGATTCTCCTTCGCCTCAGAAAGAAAAGCAGGGATTATGCCGATCTTGCGGGTCAGGTCTTTTTGGGCGTCGGCATCCAGCGGGAAGTGATAGTTGTAGAGTTCAATTTCGGGGTACGGGACAGGACCTTCGCGCCAGGGAATATCGCTCCGGGATGAGAAGACGTTCACATAAAAAGCAGGATCACGAGCCCAGGGACGAAGCACTCTCAAGTTGAAATCGAGCCCGTTCATTTCAGCCTTGACCAGCTTGTAGTCGTTCTGCTGTTCAATAGGCCATGATCTCGGATCAAGTGCATCGAGCCGCTTACGCCATTGGTGAAGGGCTCCGGCCTTGGCTACCATCGCGCTCGCGCTGTAGTCGGGAACGTTGTTCTTCATTACCGGATGCTCGAAATCCCGCCATTGCCTGAAAAGCCTAACCAACGCGAGATAGCCATCCGGCCCCTTTGCAGTTTGGGCCGATAAATTGTTCGCCGTCGTGAGGAAGAGGCCCATGATGACCGTCGCGACGCACAGAAGCCGCATTTTTGCCCTGCGATCGAGGGAGCTCCTCACATGAATCTCCTCGCCATGGAATGGAACGCCGCGGACGGGAACAAGCGAAAGGGCTACTCAGCTTTACGCCGCTGGGCTGAGCGCCGATTGATGCAAAAAGCCCGACGAATTTATCACGTTTCTATCACGTCAGACCCGTTTTCGACGGTACATCTGAATTTGCGACAACCCTTGAAGAATGTTATTTGGCTGGTCTCCCATTCTCCAGGCATAGCGCGACCAGCTCGGAGATATTTGATTCGCCCATGCACATCACCGAGTCTGCACCGCCCCAGTAGAGTTTTACGATTCCATCGGGCTCCAGAACGGCGCCACAAGTGAAGACCACGTTGTGGACATATCCTGTGATTTCCCAAGGATCCTCCGGTTGCAAGATCCACGAGTCACCCACTCCGATGATCTTCGCTGGGTCTTGGAGGTCGTGAAGAGCAACGCCTAAACGATAGATCGAGCCATCCATCGTTCGGAAGACTCCGTGATAGATGGACAACCACCCCTGGTCGGTTTTGATCGGTGGCGCACCCGGGCCGATTTTCATTTCATCCCAGTGATACGGCACGGGCCTCATGATCAATTGGGATTCTCCCCAATAGCATAGATCTGGAGAATAGGAAATCCAGATTGACCAGGGGGCGATCTCCGAATGAGGGCGGTCGAGCCGGGCATAGAGCCCCCCAAACTTCTCGGGAAAGATGACCACATTCCGATAATCGGCTTCGGTGATTAGCGAAACCCTTTCGACTTGGATGAAGTCCTTCGTCTTGGCCAGAGCGATCCGTACTCCATTTCGTGAATATGCGCTGTAGGTGATGATGTATTGGCCATCGAGCGGGGTCACGCGTGGATCCTCCACGCCGAACTCTTCATAGTCGGCGAAGGGGCCGTCCCGGGCAGGAGTCAAAAAAGGCTGTGGATCGGCGGTGAAGCGAAATCCGTCGGAACTGCGCGCCAAGCCAATGATGGACCGTCCGGTGCGAAGATGGGAGCGGAACAGCATGATGTATTCGTTCCCATGCTTCACGACAGCCGCGTTGTGAACAGTCTCCACGGGATAGGGAATCTCGTCCTTGGTGAGGATGGGGTTGTGGCGGTAGCGCCTGACAATGTCCCGCTTCATAATCGGCTCTTCGTCTCCAGATCAAAAATCGCTGAATAAACCCGCTCGTATCCGTCCACCATGGTGTCGATCGAAAAGTTTTGCTGGACACGGCTGCGACAGGCCCGACGATTAATCTCTGGAATTCGCCCAATGGCCCGAACAGCTTCACCGACGTTGTCAACTAGAAAACCGGTTTCCCCGTTCTTAATCACCTCGCGGCACGAGCCCAGGTCCATTGCGATGACGGGCACTCCCGCCGCATTGGCCTCGACCAGGACGAGCCCGAATCGTTCCGGGATGGTGTTCATGTGCAAAACAGCTCGGGCTCGAGCAAACAGTTCATTCTTACCCTTCACATCCACCGCTCCGATATAAAGGATATTTTGATCGTCGAGATGGGGTTTGATCTGCTCCTGGAAATACGCCTCATCCTGAACGATACCTGCAATGATCAAACGCATCCCGCTCAGGCGAGCAATTTCGATGGCGAGGTGGACACCTTTGTCGGGGTGGATCCGCCCCAGGAAAATCAAGTCTTCGCCAGCAGAGTCCTGAAGGGGATACAACGAGAGATCGATGCCGTTGTAGACGGTCGCCAGGTAATTCAAACCTGCGGCCCGGTCCGAGTCGCTGACCGAAACGAAGTATCCGTCGCGATACTTCTGATAGATCGGCATGATCTTGGGGGAAGAGAATCCGTGGATGGTCGTCAGGACCGGTGTTCTAGTTAATCGGGTATAGGTCAAGGCCATGAAGTCATAATGGCTATGGATGAGATCAAACTCGCCCGCGTGCTCGAACGCTTCCGAGATGTGAAGGTATTCGGCTACTTTGGGATCGACGGTGGCATCTTCTTCATATCCCTTGTCCACCACGGCATGCAGGCGAGCCCCGGTCAAAGAATCTCCGCTGGCGAACAATGTCACATCCCAGCCACGGACAACGAGCCCCTCGGTAATGTTGCTAGCCACGGTTTCCCAGGCGCCGTACTGCCGGGGAGGAGTTCGCCAGGCTATCGGCGACAGGACGGCCACTCGTTTGTTGGGCTTTCTCATGCTGTTTGACGAAACTTCCTATTGCATGGCCGCCAGCACTTCATCGAGGGGAACGGTAGCGAAACTAGTGGCGTGATCGGCCATGCCATAGGGAATGATCAGCTCGCCGTTGTGGACGAGAGCTCCACAGGTATAGACGACATTCGGAACATAGCCTTTACGTTCATTCTTGTTCGGTTTAAGCAACGGTTCGGAAAGGCGGCCAATCACTTTGCCAGGGTTGTCGCGATCGAGGAGAAAGGCGCCGATGCAGTACGTTCGAAGAGGGCCAACCCCGTGGCTGAGGACTAGCCAGCCGGCATCGGTCTCAATGGGGGAGCCGCAGTTCCCGAGCTGAATCAACTCCCACGGAAACATCGGTTTGAGCAGAGCCTTGCTTTCGTACCAGAAGTGGACATTGTCAGAAAGCATGAGGTAGATGTTCTCATTGTCCTGGCGGGAGAGCATGGCATAGAGACCGTGGATCTTCCGGGGGAAGAGAGCCATACCTTTGTTTTTGGCTGCCGGACCGTTTAGGGTGATGAACCGAAAGAGGAGGAAGTCAGAGGTCTCTACTAGCTCTGGAAATATCACCTTGCCATCGAAGGCTGTGAAGGTGGCGTAGTAAACGTAGCTGCCGTCATCGTTCTGAAAGCGGACAAACCGGGCGTCTTCAATACCGTTGCGTTGCGAGGGCGTGGCGGGAAAAAGAATGCGTTCAGACAACGGCTGTTCGGGTTGAAACTGCACCTCGTAATTGGACCGGGCCAGCATCAAAATTCCGCGGATCGCCTCCTGATCCGACGAGCGCGACTGCGTCATTTCGAGTTCGAGATGGGCGCGCAGTTCTTCCAGCGAAAACCGTTCCCCATACTTGTCCATAATCCGGCGCGTGAATCCGCTAGTCAGGCCCAACTCGAAGAGTTTTCGCTCGAACAGCGCCTTCTCATAGTGAGGGTTCGGGATTTGACGAGGCTCGGTGAGGAAGCCGGTTGGAGTTTCGACCTCGATCCGGTTGTCAGAGTGGATGATACCCGTCCGAAAAGTGATGGAGGAAATGTGTCCCTCCCCAGTCGCGCGCAAGCTGAGGATAAATCGCAACGCACCGGGAGGAAGGTCGGATTGGTCAGTGTGCAGCACCATGGACGGATTGAAAAGGGCTGCAGACTCTAAGGAGAATTCGCAAACGAAGTAAGCACCGATCAACAACTGCCTCTGTTCGGAAATCTCCACGTCGGTCAACACGAGATCGCGGACCTGTTCGAACCGTTCCAGAAAAGATCGGTGGATTTGCTGGTGTCGTTGCGAGAATTCAGCGGATACGTCGTCCAGCAGTGGCCCGATTTGGCTTTCCGGAAGGGACATGATCCGGGCGATAATCCTGCTGGCTCGCTCGGAAGTCTCCGGTCTGAACGGGCGCAGAAGAACGCGGGACTGGTCAGGTCGGAGAATCGTGGCCGTACGGTGGACGTTTATCGAAGTGGTGATCATGGTGTGGCGATTCCTGAGAGGCGCGACCGGAAGCCCTGGTTACTGAAAATGGCGATCGGTTTTGTTATCGAAACCCTTCCGGGTTCCGAGCAAAAAGTGATCGCTTCTGACCATACGGCAATAGGAATACCGGGTAATTTAATTATGCATGCATATGGAAGAAGACTAGGCCGCGAACCTGCGGCCTTCCTTCTTGTTCCCAGCCACGTATTCTTGCGGATAAAGGGAAACCCAAGATGACACATGAAGAATTCACTCAAATCGTCAGCACCGTAATCGAGCGCGAAACGGATCAAGACCACGGCAAGGGCGCTGTGGAGCAGGACCAGAACAACCAGGGCGGCAATACGAGCATGAATGGTCAATTAGGCCACCGGGACGAGAATGCCGAGTTGAAAAACGCTGACAGTGATTTGTCCGGCTGAGATCACGCGGAATTGCGAAGTGGGCGCTCCGGGCCAGGCAAAAACCCGACCTAGGTTGCTTCCCCCAAGTCCATACTGTGCTCCGTCTTGCTTAGGCAACAGACCCCGCCCCCGCTCTTCCATACCGCGCTCCTCGGCCTATCACCTCGGTCTGGAATGGCATTGGCAGATGCAACCTGGCAGACTGCAATCACTATGTCTCGCTTCGTACGTCGCATTCTCCTTGCAGAAGGAGGAAATGATCGGAGGCCAGACTCCAAGCGGGTACCCCGGGAAGAAACTCTCCGTCGGTTCTGGCGACGTTTCCGGATAATGCCGCACGCTTGTCATGCCATTAGCCTACCGACTTCGGCCCAAGTCTGACTGTTCGATATTGCTCAGAGATGCTGAGTCTTATCACAAAGGCTGATGGAAGCGCCCTCTCAGGTCATGTTCTAAACACTGCGCAATATTTAGCAGACTCAAAAGCGCAGCGATCGTATTCTGCTTTGCCACGAGACGGGGAACGAGCGCGACTCCACCGGGTCGGAGATTCTGTGCAGGTGGCGCAGCCTCGGTGAGCGAGTTCTAAACCTGCAGCCCCAATCGCACCCGGTGCGCCGCATCCTTCTTCAATACACCTTTCACAAATGGCGGCAAAACCGTAGCTGTGAACCGTCCATCAAGGGTGGGCAGGCGCCGGACACTCACGATTCTCCTTTGACCTCAAGACCCCACAATTCGAGCAAATTTGATGGTACGTATTTGTGATCCTTGTTCTTTTGGACCCAATCCTTGAGCTGAACTGAGTTGCCGTACTGCTGAGGGGACAGGCACAGTCGCTTGGCGACCTCTTCGAACGAGGTAGCGCCCGTGTAAGGAACTGTATTCAATTCCGGCTTGCCCCAATTCGGATTGCCGCGCTTCTTTGTCACTCACATACCCTCGCCCTTTCGTATAGATGTTTGGCTCTGATCCTTTCACTTTCAGGTTTGTAGGGTACACACAAGCCGATGCGCTTCCGATTCGCTCTTAGCGCGCTCCACTTCGACATTTTTATAGGCTGCGAGTTCCGTACTGACCCGATAATATGCAGCCGAACGAGCCTCGGCGTACTCGCTAAGCCTCGATTTCGCAAGCTGCCTCAAGATTTTCGCAGATTGGGCAAGGCGTGGCTATCCCTCGAGCTTTCTGGCATATCCACCGGCGGAACCTGCTTCGGTTCCGCGTGCCCCATTTATCTCCTGTTCAGCGCGGAGCCAGTCCTGTTCGTCTTGGCCGGGCTCCCTGCCACGACTCTCATACAGGTCGTACGCCCGCGCCCTTATCATTTCTTCCGAGCAGACATCATTCGGCATAGTCGTCGTTTTTTCGGGGAACCTTTTGGGGTCGACGACAGCCGTGGGTTTCGACTGCTTGCTAGCACTGGAATTGATCATGAAGGACACCTCTGGTTTTGCGAACTAAGGAGAAAGGTACTTCAGATAAGCTGACTTAGTTCAGGGGATCTGAAAGAGGAAAGGAATACTCACTCACCCCTAACCATACTCCTGGACAATTAGCGCGTCCATCACCATATCCTGGCAAGCCGTTCTATCGAAGTGAGCCAGTAGACTTGCTGCACGTTGCAGCTTGACAACAGCTCTGCATGCGCTTAACCTTGAAATTGAGTAAGCCACGTCTTTCTTACCCTTTCAGATCTCCTGAACTAAGTCAGCCCATCTGAAGTTAGTCCTCTTAGCTTTCCTCTGAAGGAGGAACTGCGTAATGACACTATTGACCCGCTGGGAACCCTTGCGCGAATTTTCCACCATGCAAGACCGAATGAACCGCATGAATCGTCTTTTCCGGGAATCGTACAGCCCAGAAGGTCCTGAAGAGGCCTTGACGACCACCAGCTTTGCACCGCCGGTGGACATCTACGAGGACGAGCACACCATAGCGCTGAAAATGGAGGTCCCGGGCATCGACGAAAAAGACATTGATGTCCGTCTGGAGAACAATACGCTCACGGTCCACGGCGAGCGCAAGATCGAAAAGGAAGAAAAAGAAGAAAACTTCCGTCGCATTGAGCGGCAGTATGGAAGCTTCACCCGTTCCTTCACGCTGCCCAGTTCCGTGGATCCAGGGCAGGTGACCGCGAACTATGACAAGGGTGTGCTCAAGATCACTCTCGCCAAAAAGGCCGATGCCAAGCCCAAGCAGATTAAGGTGAATGTCGGCAGCGAGAAAATCCTCGATGCCAAGGTTCATGGCAAGGCCGCATAAGCGCCAGACACGTATAGCGACTGGCGAGTGAAAGAAGTGGGAGGGCGGCTAAAGGTCGCCTCCCCTTTTTCGAAAAAAGACCTCTCCGATGTTTGCTCGAAGGAGTGCGGGTCGCGGAACGATAGCGAGGATAGTTGCATCGGGTACCATCGGCCTCCATGACCAATCTCACCTCAGCACTCAAGCAACTCGAGTAGGAACGAAATCGTCTCTCGTCTCGACTCGAACAAATCAACAGTGCAGTCTCTGCCCTCACAGGAGCAAGCAGCACTCGCAGAGGGAGAATCTCCCCCGCTGGTCGTGCACGCATTGCTGCAGCTCAACGTGCCCGGCGGGCCAAAGCTGAAGGCCAGAAGGTCGTTTCGATGTTGATGATCTGATCATGTAATATCCGGGCCCGGCGGGGTCCCTCAGGGTCGAGGAATCCCAGCGCTTCAGCCGCTAAGCGAAGGTGCTCCGTTGACTATTCGACCTTAATCCCAATGGCGGTAACCGCATCGGCATCTACCACCTGGTGGATCTCCCTGCCGCGCCGGACTATTACGAAGTGGAGATTCACGTCAGGATTTGTGGGAGTGTGCAGCACAGCTGTTCCGGTGCAATCCGGATTTACGGAATAGGTCCCTGTACCGGGCAGCCACTCTTGCGCGGGTGGGAACCCGCCGACGACAACGTGGTCAACTTGTGTAATGTTGCCTTTCCCATCGTAATGTTGCAGGACCACGCCGCGGATTGCCATGTTTGGGCCTATTAGTACGCCTTCTAGAGTGAATCCGTAGCTCCCAGAAAGGGTTCGGTTTGAGCATCGGCGGTCGCGTGAGTCACTCGGAGCGGCGGATTGCGCCATAGCGGAACTGCCTGATGCCAGAAAGACACACACCATGATGGTTGGAATTGCCTTCTTCACGATTTTCGAAAGTAATGTGGTCGTCATTCAAAGACCTCCTTAAGGTCTGGCTGAATTCTGTATTCGGTTAGTCGGCCGTCGTCGGTTGAGAACACAGCTGTGATCGATTGATCAGCGGCCGTCAATTCCACGAAAATCTGCGATTTTCAAAATCAAATGCAACTCTCCAAAGCTGAAGGCCCCTGACCCCCAGGACGCCGTCAAAATCGTCTCCTTCATCTTTTCGGTCATCCACCAGAAATGCCGTTTGCGTGCCCACTGTTTCTTTCCCTAGATAAAGTTCAGGAATTCGCACCTTCGTGCGCTGAAATGTTCCACCTGCATCGGCGACGGTTTCTGTCCCCAGTGTCTGCAAGCCGGCAGGCTGAGACACTCGACTTCGGAACAAGGTCAGATCCGGTCCGCCCGAATCCACCACCATGCGCAGCCGTCGATCTTGAAATCCCATTCGAACAGTGACGACCGGAGTGTCGGTGTCGAACGGGACGGAATAAGTCAGGCTCTCGGGAGAACCAAAGAGGATTTCCTTCGTCTTATAGTTGATCGTGAAGCTGCTCTTCCTCAGCACGTCCAATCCGATAATCGCGTGCACCTTGAAGCCAAGCGCTTTCTGCAAGAACGAGAGGTCCTCGGAGAGAACAGGAATTGACTCCACCCGAACTGGGCCAAGGCTCAGGGAAGGGATGACTACCTGACCTGCCTGAACGCTCTTGTTCCACAGGTTCACCCTTTCGGGTTGTTCCGCCAGTTGCAGGTCGAGGGCGATCTTCTTATCGACGACGCTGGGGCAGGCACCCGTGTCTACCAGGAAATTCAGCTTGCGGATGTTGCCGATTGCTCCTTCCGCAATGACCAGGTAGCCGCCGTAGAGGCGGACGGGCAGTTTCACCGAAATGTGTGCAGCACGTTCGGCCTCTTGCTTCGTACCATTGTCAGAAGGACTGAGCGTTTGTGCCCAGCCAATGTCGACCGGCGACGTCGTGGCGGCGAGCAGCAGGCAACTACAAAGGACTAAGCGGTTCATTGGCGTTCACCCCGTCCGCAATCGCGGTGACGCCAACGTGGATTAGGACGACTGGTAGCTCAATGAACCGGACCTATATTGCTTATCTATTTGTCCGCTACCGCCAAGTCATTGCTAATAAGCGGATTGACCAGCGTATGTACACAACTCCGGGTTGGAGAAGACGGCTAACAGTGCTAGAGTTCGAGCCAACGCCTTGGGGTCCACATGCATAATGGCCAGCGTTCGGCGCAGATTGTTCGTTTCGGATTGTTTGAAGCGGACTTGGAGACAGGGGAACTGCGCAAGAACGGGGTCAAGGTGTCTTTGCAAGGCCAGCCGTTTCAGGTCTGCGCCATCCTCCTCTCGCATGCCGGCGAATTGGTCAGCCGGGAAGAACTACGCCAGCAGGTCTGGCCCGAAGATACGTTCGTCGATTTTGACCACGCGCTGAATACAGCCATCACCAAGATTCGCACCGCGTTGGGGGACGAAGCCGACAATCCCAGGTTTGTCGAGACCCTCCCGCGTCGCGGATATCGCTTCATCGCTCCAGTACAAAAAGCGATTTCCCAGCCGATTCCTCCGGCTGTTCCAGAAAAGCAGTCAGCGCGATGGGGGAAGACGGGTCGTTGGCTTATAGTCTCAGCAATACTCTTGATCGTGTTCTGTGCAATTGGCGTCACTCGATTTTCGCGACACCCCACAAAAGAATCACTGCCCCCGCTTGAAGTAGTGCCCATGGCTGCGGTACCCGGTTTTGAGCACGATCCAGCATTCTCCCCGGATGGTAACCAGGTCGCCTTTGGGCTGTCGGGGTCGGAAGCTTGCGGGATCTACACGACAATGGTTGGGGGAGAAAAGACGTTGCGACTTACGAGCAGCCCTGCCGACTATTCTCCAACCTGGTCACCAGATGGGCGGCGAGTCGCTTTTTACCGCGATATTGACCACGGAACTGCAATCTACGCAGTGCCCGCTCTCGGCGGCACCGAGCAACGGCTTTACTCGGGACTGTCAAGTGCTTGGACGACGGGTCTGAATTGGTCTCCCGATGGCAAGGTTCTGGCTTTTGCGGATAGTCATGGAGAAACGAACCACACTTGGATTTCCCTGCTTTCCCTGGCTGATTCCTCGACGCGACAGCTCACGTTCCCCTCCGGTCCGGAGATCGACTATTCGCCGGCCTTCTCACCCGACGGCTCGACGGTGGCTTTCGTGAGGGGGAGCATTGTTGGTGTGGTATCCGACCTTTACGTCGTGCCTATTGCAGGCGGTGTTGCCAAACGACTGACGTTTGACAATACGTGGATAATCGGGTCCCCCACCTGGACGCCGGACGGCCACGATATTGTGTTCTCGTCCGATCGTGGAGGCGGACTCAGCAGCCTGTGGCGCGTATCCCCCACTGGAGGACCCCTGCGACCGGTCGCAAGTGTTGGGGTGATTGCCTGGAGTCCGTCTATCTCCCCTAAAGGGAATCAGTTGGTTTATCAGCGGATGTTCTTCAAAGACAACCTTTTTCGGTTGAACCTCAAGGACGAAACACATCCCCAAAGCTCGCCCGTGCTGGTTAAGTCGGATAAGGGGTTTAACTGGCGGCCGAACTTTTCTCCCGATGGAAAAAGATTCGTAGTCGAATCAAATGGACTGGGGCATTCGGAGATTTGGGCTTGCGACACCGTCGGCGCCAACTGTGGACAGTTGACATCTCTGCGCGGCACCGCTGGGGCTGCACGTTGGTCCCCGGATGGCCGCTACGTTGCGTTTGAGTTTCGTCCCAAAGAACGTAGCGAAGTGTACCTGCTCGAAGTTGGCGGGGGCATGCCGCAGTTGTTGCCCACATTACCCGGGGCAAACAACGGAGGACCAAGTTGGTCGCGAGATGGAAAGTCGATCTATTTCTACTCTGACAAGACGGGGGAACCCTTTCAACTGTGGAAGATGTCGATCCCGGGAGGACCTCCCGTCCAAATCACCAAGAAAGGAGGCGTGTTCGCGGTCGAATCCGAAGATGGTCGCTTCCTCTATTTCGTGAAGTTTGACGCGCCCGGCATATGGAGGATGCCCTTGGACGGCGGAGAGGAAAAACTCGTATTGCCGCGGGCGGGCGGCCACGAATGGTTTAACTGGGCACTCACTCGCACCGGCATCTATTTCCGTGACTCGGACAAATCCGAGAACAAAGATACTGTCGGAGTTTTGAAGTTTTTTGATTTTGCGACTGGTAAGACCGCAACGGTTACAGCCACCGACCAGCCGGGCGGCGTGGGACTAGCTGTCTCACCCGATGGTAGATCCATTCTTTACGACGACAAAGGCGATGCCGAATCTACGATCATGCTGGTAAAGAACTTCCGTTAGCTGCTCGCTTTCAAAAGTTAGGGTTGGGCCAACGAAGGTTTGGGGACTGTATGCTGCGACAATTTCGTTCGTTACGCAAAGCCTCTGCTTTCGCACTATTGGTGGCGTCCTTGAGTTTGGCTCGTCCGGTCCGCGGCCAGGAAGTTACTGCCGCCATCACCGGCAGCGTTATAGATCCGACGGGCGCAAGCATTGTCGGCGCAACCGTCGCGGCGAAAGATACAGAACGGCAGACTGCCGACACTGTTCATACGAACCCTGCGGGCGTCTTTCACATTCCGCGCCTTCCCGTAGGAACTTATGAACTCAAAGTCAGCGCACCAGGATTTCAAACTGCGATCTACCGTGCAATTACCCTCATCCTCAATCAGACAGCTCGCATTGATTTTCAACTGCAGTTGGGACAGGCTACCGAGACCGTCGACGTCACGTCGACTCCTCCCTTGCTACACACCGACACAACGCAACTCAGCACGGTGCTTGACTCACATACCAACGTGGATCTCCCCCTGCGATCGCGGAACTACGTTCAGTTGGCCCTGCTCGCACCCGGCAGCGTGCATCCCGATCCTGAAACGCTGACCAACGGAGATGGCCCGTCGGGCGGCGGCCGACCGTACATCAACGGAAATCGCGAGCAAGCGAATAATTTCCTGCTCGACGGCATGGACAACAACCAGGTGTCGGACAACCTCGTTGCCTTCACTCCCAGCGTCGATGCGATTCAGGAATTCAGCGTGATCACGCAGAACGCTTCCGCCGAGTTCGGGAACTTCCAGGGCGGTATCGTCAGTGCATCGATCAAGTCCGGCACCAACCGTTACCAGGGCAACGTTTTTGAGTTCTTTCGCAACGATGTTCTCAATGCCAACAACTGGGCGAACGATTTTCAGGGACTCCCGAAGCCCGTACTTCGCTGGAACATGTTCGGCGCTACCTTCGGCGGTCCCATCCTGAAGAATAAACTGTTCGTTTTCGTCGATTATCAGGGACAGCGTTTCGATCATCCATCTTCGAGCAGTCCGATCACGCTCTTCACAGCGGCGGAAAGGCAAGGAGACTTTTCTCAACTGCTGACCGAGCAAGGCATTCAGCTGTACAACCCGTTCCAGATTGATGCGAATGGAGAGCGGACAAAGTTTCAGAACAATCTGGTTCCCCTGAGCATGCTCGATCCAGTGGCGGCAAATCTATTTGACTCGGGCCTTTACCCCCAACCGCAGAATGGCAATTTGTTAAACAACTTCGTCAACACCACCCGAAGTCACAACAACGTAGTTCAGGGAGATGTGAGGCTCGACTATAAGATCTCGTCGAAAGATCGGCTCTACTTCCGTATATCGGAGGGCTCTCAAGATAGCCCAGTCATTAATTCCTTTCGACTATTGTTCGATACCTTCGACCAGGCTCGCCTGGAAAACGGCGTGATCAACTGGACCCACAACTTCAGTCCGAACGTACTGAACGAGGCGAGCGTGGGTGCGAACTATGTCCGTATCGCTCGGGGCGGGGGAGACAACGGTCTCGGCAACCTGGGCGAGAAACTTGGTATCGCCAACGCGAACGATCATGGTCCCGGACTTCTGGCCCTTTTCATGGGCGGCGTGGTGAACCCCATCGGCAGCACGAATATTGGCGCCGCAGAACTGTTTGCCGACACCGTATTTCAGTACAAGGACGATGTTGTCATCACTCACCGGCGACACTTGTTCCACGTTGGTTTCCAGTTTTGGCGACAGCGCATCAACACCTATGAAGCAGGCACCAACGGGCGAACCGGTTTCATGGCTTTCAGCGGACGCTTTACCGCAGGCCCGGAACAATTGGCCGTGTCGGGCAGCGGAACCGGCGCGGGAGAGGCAGATTTCTTCCTGGGATTACCTGAATCCTTTGGCCGGGGAGTGAACAGTACCGGGCCCTGGGGCCAGCGCGCCAACGTGTTCAGCGTTTATTTCCAGGACGACTGGCGTGCGACTGACACGCTCACGCTGAATCTTGGGTTGCGTTATGAAAATCATAGTCCCTGGGTAGAGGTGCAGAACCGTCAAGTTAACTTTGCACCGATCACCGGACAAATCCAGACGGCCGGTCAGCCCTGCATCTACAGCAATTGCCGTGCGCTCTACAATTCCTACAATGGCGGCCTGAATTTTCAGCCCCGCATCGGGTTAGCTTGGACTCCGGTCTTCCTCGACAGAAGAACCGTGCTACGCGCGGCCTATGGAATCTCCTCGTACCTGGAGGGTACGGGCAACAATCTCCGGCTTCCGATGAACCCTCCAACCAGTGCTGAATTTGAGACGGACTATACCAACAGTAATCTGCCGGCTACGAGAACCGGTCAAGGGCTTTTGCCGCCCACCACCGATCCATTTCAGAACGCGATCATCCGCTTGTGGGATGCGAACATACGACCCGCGATTTCGCAGCAATGGAATCTCGCGGTCGAGCACCAGTTCACTGATTCGACCACTCTTCAAGTGGGATACGTGGGCCAGCATGCCACCCACCTGATGGTAGCCTTGCCCTACCTTCAGAAACAGCTGCATGCGGACGGGCGGATTACGGCGAGCCCCTTCCTGTCCGGAAACCCAACTCTTCAATCGGAGGTTTCGCAGATCTCAGGGACTGCATCCATCGGCAACATGCGTTACGACGCACTCCAGGCAACCTTGCAGAAGCGCTTCGGCGGCGGCTTACAGGGACAGATCGCATACACCTACTCGAAATGCATGACGGATTCCATCGGCTATTTCGGCGCAGCCGGCCAAGCGGCGCCGACCTCTCCTTACTGGCAAAATCTTTACGATCGGCGCTCTGAATGGGGACCCTGCTACTACGACGTTGCACATGTGCTCAGCAGCTACGCGATCTACGAACTTCCCGTCGGTCGCAATAAGAGATGGGGTAGAAATCTAAATCCATTCATCAATGCGGCCATCGGCGATTGGCAACTGGGCGCTACCGTCCAATTCCATGGTGGCTTCCCGCTCACGATTTATGCCGACGACGCATCCGGCACCAATTCCCGTGGGCCGCGCGCCAACTGCATCGCACCGCCTCACGTGTTTGGGCGAAAACCTAGCCCGCTTGGCGGATTTCAATGGTTCGATCCCGCATCGTATAGGTCTGCCGCTCCGGGCACTTTCGGAACGTGTGGTGTGGGCACAGTACGCGGCCCCGGTCTGGGCACCTCCGATTTAAGTATTCAGAAGGAATTCCGGTTGGGCGAATCGAAGAGGCTGGAATTTCGAACGGAATTCTTCAACGTTACCAACACGCCAATTTTGAAGGCACCCATCATCGGCCTGAGCCCCTATCTTGGATTGATCAATAGCTCACAAGGTGAGCGCAACATACAATTCGCGCTGAAGTTCTATTTCTGATCCACCTTGATCAGACCTTGCAATTAAATTGTTCGCGTGATCTCTCTAAGCCGACTTATCGGTGCCAATCTCAATTGCGATTCCTCAGTCCTGACCTCAGCACTACCGTGTCTGGGGAGCCGGAACGACTCAGAGGAGTGACCCATCACGTTCAAACATAATTCTCGGCGAGCATATCGGCGGCGCTCTCATCCAGTTGCTCCGCGCGACGTACTTCTTCAAAGCGCGCCAGCAAATCGTCAGGCCTTAACCGCCGTTTTTCGGCACCCTGAAAATCGTGAATGATCTGGCCGCGGTGCATCATGATCAGGCGGTCTCCCAAACTTGCTGCCTGGTGCATCGAGTGGGTCACCATTAATGTAGTCAGTTGGGCGCGCGCAACCACGTGTTCAGTTAACGCGATCACCTGGTCCGCGCTTTTGGGGTCAAGGGCAGCGGTGTGCTCGTCTAGCAACAGGAGTTCGGGACGCAGCCAGGTAGCCATCAACAGTGTCAAGGCCTGCCGCTGTCCTCCTGAGAGACTGCCAATGGCGTTCTCGAGCCGATCCTCCAGTCTCATGTTCAACCGACTCACCTCATCGCGCATTCTCGCCACTAGGGACGCTTTCAATCCCCACCCGAGGCCGCGTCCACGGCCGCGCAGGGCGGCAAGACTGAGGTTGTCCTGGATGGTGAGGCTTGGTGAGGTGCCGCTAAACGGATTTTGAAACACGCGTCCAATCAACTCAGCACGAGCATGTTCGGGCCATCGCGTGACGTCCTGCCCCGCCAGTCGAATGCTGCCTTCGTCTACAAAAAACGTTCCGGCCACAGCATTCAGCAGCGTGGACTTCCCCGAGCCGTTGGTTCCAATGATGATGACCCACGATCCGGCAGTCAGTTCGAGGTTGACGCCGCGCAGCGAGTGCACCTCATTCGGCGTACCCGGATTAAACGTCTTCGAGACCGCCCGGATGTCAAGCATGCGCACCCCACATCCGGCCCTTTCGAATGAACTGCGGAACGATTAGCGCCACGAACACAAACATGGCTGTAATCAATTTCAGATCATTGGGGCTGAGACCCCAACGCAACGCCACCGCCACCATCAGCCTGAACAGCACGGATCCCATGACGGCCCCGATAATTGTCAAGCCCAACTGATTGGTTCCGACCAGCGCCTCGCCAATGATGACGCTTGCCAGTCCCCACACCACCATTCCGATTCCCATGCCCACGTCGGCGAAGCCTTGGTATTGCGCCAACAGTGCTCCAGAGAGCGCCACGAAGCCGTTCGAGATGGCTATTCCGAACACGATCATGTTTCCGTCATTCACTCCCAGAGCGCGGATCATCTGCACGTTGTCACCGGTGGCCCGCATAGCAATGCCGAGATTTGTCCGCAAAAACCAATACAACAACGTCCCGGTCAGCAGGACAGCCAAAACAATCGCGCCCAGCACCATGGCATCCCGCACGCTGACGTCCCAGCCGGCGAGATCGAAGGTGGTAGCTCCGCGCATCAGCTTTATCCCGATTCGCTCCGCCTGCGTGGCGAGAGTATTCACGCCGAGTAGCGAAAGGTTGCTGCTGCCCATGACGTGAAGGTTCACGGAGTACAGCGCTGTCATGACCAGGATGCCCGAAAGCAGCGGATTGATTTTGAACCGCGTGTGCAGCGTGCCCGTGCAGGCGCCGGCAAGCACTCCCGTTCCAAAAGCCGCAAGCGATGCGACCGGCGGCGTCACGCCATGAATCAGCAGGGTCGCGGCAACCGACGCGCCAAGCGTGACTGACCCATCGGCTGTGATATCCGGAAATGCGAAAATTTTGAAGCTGATGAACACGCCCAACGCCAGCAACGACAGGATAAAGCCGATCGTGAACGTGCCGACCAGAAGACTCATATTCGTTTCACTTTCATTCCTTCTCAGACACCGCAGCGATCCAGCAAGCGCCGCGAACAAACTCGCTCTGTTGTGCGCCGGCGGATTTACGGGCATCGGCCAGGAGGTGGAGCACACCCTGCAAGGTTTCCGTCTCGAACAAGGTCGAGACCGTAGCTTTCAGATCGATGTCTCCCTTTTTGAGGGGCCGATAGGAAAACGCTGCGGCGTGAAAGTGCCCCACCGGCGATGCTTTGCTGCCCATTGGTCGCAGCAGCGGAGCTAACAGCTCGCTGGGGGAACTGGCCGCTACCCCTGAGATCAACACCAGTGACCGCGAATAAAGTCGTTCCGTCGAGAACGACAGCCAGGTGCGAACTTCGGGATATTGGAATGGTGAAGTATTCGCGACTGCTGCCGTAGCCGGTGAGCGACGAAGAGCGGCTCCCACCAGTCCAGCGGATTCCACCACCATCACCATTCCGATAGCTGGCGCGCCCGAGACCTCTAATGCGGTGGCCACCAACTCCGAGAACGCGACGGGACTATCAGCATGGGCAGCTTCGAACCGCAACAGGTGGGTGAACCCGCCCTCGCATCGGAGGCCGTAAAGGACATTCACTTCTGGGACCAGATCTCCACTGCAAACCATGAAGTCCGGAACATTGGTCCCATCCGTCGGGAGATATGCCGCGGATCCGCCTACAGCAAGGAATTCGCCAAACCTCGACTGCGCATCCTCGAAGCCGTGCCCGAAAGCCCCCAGACCGAGCCCGAACGTTGTTGAGGGAAACTTCAGCGATTGGCAATCTCTCGGACCGAAGCCGCACGACTTCAGTAATCTTGGATCTCCGATAAGCTCGAAGGTCAACGACTTTTGCGAGGGACATTCCAGCATCTCGAATGCTGCGGACGCTGAGGTAAAGCGGCGCATTTCGGACTTGCGCTCGATGGGATTCGCCGGTGCCTGGTTGGTCAGCAGGATGGGTGTCAGTTTGCAAAGATCCAAGACCTGCTTGACCCGGACGGAAGAGCTCACAATGACCAGCGTCCCGCCAATCTCCTTCAGTTGCCGATAAATCACCATCAACAAGCCCACACCAGCAGAGCTTAGGAACGAAACCTCTGACAGGTCGAGCCGAATAACGTGCGCGCCTCCCCGGACGAACTCCTCCAGGTTCGTGCGCAAGTGTTCTGTCCAATAATTGTCGAGGCGCCCCCTCACCTTCACTGCGAGCGCGTCCTCGATCTGTTGTGTGCTGATTTCCATCTCTGGGCTAGGGGCGCACCTTCTGCGCGAACTCGGCGGGAATCGTGATACCCAATTCCTCCGCATTGCTTCGGACGATCGCCATTTCTTCGACGGCCACTTCTTCGATCGGCATATCTCTCGGATTTTCACCAAGCAAAACCCGGGCCGCCAGCTTTCCCGCGACCAAGGAGGAGTACTGCATTCCGACACCGAGGCACGCCAGACCACCGCGGGGCAGCGCCGAGCATATGTCGGTGATCAGGGGAAGGCGCGCGTCCTTCGCACCCTTCACTGCACCCTCATATCCTTGAATGCCCGTGTTGTCGGCCGGCAACCACACCACCTGGATGTCGCGCCCAGCCAGGATTTGGACTGCTTGTAATACTTCGCTTGATCCGCTAACAGCAATCTGCTCGAGTCTGATGCCGCGTTTTTGAAATACTTCGCGCGCGACCGCCTGTTCCTTCACCGAATTGGCTTCTGCCGGGTTGTACATGGTTCCTACAGCACGCAGTCCTGGTATCAGTTTCTGCATGAAATCCAACATGTGGCTCACAGGCGGGAAGCTGCCGACCCCGGTCACGAATGACAAGTGTTCCATATGGCTCTTGCCCGCTCCCGCGGCAATTGGATCGCTCACACAGGTGAATACCACTTTTTTGTGCTTTACAGTGTTGCAAGCTCCGGCAAGGCATGGCGTCGAGATGGTCATGATCAGGTCGACGTCGGAACTGTCGTAATTCTGAAGAATGGCAGGGATATTGATCATTTCCCCTTGCGCATCTGCCCTCACTACTTCCAGGTTCTTTCCCAGTTCGAGGCCACTGGCTTTGAGTCCGTCGAGGAGACCGTTCACGCAATAGTCGTTACTCACACCATGCGCATAGTAAACAATCGCAGCTTTGAATTTCCGCCCGCCTGCCCCAGCATTGGCGGTGGCCATTCTTTGATGTCCAAGGTCGGAGAGCAGCAGGATTGACGAGAGGAGGGCGATCAACGCAAGACCTATCATTAACCGCTTTAGCACAGACCACACGGGTGATTGAGCGAACGCGCGCATCACCTTCCCAGCAGGGCTCCTGTGGTGTGACGCGACATTATACTGATCATTCTGCAGAAGGGACGGAAATAGCGAGAAGACCCAAAAACGGAGTCCTGATCCCCTTTTTGCTCGCACACGCTCGAATCACGCGCTTCACGACACTCATTTTCGGGCAATAGCGATTGGATTTTTGCTAGTCCTACAAAAAATCGGCCAACTGCCTTGTCATCCGATTCTGTTCTGCCGGCATTCCAAGCCGCAGGCGTCGGACACCTTGGCATACATTCGCTGCGTCACAGCTTCCGGTCATGGCCACCAGTAGTGGGCACGCCGGTAGCCGTGCAACAAAAACTGATGTGACATGCGGACATCCGCACCACGATGAACACCTACGGGGACACATTCCAGACCGAACTGGTGGACGCAGCCTCGAAGGTGGCCGAATTGATCTTTAATGGAGCGCAGACAGAGCGCAAGGCTAGCTAAGCCCTTTGTTTTGGCGGAAGCGTGTGCGAGTCGAACGCACCGACGACACCAGAGGCGCCGTCCGCCGGTTTTGAAGATCACCAGGTGGGTTCTGATCGGTTCTGAAAATTCTCCACTCTACTCGATTCTTTGCGCAATTTCCAGGAAAGGGGGTTCTGACGCGTTTGGCTTCCTTCTGATCCATTTGGGCCATGGATCTATCACGTTTTTATCACGGCAGCGTCGGCAACCCACTACCAACTGTTGATTAACCCCGATCGCTAGCGCTCAATATTGGGAAGAAGGGTGTGGCGAGAAAACTGCGTCGACGTTCAGCGATCTTGAGCCTTCCATCCGGGTTCCAACAAATCTTGGCACCCTACCAACGAATCATGATCGCTTTCACTGAAGGGGAATGATTCACGGCGCAATCGCCCAGACAACACCGTAGCCTTGGCCGCCCGACGACGCGGTGATGTCTTCATTCGCGGGTGGGCCACTGAGCAACAGTCTGTGCCTTTCCTTTCCGAAGTCCGCATGGATTTATGTTTCCGCTCCGTAGCTGTTGGCCAGCTTTGTCTGCTTTTTGCTCGTCAGACTCATTGCAGAACGCGTGTCCGAGCTCATGGGTGATCGCGAACTCGAGGAACTGATCAAATGGGATATGCCATATATCGAGTAATTCGATCTGTCGCTGTGGCTTTGACACGAATAGGACATCCTCGAAAAATGTCTGTCTCATCTGCAGGTTGCTGAATGCTGGGCTGTTTACATTCAATTGAAGTTGGCCAAGAATCTGCTTCCAATCTTCGGACCTGATCAGCACCCAAGTCCATTTGCCCAGTGTCTTGGCGTTATACCGATCGAGAACTGGTCGCAACTTTGCAACTTGTTCCTCACATTGAGAAATTGTGTAAGGGCTAACGCACAAGAATTCCTGACCACCCGAATTCGCCAATTTGAGCTTGATCACATTCAGTTGAGGCTCAGACCGTGCTGGCATTGCGATAAACATCCCCACTAATAGGCTTAACGCGCACCGGAATCTCATTTCGCCCTCCGCACCTTCAACAGCGTGCGGAGCTTGGCTCGCCCCGGATGGGAGCTCAATAGAACGGAACTAAAACGACTCGTACTTGTTGCTAACGCGCCAAGTGGTTGAGAATCATAAAGTTGGGGGATGACATGTCATTTTCTCTTTCGCCAAGAATCGAGGATTGTTAGACTAGGCGCCCTACGCAGGGGGACGCTTTAGCGTGTCCACGTTGTATCCGCCACATCCCATCTACCGCTTTGGCGTTTTCGAGGTAGATCCTCGCTCCGGGGAATTACGGAAAAACGGGATGAGGCTGAAAATTCAGGACCAGCCTTTTCAAATCCTTCTCAGGCTCTTAGAACGTGCAGACAAAATCGTCAGTCGTGAGGAACTACGCTCGATTTTGTGGCCGGAAGACACGTTCGTTGATTTTGATAACGGGCTGAATATGGCGGTCAAACGCTTGCGAGAGGTACTGGGCGATCTTGCCGAGCGTCCGACCTTCATAGAAACCGTTCCCCGTCATGGATATCGTTTTATTGCGCCGGTGGAGAGGCCAGGTTCCCAGGCTCAGCAGGAACAGATTCTTGCTTCCGATGGCAAGGTGGACAATCCAGTCATTGGAAACGCCCCGCCGATTGGCCCCATAGGTCGGTTAGGAGACTTAAGGCAAACGAGGTGGGGCATAACTGTTGCCGCAGCGGTAGTTCTGCTCTCGATATTCGGGGCCTGGTGGTTCGCGAGGAAGCCAATTGCGATAGGGCCTTCGATCGAAGTCGTGCCTGTGGTGGCGTTGAAAGGGAACCAGGATTCCCCCGCTTTCTCGCCGGATGGAAATCAAATCGCTTTTGCGGGTTACGAAGGAGAGGACGGCGCAATCTTCACGACCTTGGTCGGCGGCGACAAGCCTCTGCGGCTGACGGTCGAGTCCGGTGTGTGCTGTCCGACATGGTCTCCGGATGCCAAGCGGATTGCGTTTATGCGTTTCTCCGACGACGCATTCAGCATCAATGTTGTTTCGGCATTGGGCGGGGCAGAGAAGATTTTATATAAAGCAAAGATTGGCAAAGTTCGGAGCATGTGTCCCCATCTTGACTGGTCTCCTGATGGAAAGTGGTTGGCCTTCGGCGAAGCCGGCGAGCAGTGGTCGAACTCTCGGATCGTCTTGCTTTCCCTCGATGATCTATCCTTAAGGCGGCTGACTTCCCCAGGAGAGCAGGAATATGACTGTGAACCAGCCTTTGCGCCTGATGGCAAGAATGTTGCCTTTTCACGCGGGAGTATAGGCGGACTAGGTAAGGACTTGTTTGCTATATCGCTTGCCGGGGGCCAGCCCAACAGGCTCACCTTCGACAATGGCTGGGGATTTGGCTCTCTTGCATGGACTCAAGATGGCAAAGACATTGTTTATTCATCAACGCGTGGGGGCTTAGTTAGTTTGTGGCGCGTTCGCGGGACTGGAGGAGAGCCTCAACCAGTCCCGGGTGTAAGCGCGATGGCCTTTCATCCTTCTATTCCTCGCAAAGGTAATTTCCTGGCTTATCAACACGCCACGCTGACAAACAGTATCTGGAGCGTTAAGCTCAAAAGCAAAACACAAGCTTTCGGGTCGGCAACCCGTCTGATTGCCGCCCGAGGCGTTATTAATTACCGGCCGAACTTCTCTCCTGATGGAAAGAAAGTTGTGTTTGAGTCCGACCGCCTCGGATACTCAGACATCTGGTCCTGCGATAGCGACGGTTCCAATTGCACGCAGTTGACGTCGATGCACGGCACGGCTGGAACGGCTCGCTGGTCGCCGGACGGACATCATGTTGTATTCGAATTTCAATCACGTCACTATTACGAGATCTACGTGATGGACGTCCCCGGTGGCCGGCCCCGTCTGTTGACCACTTTCCCCGAGTCGGATAATGGCGCACCCAACTGGTCACACGATGGAAAGTGGATTTATTTTTACTCCAGCCATGAAAAAGGGCCCATCCAGTTATGGAAAGTGCCATTTGAGGGCGGAACGCCTATAAAGGTCACGAATAATGGCGGTGTCTATGGGATTGAGTCCGAGGATGGCCGCTTTCTTTATTTCAGCAAACTTGAGCAACCCGGCATATGGAAGATGTCCTTGATCGACGGAAGAGAAGAGCAGGTTTTGGATCACATGGAAGGCTGTAGCTGGCCCAGCTGGGCACTTTCCCCCACGGGGATTTATTTCATCCACTCCATCGAAAACGGACAGGGACGACTCGAATACTTCAACTTTCATACTCATACAAGAACGCCGATTGATACCGTGGAAAAGCAATGGTTCGGCCTGGCTTTGGCACCTGACGGGAAATCGCTTCTTTACAGCCGGAACGAGACCGACGAATCCGAAATCATGTTGGTTAAGAACTTTCAATAAACAATCCCAGCTACTGATATTTGCGCTCTAAGTACCTGGACTTTAGCATTGGTAATGTCGCGGACTTTGTTTTCCTGCCAAAGAAAAATGACAAATGGGAGGCAAGTGACCTCAGGCCTTTCAATGCGAGCGTTGGTAATATTCGTGCTTGCACCCATGCTCTTGGCGATGTGTCTTGGGAGCCCCGGCAGCGCGTTCGGTCAAGAAGTGACGGCTTCCTTCACGGGTAGCATCGTCGATCCTTCGGGCGCTGCTGTTGTGGGTGCGACTCTGACTGCAAAAGACAAAGATCGAGGGACGACCTACGAGGCGAAAACAAATGACGTCGGTGTCTTTAGTCTGCTGCGCTTGCCGGTCGGCACCTATGACCTTCAGGTGGAGGCGCCAGGATTTCAAACTGCCGTTTACCACTCTGTAATCCTCGTACTTAACCAAACCGCACGCGTTGATTTTCAATTGAAGGTAGGACAAGCCAACGAATCGATGGAGGTTACATCGGTCGCACCTCTATTGCAGACCGACTCAGTGCAACTCAGCACGGTCATGGATGCCGACTCAAATGTGAATCTGCCGTTGCTCTCGCGCAACTACATTCAACTAACCTTGCTTGCGCCCGGCAGTGTGCATCCTGATCCTTCGACCCTGAACAGCGGAAACGATCCCTTGAGCGCTGGCAGACCTTATATCAACGGGAACCGGGAGCAGGCTAACAACTTCCTGCTTGATGGCATGGATAACAACGAGGTGTCCGACAATCTGGTCGGGTATACACCGAGCGTAGACGCCATCCAGGAATTCAATGTGATCACCCAGAATGCCTCCGCTGAGTTCGGCAATTACCAGGGAGGCATCATCAGTGCGTCAATCAAGTCCGGCACCAACAACTATCACGGCAGCGCTTTCGAGTTTTTCCGCAACGATAAACTGAACGCCAACAACTGGGCGAACGATTTCCAGGGTTTCCCCAAGCCTCCTCTTCGCTGGAACATGTTCGGCGCGACACTCGGCGGCCCCGTAGTGAGCAAGAAATTGTTCTTCTTCGTCGATTATCAGGGCCAACGCTTTGATTTCCCTGCTTCCAGCGGTCCGGTGACGCTTTTCACTGCAGCCGAGCGACTCGGCGACTTCTCGCGACTCTTGACCGATCGAGGTATCCAGCTCTACAACCCGTTCCAAATTGATGCGAATGGAAATCGAACGCCATTTCCCAACAATCAGATTCCTATAAGCATGATGGATCCGGTGGCTCGGAACCTCTTCTCCTCGGACGTTTATCCCTCACCCCTGAATGGCGACCTAGCGAACAATTACGTCAACACCACCAGGAGCCACAACAATGTGGACCAAGGGGACGCGAGGGTTGATTACAAAACCTCGCAAAGTGACCAAGTCTACGGCCGGATCTCGGAAAGTTTTCAAGACAGCCCGGCATTCAACTCTTTCAAATTGTTCTTCGACACTTTCAGGCAGGCGCGAGTGGAGAACGGCGTACTCACTTGGACACACAATGTCAGTCCTAATGTGCTCAACGAGATTGGGGGAGGTGCGAACTATGTTCGAGTAGAGACCGGCGGGGTTGACAATGGCCTCGGAAATCTAGGCGAACAACTCGGGATCGCAAACGCGAATGACAACGGGCCTGGTCTGCTGGAACTCAACATAGGGGTGTTGGACTCCATTGGCAGCCGGAATGTCGGTACCGCGCTATTGTTCGCGAATACAGTGTTTCACTTGAAAGACGCTTTGGTTGTTAGTCACAGACGTCATGTATTTCACGCCGGGTTCCAATATTGGCGGCAGCGTGTCAACACGTATTTAGCCGGCGGCCACGGTCGAACCGGATTCATGAACTTCAGCGGACGCTTCACTGCCGGCCCCGACCAGCTGGCGGTGCCGGGAGGCGGTTCGGGTGCCGGCGAGGCAGACTTCTTCCTTGGTCTTCCCGAAGCGTTCGGCCGGGGTATTGACCGCACCGGAACCTGGGGACAGCGCGCAAATATATTCGGCGTTTACCTGCAGGATAACTGGCGAGCAACTGATACCTTAACCTTGAACCTTGGGTTACGGTATGAGAATCACACGCCTTGGGTAGAGGTTCAGAACCGCCAAGCAAACTTCGAATTGATTACTGGCCAGATCCAGCTCGCGGGTCAACCGTGCATCTACACCAACTGCCGCGCTCTCTACAATTCATACAATAGCGGCTTCGACTTTCAGCCACGAGTCGGAATTGCTTGGACTCCTTCGTTCCTCGGAAGAAAGACCGTACTGCGCGGGGCCTACGGCATCTCTTCCTATCTCGAAGGCACAGGGACGAATCTCAGGTTACCGATGAATCCTCCCTTCACTCGTCCTGAGTTTGAAACCGATTATTTCACTACGAATCTCCCGGCAACTAGAACTGGCCAAGGTCTGCTGCCGCCGACTACTGACTTCTTTCAAAATGCACTAATTCGTTTGTGGGATCCAAACATCCAACCTGCTATTTCCCAGCAGTGGAATCTTACGGTTCAACATCAGTTCAACGGGTCTATTTCTTTTCAGGCCGGTTATGTTGGGCAACATGCAACCCACTTGATGGTGCCTATGCCTTATCTTCAGAAACAATTGCACCCAGACGGCACCATCACTCCGAGCCCTTACTTATCTGGGAACCCAACTCTTCAAGCCGAGTTATCGCAGATTTCGGGGACCGCAACGATTGGCAACATGCGCTACGACGCCCTCCAGGCAACCTTGGAGAGACATTTTTCGAGTGGCTTGCAGGGACAGATTGCCTATACCTATTCGAAATGCATGACGGATTCCACAGGGTACTTCGGCTCCTGGGGTGGTCAGGCAGCGTCTGCCTCGCCGTACTGGCAGAACCTCTACGATCGGCGTGCTGAATGGGGGCCCTGCTATTACGATGTAACGCATCTTCTCACGAGCTACGCGGTCTATGAACTTCCGGTCGGCCGCCACAAGAAATGGGGTAGAAGATTGAACCCGGTAATCGATGCAGCCATCGGCAATTGGCAAATTGGCGCTATCGTCCAAGTTCGGGGAGGATTTCCCTTGACGATTTCTGCCGATGACGCCTCGGGTACCAATTCGCGTGGGCCGCGAGCAAACTGTTTGGCGCCACCTCATATATTTGGCAAAAAGCCGGCATTAGATGGACCTGGAGGACCCTTCATCGGACTTCAGTGGTTCGATCCAGCGTCTTATGGTCCGGCTGATCCTGCTACATTCGGCACCTGCGACGTGGGCACCGTGCGCGGCCCCGGTCTCCGCTCTGCGGACGTAAGCTTACAAAAACAGTTTCCATTCGGAGAATCTAAAAAACTGGAGTTTCGAACTGAGTTCTTCAACGTTACGAACACGCCAATATTGAACATTCCCTATACCGACATAAATTTTAAACTCGGCATAATCGACCGCTCGCAAGGAGAGCGCAATATACAGTTGGCGTTGAAATTCTATTTCTGACTGCCAGCGGATGGTTGAAGATTTTGTTTTGCCTCCATGGGCCTCAGAAAATGCTGGCCCAATTCAGAAGAACCGATTCCGATTCGAAAACCAAGAACTTTAACGTGCATTGGCTGAGGGGCTAGATACTATTGACACGAAAACACATTTGCATTGATTGGAAGCTATCTTCCTAAATGGCTGCCACTCAATCTGGGCCAGGCTCGGGCGCAATTTCCGGATTGCGTGTATCTGGAGGCGCGTTGCCCCCTGGCTTATTTCATCTGGCAGCCGCACGCTGAGCCTTGGCGTACAGGCTGCCCCAGAAATCGCACTTGTGGTCAGTCGCAAAGCCAAATTTGAGCATTGGCGACGGCGGTAGCATCGACTGGAATTTTTCTGGAGATGCGTCATATGGGGGCCAAGACGGTACCCCTTGCGAGTTCGGGTCACCAGAGCGGGCGAACTGTGCCCAGTAACGAATCATGTCGTTGGATAGGTGCTTTTGCCCTTCGTCCAGCTGACCGCCCCATCTCAGTTTGAAAAGGTAGCGCAGCTCCGATGCATGGGGCGCCCCATAAGGGAAACTCACTGGTGGCAAGAACACTTCCGGAGCATTGATGTCATTGAACTCGTACGTGAACATTGGCACCTGGGCATAAAGCAACTGGTCCACGGCGTGAGCGGGACAGGAAAAAATAGAGTCGGAGCCTATCGCACCAACCGCTAAATCAGGACTCTCAAAATGGTTGAGTGGATACTCAGCCAAAACCAGCGGCGCCGCATCTGGCCCTACCATGCTCCCTACCACCGCCGGATATTCGTCTGCGGTTATCGGGCTCCCAGACAAGTCGAAAAACAAAGCTACAAAGAATCTCCATTCGTCGTGATTTGTCCCGTGAATCAGCGGCACGTGATTGAACTGACCGGTAGCGAACGCTGAATCTGGTGATTGGCGAAGCAGTTTGCCGTCCACGTTGGCACTGCTGTCAAATAAACCCCAATTTGCTAGGATCTTCTCGACGGACTTGGAGCGTAAGCAATGTGCGCTTTGGTCGTTGCACCCAACGCTAGCGGCAAAGGCTTTGCCGTGGGATTCTTCGTCGGCCAGCGCGGGTACAGACAGACCAAAATAAGCTCCGCTTTGAACAATACCCCGATGGAAGAGTCCCGTAGCCATTGGAGACGCTAGCTGCAAGAAGACACTGCGCCCACCCGCCGACTCTCCGAAGATAGTTACATTGTGTGGGTTTCCGCCGAACGCAGCAATGTTCCGCTGCACCCACTTCAGCGCGAACTGCTGGTCCATTAGGCCGTAATTGCCCGAGATGTGGTCAGGAGATTCTTCACTCAATGCTCGATGGGCGAGAAATCCTAAAGCCCCTAGGCGATAGTTGATCGTCACGACGATTACCCCATGTTGCACAAGCTTGATGGGAATGTAGTCATCGCTCTCACCCACAGTAAATACACCGCCATGGATCCAGACCATCACGGGATAGCGGCGAGAACTCCCATCGCTTGTCTCCTCGTTGGGCGTGAAGATGTTTAAGAAGAGGCAGTCCTCAGTAACACTTGCTGTCCCGAAAACCGAAGCACCCTGGGGGCAGTGGCTACCGAATCGGGTTGCATCGAGTGGCATGAACCAGCGGACGTGATCTTTGGGTGGTTTCCAGCGGAGGTTTCCTGCCGGTGGAGCTGCGTAGGGAACGCCAAGAAACATGCGAACATCATCTGTCGCAATGCCGCGAACGGGACCTCGTTCTGTTGTGACCATGGACTGATCGTCGGCAGCTGCGAGCGGCTCTAGAGTACCTGCGTAAATGGCAGAGAACCCCAAAAGCAGGATCAGCACCTTTCGTTTGTTCACGATTTCCTCCTTCTCGTCAGTCTCAACCTGGATTTCCAGCTGCGACACTGGATGGTATTGCTACTTGTGCGCCTTGTTCCAAGGATCGTCAATCGTGCGAGAGTCAAACGTGGGTATTCTGTGGGTATCCGAAACGCGGAGTGATATGGCGATGCAGCAGCGGTGCTAGACTACCGCCTGCGGCCGGGAGTGCTTCCTCTATGGAAGGTGTCGATCCATCCAGGGGCGGGACCATACGGTTCGATAGATATGAGCTTGACGTGCGCAGCTGCGAACTGCTCAGAGATGGATCCCGCGTTAAAGTACAGGAGCAGCCCCTCCAGATCCTCCAGATGTTGCTGGAGCGGCCAAGGCAGCTTGTGACCCGAGAAGAATTGCGTCAGAAAATCTGGCCCTCCGACACGTTTGTCGATTTCGACCACGGTATTAACAACGCAATTAAACGGTTGCGCGCAGCATTGAGCGATTCGGCCGAGACTCCCCGTTTCATCGAAACGGTCGCCAGCCGTGGTTATCGATTCGTTGGCACGATCACTGCCAGCGCTCGACCAATTCAATCGTTAGCAGTACTCCCCTTCGAGAACCTATCACACGACCCTGAGCAAGAATATTTCTCTGAAGGACTAACCGAGGCCCTTATTACCATGTTGGCGAAAATTGGGGAGTTGCGCATCGTGTCGCGCACTACCGCAATGCAGTACAAGGGAGTTCGCAGACCGCTCCGCGAAATTGCGCGAGAGCTAGATGTGGATGCGATCGTGGAAGGGACCGTCCTCCGAGCAGGCGACCAGGTGCGAATCACAGCTCAGCTCATTGATGCTCCCAGAGAGACTCACCTTTGGGCCGAAAGTTACGATCGGGGACTACGCGATGTTTTGGCACTCCAGACAGAGGTGGCACAAGCCGTTGCGGGGGGAATTCGGGTCAAACTAACACCGATTGACCAGGCACGTTTTGCCAACATACACCCCGTGGTCCCGGAGGCGTACGACGCTTATTTGAAAGGTCGTTACTACTGGAATCGACGGCCTGCACGAGTGGTGGAGGCTGTCAAGTATTTCGAACTGGCGGTTAAGCAAGACCCAACCTATGCACCGGGTTACGCAGGTTTAGCCGACGCTCTTTGCTCGATGGGTGCCTGGGGACTTGTGCCTGCGAACGAGGGCTGTATCAAAGCAAAGGGGTTGGCACAGAGGGCACTCGAAATCGACCCCAGTTTGGCGGAAGCGCATACGGCCCTCGCCTATGCCACCATGTACCACTACGATTTCTTAGCCGCAGAAAGGGAATTTGAACGGGCGCTTGAAATCAATCCGCGATATGCGACGGGGCATCATCTCTTCGGCTTGTACCTCGCCATGATGGGACACTACGAGGAGGCGTATACCGAGTTTCAACGAGCCTTCCGCCTGGATCCTCTAACAGTGACCCAAAGCTTGCTTGGTTTCAACTATCTTTATTCGCGGCAATATGATCAAGCGCTCAGTCAATTTACCAGGACACTTGAGCGGGCCCCCGATGAAGGGCCAGCGCAGTGTGGATTGGGTTGGGCATATAGTTGCAAGGCACTGCATGAGCCGGCAATCGCTGCATTGCGAAAAGGCCTTGACTTATGGCCGGGATCGACCCCTCGGACCTGGCTCGGTGAGGCCCTTGCCGCAGCAGGGTACCGAGATGATGCACACAGGGTTCTAGAGCAGATGTTAGCGCTATCCAAGGAAAGGTACGTAACACCGTATGGGATAGCCCGAATCTACAACGCCTTGGGCATGAAGGATGACGCTCTTGGGTGGCTCGATACCGCTTACCACCAGCAGGCCGAGTGGATGTTGTTGCTGAAGGTTGATCCCTGTTTCGATGATTTGCGATCCGAAGCCCGCTTCCAGGACCTGCTGCGACGAATGAATTTCCCCAAGTAAGAGGAAGGTTCGCTCCATATGCAGAACTTCCGGCGTCTGGTTGTTAGAAATGGGCGCCACGCCGAGAACTTTCCCGGCATGCATCAGCTCGGCTCGTCTCTAATTCTGCTCATGCATTTATGAGATGCGTTCTAGGCTTTTTGCAGTTTTGAGTCGAATGCCTGCAATTCGTACCAAAGGCGCAGCCGACCATTAGGCGACAAAGACTCACACGAGTACGTTTTTTGCTACCTATTCGGGTTTCTTCCAGACTCCGCTCGCGCTGGCGCGAAGCCGGCTCGACTCAGAGGCCGCAAATCACCGGCAGTGCTGCGTTTATGTCAGCGCACAATGAAGTTGCGATTACTGACAAGGCTTCCGAGCCTACCAATGGATACTCTCACCCTCCCAGACATCGCGAGCGCCGGTACGGTCGCAACGATGCAGGTGTCGGAAATGATCGTGAAGCTTGCCGCCACACCGTTGCTAAATGTGACACCGGTAGCGCCTGTGAATCCCTGACCCAAAATGGTTACGTGGCTCCCACGCGTGCCCGTGAATGGCGATAGGCCAGCGTAGGGGGGCAAACCCGCGTTAAGGGAGAAGAACACGTTTCTAGCATCCATTGGGCATTCGAAAACAAAGTCTCGTTATCAGTCGAGCGTTAATAACATTCTGCGCTTCTTTGGACGGAACATTCGACTCCTGGAGATCACCCCAGAACTGGTTTTCGAATTTCAACAGAAGCGTCTGGCAGAGGGCGTCGGCAAAGCCACCGTTAACAGAGATTTTGCGACTCTTTCGAGTGCATTAACGCGAGCTAGGAAACATCGTCTCATAACGCATAACCCTTTGCGTTGATGTTGGAAAGCTGAATGAACGTCGTGAGCGTCGTCAGGGGAAACCGTTATCGTACGAAGAAGAGGCGCGTGTCAAACAGTTTTCTCCGCCGTGGCTGTCCATCTTGATCACAGTTCTCGCGGAAACGGGTTTGAGAGTCAGGAAAGAGGCGCTCCCTCTGAAATGGGATGATGTCGACTTGGGATCTGAGCCAGGTTGCATTCGCGTCCGTGACTCGAAGACGGCGGCTGGAGTTCGTCCTGTTTGGACGACAAAGCACTGCCGGAACACGCTGATTCAGTGGAGGGAGCTCCTCGGCCCAGGGTTTTCTGAGTATGTTTTCCCCAGTCCCAGAATCCCTTCTACGCACATCAGCGACTACAAAAAGGGTTGGCAGAAAGCCGCGCGTCAGGCAGGAATTCCAGACAGACGAATCTACGATCTTCGCGCATCATTCGCATCGAGGGCCAACGCATGCCACGCTTCAGGACTCACCATTGCTCAGTTGCTCGGCCATGCGAACAGCACTCAAATTCTGCCCACAATGTGAAGCCCCTCGATGAGAATACGAAGGCAGTGATGGAGAGTTTAGATGCAGCTCGGGCTTCGAAAAGGCCCGTACCAACATCTTTACAGTAGAGAACTTGGCCTAGACCTTCTTACTCAGGCTCAAGGCCGACCCCTCTAGTTCACATTAGTCTTTACGATCATCGCATTGTTTTTCGCATTGGGATCAGGTGTACCCGACGATGCCCGCCCCGTGTCCGTCAACATGCTCCCTGCAGCCGCAGTGTCTTTAACAGTCAGAGTGACGGTAACTTTCGCACCGCTTGCTAGACTCCCAACTTTGCAGCTCAGAATTCCTGCTGTACCAACTGCCGGGGCAATGCACGTTCCAGCAGTGGTGGTGGCGCTCACGAAAGTAGTTCCCGCTGGAGTTGTATCCGATACAACGGCATTAGTTGCGAGGTCCGGCCCTTTATTGGTGACGTTCAACGTATATTTGAGATTGGTTCCGTGCAGCACTGGATTGGGACTCTCCGTCATTACCGTAGCAAGATCTGCGATCGGAACATGAATATCCCACATGCTCCGACCATGTGTGGATGCCCGTAACGTCCTAGTGGGATTGTGTAGCGTAATCCCTAGGACGGTCACTCGCGGCAAGCCTATGCCAAGTGTCGCCCAATTCACGCCTCCGTTTCTTGTTCTGAACACTCCGATGTCGGTCGCAACATAATAGGTGTTAGCCAAAACAGGGTCGATTGCGATTGCGTTTGCGGGGATATTCGGCAAATTACCACTGATGTCCTTCCAGGTGAGACCACCATCAGTTGTGCGAAACACGTGCCCGGCATTAAATCCTGATAGAGCAACATAAGCTGTCGTTGAAATGTGTGGATCGACTGCTACGTGCGTTATAAATCGCTGGGGCAGGCCGACGCTCCGGTTGTTCCACACAGCTCCCACGCCAGCAAGTGCGTTGCTCGTCATTTGAAAGAGGCCGTCTCCCGTACCTGCATATACGATGTTTGAGTCGGTGGGAGCCACCGCAATGGTGCTCACGGCTTGACCATGGGTTAGATCATCCGAGATGATTGACCAAGTGACGGCGTTGTTTGTGGACTGATAGACACGGTACGTCCCGAAATACAGGTTGGAAGGGTGCAAAGTGTCGATCGCGAGGGGCGGTAAGAACTCCATCGGTTCGCCAACGTTAACCCCGGTTGCGGCGTACGACCAGGACCCAAATACTCCTCCCGCTGTGGATTTCCAGATCACGCCATTCCCTTGGGGACAAGTCGAGTACACATTGCTAGGCGTCAGAGGATCTATGGCAGTCCAGCCTCCGTCGCCGCAGACCACATCGTTCCATGCCATCAGGCCGCCGTACTCTTGGGTACCGTTGTCCTGAGTTCCACCAAAACTGTTGGCAACGTTTTTGGGGTTTATTGAAGGCGAAAAATAAAACTCAGTGATTGCCAGCGCATCGTTGAGCTCGGTCCATTGCACAGGTGTAGCGGTGGGTGGGCTCGCCCTCCAGACGCCGCCATCGTTGCCGAGATAGAGAACACTGCTGTCTGCCGAGAAGGCTAAAGCATGTAAATCGGCGTGCAGAACGAAACCATTCGCGCCCTGGGTTACATTTGTCCAATTCAATCCGCCGTCGGTGGAGCGGTAGACGATTCCGCTACCCCCCGCGCCGCCCACAAACACCACGTTGGGGTTGTTCGGCGCGACCGCGATCGCCTGGTCATACCAGCATTGCGGAACACAATAGTTGGGGGTGTTAGCCAGTTTTATCCAGTTCGCACCCCCGTCTGTCGTCTTGAACAAACCCAGGAGGCCAAAAGTGGATGTGTCTTGGATGCCGGCGTAAATCGTATTCGGGTTTGACGGTGCGATAGCCAAGGCGATTCGGCCGAGATTTGTCTGGGGAAGGATGTTGTTCCCGGTGCCATAGATGTGTATCCAGGTCTTACCGGCATCGAGCGATTTATACACACCGCTATTACAGGCAGTGCAGCTATTGAACGGGCCGGATATCGCCGCGTAGGCAATATTTCCGTTGTTGGGGTCAAATAGAACGGCGGTTCCCCATTTAAAGTAGTCGGGTGCGTTTGAAGAAATAGGGAGCACGCTCGTCCAGCTTATCCCTCCATCTTCTGTGCGATAGACATCAGTGAAATTCAGGTTGTTTGTGTCCGGAGACATCTCGACCGCTACCAGCATCACTGAGCTGTTTCCCGGCTCAATTGCTATGGCACCAATATGGGCCGCGCCACCGAAAAAATACTTGCCGTCGAGAGAGAACTGCCCGACGAACGGCCCCTTGATTTGCGTCCACGACGTCCCTCCATTGATGGATTTGAGAATTCCGGCGCCAAAGTAGCTATCGGCGGAGAAGTTTTCCTCGCCGGTGCCTACGTAGATCACTGAATGGTTCGACGGATCAATGGCAATCGATCCTACAGCCAATGACGGTTGCTTATCGGTCAAGGGTGTCCAGTGGACACCTCCATCGCTAGTCTTCCAAAGTCCTCCACCAGCAGCACCTGCGTATACCACATTGGAATTCGTTGGATCGACCGCCAGGGCCGAGACGCGCCCGGCAACAATCGGGACGTTGTAAGGCGTGTTTGTGGGCTGGGGCCCAATCAACGTCCAGGCGGTCGAAGAAATGGCGGCAGCGGAAAGGTCGGAAGCCAGGTCAGAAGAAACAGTCGTGGCCGCTGGCGTAAGTTGGCCTTCGGCTGCCAGCATCCTATCCAGTTGCTCGAGGGCGCGCAGGCGAATGCCGGCAGGAATGTGCTTTAGCGGATATGCACGTTGATTGTAGAACCATTCCAGTCTCTGGCGAACCAAGTCCCCCATTTCGGCAGGTTCCGGTTCCTGTTGAGCAAATCCGGGCAGGATTGAGGCAAGAGTTAGGAAGGTGAGGCCGACGAGGATGTTTTTGAGGTTCATGGGACCTCCACGTTCCAGGCAGAGTCCCCATGCTCTTTTGCGGCAGGTGTGGCGTTTCTCTTTAGCGCTCGCTCTTGGGTCTGCGGGAACTCATCGCCTCAAGGGGTGCTGCACTATGAACTGCTCTTCGGTGAGGCAACGATCGCGACAAAGTAGCTCCCAGTGCCCATACACGTCAAGCGTTAATGGATCTCTTCCGCTTGACCCGTCGCTGCAACCGCTACGCTCAGGCCCTACACGATCCGCTAGCCGTTCCCGCAACAGGCCCTGTGGCCAAACGCTCGACGAAACTATCACGTTTTTATCACGTCAGAGCCTTCTGACCCGGCGCTTCTCACTTTGCGACAAGGCCGGCGGCACACGTATCTACATGAAAACAAACTGGCGGAAGCGTGTGCAAGTCGAATCCACACAAAAACGTACATTCAACAACATAGAAGGCAACGGACGGCGCTTTAGACGATGGAAGTACATGTAAGGCTCTCCCAACGGCAGGTGAACGGCAGGTGTTCTCCGGACGACAGAGGTTCAGCGAGCGCGAACTCTTGGTTCCACGAACTGATCGGAGGCGGAAGTATGAGCTGTTGCGCGAAGACAAAGGCCGGTAAGCCGTGTGGCGCTCCCGCCGCGGAGGGAAATAATCAATGCGTAATGCACTCCGGGCGGGCCGCTGAACTCGGCAGCAAAGGCGGTCGCCGTAGAGCCGTTTACAACCCTGATGGCCTAAAGGAGTTTCCGGCGCCGAAGAGCGCGGCCAATCTGCGGGAACTGTTGGCCCAGTCGATCATTGAGATAAGAACCGGGAAGTTGGACCCCAAGCTGGCAAACTCGATCAGCTATCTCGGAGCTGGGTTTCTGCGCGCTCTCGAGGTAGCCGATCTGGAAAATCGACTCCTGGCGCTTGAAGCACGAACGGAGAATAGCGATGGCAAATCTGAAGCGCAGAGTTGAGGAATTGGAACGACGGCAACTGGCACCCGGGGCTAGCTATTCCGCCCAGTTCGACGATGATGCGCTCACAATTTATCGTGGCATGCCATACCTCGATGGCACGACGTTCCCCTCATATGACAAGGTTCAGCCGACAGAGATTTACGCCCGCGGCAGAGAACTGCATGAAAAGCGCTACGGGCGCATCATTCCGGCGCATCTAGACCCCCATCTCAAACGCTGTACGCTTGCGAGTGCAGAATTTGAGTTCGTGTTTGAGCGCGAGCCGGAGGCCGGAGACCTTTTGCGCTTCGAGCACGTTGGGGCGCTGCATTCTCCGCAGGTTAACGCATTCTACTTTTGTGAATTCATTGCAGCGTGGGAGCGTCAACTATCGCACCTTGATTGCCCACTGAGATTTGAAGAGGGCGCTTTGTTCAAACGTTCGATGCCCGAGCGTCGGATGCAGGATGCCAGATGGGTGCAAGACTCCAGTATTGCCTCAGATGAGAAGTGGTGGGGAATCGAATGCGCGTTCAATTGGAGTCTCGGCGAGTCCACCCTAGTTGCAGATATAGGCATGGCAATTGTGTTCTTGGGCCTGTCAGCCGCAAACGGGAAGCATCGGTGCAGACCGGCTACCAAGGAAGAGATGATGGCGCCTGAGACAGATGAGTTCAAGCAACTTTGCAACTCTGGAGTTACACACGAGCAAATGTCAGCCAAGCATTGGCGGCTGAAGACGCACGAGATTCTAATGACCGTTTTTGGGCAGTAGTCAAAGCAGGTTGTCACGCCTAGCTTCGCCGCAGCGTTGGCGTGATGCTGCCGTAAACGACCTGCGGTGGGACCGCTGGATTCCATTGCAACTCCGAAACGCTGTTCTTTAACGCCGCACCTGGAATGAAAAGCGGATTGCGGAATGCTGAGGCCGACCGCGAGTTGGGGAATGACAGCGAGGATAGTTTCGTAGCTCAACCCGCCGTTCACGATCACTCCCGCTAAGCGGGACGATCCAAGCTAAAATCACGAAGGCGCTTGAGCTGCTCGATCGCATCTCTAAGCCTTCGACTTTCGCCGTACGAGGCGCCCAGTTCCTCAAGTTCTTCGATGCGCTGAATGATTGCTTCGAACGCTTCAACAATGCGCAGCGACTGGAGAGCCGGGTTCCTTTCCGTGAGGGCAGCCTCGAACTTGTTGCGCCACTCAGTGTTCACCGGCAAGGCACCTCAATCGTTGTACTTGACGGAGCTTGGTACAGCCTTCGAAAACGCTTGCCGCTTCTCATGCGCCAAATTCCGGGGCCGTCAGAACTCAACCTTGAGAGGTTATCCACCCCACTCATACTTGGCGATCCGGACCACAACGTAGACTATTCGGTCATTGGCCTGATAGTTGAATTTTGTAAGATGCCCTACATACATCAAAAGCTAGAACTCTTCGAGCTACCGAGGATTGTTGACTCATACGTCCAAGGTCAGAGTATGCGCGCGGCGGTGGACCAGGTCCTCTAGCGTTCGGCAACGCGCGGCTCACTGATAGGCGCGCCGGCCGGCGATGGTTGTTTTGCCGGGAGGAGTGCAAGCAGCGTGACTCCAATCACGCCAAAGATCACAATGTCCTGGGGGCTATCCTTCCTGTGCATCCCGTGCGCCACGGCCTGCGCCGACATGATTGTCATCGTGATCCCATGGGCAAGGCTTGACCACGCCCCATAGGCGATCATCAAACGATGCTTAGCCGGCTGCTTAGCGGCCACCAACAGACAGACCCCAAGCGCCGTGTTAAGGCTCAGGAACATCGGCATGACGTCACTATGCCCGCTAAGCCACCTA
>Ga0207665_10000060_pt1 | contig 70443 bp, 78 predicted proteins | sample LARL112metaG_FD_184351 | JGI IMG/M metagenome (GOLD analysis project Ga0207665, IMG submission 184351) | Corn, switchgrass and miscanthus rhizosphere microbial communities from Kellogg Biological Station, Michigan, USA - LAR L11-2 metaG... | ecosystem: Host-associated > Plants > Roots >... | reverse complement strand
GCGCATCGACATGCCGTACGTCAACCACCGCTGGCTCGGCGGCCTGCTCACGAACTGGCGCACGATGGCCGACCGCATCGACCGGCTGCACGAGATGCGCCGCCTGCGGGACGAGGGCCAGCTCGAGCTACTCCCCGCGAAGGAGCGCATCTCGATGGGCCAGGAGCTCGAGAAGCTCGAGGCGAACCTCGGTGGCGTCGCCGATATGCGCCGCCAGCCCGACGCCGTCGTGATCGTCGACCTGAAGAAGGAGGCGCTCGCCGTCCGCGAGGCGCGCCGGCTCGGTGTCCCGGTCGTCGCGCTCGTAGACACGAACTGCGACCCCGACGAGGCCGACTACGTCATTCCCGGCAACGACGACGCGATCCGCTCGTGCCTCCTCATCGTGCACGCGCTCGCCGAGGCGGTCTCGAACGGGAAGCAGAAGGTCTCGGCGCAGGAGCTGCAGCAGCAGCCCGAGGCCGCCGAGCCGCCGGCAGACGCCGCGCCGGCAGACGACGTCGAGGATGCGGAGGCCGGCGAGACCATTCAACCCGAGACCGAGGGCGAGTCCGTGCCGGTCTTTACCGGGGAGGATCCGGCGAAGGAAGGGGCGGAGGAGACGAAGCGGTCGGCTGCGGCTCTCGGCGACCCGACGCTTGACAACGAGCGGAAGGAGGAGGCCCAGAATGGCGGTTGAGATCTCGGCACAGCTCGTCCGTGAGCTCCGCGAGCGCACCGGCGCGGGAATCATGGACTCGAAGCGCGCGCTGCAAGAGACGAACGGCGACATCGAGGAGGCGCTGGTCCTCCTCCGTGAGAGGAACCTGGCTGGCGCCGCGAAGCGCGCCGATCGCGCCACGACCGAGGGGCTCGTGGGCTACCACCTCGCCGACGACCGCTCCCGCGGGACGATGGTCGCCGTCGGCTGCGAGACCGAGCCGGTCTCGAAGAACGACGACTTCCAGGCGTTCGGCCAGAAGGCGCTCGACGTCGTCGAGGCCGACGGGATCGACGCCGTGTCGAACCTCGAGCAGGAGCGGGTGGAGCTGTCCGGGAAGCTCGGCGAGAACATCGCCATCGCCGGCGCCGCGCGTTTCGAAGCCGTGGACGGCGGTCGCATCGGCGCATACGTCCATCCGCCCGCGAACAAGCTCGGCGTCCTCCTCCACCTGCGCGGCGGCGACGACGAGCTCGCGCGCAATCTCGCGATGCACGTCTCGTGGTCGGATCCGCGCTGGATCGCCCGCGAGGACGTCCCCGAGGACCTGCTCGCCGCGGAACGCGAGATCTACCTCAACTCCGACGAGGTGCAGTCGAAGCCCGAGCAGGCGCGTGAGAAGATCGTCACGGGAATGCTCGACAAGCGATTCTTCGCAGAGCGGGGAGGGGTCCTCACGGACCAGCCGTGGATCCACGACGGCTCGGTCACCGTTGGCAAGGTGCTCGCCGACGCGGACGCGGAGGTGCTCGAGCTCGAGCGCTTCTCCCTCGCGGGATGACGGTCCAACCCGAGACCGAAACCGGCACCGATACCAGCCGGAGGGGACACGCGCCCGTCTTCCGGCGGATCCTGCTCAAGCTCTCCGGCGAGGCGCTCATGGGCGAGCGCGACTACGGGATCGACCCCGATGTGACGCGGGCGCTTGCGCGCGAGGTCGCCGGTATCCGCGGCGAAGGCGTCGACGTCGCGGTGGTCGTGGGCGGCGGCAACTTCTACCGCGGCCTGGCCGCGGCGGCAGAGGGCGGGATGGACCGCGCGACGGCCGACTATGCAGGAATGCTCGCGACACTCCTCAACGCCCTCGCGCTGCAGGACGCGCTCGAGCGGGAGGGAGCCGACACGCGCGTGATGTCGGCGCTCTCGGTGTCCGAGGTGGCGGAGCCGTACATCCGGCGCCGCGCAATGCGGCACCTCGAGAAGGGCCGCGTCGTGATCTTCGCCGCCGGCACGGGCAACCCGTTCTTCACCACCGACACCGCCGCCGCCTTGCGGGCGCTCGAGATGGGCGCCGACGCGATCCTGATGGCGAAGCACGGCGTGAAGGGCGTGTACGACGGCGACCCGAGAAGCAACTCGGACGCCGAGTTCCTGCCGCGGCTCACGCACCTGCAGGCGATCGAGCGGGGGCTGAAGGTGATGGACACGACGGCCCTCTCCCTCTGCATGGACAACCGCCTCTCGATCCACGTCTTCGAGCTAGCCGAGGGCAATGTCGCGCGCGTCGTGGCGGGCGAAGAGGTGGGGACGATCATCGCGACTGCTGTAAGCGTCGACGGCGAAGCCGCCGACGCACGGCCAGTAGACCGCGCCGCCGACGGCGGCGCCAGGGAGGAGGACTGAAGAATGGCGACGGCTGACGAGATGATCAACGGTGCGCGGGAGAAGATGGTGAAGTCGGTCGAGCACGCGCGGTCGGAGTTCTCGACTGTGCGCACCGGCCGCGCCTCGGCCTCGCTGCTCGACCGGATCGAGGTCGACTACTACGGCACGCAGACGCCGCTGCGGCAGCTCTCGACGATCAACGTCCCCGAGCCGCGCATGCTCACGGTGCAGCCCTTCGACCCGAGCTCGATCAAGGCGATCGAGAAGTCGATCCAGGAGTCGGACCTCGGTCTGACGCCGTCGAACGACGGCAAGCTGATCCGGCTGCCGATCCCCCAGCTCACGGAGGAGCGCCGCAAGGAGCTCGTCAAGGTCGTCCGCAACATGGCCGAGGAGCACCGGGTCGCCGTGCGCGAGATCCGCAGAGACGCGATGCGGCACCTCAAGGAGCTCGTCGACAACGGCGACGTGGGCGCCGACGAGGAGCACCGCGCCGAGGGTCGCGTCCAGGAGCTGACGGACGAGCACACGAAGCAGATCGACGAGCTGCTGAAGCACAAGGAAGCCGAAGTCATGGAGGTGTAGCCGGGTTGGCTTCCATCCCCGGCACTGACGTCACTCCCGAGGAGCACCTCCCCGAGGTCGCGCACGCGGTCGCGATCATCATGGACGGCAACGGGCGCTGGGCCGTCGAGCACGGTGTCTCGGTCGCCGAGGGGCACCGCGCAGGCTCGCGCGCCCTGCGACCGGTCGTGGAGTCGGCGATCGACCTCGGTATCGAGTCGCTCGCGGTCTACGCGTTCTCGACCGAGAACTGGAGCCGCTCGCCCGACGAGGTGGCCGCGCTGATGGAGATCTTCGGAGAGACGATCGACCGCGAGCTCGAGGACCTGGCGGCGCAGGGAGTCCGCTGTCGCTTCCTCGGACGCCGCGAGCGTGCCCCCGACTGGCTCCGCGCGAAGATGGACGAGCTCGAGGCGGCGACGGCCGACAAGACGAAGCTGCAGCTCTGGATCGCCTTCGACTACGGGGGCCGCGCCGAGCTCGTGGACGCCGCCCGCCGGCTCCTCGAGAGCGGCATCGATCCCGACGACGTGGATGACGAGGCGCTCTCCTCCCGCCTCTACGAGCCGGAGATGCCCGACCCGGATCTCGTGATCCGCACCTCGGGGGAGCAGCGCATCTCGAACTTCCTGCTCTGGCAGTCGGCGTACGCCGAGTACCTCTTCACCGACACCCTCTGGCCGGACTTCGGCCCTGAGGAGCTGCGGGGTGCGATCGAGGAGTACGCACTCCGGCGCCGTAGATTCGGCGGAAGGTGACGAATCTCGCCTCGCGTCTCGTGGTCGCGGCGGTCGGCCTGCCGCTCGTGCTCGGCATGCTCTGGCTCGGCGGCTGGTGGCTGTTCGTGCTCGTCGCCGTCGCCGCGTTCGTCGCGGTGCACGAGTTCGTCACGACCGCGCGGCCCCTGCGGCCGCTCGCACCGGCCGTGTACGGATCCGTGATCCTGGCGCTGCTGGGGGCCAAGATGGGAGGCATCACCTGGCTGCTCGGCGGCTTCCTGACGGTGTTCGTGCTCGGCTTCGTCCTTTACGCCCTCTCCAGCACGCGGGCGCCGACGACGGCTGCGCTCGGCTCCACCGTCCTCGGGTCCGCGTGGATCGGGCTCGGTCTGGGCTTCGTGCTCCTGCTGCGCCTGATGCACACGGAAGGGCGGCTGATCGCGTTCACCGTGGTGCTGACGGTGTTCGCGGCGGATACGCTCGCGTACTTCGTCGGACGCTTCGCCGGTCGACACCGCCTCGCGCCCCGCCTGTCTCCGAAGAAGACGTGGGAAGGCCTGGCCGGAGGCGCGGCTGCCGGCATCTTCGTCTCGTTCATCGCCCTCTACGACACGCGCGATCGCTACCTGAGCGTCTGGGAGGCAATCGTCCTCGGGCTGGTCGTCGTCACGGCCGCGGTGCTCGGCGACCTGTTCGAGTCGGCCCTGAAGCGAGATCTCGAGGTGAAGGACACCGGCAGCCTGCTCGGCGGCCACGGTGGGGTGCTCGACCGGGTGGACGCGCTTCTGTTCGCCGCGCCCGCCGCCTACTTCGTCGTCGTCTCGTTCGGGTACCACTGACTCCCTACACTTGGCGGGTGAAGCGCGTCGCGCTGCTCGGGGCAACGGGGTCGATCGGGCGCCAGGCGATCGAGATCGTCGAGGCACATCCGCAGTTGGAGCTGTGCGCAGTCGCCTCCGGCTCGACGCCGCTCGACGACGTCGACGCGCCTCTGAAGGCCGTCGGCGGCGACCTGACCGAGCTCCTCGAGCGCGCACAGCCGGACGTCGTCCTCAACGCGGTCGTGGGCTTCGCGGGCGTCCACGCCACGCTCTGGGCGCTCGAGCGGGGCGTCGACCTCGCGCTCGCAAACAAGGAAAGCCTCGTCGCGGCAGGCGAGCTCGCCCTCCTCGCTCGCGAGCGGGGGCGCGGCCGGATCCTCCCCGTCGACAGCGAGCACTCCGCGCTCTTCCAGTGCCTCGAGGGGCGCGAGCCGGAGCAGGTCGACACGCTCGTGCTCACGGGCTCGGGAGGCCCGTTCCGCGGCCACACTGCTGCGGATCTCGAGGACGTCACTCCCGAGCAGGCTCTCGCACATCCGACCTGGCGCATGGGCCCGAAGATCACCGTGGACTCGGCAACGCTCGCGAACAAGGGGCTCGAGGTGATCGAGGCGCACTATCTGTTCGGCTTTCCGTACGACCGCATCGAGGTCGCGATCCAGCCGACGTCGATCGTCCACGCGCTCGTGCGCTTCCGGGACGGCGCCGCGCTCGCGCATCTCGGCTACCCGGACATGCGCGTGCCGATCTCCTACGCCCTCACCTATCCCGAGCGGGCCGCGACGCCGCTGCCGCCGCTCGACCTCACCTCGCTCACCCTCGAGTTCTCGCCGCCGGACACCGAGACGTTCCCGATGCTCTCGCTCGCGCGCGCGGCGGGGGAGAAGGGCGGCAGCGCGCCCTGCGTCTACAACGCCGCCAACGAGGTCGCCGTCGCCGCGTTCCTGGCGGGCCGCCTTTCCTTCCTCGGCATCCCGGGAGTCGTAGGGGAGACGCTCGCAGCCGCGGAGACCGATCCCGTGCGGGATCTCGACGACCTGGTCGAGGCGGACCGGGCGGCGCGGGCGCTCGCGGACGGAGCGCTGGCTGCCGCATGACGTGGCTGGTCGTCATCGGTGGCCTGGTCCTGCTCGTCTTCCTCCACGAGCTCGGCCATTTCTCGGTCGCGCTTGCGGTGAAGATGCGGCCGCGGAGCTTCTACATCGGCTTCCCGCCGGCTCTGGCCAAGGTCCGGCGAAACGGGATCGAGTACGGAATCGGGGTGATCCCCCTCGGCGGGATGGTTCGGATCCCCGGCATGCACCGTCCCGCGGCCCGCGACCTGCAGCTCTCCATCGAGCCGGCCGTACGCGAGCAACCGAGCCTCGCCGCACCGGTCGGTGCAGTTCGGCGGGCGCTCGAGTCCGAGGACTACGTCGCCGCGCGGACGGCGCTCCCCGAACTCGAGCGCGAGGTCGCTGCGGCGGAACTGTCGCCCGGTGCGAGAAGATCGGCCGGCCGCGGGTTGCGCGACGTGGAGGAGGGCACCGCCCCGGACGCGTACTGGCGTGCCGCGACCTGGAAGCGCGTATCGGTGATCGCGGCAGGCCCGCTCGCGAACATCCTGATCGCGTTCCTGATCCTCTTCATCGTCTTCGCCGTCAGCGGCGGTCCGTCCCAGCAGCCGACGCTCACCGTCGGCGCGCTGGAGAAAGGATTGCCTGCCGCAGCTGCCGGTCTTCGAATCGACGATCGGATCGTCGCCGTCGACGGCCGGCCGACCCGAACCTTCGATGCGCTCTCGCGCGGAATCCAGTCCAGCCGGGGTGGCCCTGTGACCCTCACCGTGGTCCGCGATGGGAGACGCGTGACGGTTGGCCCCAGCCGAACGGTCCGCAGCAACGGTCGTTGGATCCTCGGCTTCGAGCCGACCGTGCGGCTGATCAAGTACACGCCCGGCGGCGCCGCGCGGAGGGCGGGATCCGACCTGTGGGGCGTGGTCACCGGCACAGGCGCGGGGCTTGCGTCCCTGTTCTCGAGCCACGGACGCAGCAACCTGTCCGGACCGGTCGGGATCGCCAAGGTCGCACACTCGGAGCTCCAGGTCGGCGTTACGTACTACCTCGAGATCCTCGCCTTCGTGAGCATGTCGCTCGCGCTGCTCAACCTGCTGCCTCTGCTGCCGCTGGACGGCGGGCACATCCTCTTCTCGCTGATCGAGGGCGTCCGCCGCCGGGCGCTCGCGCGCGAGGTCTACGAGCGGGTCTCCGTCGTCGGGATCGCCTTCATCCTGCTCGTGTTCGTGATCGCCTTCTCGAACGACGTCTCCGGTACACCGCACTAGCTTCAGCGTCCGCTGAGGCCCGCGGAGGGGCCGGAAGCGGCCTGGCTAGACTCACCTCCGGATGGCCAGCAAGCGGCAGATCTCGGTCGGCGGGGTCAAGATCGGCGGCGACGCGCCCGTCGTGGTCCAGTCGATGACGACGACGAAGACACACGACGTCGAGGCGACGACCGCGCAGATCGCAGAGCTTGCGAGCGCCGGCTGCGAGATCGTCCGTGTCGCGGTTCCGAAGACGGAGGACGCGGAGGCGCTCTCGAAGATCGTCCGCTTCTCGCCCGTCCCTGTCATCGCCGACATCCACTTCAATGCGAGCCTTGCGCTGAAGGCGATCGACCAGGGCGTCGCGGCCGTCCGCATCAACCCCGGCAACATCGGCGGCTCCGACAAGGTCGCCGAGGTCGTGCGCGCCGCGAAGGCGAAGGGAACGCCGATGCGGATCGGCGCCAACTCCGGGTCGCTGCCGAAGCATCTCGAGGAGCTGGCGCAGAAGGACCAGGCAGAGGCGCTCGTCGAGGCCGCGCTCGAGGAGGTGCGGCTGCTCGAGAGCCTCGACTTCTACGACTTCAAGATCTCCGTCAAGTCGAGCCACGTGCCGACGATGATCCGTGCCTACCGGATGCTCTCGGAGAAGGTCGGCTATCCGCTCCACCTCGGCGTCACCGAGGCCGGGACGGTCTTCGCCGGCTCGATCAAGAGTGCCGTCGGGATCGGCACTCTGCTCGCCGAGGGAATTGGCGACACGATCCGCGTCTCGCTCTCCTCCGATCCGGTCGAAGAGCCCAAGACCGCGTACGAGATCCTCAAGGCGCTCGGGCTTCGCGAGCGCGGGCCGGTGATGATCGCCTGCCCGAGCTGCGGCCGGGACAACGTCGGTGTGCACACGCTGGCCGAGGAGGTCGAGTTGCGCCTGCAGGACTACCCGCAGCACTTCGAGGTAGCGGTGCTCGGCTGCGCTGTCAACGGCCCTGGCGAGTCCGGCGACGCCGACTTCGGTATCGCGGGGGGTCGCGACGTCGGCTTCATCTACGCCCACGGCCGCGTCCTGAAGAAGGTGGGCTCGGACATCCTGATCGACGAGCTCTTCCACGAGATCGACAAGTGGATCGCCGACGGAATGCACCGGCCGAAGCGGCTCAAGATGGCGAAGCCGGCGGCCCTCGCCATGGCCGAAGCCTCGCTGATCCCACTGGAATAGGGTCTGGCGAGACCCATGATCGCCCGAGCCTCACAGCTCTTCCTGCCGACCCTGCGCGAGGCGCCCGCCGACGCGGATGCGGCCTCGCACAAGCTCCTCATGCGTGGCGGCTTCATCCGCCAGATGGGCGCCGGGCTCTGGAGCTTCATGCCGCTCGGCTGGCGCGTCCACCAGCGGATCGAGCAGATTATCCGCGAGGAGATCAATGCGATCGGCGGTCAGGAGATGCGCTGCCCGACGCTCACCCCGGCGGAGCTTTGGGAGACGACCGGCCGGATCGACGTCCCGATCCTGTTCCACCTGAAAGACAGCGCCGGCCGTCCGTTCGTGCTCTCGTGGACGCACGAGGAGTCGATGACGTTCCTCGGCGAGGAAATCCAGTCCTACAAGCAGCTACCGCAGGTCTGGTACCACTTCTCGACGAAGGACCGCGACGAGCCGCGTCCGCGCGGAGGACTGCTCCGCCTCCGCGAGTTCATCATGAAGGACTCGTACACGTTCGACGCCGACGAGGCCGGGCTCGACGCCGCCTTCGAGCGCCACCAGGGGGCGTACGCGCGGATCTTCGAGCGGTGCGGGCTCGAGGCCTATCTCACGGAGGCGGAGTCCGGAGTGATGGGCGGAAAAGCCTCGCTCGGCTTCCTCGCTCCCACCGGCTCCGGCGAGAACGAGCTCATGCGCTGCGAGAACGGCGACTACTTCGCGGACGCCGAGGCTGCGCGCGGGATACCGCAGCCACCGGAGCTTCCTCCGCCTCTCGCTGCGCCAGAGCTCGTGGAGACGCCGGATGTCGGCACGATCGAGGAGCTGGCCGCGTTCCTGGGGATCGCGGAGTCGGCGACCTCCAAGGCGCTTCCCGTGATCACGGGCGACCGGCTCGTACTCGCGCTCGTCCGCGGCGACGACCGGCTCAGCCCCGAGAAGCTCGAGACGTTGTTCGAGGCGGCCTTCCGCCCTGCGACCGACGAGGAGATCCGGGCTGCCTTCGGAGCCGGCGGCGGATCGCTCGGACCGGTCGGCGTCGACGTCGAGGTGATCGCCGACGAGGCGCTCCGCGAGGGCCAGTACGTCGCAGGGGCGAACGCGGACGGGAAGCATCTCCGGGGCGTCCAGGCCGGCCGCGACTACGAGCCGTCGTTCGCCGACATCCGGCAAGCCAAGGCAGGCGACGCCTGCGTGGAGTGCGGGGGCACGCTCCACGTCGAGACCGCGATCGAGGTTGGACACATCTTCAAGCTCGGCACGTTCCACTCGAAGGCGTTCGGCGCGACGTTCCTCGACGAGGACGGGAAAGAGAAGCTGCTCGTGATGGGCAGCTACGGCATCGGCCTCGCTCGCACGATGGCCGCGATCGTGGAGCAATGCCACGACGAGGACGGGATCGTCTGGCCGAAGTCCGTCGCTCCGTACGACGCGCACGTCGTCGCGCTACCGGGCGCGGAGGAGATCGCAGCGCAAGCCGCCGAGGCGCTCTCGGCCGCCGGGATGGACGTCCTTCTCGACGACCGCGACCAGCGGGCGGGGGAGAAGTTCGCCGACGCGGACCTGATCGGCTGCCCGATCCGCATCACAGCCGGGAAGAAAAGCCTCGAGGACGGGAAGGTCGACGTCCGTGACCGCGCATCCGGCGACGAGAAGCGGTTGAATGTCGCTGATCTGGCAACAGAGGGGTAGACAATGGCCAAGCGTCGCCGATTCAGTGAGGAAGGATTCGGCCAGACCGTCCAGCGGCTCATGGACGAGCAGGGCATCACGTACCGCCAGCTCGCCGCGAGCACGGGGCTATCGGCCGGCTATCTCAATCACCTGGTGCACGGGAACCGCCCCGTGCCGTCGAACGACGTCGTGCAGACGCTCTCGCAGGCGCTCGAGGTCGAGCCCGAGCACTTCCGCGAGTACAGGCTCCGCGTGATCACCGAGCGGCTCGAGGCGATGCCGAAGGTGATCGATCGCCTCTACAGACAGCTTGGGACTTAGCTGAGGCCGTAGCGGAGGAAGAGGTGCGAGCCGTGCGTCCGCGCCGAGCGCAGGCGTCCGGCGATCCGGGTATCCGGGAGCAGCTCGACTCCCTCGACCAGACCCAGGCGCGTGGTCGTGCCGCGCCCCGCGAGGACCGGCGCCACGGTGAGGAAGAGCTCGTCCACCAGGTCGGACGCGAGGAGCTCCCCGAAGAGGGTCGGACCTCCTTCCGAGACGATGACGGCGCAGCCGCGCCCACGCAGCACCTCGACCGCAGCCGCCAGGTCGACCGTCTCCCCGGCGTTCACCGCAACGACCTCGGTCGCATCCGGCACCGCTGCACGCAGGCGAGACGCGGCCCCATCCGTCGTGAGCACGAGCGTGCCGGTCTCGTGGACCGGGTGGCCCGGATCGAACGAGCCACCGGCAGTGATCACCGCGACAAGGGGCTGCTCGGGTCGGCCGCGCCGGGCGCGGAGCTCGGCCAGCGCACTTGCCGCCGGCGGATACGCGCGGTCGATTCGCCACGTCCCCTTCGGCGAGGAGAGCAGCGTGCCCGACCCGACCAGGACGGCATCGGCGCAGGCGCGCAGCAGGGCGAGCATGAAGCGGTCGGCAGCGGCCTCGTCGCCGAGGATCGCATGAGAGCGTGCCAGGCTCGGTACCGCCACGATGCCGTCGAGTGACTGGACGAAGTTCGCGACGACGCACGGCTCCTCGAGCCCGATCGCGGTGCCGTAGAGCTCCGCGAGCTCGTCCGGCACGTCCCACCGGGGCAGATCGTCGTCCTCGGCGAGGACGGTGAACGGGTCAATCACCGGGTCAGCGTAAGGAACTCCGTGCGCAGCGTCGGATCCTCGTCGTAGAGGCCGCGCCAGACGGTCGTGACCGTGACCGAACCGTCCTCCTCGACGCCGCGCATGGCGGTGCACATGTGGGCCGCCTCTAGCTTGACCGCGATGCCGCGGGCGCCCGCGAGCTCCTGCAATCCGTCGGCGATCTCCTCCGCGAGCCGCTCCTGCACCGTGAAGCGCCGCGCATACAGCCGGACGAGCCTCGTGAGCTTCGAGATGCCGAGGATCTCGTCGCCGGCGACGTAGGCGATGTGCGCGCGGCCGTGGAACGGCAGCGCGTGATGCTCGCAGAGCGCGTAGAAGCCGATCGGACCCTCGACGATCTGCGCGTGCCGGCCCTCGACGCCATCGGGCCGCTCGGTGGGGAAGAGGGTGCGCAGCTTCGGGTCGCCGTCGTAGCCGGCGGTCGCATCGAAGAGCGCGCGCAGGAAGCGCCGCGGCGTGTCGCGCGTCCCCGGAGTGTCTAGGTCGAGCCCGAACGCTGCAAGAATCTCGGCGGCGTTTCGCTCGAGCTGCGCCCACTCGGCCGGCGACAGGTCACGCGCGGTCTCGTCGCCGTGAGCAGGAAGCTCGAAGACGTTGCTCATTGGGGAGCCTCCTGTTGGGTCGGGAGCCGGTGGGGAAGCAGCACCAGGACGATCACAGCGACCTGCCCGAGGGCCAGCCAGGCGAAGGCCAGCGGGTGACCGGCAGCGAGCAGGACGCCCAACGCCGCGAGCTGCGTGGACATGCCGAGGTTGGCCAGGAGTGAGATGGACCGCTCCGACGTCAGCGTCGGCCGGCGTGCGACGAGCCACTCGGCCAGCCGGTCCTGGGGTCCGTAAACGAAGTCGTAGACGCGGCGGAGGACCGCCGTCGCCCGTCTCTCGGGCTCGGGGTCCGGGACACCGGCTCCGCGCGACAACCGCTCGACGTTGAAGTTGAGGCTGAGCACGCTCGTGAGCCCAACGAATCCGGCGAGCGCAAGCGCCGGCTCCCCGGTCGTCCAGCCGAGCGCGGCGAACAGCGTTGCGTTGACGAGCAGGTCGACCTCGGAGTCGAGGTACCGCCCGAACGCACTCGTCCGGACGGTGAGCCGAGCGAGCTGGCCATCTGCGTTGTCGAGCAGGGTCTTCAGCTGCACGAGGAGAGCGGCGGCAAGGAGGGAGCCGCGGCCCAGCTCGACAGCAGCCGCAAGCCCCGCGGCGCCTGCGGCGGCCACCACGAGCGGCGGCGGCACGCGCAGGCGCGCGAGCACGAGTACGAGCGGGTGCGCGAGCGGCCGGAAGACCTTTTCGCACACGAGCTCGGTCCCCCGGCGTGGTTTCCGCGAGCGGGCGAGGGCGCCAGGGCTAGACAGCGAAAGCCCCTTCGCCGGCGCGGATCAGGTCGCGTGCCTCGTCGAGCTTGCCCCAGACGTTCCAGAGCAGTACCCCGCGAGGCCGTCCGTCCTCGACGTAGGTGACGACGCCCTTCCGGAACGGCTCCTCCCAGTCCTCGACCGCCTCGAGCCGCGAGTCGAGGATCCCGACAGCCTCGTAGCCGAGGTCGAACAGGTCCGAGTAGAAGAACGGGAGGTGCGTGTAGGCCATCCCGGCGCCGGCCATGTTGCCGCCGACCACACGTCCGTGTGTGTTTGCGTGATCCTCGTGCTCGATCCGCAGCGTCGTACCGAGCGCGGGAACCGGAAGGCGCGCGACGTCTCCCGCGGCGAACACGTCCTCGTGCCCCGACGCGCGACCGTACTCGTCCACGACGATCCCGTCGTTCACCTCCAGGCCGGCCTCTTCGGCGAGCTCGGTGTTCGGGATCACGCCGAGGCCTCCGGCGACGGCGTCGGCCTCGATCGTGCGGCCGTCGCCGGTCTCGACCCGGTCGCCCGACGCTGCACTCACCTTCTCGCCGGCAAGCACGTCGATGCCCTTCTCGCGGTAGTAGTCGGTGACCGAGCCCGAGAGATCGGCCGGGAAGAGGCGGTCGCAGACTCCGCCCTCGGGGAACAGCATCGTGACGCGGCAGCCGTTGTCGGCAAGCGAGGCCGCAAGCTCCGAGCCGATGAAGCCGCCGCCGATCACCACGATGTGCGCGCTGTCGACTGCGACCGCGCGCATGCGGTGGTAGTCGTCGAGGGTGCGGAACCAGACCACGCCCTCCGCGTCGGGGATCTGCCGAGGCCTGGCGCCCGTGGCGAAGAGAAGCTTCTCCCAGGAGTACTTCTCGCCTTCGTCGTTCATGGCGGTGTGTCCGGCAAGGTCGACGGAGACGATGCGGCGGCCGGTGACGAGCTCGACGTCCTCGGCCGGCTCGCGCCAGATCGAATCCTCTGCGGCGCCGTGCCACAGCCCCTTGGTGAGCAGCGGCCGCTTGTACACCGCGTGCGGGTCGGCGCCGATCATCGTGATCGAGCCGTCGGGCTCTTGCTCGCGAATGCCCTTGGCAGCCATGTCGCCGGTCATTCCGGCGCCGACGATCAGGTACTTGGTCGTGTGCATGTCGTGGTCCTCGTTTCAGGAGACGGAATCCAGCTCGAGAAGTGCGCGCAGGCTCTCGTGCTCCTCCGCGCACGCGGGGCAGCCGACGAGGTGGGCGCGCAGGCCGGGCACGAGCGCGTCGGCGGGAGCGCCGCGGAGCTCGAGCTCGACGTAACGGTCGAGCTGCGCGAAGCACTCGTCGCAGTCGAGCTCAGGCTCGTCGCTGCCGAGCAGTCGCATGAGAGTGGGGTCGAGGTCGCGTCCGGTCATCGAGTCGCCTCCGGGAATCCCGCCGCGGCCACGTGTTCCCGTAGCCGCCGGCGCGCGTCGTGGAGCACCTTGTAGAGCGCGTTCCGGTTCGAGCCGAGCCGCTCGGCGAGCACGTCGATCGGCACGCCCTCGAGCACCGTGGCGACGAGCACCTGCCGCTGTCGCGGCGTCAACGCCGAGCGGATTCCTTCTCGCACGGCCTCGAGCAGGGCTGCGTTCTCGGCGTCGTCGTCCGGGCCGGGCCCGGCGTGGGCGAGGCTCTCCCAGTGCTCCGGCTCGAGCGTTACCTCTCGGTCCCGCCAGGCGCGCCGGCGCACCTTCACCGACGCCTCGAGCAGCGCGAACTTGTAAGCCCAGGTGCGAAAGTTGCTCTCGCCGCGGAAGTCGTCGAGACGCCGGAGAACCGACACGGCGGCGTCGTCGGCGGCCTGCTGCGCCAGGTCGTCAAGCTCGGCGGCCGAGATCTGGGGGAGAGAGTTGCGCCGCCGGAACACTTCGAAGCGGGCCGCTCGGAGGAGGAGCCCGTGCAGGTGCGCCACGGCCTCATCGCGGCGTGCGCCCTCCGCCTGGAGGTCGAGGTGCCACTCCGTCAGAGCCGGGGCTGCCGCGATTGCGCTCACGTCGGGATTAGTGTCCGGCGGCGCCAAGGTCTTACTTCTACCCGGGAAGCAGTGCCCTACGCGGAGGCAAGCGCGGAGGTGCGCTCCGCCATCTGGCGGTCTTTCTCCGTGATCCCGCCCTCGGAATGGGTCGTCCAGCGTACGGTCACTCGGCGGTAGCGAATGTCGATGTCCGGATGGTGGTTCTCGCTCTCCGCGAGCGTCCCGAGGCGCACCACGAAATCGATCGCCGCGGAGAACGATGGGAGCTCGAACTCCCGCACCAGCGCATCGTCCTGTTCCTGCCAGTCGGCCATCGCGGGAGTATTCCCGGTCCGGGACGCGCAAACCTGTCTCGTTCGTACAAGACTGCGAAGGAGTGCGTGAGCCGAGTGACCGGGACCTCGTTCGGAGGGCGCGGCGCGGCGACCGAGAGGCCGCGGCCGCGCTGTTTCGCCGCTACTGGCGCGATGCCTGGCGGGCTGCGTTCGCCATCACCGGGAGGCGGTCGCTCGCGGACGACGTGGCTGCGGACGGCTTCGAGCGGGCCTTCGCCGCGCTCGGCCGCTTCGACGAGCGGCGCCCCTTCGGGCCGTGGCTGCACCGGATCGTTGCCAACCGGGCGCTCGACCTCCTGCGCGCCGAGCGGCGGCTCTCGGACGAGGAGCTGCCGGAGCTGCCGGACGCTACGCCGGTACACGACTCGAGCGACCGGAGCCTGCTCGCGTCGGTTGCCGGGCTCTCGCTCGAGCGGCGCATGGTCGTGGTACTGCGCTACGGGGTCGGGATGACGCCGAAGCAGATCGCCTCGGCCCTCGACCTGCCGGTTGGAACCGTCAACTCACGGCTGGCCCGCGCCCTCGATCAGCTGCGCGAGTCGCTGGAGGTCGAGCATGTCGAGTGAGCTCGAGCGCCGGCTGGAGAGTCTGCTGGCCGAGGCGCCCGAGCCCGACGCGGGAGCGGGTGAGGAGGCACTCCACCGGGCGCTGCGCGCGCTTCAGCCCTCGGCTCCGTCGCATCGCGGCCTCCGCACCGCCGTCCTCGTCTTCGCCATCGCCGCTGTCTTGCTCGCGATCGCCGCCGGCTCGCTCGCCGCCGCCGGCGCGCTGCATGTCAGCTTCGGCCAGAGGACGAAGCACCGTCCCGTCACCACCACGCAGCTGCTGCGGCCGAAGGGGGCAAACGGGATCGCCGCGATCGTCGACGGCAGGCTCGCGGTGGCGATCAAGGGCGGTTTCCGCGTCGAAGGACTCACGGCGAGCGCCGTTGCGCTCTCGCCGCACGCGCTGTACTTCGCAGCGGGGCTCGGCCACTCACTGGTCGCGATGGCGCCGGGCGGGCGCACAGCGTGGTCACACCCGACCGGCGGCGAAGTGGTAGCGATCGCGTGGGCGCCGGACGGCTTCCGCATCGCCTACGTCGTGCGCCACGGTCGCCGGTTCGCCCTTCGCGCGATCTACGGAGACGGCACGCACGACGCGTTGATCGACCGCTCCGTGCGCCCGGTTCGGCCATCCTGGCGAGCCGACAATCTCGCCTTCGCATACGTCGGCGCAGGCGGTCACGCGGTCGTCTACGACGTCGGGCACGAGAAGCACAGCGTCTCCGGGGCCGCGGCTCCAATCACGCATGTCTCCTTCGCGCCGGTGGGCAAGGCGCTGGCAGTCGCCACGCCCGGCTCCGTCGTGCTCAACGGCAAGAGGGTCGCCACCGGCGAGGTCGAGGCGCTCGGCTGGCGTCAGGACGGGCGGCTGGAAGCGGCGTTCGAGAATGGAGTGACGCCGCCACTCGTCCGGATGTTCGAGAGGAACGGTCGTCAGCTCGGCGGCTTCCGCGTCCCCGGCCGGGTCCTTACCGTCAGCAGCGGCTTCGTCATGACGCGAACGCCGAACCGGATCATCGCCGGGTGGCAGCAGCAAGCCAACGCGAGAAGCGTCCTCTCTGTTGGTCCGGAAGCGTCGATCCGCGACCTCCAGCTCGGCTAGAGACTAGGGCCAGACGGAGATCGCGACGTAGCGCGCCGCCGGCGCCACCTTCGTCGTCCAGAGGCGGTGAAGGTCGCTGGCGCGGTACTCGCTCACCTCGCCGTTGAAGAGCGACGTCGTCACGACCCAAGAGCCGTAGGTGGCGAGATTGAACGAGCCGTACGGCGCCGATGCGCGGCTCGGCGCACGGGAAGGGCTGCGCCAGGTGAAAGCGGAGAGCAAGGATCCGTACCCGCTCGGGACGAGCGCGCGGCCGCCGGAGAAGGCCACGTGTCCCGGCGGCTTCCCGGCTCCGGCGGTCCAGAGCAGCCGGCCACCGATCGAGTATCCGGAGACCGACGAGCGCGACGGCGAGGTGACCCACACCGTCCGGCCGTCCGGCGCAAAGCTGACGTCGTGCGCGCCGAACCTCGGATCGAGCCGGCCGAGCACGCGCAGCTTTCGCGGGTTCGAAGAGTCGACGCGGACGATCGTCTTCGCCGTCTCGCCGAGGGCCACCCAGACCTGCCGGCCGTCCGGGCTGACACCGAGATGGTGCGCCTCCGGGCCGACGAACACGCGTCCGAGAATCGTGCGGCGAGCAAGGTCGATCACGGACAGGTCACCTGTTCCCTCGTCCGTGACGTAGGCGAGCCGGCCGTCGGGCGCAACCGCGGCGACCTTCGGGGTGCGGAACGAGCGGAAGACCTTGATCGGCCGAAGCGTGTGCCACGCGAGCAGGGTCACCGTGCCGGATGGGTTGAGGACCACTGCAGGCCCGTGCGGCGGCGCCGCGATCATCAGCGGGTCGACCAGGCGGACCCGCCGCAGGATGTGTCCGCCTTCCGGGCCGAGCGAGACGGCGATCACCTCGTTCGAGGTCTCCGCGGTGACGAGGGCGACCGGCCGTCCAGCCAATTGCGCGGAGGCGGAAGAGGGGAGGAGGAGCGCTGCGACGACGAGGAGGGGAGCAAGGAACCTGGGCACGCCTGCGATACGCCCGACCGCTGTCGAGCGGTCCCACGTGAGCTACGGTTCTCGTCGCCCCGGGGCGTGGCGCAGCCTGGTTAGCGCGTTGGTCTGGGGGACCAAAGGTCGCCGGTTCGAATCCGGCCGCCCCGACTCAAATTCAGCAAGCAGGCGTCCGGATAGTCAGGCGGGAGCGTTCGCCTTGCGCAACATCCGGCCATGCGCCTCCAAGCGTCGTGGCGACGCCAAGCGTCGTGGCGATGTACTTCGCGTCCTCGTCGTCGATCGCGACGACGTCGAGCACGCGGAACCGGCGCCCGCCGCCGAAGAAAAGCTCCTCGCCAACCTTCACCATCGACGGGTAGCTCGCCTCGCCTACGTCGCTGCCGTCCTCAAGGTGCAGCCGGCACGTGAACATCACTCCTCCGTTTCAGGGGCGCGGACGGCGCTGACGAACCTATCATCGGACTGGGCGGTGTCGGATCCGCACAGCGAGCCACCCGAGAGGAGGGCTTCTCTAAAAGCGGCTCGCTGGTGTCTCGTCGCGGACGGCCAAAGGCTCGCCCGCGTCACCTGGCCCCACGGTATTAGGTTCCCTGTTCCCGGCCGGCTGAACCTGTCGACTCCACGCCGTAACAGGATTGCAGCCCACTCGCCTCCAAAGACCGTTGTAGCGTCACGGCGAGACCCGGTGATCCTGGCGCCCCGGCATACCTCCTGTCCTCCGTCCGGGGCGCCTTCATTGGTCGCGGCTCTAATCACCCGTTCACGTCAGCTGCCTTCAATTACTGCGGCCGATCATCAAAGCGACGTGACCAGGAACGGAGAATCCGTGAATAAGAAGCGCCTCGGTGCGCGGTCGGATTTCGACGAGTGGGCGAACCAAGTCGTCGCGGCACTAAAGACGAACAGGGCTGCGGCTCCGGGAGTCTGCCGGCAACGCCGCCTGCGCGACCACGCTAAGACGGGTTAGCGGCCCGTGAGCAAGGAGCAAGGCCGGGCCGCTAACCCGTTCTCAGACCCCCAACCGACGTCTTCGCGGCGGCCGTCAAGAGATACGTACCCGGTATGTAGCCGGCCCACGTCGCCTGTGCCGGAACATCTCTCCTCCGTTTCCGGGGCCGGAAGGCGCACCGAGCTTGACGGCGATTCAAGACAAAAGGGCGGGGAGAGGCTAGACGCGCGGCGGTGCCGAGCAAGAAAAGTCAGAACGAGGATGGCGCACGGAAAGGGGGAGAAGCGGCGCTAGCCACGTAGACGCTAGCCCCGTGGCTGTGCGCGACTCCGTCAGCGAGAGGAACGTCGCCCCCGTCTCGAGACGGCCGTGCCAGCGGACGCAGGCGCGCTCGAGCTTCTACGGCTTCTGCTCGGCGAGCAGGTCGAGGTAGGCGAGCGCGTCCTCGAGCGACGATTGGCCGAGCTCGCGCTTACGAAGTCTCGGCAGCCCACAGGTTGCCCTGCTTGATCGCGCGGGTGAAGCGTCCGTGTGCCGTCCCTTGACTTGTCATCGCCAGTTGGGGCCGGCGCTCGCGACTCTACGGGCCGACGTACTAGAAGGACGCGCGGGAGTCCTGCCGAACCTTGGGCGCATGTACACGCTCGGACTGGACACGATCGCCGGCGCGAAACTCCTACAGCTGAAGTTCGGCGTCTCCGGCGTTTTTCAGCCTGACCAGGCCGTGATGCACGGAGACCGACGCGCGAGATTCATTCGCATGAGCGATGGCGCCGCGATCATCAGACACTGGGGCGACAGCCAACCTGTCGCGGTTTCGCCCGAGACCCTATCGACGCCGGCCAGGGAAGTGGCGCTAGCCGGGCCCGGGACGCCGCGGACTCAGCGCTCATCGGCGACGATCTCGCGAACCCTCGCGCGGACATCCTCTGGAAGCGTCGCGAAATGGTCACCGTCGCGCACCGCACGAAGACGATTGACGATCCTGTAGCGACGCCGATCCACGCCTTTCGACTCCGCCAACCAGACGGGCGTCTCGACTGCTCCAGCCGAGACGGGCGACCCGGCGGTCCCCCTGTCCTCTTTCACTCACGTGCGGCCTCTTTCGAAAGGAGCCTCAAGTCAGTGCTCTCGCCGTAACGCCTCGATCCAAGCCTGCGCCGATGTCGGCGTCCTATCGCTTTCCACGCCCGATCCCGGCCTCTCCGCAGGCTCTCGTGGGAAGCCAGACGATGAACCGGAGTCCCGCCTAAGCACCCGCTGCAGGCGCCCATGGAGTGTCGACGCGAACGGCTCTCCCACGGCCTCGGCCACCTCGTCGTGCGGCTCCTCGGCTACACGGCTCACTTGCTGGCGTGCGTGCGATAGCTCGATGTGCAACTGCTCGATTTCCTCGAGGAGCATCAGGATCGCGCGACCAGCAGCGGATTCTTCCTCGCTTCCGGCTCGTTGCAGGCCCTGGCCCCAACGCCGCAGCGCCTCGAGCTTGTCTTCGTCTAGACGCATATGCTCCGTAGCCTGCCATTCATTGGCTCTAGGCAGTCGGATTTGCGCGAGTCCGCCGCCACGCTCTGAGGGCCAGCCGCGCAACGGCCGCGGCGGCGAGGAAGATAGCCATGTCGAGGAGGGCGAAAAAGATTGCTGCTAGCCCTGTGATGTCGTCGTCGGGGCCGCCGTAGTTGCGGCGGTACCAAATCCACGCGATTGGGACCGGCAGAACGACAAGGACGAGCAAACGCGGGAACCTCCCCGCCAGGACTCCAAGCGCGACGGTCGGCACGACGATGAGCACGAAGGGGCCCCAGTTCAACATCCTCAGTCTGGCCCAACTTGCGGCCCAGGGGAAGGTGAGTATCGTGGGTCAAGGTGGCGCGGGCGAGCTCTTGTGGCCGTCCGCGAAGAGACACCAGCGGAGCCAGCTTTGGAGGGCCCTCCTCTGTGCCGTCTACGAGTCCGACCGGAGGGACGAGTCGCCGTTCGTCGGGCCGCTACGGGTCGAGCCCTTCGAGACGCGATCTAAAGGTGTCGGCTTTCGCGGCCGAATACGGGTAGATGGCCACCATGGCACAGCCGGAGCGGGCGTTCGACGTAGCTCTAAGCGAGGAGGACGGGCGCGTACGAATCACGCGATGCGAGACGGGTCGGGTCGCTCTCGCCCTGAGTCTGGCGGAGGCGTCACAGATCCGAGCCGGCCTCAAGGGAGCGCTTCCACCCAAGGCGAAGAAGCTCAAGAAGCGCAGCAAGCGCAAGAACCTCTAGCGCTCGCTGACTCAGGCTAGGCCGCCTATCAGATCCTGGCTGGCTAGAAGACGCGCTCTACGACGAGGATGTTGTACGGCGAGCGATGTACCTCCGGCACTTTTTCGAGAAGGCTGACGCGCCATGGGCCGGACCCGTTGGATAGATAGAGCTCCTGGCCTTCCACCGGCTCCTTATCGGGAACGTCATAGACGTACTCCTTCATGACCACAGGACCATCTAGTGATCCTTCGCGGACGGTCCAGGTGTAGGGAGCCACGGGCGGATTCTGACAGGTGTCCGCGCACCGATCCCTCGCATAACCGTCAGGCTGCTGGTCGCGTTTCTCAGGAGCCTGGGGAGCCTTGCCGTAGGGGATGACGGCAGAACCAGCCGGCAACTCCCCAGGACTCAGCCCGCGGCTGTGCGGGCGGCCTCCACGACTTGCTCGAGCCACGGCCCGACTGCGAGGTCCTTGGCGCCGTCCGCGCTGTACTCGCCGACGACCCAGCCGTCGACGCCATACGCATCGTCTTCTCGCACCGGCCTGATGTAGATCCCGGAGCCGCGCTCGCGCATCTCCATGAGCAGATCGCGAACGGAACGGAATGTGCGCTCCTCCTCGTGCGTCGACCAGGCGCCAGCATCCTCGTTGTCCGGCTCGAGCGTGAAGTGATGGTCGTCGTGCTCGTCCACTCGGGACCTCCTCCAATCGCTTGGGACCAGAACCTAGCGCGGCGTTCGGAGCACGTCTGCGGAGCAGCCGGCTACGAGTGCGTTCCGCCAGTCCTCGACTCCCACGAGCTGATGATGACCCGTGTCGACCTCGACCTCCGGCCACCACTCGAGCCCGAGCGCTCGCCCACCCCCGAGCGAGCCGATGTCCAGCAGCTCGTCGACCGCGAAGACGTCGCGACGGCCGGATTGCCGCCTCGCAATCCCATCGAGCTCGCGCAGCTCCTCGAGAGGGTCGATGCGGACGTTGGAGTCCGACCCGATGCAGAGCTCGATCCCACGGTGCAGGAGGCGTTCCACCGGCAGGAAGCCGTCGCCGAGGTTCGCCTCCGTCGTCAGGCACGCGCAGACGCGTGTGTCGGCGTCCGCAAGCAGGTCGAGCTCGTGCCCGTCCGCATGCGTTGCATGGACCACGGTCGTGCGCGGGCCGAGGCAGCCGCAGGCGTCGAGGAGCTCGATTGGCCGGACTCCGTGCTCGGCGAGGCACTCCTCGATCTCCCGCGGCTGCTCGTCGGCGTGCACGTGGAGCGGCAGCTCCTCACGCGCGGCGTAGCGGCCGAGCTCCTCGAGCCACTCTCGCGGGCAGGCGCGAACGGAGTGAGGCGCGACTCCGACGCGGATCCCGTCACTGCGCAGCTCCTCGACCTCCCGCAGGTACTCCGCCACCGACGCCTGCCGGAAGCGGTCGAGCCCGCCGCGTGCGTACGCGACGTGGAGAAGGACGAGCTCGATGCCCGCTTCCTCGGCCGCTTCGGCTGCGGCGCGTGCCTCCTCGAGCCCGAGGTAGTGGAACTCGCCGACGGCGGTGTAGCCCGCGCCGAGCAGCTCGCGATAGACGTCGACGTAGCCCGTCCGGACCTGTCCCGGGGTCTGACCCCGGGCGAGCTCGAGCATCGTGTCGCGCCATGCCCAGAAATCGTTGCCCTCCGTGCGCCCGCGCAGGGCTCGCTGGAACGCGTGACAGTGGGCGTCGACGAAGCCGGGGATCCGCGGCAGCTCGGGCACGCGGCAGAGCATACGAAGCGAACCCCCGTATCCTTCGCCACGTGGACGTTCCCGCCGCCTCCACGCCGCTCGCGCAACTTCCGAATGCACTCACGGTCGCGCGGCTGGCGCTGATCCCCGTCTTCGTCGTGCTCATGGTGCGTGCGGGCCACAAGCCGAGCTGGCCGGCCGGGATCGTCTTCGGCATCGCCGGGATCACCGACCAGGTGGATGGCTTCCTTGCGCGCCGCTGGCACGTCGAGTCGCGCTTCGGCCAGATCGCCGACCCGCTCGCCGACCGGCTGATGATCGACGCCGCGGTGATTCTGCTCGCCGTCTACGACCGGCTGCCCTGGGTGGGGCTCGCGATCATCATCGGGCGCGACCTCCTCCTGCTTGCCGGATCACGCCTGCTGGCGCCGCGCGGCATCGAGATCGAGGTCAACGCCGTCGGCAAGGCCGCGACCTGGATCCTCTACGCCGCGATCGCCTTCCGCATCGTCACCGAGCCGTCGACGCAGTGGCCGCTCGTCCTGTTCTGGATCGGTCTCGGGCTTGCGGTCGTGGCCGTCGTGTTCTACATCCGGACCGCCCGGAGAGAGTTGCGGCGATGAAGGCCGTCGTCATGGCCGGGGGCGAGGGCACACGCCTGCGGCCGCTCACGTCCAACCAGCCGAAGCCGATGGTGCCCATCGTCGGCAAGCCGTGTATGGAGCACATCGTCGAGCTCCTGCGCCGTCACGGTCTCGAGGACGTGATCGTCACCGTCGCGTTCCTGCCGCAGGCGATCCGGAGCTACTTCGGCAGCGGCGAGACCCTCGGCGTCGACATCGGCTACTCGGTCGAGGAGTCGCCGCTCGGCACCGCCGGCTCGGTCAAGCGTGCCGCGGGCAGGCTCGACGACACCTTCCTCGTCATCTCCGGCGACGCGCTCTGCGACGTCGACCTGACCGGCATCGTCGAGGCCCACCGACAGAAGGGAGCCTCGGTCACGATCGGGCTCAAGTCGGTCGAGAACCCGCTGGAGTTCGGGATCGTCGTGACCGACGACGACGGGCGCGTCGAGCGCTTCCTCGAGAAGCCGTCCTGGGGGCAGGTCTTCTCCGACACGATCAACACCGGCATCTACATCCTCGAGCCGGAGGTCCTGAAGCACATCCCCGACGATCGCCCGTACGACTTCTCGAAGGAGCTGTTCCCGCTCCTGCTGGAGATGGGCCGGCCGATCTACGGACACGTCTTCGAGGAGGGCTACTGGCAGGACATCGGCAACCTCGAGCAGTACCGGCAGGCGAACTTCGACGCCCTCGAGGAGCGTGTGCAGCTCGAGATTCCCGGAATCCGGATCCGCGGGAATGTATGGCTGGGGGACGGGGTGGACCTCGACGACCTCGACGCGATCGAGGGGCCTGCCTATCTCGGCAACTACTGCCGCATCGCGCGCGGCGCGCACGTCGGCCCGCACACGGTGCTCTCGACGAGCGTCACGGTCCGCGAGCGGGGCCGCGTCGTCCGCTCGATCGTCGACACGTCCACCTACATCGGGCGCAGCACGGAGCTCGAGGGCGCCATCGTGGGCCGCAGCTGCGACCTGCGCGCGCACGTCCGCGTGCACGACGGGGTCGCGATCGGCGACGAGGTCACCATCGGCGCCGAGAGCGTGATCCTGCCCGGCGTCCGCATCTATCCCTTCAAGGACGTCGAGACCGGCTCACAGCTGCACGAGAGCCTGATCTGGGAGTCGCGCGGCACGACGCGTGTCTTCGGCAAGCAGGGCGTGGCGGGGATGGTGAACGTGGACCTACCGCCGGACGTGGCGGTGCGGCTTGCCGCGGCGCTCGGCACCGCGCTCAAGCGTGGCGCGCGGGTCGTGGCCAGCCGCGAAGGAGGCGCGGCGTGCAGGATGATCAAGCGGGCGATGATCTCCGGCATCTCTTCCACCGGAGTCCACGTCGCCGATCTCCGCGTCAGCGCGGCTGCGGTCGCGCGACACCTCGTCAAATCGGAGGCGTACGACGCCGGCTTCCACGTCGGCGTCAGCCAGAACGATCCGGAGGTGATCCGGATCCAGTTCCTCGAGCCGCCCGGCGTCGAGATGAGCGCGGCGATGCAGAAGGAGGTCGAGAAGCACTTCACGCGCGGCGAGTTCCGCCGTGTCGCCGCCGGAGAGGTCGGGAGCATCAGCTATCCCGCCCGTGTCCGGGAGACCTACGCGTCGGATCTGCTCTCGACGATCGACGCCGAGGTCGTGCGCGACCGGCGGTTCCGGATCGTCGTCGATTACGGCTTCTCGGGCGCGTCGTACGTGCTCCCCCTCGTCCTCGGGCCGCTCGGAGTCGAGCTCGTAGCCGCACACGCGTTCACCGGGGAAGGGCCTGACTCCGACGCCCCCGGCCTCGCCGCCGCGATCGGCCAGACGAAGCGCCTCGTGCCGGCGGTCGGGGCGGACCTCGGCGCGGTCTTCGACCGCTCGGCCGAGCGGCTTCACCTCGTCGACGAGCAGGCGCACGAGGTGCCGGTGGAGCAGGCGCTGCTGCTCTTCCTCCGCCTGCTGGGCTCGAACGGGCGCCGCGGGAAGCTCGCCTTCCCCGTCACGGTGACGAGCCAGGTCGAGCGTCTCGTCGCCGACTCCGAGCTCGAGGTCGTGCGGACGCCGAGCTCGCTCCCGGAGCTGACGCGGGCGGCGGCCGAAGGAGGCGTCGTCTTCGCGGGCGCCGTCGGCGGCGGCTATGCCTTCCCCGAGTTTCTGCCCGGCTATGACGCGGTGGCGAGCCTGGCGAAGCTGCTCGAGCTGCTCGCGCCGGTGAACCGGCCGCTCTCCGAGCTCGTCGCCGAGCTCCCGGAGCCGACCCTCGTCCATTACCAGGTGCCGTGCCCGTGGGCGCTCAAGGGGCTCGTGATGCGTGTCCTGAACGAGCGTCTCGCGGGCCGCGACCTCGACCTCACCGACGGGATCAAACTGTTCGACGAGCGCGGCTGGGCGCAGGTGCTGCCGGATCCGGACGAGCCGGTGATCCACCTCTACGCGGAGGGCGAGACGCGCGAGCAGTCGGAGGAGCTGGCGCGAGAGGTGCGGGCGCTCGTCGACGAGATCGAGCAGGGCGAAGCCGCCGCGGCCCGTACATAGCGGACATCTCGCTTCCGACCAAGACAAAGGCTAAAGTTCAGCTTCACCCTCGGTGAGGGCGCCACCCAACGTAGAAAGGGCCTGATGGAACCGCTGCCGGATCTCGCGACGCTGTCCGACGAGGACCTCAAGAAGCTCATCGACGAACTGACGCACGAGGAGCAGGAGGTCTCGTACCGACGCCGGCTCCTGCACGGCAAGATCGACATCCTGCGGGCCGAGCTCGTCGCGCGACTGCAGCAGACCCAGGGGAGAAGCGTCCTGGAGTCGGTCAACGTCGAGTCGCTCACGGAGATCCTCACCGGCAAGGCGACACCGCCTGCCTGATGGCGCACGTCTACTGCCCTGAATGCGGGTACAACAACCCGGAGTCGGCGCGCTTCTGCGCGCGCTGCGGCGCTGCGCTCGTCGTCCCCGAGGAGGGGGAGTCGACGGAGACGTTCACAGCCCCGGAGCTGGCCGAGAGCCTCGATCCGCTCGAGGACCTCGGCGTCCACGGTGCCGCGCTCATCGTCCGCTCGGGCGGAGGGCGCGCGGGCGAGACCTTCCCGCTCGAGGCGAGCCCGACGACGATCGGCCGCTCACCCGACTGCGCGATCTTCCTCGACGACGTCACCGTGTCGCGCAAGCACGCCGTCTTCAGCGAGGAGGGCGACCGCTGGCAGATCGAGGATCAGGGCAGCCTCAACGGGACCTTCGTCAACCGGGAGCGGGTCGAGACCACGGAGCTGAGAGACGGCGACGAGCTCCAGATCGGCAAGTACCGGCTCACGTTCCTTCAGCGCTGATGACAGTGACCGAGGCGACATCGCGGCGGCTCACGATCGGAACGGTCTGCAACCGGCTCAAGGACGAGTTCCCGGACGTCTCGATCTCGAAGATCCGCTACCTCGAGGACCAGGGCCTCCTCAACCCGAGGCGGACGCAGGGCGGCTACCGCCTCTTCTCCGAGGACGACGTCGAGCGGCTGGAGACGATCCTCCGGCTCCAGCGCGACGAGTTCCTGCCGCTCCGCGTGATCCGCGAGGAGCTCGCCGCGGGCGCCGGCAAGGAACGGCGCCGGCGGCGTAGCGCGGTCGGCGTGGGGGAGGAGGAGCTCGATCTCGAGGAGCTGTGCAACCGTGCCGGCGTCACCGCCGACCGCGCTCGTCAGCTGGAGGACTTCGGACTGCTCGAGTCGCGGGTCGAGGACGGCCAGCGTGTTTACGCCGAGAGCGAGGCCGAGATCGCGGCGGCATGCGAGGCGCTTGCCCAGTTCGGGATCGACGCCCGCAACCTGCGCGCCTTCCGCACAGCGGCCGACCGCGAGAGCGGGCTCGTCGAGGCGGTGATCGCGCCGGCCCTGCGCTCGCGGAACGAGGAGCGGCGGCAGGCGGCTCTGGCCGACCTCCAGCGCCTCGCCCAGAGCGCCGAGGAGCTCGCCGACCTGCTCCTTCGCCGCAACGTCCGCCGCCTCGTCGAGTAGCCTCGCGCGCGTGACCGAGATCGATCTTACGACCTGCGTCCGCGAGGTCCCGGACTTTCCCGAGCCCGGAGTGGGCTTCAAGGACATCTCGCCGCTTCTGCTCGACCCGCAGGCGCTCCAGCAGGCGGTCGGCCAGCTGGCCGACTGGACGCGCGAGCGGCAGGCGGATCTCGTGCTCGGGGCCGAGGCCCGCGGCTTCTGGCTCGGTGCTGCGATCGCCGTCGAGGCCGGTTGCGGCTTCGTCGCTGCGCGACGGCCGGGCAAGCTCCCGCCGGAGACGGTCTCCGCCACGTACGCGCTCGAGTACGGCCAGAACAGCCTCGAGGTCGCAGCCAGCGCGATCGGACGCGGCGCCCGCGTAGCTATCCACGACGACGTCCTCGCGACCGGCGGCACGGTGGAGGCGATCGCCGGCCTCGTCGAGCAACTCGGCGGCACGGTCGTCGGCGTCAACTTCGTGATCGAGCTCACGTTCCTCGGCGGCCGCGAGCGGCTCGCACAGTACGACCTGTATTCGCTCATCAGGTACTAACGATCCGGCGCTTTTCGTCCGACGTTGTCTCTACAACGTCCCCATGTACGACCCGTTCACCAGCCGTTACGCCTTCGCCTGCCCCACGCGGGGCGAGACGCACGTGCTGCTGTCGGCGTTCCGCAGCATCGAGCAGCTCCCCGGCGCGGCGCACCCCGCCGTCTTTCGCGTCCGGTTCGACTGTGCTTGCGGGGAGGAGCACGACGGGCTCGTCACGCACGACGATCTCGACTGGGCGCCGCTCGGGCTTGGGGCGGGGGAGTTCCTCAATCTGATGACGGCGCGGCTCGAGCCGGCCGGCGGCGAGCTCGGCGAGCTCGCCGCAGAGCGCATCAGGAACGGGGATTGGCCGTGGAGCTTCTTCTGCTACCCGGAGGAGCGCCCGCGCCCTGTCTTCCCGTCCTCGTTCACGCTCCTCACCGCGGCGGAGGGAACCGTGGGCGTCGCCGTCCGCTGCCCGAGCTGCCGGCGGCTGTCGCTGAACCTCGTCTCGCAGCCGCACGTCGACCTTCCGTTCCACAACGACCGCGAGATCGGGGTGGTGGAACACATGTTCGCTGCGGACGCCCTCGCAACCCTCGAGGAGTTCCAGGCGGAGCTCTGGTCGACCTCGTTCGACGCGCGGCGTCTGGCTCTGCAGTAGCTCCGGGCGCATCCGCGATCGCCGGTCGGTCGTTCTACACCCGTCGGGCAACCGGAAGAGGTGAAGAACGAATGCGCAGTTACGGCATGTATGACGCGTCGCGGGGGCTGACCCTCGCCTTTGCCGCAGGGGTGGCTGGTTTCGCTCTCTGGGCGGCGGCGCAGGTCGGGACTCAGACCGACGGACATTTCTGGATCGCGATGGCGATCGTCGCCGGGGCCGGCCTCGTGCTTGCCCTGACCAACCACGTGGGGACGTGGACGAAGGGGCTGCGGCTGCGGGTCTCGCCGAGCACGTTCGCGCTCGCGTTCCTGCCGGTGCTCGTGTGCGTCGGCTGGATCCTGCTGGCGAGCCAGCCGGGCCACGGCTGGCAGGAGGGGAGGATCCAGTCCTGGAGCGACTCGATCGGCATTTTCGGCGTCGTGCACGACATCGGCCTCTGGAGCGGCGTGCTGGCGTTCGCGTTCGGGCTGGTGCTCGGCCTGTCGTTCGACGGCGTTCCGGCGCCGATGGTCGAGACCAAGCCGGGCTACGACGGCGCGGCTGCGGCCGACGAGCCGGTCGCCGCCGAGCGGCGTGACACGGCGAGGCGCGAGCCGGTCGCTCCGGCCTCGACGCCGGACGGCGATACGGCTCGGATGCGCGAGCGCGCTCCCACTCGCTGACCCGAAACGGCATAACCATGCGGTTCGCGGCCGCCCGGTGCACTCGGGCGGCCGCGAATCCCTGCCGGGAGGGATCACGCTAAAGGGGTAGGTCCACCGATATCCAAGATCAGGATGGAACTGGTGGCGCAGCAGACCACTGAACGGGGTGTCCGCCTCCTTGCGGCGCACATCGACAGTCTCGATCCAGAGGCCGTCTCGGCGCGGGAGCGGCTCGAGCTGCAGCTTGGCAGCGAACTCACGCACAAGCTGCTGTTCGCGCTCGCTCCGCAGCCCGTCCGGACGGCGAGCTGCGCAGTCGTAGCCGCGTAACTTCTTACCGAGGCTTGCGGACGGGGCGGCGTGGCACGTCCTCGCCGCGCAGCCGTACGAAGAGCCAGATCGCGGCGAAGGAGACGAGCGAGATCACGATCGCGAACGCACCGCTCCACCCGACGGCAAGAAGGCCGAAGTAGATGTAGACGGCAAGGCCGACGGCCCACACGAAAGCGATGACTCCCTGGTCAATGCTCGGCGGGCGCAGGTGCATCGCGACGATCGTAGTCGACTCGTCAGGGCCGCGGCGCCGCATGGGGCGGACCAAAAAAATTCGCCGAGCCGGTCGCGGTTTCGTCCACAACCCCGGTCGACTTTCCGCTTCGGCCCTTGCGAGCCGCCTCGTACGACCTCCCGGTGCTGCTTCGTCCTACTCCCGCGCCGCGCTCGGCGCAAGAGGGAATGTATGGCCTCCCGAGACATGTCGCAAGGGTCCTCGGAGCGGAAAAACTCGCAATTTGCGAACGTTGAATAATCAACATTTCCACAGCCCTCTGTGCATCCTGTGGATAACCGGCCTTCGCGTGGGCGAGAGGCGCCGGGCCAGTGGGCGTATGTTTCTACTTGACATAACACCGCTTATCGTGCAGAGGACTTGATCCGTAGTGGCCCGACGTGTTTGGGTAGGTTCGTCAACCGGGAACGACGTCCAGGAGCGCCGATTGAGGGGAGCCCAGTGACCACGGTCGAGATCGAGTCGATCCTCGCAGGCGAGGAGCTGACGACACTGCTCGAAACCTCGGAGTCGAGCGGACAACTTCGGCAAACCGAGCTCGTGGAGGTGCTGGAGCCGCTCGAGCTCGACCCGCTCGAAACGGAAGCGGTCTACCAGGAGCTCGACCGGCGAGGGATCGAGCTGCTCGTCGAGCCGGAGCGCGAGCCAGAGCCGGAGCCCGAGAAAGAGAAGGCGCCACCGCCGCCGGCCGCGCAGCCTCTCGAGACCACGACCGACGCCCTCCAGCTGTTCCTCCGGGAGGCGGGCCGCCACCAGCTCCTGACGGCCGCGCAGGAGGTCGAGCTCGCGAAGCGCATCGAGCGCGGCGACGGGGCCGCGAAGCAGCGGATGATCCAGTCGAACCTCCGCCTCGTCGTCTCGATCGCGAAGAACTACCGGAACCAGGGTCTCCCCTTCCTCGACCTGATCCAGGAAGGCACGCTCGGCCTCATCCGCGCCGTCGAGAAGTTCGACTGGCGCCGCGGCTACAAGTTCTCGACCTATGCCACGTGGTGGATCCGCCAGGCCGTCGCACGGGCTCTCGCCGACAAGGCGCGCACGATCCGGATGCCCGTCCACATTGTCGAGCGGATGCAGAAGATGAACCGCGCCGAGCGGACGCTCTGGATGGAGCTGGGCCGTGAGCCCACGCTCGAGGAGATCGCGAACGAGGCTTCGCTGCCCGTCGAGCAGGCTCGAGAGGTGCGTTCTGCCGCCCGGGCCTCGGCGAGCCTCGACCAGCCGGTCGGGGACCAGGAGGACGCCGTCTTCGGCGATTTCGTGGCCGGCGACGAGCCGCTGCCCGAGGAGCGGGTCGAGGGCGCCCTTCGCAGCCAGGCCCTTGCCGTCGCCCTGCAGGCGCTCGGCGAGCGCGAGCGGCAGGTGCTGATCCTGCGCTACGGCCTCGTCGACGAGGAGCCGAAGACGCTCGAGGAGATCGGCAGGCGGCTCGGGCTCACGCGCGAACGCGTTCGCCAGATCGAGCTCGACTCGCTGAGGCGTCTCGCCAACCTGCGCGAGATGCAGATGGTCGCAGCCCCCTAGGGGCTATTCCGCGCGAAGGTAGTGCTCGAGGCCGGGCGCTGCGATCCGTAGCTCGCGCAATGCGCGCGTCTCGAGCTGGCGGACGCGCTCCCGCGTGATGCCAAGCTGCGCGCCTACTTCCTCGAGCGTCCGCGGCAGCTCGCCGTCGAGCCCGAAGCGAAGGGAGAGGACGCGGCGCATGCGCGGGTTCAGCTGGTCCAGGGCTCCCGCCAGCTCCTTCGTGCGCGCCTTCTCCGCCGTCTGCTCGTGCGGCACCAGCGCGTGCACGTCCTCGATCAGGTCGCCGTAGAGGCTCTCTCCGTCCCCCACCGGCGTCTCGAGGCTGACCGGGTTCTCCATGAGCTCGAACAGCTCGCGCACCCGCTCCTCGGTCTGCTGGGTTTCCTTGGCGAGCTCGGCCTGGGTCGGTTCGCGGTTGAGCTTCTGCGCCAGTTGCCGCCGCGCGCGAAGCAGGCGGCGAACCTGGTCGGCGACGTGGACGGGGAGCCGGATCGTCCGGCCCTGGTCGGCGAGTGCCCGCGTGATCGCCTGGCGGATCCACCAGGTCGCATACGTCGAAAGCTTGAAGCCAAGCCGGTAGTCGAACTTCTCGACGGCGCGAATCAGGCCGAGGTTCCCTTCCTGGATCAGGTCGAGGAGCGGCACCTCGGCCTTTGTGTAGTTGCGCGTGATGGCCATCACGAGCCGGAGGTTCGACTCGATGAGCTGCCGCTTCGCCTGCTCGTCGCCCTCGTCCTTCCGGCGGGCAAGCTCGCGCTCCTCCTCACGGGTCAGGAGCGGGCCGCCACCGATCTGGCGCACGTACAGCTTGAGCGGATCTGCCGCCGGCGCAGAGGCCGGCTCGGCCGGACCCTCTGCCGCATACGAATGGTCCATCGACCCCCTATCGGCTCCGTCCGGAAGCGGCTTTAGAAAGACCTAACTCCCTTGGCCTACGGTGGAGAGGAACGAGAGCCGATATGGAGAAGGGCGTCGAAGGACGAAATGTGCGGAATAGCGGGATATAGCCTCTCAGCGCGGTGCAGCGTCGATCGCACGCTCGCGGCGCAGGCGCTGCTCGCCGGAATCGCCGATCGAGGCGCCGACGCGGTCGGCTATGCGCACCGCAGCCCCTCCGAAACGTCTCCGATCGTTACCAAGCAGCGTACGCCGGCGAGCAGTCTGCTCGAGCGAATCGGCGTGCCGGCCGAGGCCAACGAGCTCCTGATCCACGTCCGCGACTACACGAAGGGCCATCCCTCGATCCCCGCGAACAACCACCCGGTCTCGCACGGCCCCGTGGTCGGTGTCCACAACGGGATCATCGCCAACGACGACGAGCTGCTCGCCCCCCACTCATGCGCGCGCACCGAGCTTCGGAAGACCGTCGACTCCGAGGCCATCTTCGCGCTCGCCGCGCACTCCGGGAACGACCCGCGCGCACTCGAGGAACTCGCCGGGACGATGGCGGCGGCGTGGCTCGACAAGCGCGAGCCCGGAACGCTCTTCGCCGCCCGCGGCGTCGGTCGTCCTCTCTGGCTCGGCAGGGGCCGGGAAGCCGTTTTCTTCGCGTCGACTCGGGAAGCACTCGAGATTGCGTCCGCGTTTACGGGCGTGAAGCTCCGGATGAGCGAGGTCAGGGACGGCACGTTCCTCGCGCTCCGGGATGGCCGCGTCGCGCACACCGCCCGCTTCCGCCCCGATCGGAGCTTCGTCGAGGAAAAGGCGCTGCCTGCCGTCCGCGCGCCGGGCCAGAGCGCTTACTGCCTCGCGCGGCTCGCCGCGATCGTCGCGGCCTAGCTCGTCAGCGTTCCGTCGCTCGCGACGTCGCGACCCTGCTCCGTGAGCCGCCGGCGGACGAGGAACTGGAACGTCGACCAGGCGCCGCGACGCGCCTCGAACATGCGATAGACCTGCCACTCGGTGAGGAGCGCGTCGTCCTTCCGCCGCGCCTCTCCCCAGTCCGCGAACTTCGGCAGCCGGCCGAGCCGCTCGGCCAGCGTGACGCCCTGCTCGACCGCCCGCTCGAGCCTCTCCTCCCCCACCGGCACGTCGAATCCCGCCTCGCGGAGCGCATTCGTAAGCGAGCCGAACGTGTGCCAGTAGAGCGACTTCGACGGCAGGCGGCCCTTGTGCTCGTCGATGTCCCGTGCGGTCGGCGGCCGGCCGAGCTCGTCGCCGAGCGTGCGGAGGAGGCCGAGCAGCTCCTCACGGGTCGCGAAGCGCCGCGGCACGAGCCCTGCCGCCCGCTTCGCCGCGTTCCACGAGCCGAAGTGCTCGATCACCGTCTGGGGGTGCACCGCGGTCTCGTGGTCGGCCGCGAATTCCCGCATCGTCGGCGACCGCCCTAGCCGTTCCGCGCACGCGACGATCTCCGCCACGATCTGCTCGTCCGTGTAGCGCTTGCGGATCCCGGCCTGGAACTGCGCAAGCTCCTGCGGATCGATCGAGGCGAGCGCCCGGTAGCGGGGCTTCTCGGCCATGTCAAGAAGTGTAGAGCAAGTTGAGAAATCCGCAAGTAGTCCCTTGCAGCCGTGGCCAAGGCGGCGCTCCACGGCCGTGACGTACCCTCGCCGGATGCGTCCCCCTCGTCCTCCTCTCGGGCTCGAGATCGCCGCTGCGCGCGGCGTGGCAGCGCTCTCCCGGCGGGTCGGAGCCGGGGGTGGCACCACGATCCCGGGCAAGCTCCTTGCCCAGCTCGACCCCGATGCGATCGACCGCCTCGCGGCCGGCCTGCCTCAGGGCACGGCGCTCGTCTCGGCGACGAATGGGAAGACGACGACGGCCGCGATGACGGCGGAGATCCTGCGGCCGCGCCAGAGGCTGGCCCACAACGCGGCAGGGGCGAACCTCGTCTCCGGCGTGGCCTCGGCCCTGCTCGCAGACCGTGACGCCGAGCTCGGCCTGTTCGAGGTGGATGAGGGCGCGCTGCCGGAGCTCATGCGGAGGCTGCGGCCGCGGGCGGTATGCCTCGGCAACCTCTTCCGCGACCAGCTCGACCGCTACGGCGAACTCGAGCTCGTCGCCGAGCGCTGGCGCGCCGCCGTCGACAGGCTGCCGGAGCAGGCGCAGCTCGTCTACAACGCCGATGACCCGCAGATCGCCGCCGTGAGCGAGGCGCATGCAGGCAGCGTCGCTTTCGGCCTCGACGATCCCCGTGTCGCCCGGCCGGCGCTTCAGCACGCGGCGGACTCGAAGTACTGCGTCCGGTGCGGGACGCCGTACGTCTATGCCGCCGCCTACGTCGGCCACCTCGGCGACTACCGCTGCCCGCGCGGCCACCACGAGCGCCCTCCGCTCGAGGTCCTGGCGCGGGACATCTCTCTGCGCGGGCTCGAGAGCACCTCGTTCCTCCTGGTTGCGCCCGAGGGGTCGCGGGAGATCACGCTCCGCCTGCCGGGCCTCTACAACGTCTACAACGCCATCGCTGCGGCTGCGCTTGCGCGTGCGCTCGGCTCGGGGCTCGACGAGATCGCCGCCGGGCTCGAGCGCTTCTCCGCCGCGTTCGGCCGCTTCGAGCGGGTTCCGGTCGGAGACAAGGGGATCCTCCTGCTCCTGATCAAGAACCCGGCGGGCGCGAACGAGGCGATCCGCACGCTCGTGGATGGCGCCGCGCCGAGTCTGCTCGTCGTCGCGCTCAACGACGAGATCGCCGACGGCCGCGACGTCTCGTGGATCTGGGACGTCGACTTCGAGCCGCTGCTGCCTGGCCTCGACCGCCTGATCGCGAGCGGCGGCCGCGCCGCCGAGCTCGCGCTCCGCTTCCGCTACGGCGGCCTCGACGAGGACGCGATCGAGCTCGTGCCGGACCTCGAGGGCGCGCTCGACCGTGGGCTCGCGCTGACGCCGCCCGGCGGCGAGCTCGTCCTCCTCCCCACCTACACGGCCATGCTCGGTCTCCAGCAGCTGCTCGCCGCGCGCGGCCTCACCCGGCCGTACTGGGAGCGCAGCGCATGACCGCGATTCGGGTCGGCCATCTGTACCCGGACTACCTCAACATCTACGCCGACCGGGGCAACATCGCCGTGCTCGAGCGGCGGGCGGCATGGCGCGGCCACACGCTGGAGGTGACGGCGCTGGGGATGGGCGACACGGTCGTGCCCGGCGAGCACGATCTCTACTACGTCGGCGGCGGACAGGACCGGGAGCAGTTGCTCGTCGCCGAGGATCTCCTGGGCAAGGCGGCGGCGCTGCACGAAGTCGTTGCGGACGGAGCGGCCGTGCTCGCGGTCTGCGGCGGCTACCAGCTCCTCGGCCGTGGCTATCGCGGCTTCCACGGGGAGGACATGCCGGGCATCGGCCTGCTCCCCCTCGAGACCTTCGCGGGCGACCGGCGCCTGATCGGCGACGTACTGATCGAGTGTGAGCTAGAGCCCGGCGAGAGGCGAACGCTCGCCGGATTCGAGAACCATGCCGGCCGGACGCGGCTCGATCCCGGCGCTGAGCCGCTCGGGCGCGTCCTCTCGGGCTTCGGCAACGACGGTGAGAGCGGCTTCGAGGGCTGCCGGGCCGGGCGGGTGATCGGCACCTATCTCCATGGGCCGCTGCTGCCGCGCAACGCCTGGCTCGCCGACTGGTTGCTGGCGCACGCGCTCGCGCACCGCACTGGCGAAGCGGCGCTCGAGCTGGAGCCGCTGCCCGACGAGCTCGAGGGGCAGGCGCACGAGGTGTCCGCAGGGCGCGCCCGCTCGCGGGGCGGCCGCTTCGGCTAGTCGACCTGCGCGATCTTCAGTACCTTCTCGACGGCGACGCGGAGCGCCTCGGGCACGTCGCCGTTGCCGCGGTACCGCTGCCACGCCTTCTGCGGCTTGCGGCCGCGGGTGCTCGCCCGCAGCCCGGAGACCGTCTCGAAGTCCGGCGTCAGCACCACCGTCCTGCGGCTACCGGCGATCTCGCGAATCTGGCGGTTGACGATCCGCTCCGACTCGACAGGCCGGACGCCCCGGGGCGCGTCGCGGTCGTGGACGACGACGTACGGGACGCTGCATGCGTTGGCGATTCGCGCGAAGAGCGGCATGTTGCCCTTGCCGCCGCACTCGAGCACGAGGATTCCCTCCTTGTCGGCATCGATGCCGAGCGCGTCGAAGACGAGCGGGAAGGTGAGCTTCTCCGTCCGCCCCTCGACGAGGACGGCGCAGCGAGCCAGGAAGAGCTCCGCACGGTCGCTGTCGAACTCGGAGAGCGCGCGGAACGTCTGAGCCTCCGCAAGCGGCTGGGGCTGGTAGAGCGATGTCCCGCCCGACGGCGTGTGGCGGACGAGCGCGAGCTCCTCGAGCTTGTCGACGCTCAGAAACACGGGCGCGTGCGTCGAGTAGAGGATCTGGTTCCCGGTCTGGGCGAGGTCGCGCAGGAGGCCGTACAGGTGCCGCTGCGCATGCGGGCTGAGGTAGAGCTCCGGCTCCTCGATCAGGAGCACGAAGTGGCGGAAATTCGAGGCGACGAGCCGTTCCATGCCAGCGACGAGCGCGAGCCCGCCGTCGGCCGCGGCCCAGTGGTGGTCGGCCGAAGGCGGCAGCAGCAGCTCGGCGACCTCGGCCGCTCCGCGCCCGGTGGCCGGCGCGACCATCGTCCGTGAGCGGAGGTTCGCGGGCAGAAAGAGCACTGGAGGCGCGCCGGCCCGGTTGAGGTTGAGCGTGTCGGGCGGCCGGGCGTCGAGAAAGATCGTCCCCTTCGCCACGTCGGCTTCGAGGCGAATCCGTCCACTCGCTCCGTCATGGGCGACGTCGTCGATGGTCGGCGGCGGGGCGGCGGCCTCGAGCAGAGTCCAGATCGCCGTCAGCACCGTGGACTTCCCGCTCGATGCCTCTCCGACGAACGCGCAGACGGAGCCGGGCGAGAGCTCGAGCTCGCGAGCAGCGCGATAGCCCTGGATCGAGACGCGTCTGAGCGGAGGTAACGCCATGAGGCGCTACGGGGCCCAGAGGGCGCCGAGGTACACCGCCGGGTCGCCGGGCTGCCAGCGGCCCAGGAAGCGCTGGAGGGGCGGGTGGAGCACGACGTCGTCGAGCTCGCCGGGGTCGAAGAGGCGATGGCCGCGCACGGCGGCGTCCTTCGAGGTGACGCGCTCGAGGGAGCGGCCGGAGAGGTCGGCGGCGAAGATGATGTGGACGACGTGCTTCCCGACGAAGGCGCGCCTCGGCGCGATCGAATCGACGACGGCGACCGGCCCCTCGAAGGTCAGATCGTCCCCGATCCCCACCTCCTCCTCCAGCTCGCGGCGCAGGGCGTCGACGAGGCTCTCGGCGCTGTTCACCCCCCCGCCGGGCAGAAGCCAGTACTCCCCGCGTCCTGCCTTCTCGTGCCGGCAGAGAAGGACGCGTCCCTCCCAGCGGAGGACGGCCGAGACGCGGATGCGTGGCTCGAGCGGCATCAGTGCGCCGAGCTGCCGAACCCTTTCTCGCCGCGCTCGCTTCCGGGCAGCTCCGCCACCTCCACGGGCTTAGGCGTTGCCACCGGGACGACCACCAGCTGAGCGATCCGCATTCCGGGCTCGACGACGAACGACTCGTCCCGGTCGGTGTTGAGAAGCACGACCTTGAGCTCCCCGCGGTACCCACTGTCGACGAGGCCTGGCGAGTTCACGACGGCGATGCCGTGGCGGGCGGCCAGCCCCGACCGCGGCTGGACGAAGCCTGCATGGCCCTCGGGGATCGCCACGGCGACGCCCGTCCCCACCACCGCGCGCGTCCCGGGCTGGAGCTCGACGCGCTCGCAGGCCGTGAGGTCCAGTCCCGCGTCGCCGTCGTACGCGCGCTCGGGGAGAACGGCGTCTTCCCGCAGGCGCTGGAAGGCGAGCTCGGCCACTAGACCGTTCGCCGCTTCGGCGCGGCGGTCTCGCTGAGCAGGTAGGGCGCGAAGCGCGGCAGCTCGCGCCGCGGCAGGCGCGCGACGACGACGACGCCTCCCGGCGTGTCCTCCCGCTCCTCGATCGGCGCGCCGAGGGCGTAGAGTTCGTTCAGACGTCCCCCCTCCTCGTACGGCAGAAGCAGCCGCACCCGCGTGAACCGCTCGCCGAAGCGCTCGGCGATCCGCAGCCGCAGCTCCTCCAGCCCCTCGCCCCCGAGTGCCGAGAGCTGGATCGCCTCCGGGTAGCGGTTCCCGAGCCGGCGCCGGCCGAGCGCGTCGACCACGTCGATCTTGTTCATGACGAGCAGGACTGGCAGCTCGTCGGCGCCGATCTCGTGCAGCACCGCGTCGACGGCGGCGATCTGCTCGACCATTTCTTGCTCCGAGGCCGAAGCATCGACGACGTGGAGGACGAGGTCGGCGACGAGCGTCTCCTCGAGCGTCGCCGCGAAGCCCTCCACGAGCTGGTGGGGCAGCCGCCGGACGAAGCCGACCGTGTCGGTGACGAGGTAGCGCCTGCCCTCGTGCTCGAAGCCGCGCGTCGTCGGGTCGAGCGTCTCGAAGAGGCGATCGCGGACCGAGACGCCGGCGTCGGTGAGAGCGTTCAGCAGCGTCGACTTGCCGGCGTTCGTGTATCCGGCGAGCGCGACCGTCGGCGTCTCGGTGCGCTTCCGCTCTTTCCGCCTCACGTCGCGCTGGCGGCTCAGCTTGCGCAGTCGCTCGCGAAGCAGCGTGACCCGGCGTCGCGCGAGGCGCCGGTCGGTCTCGAGCTGCGACTCGCCCGGGCCGCGGGTGCCGACGCCGGCCCCAAGGCCTCCCGTTCCGCCGCCGAGCCGCTCGAGGTGCTGCCACATCCCGCGCATCCGCGGGAGGTTGTATTCGAGCTGCGCGAGCTCGACCTGGAGCTTGCCCTCGGCGCTCACGGCGTGCTGCGCGAAGATGTCGAGGATCAGTTGCGTCCGGTCGACGACCCGGGCCTGAAGGGTGTTCTCGAGCGCGCGCTGCTGCGGGGGGCTCAGCTCGTCGTCGACGATGAGCACTTCTGCGCCGGCGTCGCCGTACGCCTGCTTGAGCTCCTCGATCTTTCCTTTGCCGACGTAGGTCCGCGGATCCGGCAGCCGCCGGTGCTGGACGACTCGGCCGACCGGCTCGACCTGTGCGGTGCGCGCGAGCTCCTCGAGCTCGGCGAGCTCGTCCGCGCCGTCGGCGCCCTGTGGGAGCACGGCGAGGATGAGCCCGCGCTCGGGCTCGGCCGCCGAGGAGCGATCGGGCTGTCTCACCGCCATCCGGCGGTCATTATGACTCCTGCCATGCCAGCTTCCGATCTCGCGGCCCGCACGCTCGAGCTCGTCGACATCCCGTCGGAGAGCCGCTGTGAAGCGCTTGCGATGGAGCTCGTGCGGCGCCTTCTGCCAGGGGAGCCGATCTACGACGACGGGGACGCGATCGTCTGGGGAGACCCGGCCGCCCCGCTCGTCCTCGCCGGCCACGTCGACACGGTGCCGGCGCAGGGCAACCTCCCGGGCAGCATCGAGGACGGCGTCGTCCGGGGCCTCGGCGCAAGCGACATGAAGGGCGGCGTCGCCGTCATGCTCGAGCTCGCCCGCGCCGAGGCCCCGGCGCGCTACGTCTTCTTCACGCGGGAGGAGGTCGCGCTGGAGGAGAGCCCGCTGCCAGAGGTGTTCGCGAGCGGGATCCTGGGCGGCGCCGAGCTCGCGGTCGTGCTCGAGCCGACAGACGCGATTCTCCACGCGGGTTGTCTCGGCAACCTCCAGGCGCGAGTGGAGTTCCACGGCGAGAGCGCGCACTCGGCGCGGCCGTGGACAGGCAGCAACGCGATTCACGCGCTCGCGGAGGGGCTGGCGCCGCTGGCCCGGCTGGAGCCGCTCGAGGTCGAGCGCGACGGGCTGGTCTATCGGGAGGTCCTCAGTGCGGTCCGGGTCGAGGGCGGGATTGCAGCGAACGTCGTGCCGGCCGAGGCCTGGGCCGAGCTCAACTTCCGCTACGCGCCGGGGCGCTCGCGCGAAGAGGCAGAGGCGCGCCTGCGTGAGCTCGTGCCGTGGGGCGAGCTGCGCGTCCTCCACAACTCGCCGTCGGCGCTGCCTGCGCTCGCGAATCCGCAGGTGTTGCGGTTGCGGGAGCTCGTGCCCGAGATCGCGCCGAAGCAGGCGTGGACGCCCGTGGCCCAGTTTGCCGAGCAGGGGATCGACGCGATCAACTACGGCCCAGGCGCGACGGTCTACGCGCACCGGCAGGACGAACAGATCCCGATCGAGAACCTGCACGCTGTGTACGAGACGCTGGCTAGGTTCATCTCGTGATCAATCGCGTACTGGCCGAGATGGCCGTCTATCCGTTCACGCGGCTCGAGGAGGAGCGGCGGAGGCTGCTCGCAGCCGGCGTCGAGGTGATCGACTTCGGCAAGGGCGATCCGAACGAGCCGACCGACCCGATGATCCGGCGCGCGCTCGTCGAGGCGCTGCCGGAGCGGGCGCCGTATCCGCTGGCCCAGGGGCTGCCGGAGCTGCGCGAGGCTGCCGCCGGATGGCTCGAGCGGCGGTTCGGCGCGTCCGTCGATCCGGAGACCGAGATCGTGCCGACGTACGGCTCGAAGGAGGCGATCTTCTCCCTGGCGCAGGTTCTGGGAACCGCCGGCCGGGTGGTCGCGTTCGGCGAGCCCGCCTACCCGGTGTACGAGCGCGGCGCGCTCTTCGCAGGTGCGGAGGTGCAGACGCTCCCGTTGCGGCGCGAGAACGGCTTCCTGCCGGATCTCGACGAGCTCGACGACGACGTCGCGCTCGTGTGGGTCAACTATCCGCACAACCCGACGGGCGCGGTCGCCCCGCGCTCCTTCTACGATGAGCTCGCAGAGGTTGCCAAGCGGCACGACTTCTTCGTCGGCTCGGACGAGGCGTACACCGAGTTGTGGTTCGACGAGCCGCCGCCGTCGGCGCTGCAGGCCGCCGACCGCTCGCGCATGGTCGTCTTCCAGACGCTGAGCAAGCGCTCGTCGATGACCGGCTACCGCTCCGGCTTCGTCGCAGGCCCGCCCGAGCTCGTCGCGGCCTTGAAGGCGTACCGCCCGACCGTCGGGACGGCGCCGCAGGAGTTCGTGCAGCGGGCCTCGATCGTCGCATGGGACGACGAGCGTCACGTCGAGGAGACACGGGCGCGCTACCGCGCGAAGCGCGAGGTCCTGGTTCCGGCGATCGAGAGCCGAGGCTGGGAGATCGTCGCGAGCGAGGCGACGATGTATCTCTGGGTCGTGGGGCCGGATCCGCAGGCGCTGCTCGAGCGCGGAGTCATCGTCTCCCCGGGCGAGATGTTCGGTCCGAGCGGCGAGGGGTACGTCCGCTTCGCCCTCGTCCCGACGCTCGAGGAGTGCGAACGGGCGGCCGAGATCCTGCGGGAGGAATCCTGATGAACGTCGAAGGCACGATCGCGGCGCTCGACCGCGGCGAGGTGCGGGTAGCGGAGAAGGTCGACGGCGAGTGGCGCGTGAACGAGGACGCGAAGAAGGCGATTCTCGAGTACTTCCGGCTGCGAAAGGTCGAGCCGATCGAGGTCGGCCCGTTCGAGTACCTCGACAAGATCCCGCTCAAGCACGACCACGCCGAGCACGGCGTGCGCGTCGTCCCGCCGGCGACTGCGCGCTACGGGTCGTTCCTATCCCGCGGCGTCATCCTGATGCCGAGTTACGTCAACATCGGCGCCTGGGTAGGCCCGAACACCATGGTCGACACATGGGCCACGGTCGGGTCGTGCGCCCAGATCGGGGCCGATGTCCACCTGGCGGGCGGCGTCGGCGTGGGCGGTGTGCTCGAGCCGGTGCAGGCGCGGCCCGTGATCGTCGAGGACGGGGCGTTCGTCGGCTCACGCTGCATCCTCACGGAGGGGGTCGTAATCGGTGAACGGGCGGTGCTCGCGCCGAACGTCTCGCTGACGGGATCGGTGCCGGTGATCGACGTGACGGGCCCGGAGCCGGTGGAGCACCGTGGCTACGTCCCGCCGCGGGCGGTCGTCGTGCCGGGGACGAGGCCGAAGGAGTTCCCGGCGGGGACGTTTCAAGTCGCCTGCGCGCTCGTGGTCGGCTGGCGGAGCGCACAGACGGATCTCAAGACGAGCCTCAACGACGTCCTGCGCGAGTTCGAGATCGGGAGCTGAGCACACCCCCACCCGGGTGGGGTCGCTTTCCCCTCCGCCCTCGGAGGCGACGATACCGGCGAGGCCGTTACGAATCCGTGCTGATTTCGCGCCCGTATTCCGGCAATTCGTCGAGAGGCTCGGCCGGGCCCGTGAGCCAGGCCTCGCCGTTCTGGAGGCGCACCAGCAGGTCGCCGCCGGGGAAGTGCACGACGACTTCGCCGTCCCCCTGCGTCGCAGCGGCGACAGCCACCGCACTCGTCCCGGAGGCCGAGGTCTCCCCCACGCCGCGCTCCCAGACGCGTGCCGTGACCTCGCCGGGCCGGTCGACGCGGACGACCTGGACGTTCGTTCGCTCCGGGAACCGCGGGTGTCCCTCTAGCCGGGGCCCGAGCTCGCCGATCCGACCTGGGTCGCCAACGACGACAGCGTGAGGATTGCCAACCAAGACGGGAGTGAGCTCGATCCCGTCGACGTGCTCCGACTCTCCCACCTGGACCGGCCCCAGCGCCGACTCGTAGAGGCCGTCGGCGGTCCTTTGCACCTCGACCGTCCTCGGTCCAACGTGCACACGCGCGGTTGTCGACCCGGTGCGGCTCATGAGCCAGGCCGCCGCGATGCGCGTTCCGTTGCCGGACATCTCCGCCCGCGAGCCGTCCGGGTTGACGATCTCGACCATCACGTCGTCGCCCTCGATCGAGAGTACTTCGACCGCCCCGTCCGTGCCGGCGAGGTCGAGCCCGTCCGCCGAGGGCTCAACGACGAGGTAGACGTTCCCGTGTGCGTGCCAGCTCGACGATCTCAACAGCGGTCTCCTCCGGCGGCCGGTCGGCCGCGACGATAACGACGTCCTCGAGGCGCCGCAGCCACTTGCGCTGATAGGCCGCGTAGCGCCGCGTCCGCGTGGTCAGCGCCTCGATCGCCTCCTCGCGCCGCAGCGTTGCGACCTCGTGAAGGCCGATGACCTTCCCCGCGGTGGCAGACGGCTCGGCTACGAGCGCGGCGCGCACCTCGTCCTCGACGCCCGCCTCGAACATGCGCCTCGTCCGCTCCGCGATCCGGCGCTCGAGCTCGGTCTTGGGCACCTCCAGCCCGACGACCAGTGTCGGGTGCCGCCAGGCGCCGCCGAAGAGCTCGTCCCGGCGCGGTACGAGCGACCGGCCGGCCTCGGCCAGCTCGAGCGCGCGGACGACACGGCGGCGGTCGTTCGGATGAACGCGCTCCGCCGCCTCCGGGTCAAGCTCACCGAGGCGGGCATGCGCGGTTTCCGGGCCGGCCTCCTCGTAGAGCCGCCCCCACCGCTCCCGTGCACCCACGCTCGGAGCCGGCGGCAGATCGAGCTCGGCCAGGGCCGCGCGGAAGTAGAGCCCCGTGCCGCCCACGACGAGGGGAGTCTTGCCCTGGGCGAGGATCTCGTCGATCGCCGCGTGCGCGAGCGGCGCGTACTCCCCAACCGAGGCGAGGTGCGAGAGGGGCCAGACCCCGACCAGCCGCTCCGGGTGTGGCGAGCGGTTCGTGAGGATCGGCAGTCCTTCGTAGACCTGCATGGCGTCGGCCGAGACGACCTCCGCCGGCATCAGTTCCGTCAGCGCGGCTGCGACGTCCGACTTGCCGCTCGCCGTCGGCCCGAATAGCCCGATGACCTGCTCAGCCACGAAGCCGCGCGCGGACGAGCCCGAGCTCCTCGTCGCTTACTCCCGCCGAGCGAAGGTACGCCTCGACGCTGCCGTAGCGGTGGTCGAGCTCCGCGAACACTCCTCTCATCGAGGCTGCAGGTGTCTGCGCGATGCGGCGCAGCCGCTCGAGGTCCTCCTCGCTCTCCGCCCTCGCGAACCACGCCTCGTGCCGCGGCCGCAGCCGGTCCTCGCTCAACGCGTAGTCGGCCGCGATCTCGTGGTCGGCCACTCCGGCGAGGTGGAGGAGGAACGCCGACAGCAACCCGGTGCGGTCCTTGCCTCCGACGCAGTGGATGACGACTCCGCCCGCCGGCGCATGCGCGACGGCCCGCACGGCGGCGGCGATGTTCGCTCGGAAGCGCTCGAGGAAGATGAGGTAGACGTTGCGTGTCGCCGTCGAGACGTCGGGGGCGGCCTTTACGGCTGCATCGAGCTCCTTGGCCATCTCTTGCAATTCGTCGTCTCTGCTCTCGAAAAACGGGATGTGCACGACTTCCACCGGCAGCTCCGCCGGCGGGTCGTCCGCACGCTCGTCGTGGCCGCGGAGATCTACCACCGTGAGGACGCCGTGATCGACGAGCGACTGCCACCCGTCGTCGCTCAGCTGCCGGACGCTGTCCGCCCGCACGACCGCACCGAGTCGCGTCTCGCCGCCGTCCCGAGTCGGCAGGCCACCGAGCTCGCGGACATTCAGACAGCCGTCCCACGCGAGATCTCTAGGCTGCAATTGCGGCCAGCTGAGTGCCGGCGAGAGTCGTCGAGGTCGACACCTCGATCGTGACCGGGACGAGATCGCCCGGAGCCCCTTCACCGCTGAAATTCACGGTCGTGTTCCGGCGGGTCCGGCCCCGGAGCAGGTCGGGCTCGGTGCGGCTCGTCCCCTCGACGAGAACCTCCTCGACCCCACCGACGCGCCGCGCGTTGCGTCCGGCCGCGACGCGCTGCACGACCTCGACCAACTGCTCGATTCGCTCGCGCTTCGCCTCGTCGGGAACCTGCTCGGACATTGCGGCGGCCTCCGTCCCCGCACGCGGGGAGTAGACGAACGTGAAGGCGCCGTCGAAGCCGACCTCCTCGACGACCTCGAGCGTCTCGCGGAAGTCGGCGTCGGTCTCGCCCGGGAAGCCGACGATGATGTCGGTCGTGAGCGCGAGGTCGGGAATCGCCGCCCGCAGGTCGTCGACGAGCCGCAGGTAGCGCTCGCGCGAATACGTGCGGCGCATCGCCTTGAGCACTCGGCTGGAGCCGGACTGAAGGGGCAGGTGCGCGTGCTCGCAGACCGCGATGCACTCGGCCATCGCAGCGATGACGTCCCGGCGAAAGTCCTTCGGATGAGGGCTCGTGAAGCGGATCCGCTCGATGCCCGGAACTGCATCGACCGCGCGCAGGAGCTCGGCGAAGCTCGAGCCGACGTCACGCCCGTAGGAGTTGACGTTCTGTCCGAGGAGCGTCACCTCGCGGACGCCCCCGTCGGCGAGCCGTGCGACCTCCGCCAGGATCTCGCCGGGACGGCGCGAGATCTCGCGGCCGCGGACCGCCGGGACGATGCAGTAGGAGCAGACCGAGTTGCAGCCCATCGACACCTGCACCCATGCCTGGAAACGCCGCTCGCGGCGCACAGGAAGCTCCGCTGCGAAAGCGCGCTCGTCGGCGGTGCCAAACGATCCGCGCGCAATCCCTTCCCCGCCGGCTCCGAGCCAGGCGCCGAGATGCGAGATGGTGCCGGGGCCGAAGGCGACATCGACGTCCGGATAGAGCGTGAACAACCTCTCGCGCTGCGCTTCGGCGTAGCAGCCGCCGACGGCGATCACCGTGCCGGGCCGCTCACGCTTCAGCTTCGCTGCATTGCCCATGTGTGCCGCGAAGCGCGTGTCGGGCTTCTCGCGGATCGTGCACGTGTTGAGGACGAGGACGTCGGCGTCCTCCTGCGACGACGCCTCGCCGAGCCCGAGCTCCTCGAGCAGGCCCTTGATCCGCTCCGAGTCGTGGGCGTTCATCTGGCAGCCGAATGTCGTGACGTGGTACCGCCTCACGGCGCGTAGGGTAGCCCGGCCCCGCTAGGCGGCCTGAATCGGCGAGTCCGCGGGCCGATCCCGTTGCTCGTCCGCGACTGGCCGGGCGGATGCCCCGGTGTGGTTTCGTGCGACCTCCACCGCGCGGCTCTCGCGGATCACGGTCACCTTGACCTGGCCGGGGTACTCGAGCCGGTCCTCGATCTCGCGGGCGATCTGATGGGCCAGGAGCGCCGCCTCGTCGTCGTCCACGTTGCCCGGGCTCACGATCACCCTGATCTCGCGGCCCGCTTGCAGGGCGTAGACCTTCTCGACGCCGGGCTTCGCCGCTGCGAGCTCCTCGAGCGCTTCGAGTCGCTTGATGTAGTGCTCGAGGCTCTCGCCGCGTGCACCCGGGCGGCTGGCCGAGACGGCGTCGGCGGCGATGAGGAGGACTGCCTCCACCGTCTGGGGCGCCACCTCGTAGTGATGGGCCTCGATCGCGTGCACGACGCCCTGCGACTCGCCGTAGCGCCGCGCAAGCTGGGCCGAGACGAGCGCGTGCGACCCCTCGACCTCGTGCGTCATCGCCTTGCCGATGTCGTGCAGCATCGCCGCGCGCTTCGCCGTCTGCACGCTGGCCCCGAGCTCCGTCGCCATGATCCCGGTGAGGTGCACCACCTCGAGCGTGTGCTTCAGGACGTTCTGGCCGTAGCTCGTCCGGAAGCGGAGCCGGCCGAGGATTCGGACGAGCTCCTCGTGAAACGGCCCGCAGTTCGCCTCGAAGACTGCCTGTTCGCCGGCCTGGCGCACGACCTCTTCGACCTCCGCCTTCGACTCGTAGTACGTCTCCTCGATCCGGGCGGGATGGATCCGCCCATCCTCAAGAAGCTTCGTCACGGTGAGCCGGGCGATCTCGCGACGGAGGCCGTCGAAGGACGAGAGCACGACGGCGTGGGGCGTGTCGTCGACGATGAAGTCCACTCCGGTGAGGTGCTCGAGCGCGCGAATGTTGCGGCCCTCCCGCCCGATGATCCGGCCTTTCATGTCGTCGGAGGGGAGCTCGACGACCGTGACCGTCGTCTCGGCGGTGTGGCTGGCGGCAACGCGCTGCAGCGCATCGGCGACAAGGTTGCGGGCGCGCCGCTTGGACTCTGCGCGCGCCTCGTCTTCGAGCGTCCGGACCCGCCGCGCGAGCTCGTGCCGGACCTGCTCCTCCCCACGCTCGAGGAGCAGCGCCCTCGCCTCGGCTTGCGTCAGACCCGCGATCCGCTCGAGCTCCGCGAGATGTGCGTTCTTCGCCTGCTTGAGCTCCTCCTGCAGCGCGCGGATGTGCTCCTCGCGATCCGCGAGGCCCTGATCACGGCGGGAGAGCTCCTCGAGCCTCTGCTCGATCTCGAGCTCCTTCGCGAGGACGCGTTCCTCGATCTTCAGCACCTGTCCACGCCGGTCGACGAGCTCCGCGTCGATCTCGCTTCGCAGGCGAACGGCCTGCTCGCGTGCCTCGACCTGTGCCTCCCGGCGTACGGCTTCGCTTTCGCGGCGCGCATCCTCGAGCAGCTGGTCACGGATCCGCCGCGCCCGGGTAACGCCGGTCGTGCCGAAGACGGAGACCGCGAGCAGGGCGAGAGCGACTCCTCCTGCGATCCCGATGGCAATTCCGATCCCGATCACGTGCCCGGCTCCTCCGTCGGGGATCCAGCCGCTGTCGGCGGCACGTCCCACCCGGCGCCGGGCCCAGCCGGCAGCTATCCGAGAAGCCTTTCTCCCGCAGGCGTCGCCCGCCGAAGGTCACCGTGCTAGCTGCTGTGCGACCTCCGGGTGATCGGACGTGAGTGGTTGATCATGGGATGTGGTTTCGGAAAAGCTGCTTTTGCAGGCAAAACGTCGAATGGAATGCCTGAGAATCGTACCCTGTCTCAGTCCCCGAGCGCAACCTCCTCAAGCGTGTCGTGTGAAAAGCCGCGCGCAGCCAGACGGCGCAGGAGTGCGGGAGTGACCGTCTGCCCGGTCAAGAGGCCACGGACGCGGTCGCGTTCGGGCTCGAGACCGGCGACAGCCTCGGTGACTGCCTCGTCCGCGACTAGGCGCCGCTCCAGATCCGCTCGGATCGCAGCATTGCCGTAGCCGCGCCCTGCAAGCAGCTCCGCGCGATTCGCCGCTAGTCGCATGTCGTCGACGAGACCCGCACGGCCTAGAGCCGCCAGCGCTTCGTCGCGTGCCTCGGCCGAGTGGCCGGCGTGCGCGAGCCGTCGCTCGAGAGCCCGTTGGGAGCGGTCGCCGGCGGCGAGCGAGCGCGTCGCAGCTGCGAGTGCTCGTGCCCGACGCACCGCCCTTGCCAGCTCGCGTGCCGTCGGCCGGTCGAGCCGGCTCCCGACTGCGATTCCCGCCTGCACAACCGGGCCGGCAGGCAGGACGCGCCACGGCCGACCGTCGAGCTCGACGGCCACCCGGCCACGCTTGCGCTCGCGCAGCCCGGTTACGACCGGCGTCACGCTTCGGCTTCTGCCGCTGCGAGCGCCTCCGCCGCCACCTCGGCCTTGCCGTTGCTTGCCGCGGATTCCTCGTCGGCGACCGGAAGCAGCCGTGCGGACGCGATCTGGTCGGAGCCGAGCTCCGTCTGGATCTGCTGGAGGATCTGCTGCGTCACGTCGGGGTGCTCGCGGAGGAACGCCGTCGCGTTCTGGCGCCCCTGGCCGAGCCGCTCGTCGCCGAAGCTGAAGTACGAGCCCGACTTCGTCACGACCTTCCGCTCGAGCCCCGAGTCGAGCACCGTGCCTTCCCACGAGATGCCGGAGCCGTAGATGATGTCGAACTCCGCCTGCTTGAACGGCGGCGCGACCTTGTTCTTCACGACCTTGACACGGACGCGGTTTCCGAACGCCTCGACGCCCTCCTTCAGCGTCTCGATCCGCCGGATATCGAGCCGCACGGACGAGTAGAACTTCAGCGCGCGACCGCCCGGCGTGGTCTCCGGGTTGCCGAACATGACGCCGATCTTCTCGCGCAGCTGGTTCGTGAAGATGCAGATCGTGTCGGTGCGGTTGAGGGTGCCTGCGAGCTTGCGCAACGCCTGGCTCATGAGCCGTGCCTGGAGGCCGACGTGGGAGTCGCCCATCTCGCCCTCGATCTCGGCCTTCGGCGTCAGGGCCGCGACCGAGTCGATCGCGACGACGTCGAGCGCGCCGGAGCGGATGAGAAGCTCCGTGATCTCGAGCGCCTGCTCCCCCGTGTCGGGCTGCGAGACGAGCAGGTTGTCGATGTCCACGCCGATCCGCTTCGCGTACGCCGGGTCCATCGCGTGCTCGGCGTCGATGAAGGCACAGATGCCGCCGCGCCGTTGCGCCTCGGCGATCACGTGGTAGACGAGGGTCGTCTTGCCGGAGGACTCGGGGCCGAAGACCTCGACGATGCGGCCGCGCGGCAGGCCGCCGATCCCGAGCGCGAGATCGAGCGCGAGCGAGCCTGTGGAGACGGCGCCGACCGAGACGGCCGCGTGGTCGTTCATCTTCATGACCGAGCCCTTGCCGAACTGCCGCTCGATCTGGCCGAGCGCCACGTCGAGTGCTTCGTGCTTGTCCACGTTCCTAGCCTCCTAGAGCGACAGATTCCAAGACTTCGTACACCGCTCCGCGCGGTTGAAGCTGTGACAGGTAAGCAGCCGCGTCGGACGGAACAAATGTTCCCACGGCCGGCGGCTCGAGACGCAGCCGTGGACGCTCCCGATACCGCGCAACAGTGAGGTGCGGTAGCCAGGGACGGCCCTCGGGCTCGTAGACGCCGAGCCGCTGCAGCCGCTCGTGGAGATCGCGGGCAAGCAGGGCCGCATTCCCTCCCCTGTCGTCCAGCACGAGCATGCCGACGCTCCGCGTCTCGCGGTAGCGCACGGGCGTGAGATGGATCTCTCCCGCACCCACGGCGGCCTCGCGCAGCGCACCGACGATCGAGTCGAGCTCGCCGGATGGCCGGTGGCCGAGGAACGCGAGCGTGACATGCAGGTGTTCACGCGGGACGACGCGGACATTCCGCAGTTGCTCGCGCTGCCAGCGCTCGATCTCGTCGAGGACGCCGCCGGGCAGACGCAGCGCGAGAAAGAGCCGTAGCCGTTCATCGCCGGCCACGCTAGCGGTCTCGGTCATACGTCCTGGTCGCGACTTCCCATCAGAAGCGCACGCAGGAGGTGGAGCGCGGTGACCGTGGCGCGCAGGCGTATCTGTCCACGCTCGCCGGGCAGGTCGAGGACGCGTGAGAGGGAGCCGTCTGGCCCGGCGGCATGGACATAGACGAGCCCGACCGGCTTTTCGGGGGTTCCGCCGCCCGGCCCCGCGACACCCGTCACCGAAACGGCGACGTCGGCTTGCAGCCGCTCCCGCGCCCCCTCGGCCATCGCCGCCGCCACCTCGGCCGAGACGGCGCCATGCTTCATCAGCAGCTCCTCCGGCACCCCGAGCTCGGTCTGTTTGACCTTGTCCGAGTACGCGACGATTCCGCCGACGAAGCTCACGCTCGATCCCGGGACGTCGGTGAGACGGACGGCGACCATGCCGCCGGTGCAGGACTCCGCGGTCGCCAGCGTGAGCCCGCGTGCGCCCGCGAGCGAGAGCACGAGCTCCTCCACCCCGCGCTCGTCGCGCGCGAACAGCCACTTCTCGAGCCGCCCGACGAGGGCCGCCTCGAGCGCTTCGGCGCGTTCGTTGGCGCCGGGCTCGACGAGGAGATCCACGTGGATCTCGAAGTCGCGGGCGCAGATGGTCGCCTCGACCCCGTCACCGTCCCCGCCGGACTCCTCGAGCGCCCGGGCGACCGCAGACTCGCTCAGGCCGAACAGCCGCAGCACCCGTCTGCCCGGCGGTTGCGTGCGGCCGAGCAGCTCCCGCATCGGCTCGCTTGCGAGCGCGTTCGGCCAGAGCCGCCGCAGCTCGGCGGGCGGTCCCGGAAGGATCACGACGACGCAACCGTTCGGCGCCCGCAGGACCAGCCCCGGCGCGGTGCCGGCGAGGCCGATCGAGACGGCGGAGGCAGGTCGCGTGGCCTGCTTGGTCACGCCGGGCGCGAAGTCCGCGTACGGCCTCCGCAGGCGCTCGGCGACGGCTCGCGACACTGCCTCGATCTCGCGTTGCAGGGCCTCGTCCACGACGAGCTCGAGCCCGGCTACGCGCGCGATCGTCTCGACCGTGCGGTCGTCGTGGGTCGGCCCGAGGCCCCCCGAGACGAGACACGCGTCTGCTTCCAGGCCGTCACGGAAGGCCGTCTCCAGCTCGGCGGGAGAGTCGCCGACGATCGTGATGTGAGCGGGCTCGAGGCCGTGTCTCAACGCCTCGGCGGCGAGAAACGGGCCGTTGCGGTCGGTGCGCTCCCCGCGGACGAGCTCGCTGCCCGTGGCGACGACGACGGCTCGCGGCCGGCTCACCCGCGCAGGCGCGTCGTCCGCAGCGGTGTGACGATGACGCGCAGGTTGCGCGCGGCGGGCAGCGCGACTGCGCGGCCCATGAGGGAGAGGCGCAAGCCGGACGGCTGGCGGACGAGGAGATAGAAGCGGCTGCCCGCGATCCTGTCGATCTCGCCCCTGCCGACCGTCCCCTGCAGCATCACCTGGCCGCCACCTGTGTTCCGGCGGACCTCGACGTACGTCCCGCTGCCGACGCCTCGCAGGACGAGTTGCCGCGGCGCCGCCAGCTGCTGCTTCTTGTGCGACTGGTTTGTCGCACCCGCGGGCGGTGTGCTGCCATCCGAGCCGCCGTATTGCCACGCGACGAAGACGAGCACCGTCACGAGCGCGATGGCCGCGATGACGAGGACGACCGACCGGCGCTCGAGGGACCGCTCGCGCGGTCGGATGCGCCGTCTCGGCGGGCGCGGGGGCACCTCGTCGCGCCAACTCGTGAGGAAGCGGGAGGCGTACTCGTCGACGTAGACGTCAGGATCGAGGCCGAGATAGTCCGCGTACGTCCGCAGAAAGCCGCGGATGTACGCGTCACCCGGGATCGCGGTGAAGTTCTCTTCCTCGAGCGCGCGGATGTACTTGGCGCGGATCTTGGTCGCCGACTCGATCTCGGGATAGGCGAGCCCTTGCCGCTCGCGCGCCTCCCGCAGGCTGTTCCCGATCTCGAACACGGGGGGAGTCTAGAAGCTAGGAGGGTCTGTCGAAAACCAGGCTGATCCGCCGGGCGCACGCTGCTCGCCCGCCGAGCCGCGTCCTCGGTCGCGCGAATAGCGCCGCTATTCGCGCCCTTGTCAGCGAACGAGCATCGCACGCCGACGGCGAGCGGCTTTCCGCCAGACCCTCCTAGTGCTCGAGGCGCAAGAGCAGCTCGTACAGGCCCACGGCGATAGACGCCGAGAGCGTCACGCAGATGCCGGCGATCGCGAGGATGCGGCCGAGCCGGATCCAGAAGGAGCCTCCGACCCGCTCGAGCGACCGCGTGATCGCACCGCGCGCGCCGCGGGCGAATAGCAGCGACACCGTGGCGGCGGCGGCGGCGACCGGAATCGCCCAGACGGCGTCGAGAAGCGCCGCCCCGGGGACCTTGCGGGTCGCCTCGATGGCCGCGGGGATGACCCCCACAGCGATGAGCCCGAAGAGGACCGCAAGGCCCGCCCGGTAGTTCGGGCGTCGATGCTGCACGAATGTCGCGGTGCGGACGGCCAAGTCAGTGAGCCATTGTAGGCGGCCGGAGGACGGCGAACGGGTCGGTGATCTCCAGCTCGGGGCTCCGGAAACGGTAGATGGTCGCGGGGCGTCCGCCGCCACCACCGTAGTGGCGGCGCTCGCCGGTGTCCTCGAGCAGGCGGCGCCGGAGCAGGACCCGCTGGAGGTTCGTCGCGCTCACCGGGTGACCAAGCGCGACGGCGTAGAGATCGCGCAGCTCCGCGAGCGTGAAGCTCGGGGGCGCGAGCGCGAAGCCCAGATTCGTGTACGAAAGCTTGCCCCGGAGCCGTTCCCGCGCCATGAGGAGGAACTCCTCGTGGTCGTAGGCGAGCTCGGGGAGCTCGTCGACGGCATGCCAGCGGGTGTCGGGCGGCACCTTCGGGTCCACCCCGCTCGGCACGAGGCCGAGATACCCGGTGGCGAGCTCGCGGCATCCAGGGTTCCGGTTGGGGTCGCTCCGCGTCTCCAGCTGCTCCAGATGCGACACCTCCCGCACGTCGACCTTCTCCGCCAGGTGCCGGCGCATCGACTCCTCCAGCGTCTCGTCCGCCGCGAGGGCGCCGCCCGGCAGCGCCCAGCACGACGCATACGGCTCCCGCGCCCGTTGCCACAGCAGCGCCTGGAGCCGTCCGTCCCGCACCTGAAGGACGGCCGCGAGGACGGCGTGCGCCGCGGTTTTCGTCTGGGAGTCGTCAACCATGTAGACTCGGGAGCGGAGGTTATCGCTTGTGAGGCAAAAACGCCAGACATGTGACGTCACCGTGGTCGGGGCAGGCGTCGCCGGCCTGTCCGCAGCCCTCGAGGCCGCCGATGCAGGCGCCTCCGTGGTCGTGGTCGCCAAGGCGTCGCACCGCAACTCGAACAGCTATGCCGCCCAGGGAGGCGTAGCGGCTGCCGTCGGCCCGGGCGACGACCCCGCGCTGCATGCCGCCGACACCGTCGCCGCGGGCCGGGGTCTTTGCCGGCCGAGCGCGGTCGAGCTGCTGACCGAGGAGGCGCCCACCCGCATCGCGGAGCTGCGGCGCCTCGGCGTCCACTTCGACGACGGCCTTGGCCGTGAGGGTGGACACTCCCGGGACCGAGTCGTCCACGCCGGCGGCGCCGACACAGGACGCGCCATCGCGGGCGTCCTCACGGCACGGACGCGCCAGCATCCCCGGATTCGCCTGGTCGAAGGGGAGCGCATCGACACCCTCTCCGCGCTTCACGGCTCCGCGGTCGTGCTCGCGACCGGTGGCTACGCGGCGCTCTGGGGACGCACCACGAACCCGCACGGCGCGACCGGCGACGGTCTCCTGCTCGGGCGGGCCGCGGGCGCGGCGCTGGCCGACCTCGAGCTCGTCCAGTTCCACCCCACCGCGCTGCGCGACGGGAACGGCCACGACGGGTTCCTGCTCTCCGAGGCGCTGCGCGGAGCCGGCGCCACGCTGCTCGACGGTGCCGGCGAGCGGTTCGTCGACGAGCTTGCACCGCGCGACGTCGTGGCGCGCGCGATCGCCTCGCGGACCGGCACGCGGCTCGACCTGCGCGAGATCGAGCGCGACCGGTATCCGACTCTGATGGCGACGTTGGAGCGGGCCGGCTACGACCCGGCGGACGAGCCGATCCCGGTCTCCCCCGCCGCCCACTACGCCATCGGCGGCATCGTCACCGACCTCGCCGGCCGCACGTCGGTGCCCGGGCTGTACGCCGCCGGAGAGTGCGCGTGCACGGGCGTGCACGGCGCCAACCGGCTGGCCTCGAACTCGCTGCTCGAGTGCCTTGTCTTCGGTCGCCGGGCCGGTCTCGCGGCGCTCGCCGGCCCGCGCTTCGACGTCGAGGCGCCTTCGATCGGTCCGGCTGACGATGCGGGAGCAGCGCTCTGGCGAGACGCCGGGCTGATCCGCGGCGCGGACGGCCTCGCGCGGCTGCTCGACTCGCCGCACCCGCTCGTCCGCGAGATCGCCTCGTCCGGGCTCGCGCGGGAGGAGAGCCGCGGCGTCCACTTCCGCGAGGACTTCCCGGTCGAGAGCGAGGAGCTCGCCGGGCACCTCGTCGTCCACCCAGGCCGCGATCCGGTGCTGGAGCGATGGAGCTGACGCAGGAGCAGATCGACGCCGTCGTCGCGGCGGCGCTTGCCGAGGATCTCGGGGCTGGCGATGCGACCACGCTGGCGCTCGTGCCGGAGGACGCGCGCTGCCGGGCAGAACTTCTGCTCGAAGAGCCCGGCGTCGTGTGCGGCGTGCCCGTCGCAGCAGCCGTCTTCCGCGCGCTCGATCCGTCGGTCCGGGTCGAGGCCAGGCTCGAGGAGGGCGCGCCCGTCTCCGAGGTTCCAGCCGTCGTCGCCGAGGCCGAAGGGCCGGCGCGCGCAATCCTGAGCGGCGAGCGCGTCGCGCTCAACCTGCTCGGCCGTCTGTGCGGCATCGCCTCCCTGACCCGCCGCTTCGTCGAGCTGACCGACGGAACGCCCACGACCGTCCTCGACACCCGTAAGACGACGCCCGGCCTCCGCGCGCTCGAGAAGTACGCCGTGCGCTGCGGCGGCGGCAGCAACCACCGTGCCGGCCTCTACGACGGCGTACTCGTGAAGGAGAACCACCTCCGCGTCGCGGGAGGCGTGACCGCCGCGCTGGCGGCTCTCGACGGGCGCGTCGACGGCCTGCCGGTCGAGGTCGAGGCCGAGACCCTCGCCCAGGTGCGCGAGGCGATCGACGCCGGCGCTCCCCGAATCCTGCTCGACAACATGAGCCCCGAGGAGGTGCGCGAAGCTGTGGAGGCCGTCGCCGGCCGCGCCGAGCTCGAGGCCTCGGGCGGCGTCTCCCTCGGAACCGTCCGCGCCTATGCCGAGACCGGGGTCGACTTCGTCTCGGTCGGCGCCCTCACCCATTCCGCCCGCTCGCTCCACGTCTCCCTGGAGGTCCAATGACCGTCGCCGCCGCATCCACCACCGCTCTGCACGATGAAGTTCGCGCGCTCGCCGAGGCGAAGAACGCCGTGATCCTCGCCCACAACTACCAGCGGCCGGAGGTGCAGGACGTCGCGGACTACGTCGGCGACTCGCTCGGCCTCTCGCGCCAGGCGGCGGCGACGGAAGCGGAGGCGATCGTCTTCTGCGGCGTCCACTTCATGGCCGAGACGGCGGCGATCCTCAGCCCCGAGAAGACGGTCCTCCTCCCCGACCTCGGCGCCGGCTGCTCGCTCGCGGCTTCGATCGACGCCGAGCAATTGCGCGAGTGGAAGGAGCAGCATCCCGGCGCGGTCGTCGTCTCCTACGTGAATACGACCGCCGAGGTGAAGGCCGAGAGCGACTACTGCTGTACGTCGGGGAACGCGAAGTCGGTGATCGAGGCGATCCCGCCGGAGCAGGAGATCCTCTTCCTGCCGGACATGTATCTCGGGCTGTGGCTGGAGAAGGTGACAGGGCGCAAGCTGACGATCTGGCTCGGCGAGTGCCACGTCCATGCCGGCATCCGCCCCGCGGACATCGAAAGGTGGCAGGGCGAGGCTCCGGACGCCGACCTGCTCGTGCACCCGGAGTGCGGCTGCGCGAGCCAGGCGATGGCGTTCGGGAACGAGCGGACACAGATCCTCTCGACCGAGAAGATGATCGACTATGCGAAGCGCTCACCGAAGCAGCGCTTCCTCGTCGCCACCGAGACCGGGATCATCCACCGGCTCGAGCGCGAGGCGCCCGGCAAGCGGTTCGAACCGGTGCGCGACGACGCCGAGTGCCGCTACATGAAGCTGACGACGCTCGAGAAGGTGCGGGACTCCCTCCGCGACGGAGTGCACCGCATCACCGTCGAGCCGCAGCTGGCCGACCGCGCCCGCCTCGCGATCGAGCGCATGGTCGCGATCACGTAGAGGTCACTGCTTCGAATACGGCTTGCCGTCGGCTGCGGGCGCGACGGTACGACCGATCACGCCCGCCACGGCGACCAAGGTGAGGACGTACGGCAAGACGTGGAAGAGCGTGCTCGCCGAATCGGAGTAGACCTGGAGCTTCAGCGCAAGCGCGTCCGCGAAGCCGAACAGGATCGCCGCCCAGAAGGCACCGAAGGGACGCCAGTTGCCGAAGATCACCGCAGCAAGAGCGATGAAGCCGCGGCCGTTCGTCATGTTGAACTGGAAGAACCCGTTCCCCAGCGGGCCCTCGGAGAGGTACATGCCGCCGATCGCGGCGAGGACCCCCGACAGAGTCACGCATGCGTAGCGGATCGCGTACACGTTGATCCCGACCGTGTCGGCCGCGCGTGGATGCTCTCCGCAGGCGCGGATACGCAGGCCGATCGTCGTCTTGAAGAGCACCAGGAACGCCAGGATCACGAGCGCGAAGCTCGCCCATGTCAGGATGTTGAGGTCGCCGATCGAGTCCCCGAGGAAGCCCGGGAGGCCGGGTATGTGCACGTTCGGCAACAAGGAGACGCCGTTCGGGATCGGGCTGTTGTTATAGAGCAGAACGAAGAAGAAGCCCGTTATCCCGACCGCAAGGAAGTTGATCGCCGTCCCGCCCACGATCTGGTCGGCCCGTAGCTGGATCGCGAAGAACGCGTAGACGAGCGCCGTCACCCCCCCGACCCCGGCGGCGAGGAGGAGCCCGACCACCCATGAGCCGCCCTTGTCTGCGCCGTAGACACCCCAAAAGGCGCCCATCAGCATCATCCCTTCAAGGCCGATGTTCACGACGCCGCTCCGCTCGGAGAAGATGCCGCCCATGGCGGCGAAGACGAGAGGCGTCGCGAAGCCAAGCGTCTGCGCCACGAGCGTCGCGTCGAAGGCGGAGTTCAGGTTCCCGGCGCTCGAGCGCGTGGCGAGGATGCCGAGCCCGATTCCGAGCAGGCCGGACGCAACGGCACCCCAGCCGAGCCTCCGGCGGCCGCGGGTCACCGTCCAGATCCCGAGCGCTATCGCGACGAGGCCGACGAGCGTCGGCCACGTGATCGTCCGAGCCTCGATCGGCGGGATGGCGATGAATGCAGCGAACGCTCCGAGGACGATTCCGAGATAGCCGGTCGTGGCGGGATCGCGGAGGCGCGCGCTGATTGGGTTCTCGAGCCGGGCCGCCCAGGTGCTCACGTCGAGGCCCCAACGGTCTTGCTTCCCCACCGCCAGCGCAGCTTCTTGCGCGAGTTCCAGACGGAGAGGATGAGGACGTCGGCGCCGATGAAGAGCACGATCAGGCCCTGGATGATGTAGGTGAGGTTGGTTGCGAGCGATGGATCGATCACGCTCGATGCGCCAAGGCCGTGGAAACTCCCGTAAAGGAGCGCGCCGAAGAGGAACGCCGCCAGCAGGGTGCCGACCGCGGTGTTTCGGCCGAGCAGGGCAACGGCGATCCCGATGAAGCCGACCTGGCTGAACGGGATATCGAGCTGGCCGAACTGGTAGTTCGTGGTTCCACCCAGCATGTCGATCGCACCCGCAAGGCCGGCGAACGCGCCCGAGATCGCCATCGCGCGGATCAGATTCTTCTTCACGTTGATGCCGCCGTACGCAGCCGCGTCGGGGTTGAACCCGACCGCCCGCACCTCGTAGCCGAGCGTCGTCCGGTTGATCAGGACATAGAAGACGACGACACACGAGAGCGCGATGAAGAAGCCGATGTGGACGCCCTGGAATCCCTGGTTGCCCCAGAAGTCGGGGAGCCGGGCACCCGGCACCACCTGTTTCGACACGGGGCTGGTGGGGTTCGAGCTGTCCTGGAGCGGCCCACCGACGCCCAAGAGCCACGATGCGGTCCAGTACGCGATCCAGTTGAGCATGATCGTGGAGATCACCTCGTGCGCCCCGACGGTCGCCTTGAGAACGCCTGCGATCCCCGCGTATGCCGCGGCCGCGAGCGTGCCGCCGACCATCGCGAACAGGACGTGCGCCAGCGGGTTCATGCCCGCGAAGGACACGCCGATCCAGTTCGCGACGAGCAGCCCGACGAGGTACTGACCCTGGCCGCCGATGTTGAACATCCCGCAGCGGAACGCGAAGGCAACGGCCAGGCCAGTGAGGATGAGCGTCGACGTCTGCAGCAGCGTCTGGGAAAGGTTGTACGCGGGAATGCTCGTCTGCAGGTTCGTCGTCGGGTGCACGATCCAGTTGAGGCCAGTCCCCCTGAAGATCTCCTGGAAGGCGAGGAGCGATGTGTGAAAGCTGTGCTCGGTCGCGGCGACGACGAGGATGCTGATGAAGATCGCGAGGACGACCGTGATGATCGGCACGACGATCCCACCGGCCCGCTGCTTGATCGCGAGGCGGGCGGCGAGCGTGCCGGGATCGCCGAACTCCGGCTCTGGTGGAGCAGGAGGCGACGGCGACTGGCCGGGCGCGGTCACGCGGCCGTTTTCTCCCTCCCGCCGAGCATCTCGAGACCGATCTGCTGCTCGGACACATCGCCGGTGTGCTCGCCGACGATCTCGCCCTCGTAGATCACGAGGATCCGGTCGGACAGCGACAGGATCTCTTCGAGCTCGAGCGAGACGAGCAGGATCGCACGCCCCTCGTCGCGCTCGGTGACCAGCCGGCGATGGAGGTACTCGATCGCGCCGACGTCGAGCCCGCGGGTCGGCTGCGCCGCGATGAGCACCTTCGGGTCGCGCGCGATCTCCCGCGCTGCGATGACCTTCTGCTGGTTGCCGCCCGAGAGGCCGCCCGCGCGTGTCAACGGCCCACCTCCCCGCACGTCGAACTCACGGATGAGCGTCCTCGCGCGACTGATCATTCGCCCGGGGAAGAGCCAGCCGAAGCGTGCGTCGGGCGGCTCGGCGTAGTCGTGGAGCGCGATGTTCTCGGCGATCGAGAACTCAAGGACGAGACCGCGGCGCTGCCGATCCTCGGGAATGTGGCCGACCCCGGCGTCGAGCGCGTCTCTGGCGGTGGCGTGCATGAGTTCCCGACCGGCGATCGTGGCCGTTCCGCTCTCGATCTTCTGGAGGCCCGTGAGGGCGTCGATCAGCTCGGTTTGCCCGTTACCGTCGACGCCGGCGATGCCGACGATCTCGCCCGCCCGGACGTCGAACGACAGCCCGCGCACCTTCTCGATGTCCCGGTCGTCGCGGACGTGGAGGTCGCGCACCTCGAGCAGAACGTCGCCCGGCTTCGCTGGCTCCTTCTCGACCCGCAGGAGCACGTCGCGGCCCACCATGGCGCGAGCCAGCGACTCCTCGGTCGCGCCCTCGCGCGGCACCGTCTCGATCGTCTTGCCGCGCCGCAGGACCGTGATGCGGTCGGCGATCTCGAGCACCTCGTTCAGCTTGTGACTGATGAAGATGATCGAAAAGCCCTCGCGCTGGAGGCCACGCAGGATCTCGAACAGGTCTTCGGCCTCCTGCGGCGTCAGGACCGCGGTCGGCTCGTCGAGAATGAGCAGGTCGGCGTTCCGGTAGAGGGCCTTCATGATCTCGACGCGCTGCTGCTGGCCGACGCTGATGTCCTCGACGAGCGCGTCGGGATCGACGGCGAACTTGAAACTCTTGGCCATCTCCGTGACCCTCTTGTCCGCCGCGCTTTCGTCGAGAAAGACACCGCCCTTCACGGGCTCGGTGCCGAGGACGATGTTCTCGGCGACCGTCATCACCGGAATCAGCATGAAGTGCTGGTGCACCATCCCGATCCCGGCCTCGATCGCCTCGCGGGCCGAGGAGAACGAGACGGCCTTCCCCTTCAGCACGATTTCTCCCCCGTCGGGCCGGTAGAGCCCGTAGAGGATGTTCATCAGCGTCGACTTGCCCGCTCCGTTCTCTCCGAGCAGGGCGTGCACCTCGCCGCGGCGCACGTCGAACGAGACACCGTCGTTGGCCACGACTCCCGGGAACTCCTTGCGAATGTCCCGCATCTCGAGGACGAGATCGTCGGCCACGGGTGTTTCTTACAGGAAAACGAAGAGGGCGGGCCCGAAAGCCCGCCCTCTCGCAACCGATTCGTGCTCTGCTACTTGAGGACCGCCGGGGGCTTGAGCTTGCCCGAGATGATCTTCGCCTTGTAGCTGTTCATCAGCGTGATCCACGACTTCGGGACCTTCGGGCTGATCTTGCCGACGCCCACGCCGTTGTTCTTGAGGTTGAAGAGCAGGTTCTGGCCGCCCTTGAAGTGGCCCTTCGAGGCCGCGAGGATCGTGTCGTAGACGCCCACGTCCGTCTTCTTCAGAGCGCTCGTCAGGATCCGGCTGGCGACGCTGTACTCGTCAGCGTCGACGCCGATGCCCCACTTGTGCAGCTTCGAGGCCTCCTTGAGGGCTCCGTCACCGCAGAGGCCGGCGACCTGGAAGATGACCTGGGCCTTCTGGCCCTGGATCTCGTTCTGCGCGATCGCCGAGCACTTGGACTGGTCGACGAAGTCGCCCGAGTACTGGACGACGGTCTTGGTGCCCTTCACTGCCTTCGCCGCGCAGTACTTGTAGCCCGCGATGTAGGAGTCGACCGGCGGGATCTTCAGACCGCCTGCCACGCCGATGACTTTGTGGCCCATCTTCTGGGCCATCTTCGCCGCGAGGACGCCGACGAGGCAGCCGCCCTCCTGCGTCGCGTAGGTGATGCCCTCTTCGTTCTTGAACCCGCCGATGTCGCTCACGGGATCGTCGGTGATCGCGAACTTGGTGTTCGGATACTGCTGTGCGTACTGCTTCACCGTCGGACCGAGCAGGAAACCGGCGGCGATGATGATCTGCGCGCCGTCGTGCACCGCAGTGTTGTAGTTCGGCTGATAGTCGCTCGAGGAGTGCGACACGATCGGGAATGCCGTCCCGCCGAGCTTCTTCGCCGCCTGCTTGAGCCCCTTCAGCTGGTTCTTGTTGAACCCGTTGTCATTGAAGCCTGCGACGTCGCTCACGAGCGCGGCCTTGTAGCCGGCCTTCTGCGCCGCGTCCGCCTTCGAGCTGCCAAGCGCGCCGCCGATGGCGATCGCGACAGCGAGCGCGGCAACGCCTGCCGCAAACATCCAGCGTCTAACCCTCACGTGCCCTCCCTCATTCGTCGTAAACCGATCGGTCCGTGGAAGACCGACCGGGCGATCCTAGCCCCATCTTCGACGAATCGGAAGGGGGTCGGTTAGTCCGTTTGGAGGGTCCCGAACACAAGCCTTACTCAGCGTTTGCGTACGTGTGGTACTGGTTTTCGTCCACGAGCACGCGGCGCGGCTTCGAGCCCTCGTAGCCCGAGATGATGCCCCGGCGCTCGAGCATGTCGACCAGGCGGCCGGCCCGCGTGTAACCGACGCGTAGGCGCCGCTGGAGCAGTGAGACGGAGGCCGTCTGGGTCTGGATGACGATCTCGATCGCCTTGTCGAGCAGCGGGTCGTCGTCGGGGTCGAACTCGCCGTGCTCGTCGGAGCCTTCTCCCGGCTCGGCGAAGACCTCCGGGAGCTCGAGGTAGCTCTCGTCGAGCTCCTGCTCGCGCTGGCGGGTCTGCTCGACGACGAGCGCGATCTCCTCCTCGGACACGTACGCGCCCTGCACACGCTGGAGCCGCGAGGTGCCGAGCGGCTTGAACAGCATGTCGCCCTGGCCGAGGAGCGACTCCGCCCCGCCCTGGTCGAGGATGACGCGCGAGTCGGTCTGCGAGGAGACGGCGAATGCGATCCGCGACGGGACGTTCGCCTTGATCATCCCCGTGATCACGTCGACCGAGGGCCGCTGCGTGGCGAGGACGAGGTGGATCCCGACGGCGCGAGACTTCTGGGCGAGACGGATCACCGCGTCCTCCACCGCCTGCGGCGCGACCATCATCAGGTCGGCGAGCTCGTCGATCACGACGAGGACGTACGGCAGAGTCGCCTCACCCCGCTGGCGGAAGGCGCGGTTCGCCTCGCTGATGTTGCGCGCCCGCACCGACGAGAGGCGCTCGTAGCGGCGCTCCATCTCGGCGAGGCAATTGGCGAGGACCGCGCTCGCCTCCTTCGGGCTCGAGACGACCGGGGTGAGCAGATGCGGGACCGATTCGAAGTGGCTGAGCTCGATCCGCTTCGGGTCGATCAGGATCAGGCGCACGTCGTCGGGCGTCGCGCGCAGCAGGACGGAGGTGAGGAGCGCGTTGAGGCAGCCGGACTTACCGGAGCCTGTCGTGCCGGCGATGAGGAGGTGCGGCATCCGCGCGAGGTCGGTCCAAACCGCAGCGCCGGAGATGTCCTTGCCGAGCCAGACGGAGACCGGGCTCGCTGTGGCGGGCAGCGGCTCGAAGATGTCGCCGAGCGTGACGAGGTTCGGGGAGAGGTTCGGGAGCTCCACGCCGACCGCCTGCTTCCCGGGGATCGGGGCGAGGATCCGGATCTCGGTGGTCGCGAGCGCGTACGAGAGGTCGTCCTTGAGCGCGGCGACCTTGGCGACCTTGGTGCCGGGCGCGAGCTGGAGCTCGTAGCGGGTCACGCGCGGGCCGGAGATCTGGCCGATCACGGTCGCCTCGACCCCGAAGTGCGCGAGCGTCTGCACGAGCAGGTCGGCGACCCTGGCGGCCGTCTCCCCCGACTCGTCGCCGCGTTCGGGGGAGGTGCGGAGGACGCCGGAGTCCGGCAGCTTGTACTCGGCGTGCTCGGCCGTCACCTCGTCGAACAGCGTGGGCGGATCCTCGATGAGCGCCGGCGGCTCGGTCTGGAGCGGCGTCGGCACCGCGCCCGCGTGCGGCGGCGACATGCTTCCGCCCACGACGTCCGGGTAGGCCGAAACGGCGTCCACCGGAGGCGCGAGCAACGGCGCCGAAGGCGGCGGCGTCACGGTTTCGTTGCGGTACCTGGTACCGGTCGTGCGGCCCGAGCGCGCGTTGCGCGCCGCGAGCTGCAGGCCCCTGCCCGAGCGGCGAAGCATCGCCCCGAGCGAGGCGCCGGAGAGAAGCAGCGAGCCCACCAGCATGAGCAGGGCGCCGAGCAGGAGCGATCCGGTTGCGCCGATGGCGATCCCGACTGCGCCGCCCAGGAGCTGACCCAGGTAGCCGCCCTGGTCTTTCCCGAGCGAGATCATGAGGCCGCAGCCGAGCACGGCGAGCCCGGTGCGGAAGGGCCGTACCTCGACGAGCGCGCTCTTCGCGACCGTGAGCGCGCCGAGCACCACCAGCACGACCGGGACGGCGTACCGGGCCCCTCCGACGAGCCTGTCGAGGCCCTCCCCCAACCAGCCGCCGACGTAGCCGCCGTTCCACCCGAAGTAGAGAACCGCACCGAGGAAGAGGCCGAGCGCGACCGCGCCGAGGCCCCAGAGCTCGGGGTGCCGGGCCTGGGAACGGGCGCCGCGCTTCGTCCGCGTTTTCTTGACGCGGCTCGGCAGCTTCGGACGCAGCTTCGACTTCCGCTTACGCGGCATGCGCTTGGTTTTCGCCTGCGGGCGGGCCTATCCTCCGTCGATGACGCCGGAAGCCCGGTACGCGCGCAGCGGCGACGTGAACATCGCGTACACGGTCGTGGGGGACGGCCCGTTCGACCTCGTCTACATCCAGGGATTCGTCTCGCACGTGGAGCTGGCCTGGCGTGTTCCGGCCTACGCCGACTTCCTGAACAGGCTCGCCTCGTTCAGCCGCTTCATCTTCCTCGACAAGCGTGGCACCGGCATGTCCGACCCCGTCGAGGGCGCGCCGAGCCTCGAGACCCGCATGGACGATCTGCGTGCGGTGATGGATGCCGCGGGGTCGGCTCGTGCCGCGATCATGGGTGTGTCCGAGGGGACGCCGATGAGCATCCTGTTCGCGGCCACGTATCCCGAGCGGGTTTCCGCCCTCGTCCTCCAGGCTGGCTTGCCCCGTTTCGTCTGGGCGCCGGACTATCCGTTCGCGCCATCCGTCGAGGAGTTCGACCGCGAAGTGCGCCGCATGCTCGACGCCTGGGGACCCGGGTTCTTCGAAGAGGCCGTCGCGTTCATGGCCCCGAGCTACGACGAGGAGAATCGGCGCGCGTTCGCCGAGTACCTGCGCCTCTCGGCGAGCCCGGGAGCGGCAGCGGCGCTCGAGCGCATGAACCGCGACATCGACGTACGGCAGGTGTTGCCTGCAGTGCGCGCGCCGACGCTCGTCCTCAATCTCACGGGCGACGATGAGGAAATCGTGGAAGGGTGCCGCTACATGGCCGAGCGGATTCCCGGCGCGCGGCTCGTCCAGGTCGAGGGTCAGGGGCACATCCCCGGACCTGGGAACGCCGAGCGGTTCGTCACCGAGATCGAGCGCTTTCTCACGGCCGTCGTTTCGGACGAGCAGCCGGAGCTGCCGGACCGGCAGCTTGCGACCCTCCTGTTCACGGACATCGTGGACTCGACAGCACACATGGCACAGCTCGGCGACGCCGGGTGGCGCGAGCTGCTCGAGACCCACCACGCACTCGTGCGGCGGGAGCTCGCGCGGGCCCGTGGCCAGGAGGTCGACACCGCCGGCGACGGCTTCTTCGCCGCGTTCGATGGGCCGGCGCGCGCAGTCCGCTGCGCGAAGTCGATCGTCGACAGCGTCCACGACCTCGGCATCGCCGTCCGTTCCGGGCTTCATACCGGCGAGTGCGAGATTGTCGACGGGAAGGTGTCCGGCATTGCCGTGCACACCGGGGCGCGCGTGGCAGCGCACGCCGCGCCCGGCGAGGTCCTCGTATCCGGCACGGTCAAGGACCTCGTCGCCGGCTCCGGCCTCGAGTTCGAGGACCGGGGCGTCCACGAGCTGAAGGGGATCCCGGGCGAGTGGCGGCTCTACGCCGCCGTCTGACCATGACGCCCGAGACGCAGTACGCGCGGAGCGGCGACGTCAACATCGCGTACCAGGTCGTCGGCGAGGGGCAGCGCGACCTCGTCTACGTGCCGGGCTGGGTCTCGAACGTCGAGATGATGTGGGAGCAGGCGCCGCTGGCTCGCTTCCTCGAACGGCTCGCGTCCTTCTCGCGGCTGATCCTGTTCGACAAGCGCGGCACGGGGCTCTCCGACCGCGTCTCGAACGACAAGCTGCCGAGCCTCGAGCAAAGAATGGACGACGTGCGCGCCGTGCTCGAGGCGGTCGGCTCCGAGCGCGCTGCGCTCTTCGGGCACTCCGAAGGCGGGAGCATGTGCATGCTCTTCGCCGCGACGTATCCCGCGCGGACGACCGCGCTGATCACGCTCGGCGCCTTCGCGAAGCGCCGTGACCCGGACGAGGATTACCCCTGGGCGCCGTCGGCGGAGAGCCGCGAGGAGACGACGGAGGACGTCGAGCGGAACTGGGGCCACCTTCGACCCGAGGACGTCGAGTACTACGCGCCCAGCCGGGTCGGCGACGAGGAGTTCATCCGCAGCTTCGAGCGCTACTTTCGGCGCGGCGCCAGTCCGGGCGCAGCGGCCGCGCTCCTCCGCATGAACTCGTACATCGACGTCCGGAGCGTACTGCCGACGATCCAGGTGCCCACGCTCGTCCTCCACCGCACCGGAGACCATGACGTCAAGCTTGCGGAAGGCCGGTATCTCGCGGAGAGGATCCCCGGCGCGAGGTTCGTCGAGCTCCCCGGAGACGACCACGCGATCGCGGCCGGAGACGTCGACGGCCTGGCGGACGAGATCGAGGAGTTCCTGACCGGCACACGGCCGGTGCCAGAGCTGGACCGGGTGCTCGCGACCGTCCTCTTCACCGACATCGTCGGCTCGACCGAGCGCGCGGTCGAGCTGGGCGACCGCCGCTGGCGCGACCTCCTCAGGGAGCACGACGCCACGGTGCGGCGCGAGCTCGACCGGTTTCGCGGCCGCGAGGTCGACACTGCCGGCGACGGGTTCCTCGCGACCTTCGACGGGCCTGCCCGCGCGGTCCGCTGCGCGATGTCCGCGGGCGAGGCGATCCGCAAGCTCGGGGTCGAGATCCGCGCCGGCGTCCACACCGGCGAGTGCGAGGTGGACGGCCCGAAGGTGCGCGGCATCGCCGTCCACACAGGGGCCCGCATCGCCTCCCTTGCCGGAGCGGGCGAGGTGCTCGTCTCGCAGACGGTGAAGGATCTCGTCTCCGGGTCGGGTCTCGCCTTCGAGGACCGAGGCCTCCACGAGCTCAAGGGCGTGCCCGGCGAGTGGCGGGTCTACGCCGCCGTCTGAACCTCTGCGACCAGCATCCCGTAGTACGTCGGTGCCGCGTAGCCGAGGACGTCGGCGCGAGCGGTCTCGCCGACGGCCCCCTGCAGGACGAGAAGTTGCCACAGCGAGTCCGCCTTCGCCGGCTCGGCGAGCTCCGCGAGCGGGAGGAAGTCGAGCCGGCCGGAGGCCACGATCTCCTGCAACCTCGCGTCATACTCGGCGGCCGCGGGATCGAAGCCGTACGGCCCCTCCGGATCGTGCGCGTGCCCGTGGTCGGCGCTCGCGACCAGCGCGACCCGGCGGCCTTGTAACAGCCTGTTACTGGCAAGGACCTGTCCGAGCTGCAGATGCTCCTCGAGCGGCCGGTCACGCGCGGGTGAGACCACGACCACTCGCTGCGGTCGGAGGAAGCCGAGCGGGACCTCGGCTCCCCAGTCGAGCGGGAACTCGGCCGTCGCCGGGTCGTTGCCGCCGTACGAGACTCCGAGGATCGGCAACGGCGCCTCCAGGAGCGCCGCCGCGACGTCGCGGTGGGTCTCCCACTCCCCCACCCTGGCGGCCGTGACCACGGCGAAGTGACCCTCCACGTGGACGGAGTGCGGCGTGACGACGACGGCGACGTCCGGTGCGGCCGCTTCGAACCTCCGTCCCAGCTCCTGCATCGCGGCGCGCAGGCTCTCGTCCAGGTCCATGTCGCCGTGCGGCGCGATGCACGCGAAGACGATCACGCGAGCGACGCGATCCGCGAGACGAGGAGATCGAGAAACCGCTCCGCGTCGACGTCGACTCCGACCTCCGCGTTCGGCTCGCGGCCGGTGACGCCGCGCAGGTCGACGACCGTCCGGCCGTCGCAGAACTGCGACTCGGTCTCGACCGCGACGTTGACGTGCCGAGTCGTGAGCAGGGTCGGATCGATGACGTGCGCGACGGCCATCGCGTCGTGGATCGGCGAGCCGGCGAAGCCGTACGAGCGCTCGTGGAAGGCCTGGAAGAAGTCCGACAGCTCGGCGACGAAGCGGCCAGGCCGGCCGGTGCCGCGCAGGCGCTCGGCGTGCTCGCGCGTGAATAGAGCCTTGTGCGTGACGTCGAGCCCGACCATCGTGAGCGGAATGCCGCTGCCGAAGACGGCGGCCGCGGCCTCCGGGTCGACGTACGAGTTGAACTCGGCCGCGGGCGTGATGTTTCCCTCGGCGATCGCGCCGCCCATCCAGACGATGCGGTCGAGCCGGTCGCTCACGTCCGGGTGCCGGTCGAGCATCAGCGCGAGATTCGTGAGCGGCGCGGTCGGGACGAGCACGACTCCCGGCCGGATCAGCTCGGCCAGGAAGTCGGCCGCATGGGCATCGACGGGGCTTGCCGAGGGCTCCGGCAGGTCGGGGCCGTCGAGGCCGGTCTCGCCGTGCACGTGGGCCGCAGTGCGGAGCGTGCGGCTCAACGGGGCGTCCGCGCCGGCGGCGACCGGGATGTCGCTCCTGCCGGCGATCTCGAGCGTGACGAGCGCGTTACGGGTCGTCTTGTCGAGCGTCTGGTTGCCCGCCACCGTCGTGACTCCGATTAGGTCGACCTCGGGGGAGGCGAGCGCGAGCAGGATCGCGATCGCGTCGTCGTGGCCTGGGTCGCAGTCGATGACGATCGGCGTGCTCACAGGAACGAGTCCACCTCCTCGGCGGTCGGGAGCGATGTCTGCGCCCCGAAGCGCGAGGCAGCGAAGGCGCCGGCGGCGCACGCCCGCCGTAGCGACTCGTCGCGCGGGCGGCCCTCGAGCAGCGAGACGACGAGGCAGGCGGTGAACGCATCGCCGGCGGCCGTGCCGTCGACCGCCTCGACCGGAGGCGGCTCTGCCCGGGCCACCTCCCGTCCGTCCTCGATCAGTACCGCGCCCGCGGCTCCGAGCGTGACGCAGACGAGCCCTCGCCGCTCGCCGAGCGCCTCCCGCTCGAGCCGGTTCACCACGGTCAGCTCGGCGTCGGGTGCGCCCTCGCGCGCCGGCGCTGCGTTGAGGAAGAAGCGCGGAGCGAGCTCGGCCGCGCGCGCGACCGTCTCGGCGGGAATCTCCTGCTGGCAGAGGACGGCGTCCGCGTCCCCCGGCGAGAGGTCCTCGGGCCGCAGCTCGGCGTTCGCTCCCGGCGCGACGACGATCGTCGTCTCCCCGGCCGCGTCCACGGTGATCAGCGCGATTCCCGTCGCGACGTCCTTCGCGAGCCATCGCTCCTCGACTTCCGCCTCGTGCAGCGCCGCGAGCGCCTCTCCGGCGACCTCGTCGCGCCCGACGCAGCCGACCAGCGCGACCCGCGCGCCGAGCCGCGCGGCGGCAACCGCCTGGTTCGCGCCCTTGCCGCCGGGCACGCGGGAGAAGCTCGCGCCGCTCACCGTCTCCCCCGGGCGCGGTAGCCGCTCGGCCCGCACGACGAGGTCGAGGTTGATCGAGCCGACGACGGTCAGCCGGGGCGCAGTCATGCGCGCGAGCCTATCCCGAGGTATAAGTGACACACGACGTTGACCGAGGGAGGTTGCTTGAGCGACGAGCAGGCACGCCGGGTCGGGCTCAACGAGGCGCTCTTCCGTGAGGTGAACGAGCAGATTCGCGGGCTCAACCAGGAGTTCGCGGCAGGCGGCGGCACCATGACCGTGATCTGCGAATGCAGCGATGCCGACTGCGCCGAGCGGCTGGAGCTACTCGTCTCGGAATACGAGCGAGTGCGCGGCGACAGCCTCCGCTTCGTGGTCGCGAAGGGCCACCAGTTCCCCGACTTCGAGCAGGTCGTCGAGGAAGCCGATGGCTACGACGTCGTCCGCAAGCAGGAGAAAGAGGCTGCCGAGGTCGCGGAGGAGACGGACCCGCGGTCCTGACAGACTGCCGGGCGGATGACGGTCGCGCACTGGGACGAGGTCGACTGGCGACACAACGCGAAGGGCGAGATGGACGCGACCTGGCAGCGTCTCGGCGACGCTGCCGGTGCCCGCGGCGTCGGCGTCAACCGCGTCCGGGTCGAGCCCGGCAAGCTGCCGACGCCTCCCCACTCGCACGGTGCGTCGGAGGAGATCTACTTCGTTCTGGCGGGCTCCGGGCTCGCCTGGCAGGACGGCGAGGTATACGAGGTGCGACCGCTCGACTGCGTGATCCAGCGGCCGGATGAGATGGAGCACACGTTCGTCGCCGGCGACCACGGGCTCGAGTACCTCGTCTTCGGGACGCGCCACCCGACGGAGCTCGGGTGGCTCCCGCGTTCGCGCGCGATCCGGTTCGGCTGGCCGTGGGTCGAGGGACGCGACGACGACCCGTGGGACGTCGAGGCGACCGTCGAGCCGCTCGCCTACGGGGAGCCCGGCCCGCGACCCGCGAACATCCTCAACGTGGACGAGGTCGAGCTCCAGACCGTGCGCCACCAGACATTCGCCTATTTCACGCAAAACGAGAGGACCAAGCTCGCCGGCTTGGGCTGGGAGCAGCTCCCGGCCGGGCATCGCGGCTCCGTCCCGCATTGCCACTCGGCGGAGGAGGAGGTCTTCGTCATCCTCGAGGGCTCGGCGACGCTCGAGCTCTGGCCGCACGAGGGCGAGGTCGAGGAGACGCCGCTTCGTCCTGGACACCTCGTCGCGCGGCCGCCGGGAACGAGGGTCTCCCACTCCTTCCGCGCCGGCGCGGACGGGGTGACGATGCTGGTCTACGGCACGCGCGACCCGAACGACATGTGCTGGTACCCGCGCTCGCGCAAGATCGCGTGGCGCGGCCTCGGCGTGATCGGTCGGATCGAGCTGCTCGAGTACTTCGACGGTGAACCGATCGAGGACGACTAGCCGTGGCCTACGACGAGGAGCTCGCCGGCCGGATCCGGGCGCTGCTGGGCGGCCGGGACGACCTCACGGAGAAGAAGATGTTCGGCGGCCTCGCCTTTCTGCTCGGCGGCAACATGGCGGTCGCCGCGAGCGGCCAGGGCGGGATCCTCGTTCGTGTCGATCCCGAGGAGTCCGACGAGCTCGTCGCCTCGACGGCCGCGGAGCCGATGGAGATGCGGGGCCGCCAGATGGCCGGCTGGCTCCGCGTCGACACGGCGGACGTCGCGGCGGACGACGAGCTGGCGGCGTGGGTCGACCGCGGCGCGACCTACGCCGCCTCGCTGCCGCCGAAGTAGCGCTCAGACCTCGACGATGACGGGGAGCACCATCGGACGCCGCCGCGTGCGGTCGTAGACGATGCCGCCGAGCGCGTCGTGCAAGTGCTCCTGGAGGAGCTTGATCTCGGTCACGTCGTCGGCGAGCAACTCCCGCAGGACACGGTTCGCCTCGTCCCGCAGCTCGTCGAGGAGCGGGTCGGCCTGCTCGCCGAAGCCGCGCGCGATCAGCTCCGGCGGCGCCGTCAGCCCGCCGCCGTCCTGTGCCGCGAGCGTCGCCACGACGATGAGGACGCCGTCCTCCGCAAGCTTGCGCCGGTCGCGCAGCGCGACGTCGTGGACGTCCCCCACTCCGAGCCCGTCGACGAACGTCATCCCGGCCTCGACCTCGCCGACGATCCGCGGCACGCCGTCCCGCAGCTCGACGACGCTGCCATTCTCGGCGAGGACGATCCGGTCGTCCGCCACACCGCCGTCGCGGGCGATCTGCGCGTGGGCGGCGAGCATGCGGAACTCTCCGTGTACCGGCATCACAGCCTTTGGGCGTGTGAGGCCGATGATCGTCCGCAGCTCCTCCGCCTTGCCGTGGCCCGAGACGTGCACGGGCGCGTTGTCCTCGTGCAACACCTCGGCCCCCATCTTCGCGAGCCGGTTGATCGCGTCGTGGACGCGCAGCTCGTTGCCGGGGA
>Ga0207665_10000059_pt1 | contig 71154 bp, 61 predicted proteins | sample LARL112metaG_FD_184351 | JGI IMG/M metagenome (GOLD analysis project Ga0207665, IMG submission 184351) | Corn, switchgrass and miscanthus rhizosphere microbial communities from Kellogg Biological Station, Michigan, USA - LAR L11-2 metaG... | ecosystem: Host-associated > Plants > Roots >... | reverse complement strand
GATCCGTGATCGATGGCCATGCACTTGGTGAGCAACACGACCGCGCCCTTTGAGGCTGCATAGGCCGCACGCAGCTTCGCACCATTGATGCCCAGCACGGACGCCACGTTCACAATTGAGCCGCCCCCCACCTTCCGCATGGAAGGCAACACGGCCCGCGACAGCATCCACAGGCCGCGGACGTTCACGTTGAAGGTCTGATCCCACTGCTCCTCCGTGATCTGTTCGGCCGAGCCGATATGCAAAACACCCGCGTTGTTCACCAGGACGTTGGGGGTGCCAATCTTCGTTTCGACCTGATGCACGACTCGATCGATATCACTTTGTTTGCAGACGTCCGCCGCGCACACCAGCGTTGCAGCGCCGAGTTCTTGTGCGAGGGAGTCCAGAGGCTCGGTGCGCCGGCCCACCAGGGCGATCTTCGCGCCCTCGCGCACAAAGGCCCGCGCAAGGGCCCGTCCGATGCCGGTACCGGCGCCGGTGATGATGGCTGTTTTGTTTTTGAGGCGAGCCAAGCGGATTAATGTATCAGGGAAATGTTCGAGAGGCGGATCAATCTGGAGCTCACGAGGCGCTCAGGTGGGCATCGCGCTGGCCAAGCATCGTTAATCAGCAGGACCCAAAAACATTGACTTAGTACCCGCCGCCTTCCAGTTGCACTTTTCCGCGGAACATTCGGTAGACAAACACGAAGTATCCGATCGCAATCAACATGCCCGGAATCCACCAGACCAAACCGACCAGAAGTCCGTGGGCTCCTGCCGCCGAGTTGTAGATGGTCAGATTCAGCGCCGGATCGGTGCTGGCGGGCAGCACCACGGGATACAAGGCAAACACCGCTCCCACCAACATACCTGTGATGTAGATGCTTGAGGCCACAAAGGCCTGCTTCTCTTTTCCCGTACGAGTGGCCAGCAACATCACCAGCAGGCTGCCGAACACTACCAGCGGAATCAGAAATCCAATCGGATAGTGAAGATAGTTTTCTTTGATCGAGGGACGCACGAACCATGTGGCTACCAGGCTGACCAAAGTCAGCAACAACTGAACGGGCCACACACCCAGTGCCAAGGCGCGGCAGCGACCTGCCAGTTCGCCGTCCGTTTTCACCCGCACGTAGAGGGCTCCATGGGCAGTGAGGGTCACGAGCGCTACGACGCCGGCCATCACGGTATACCAATCCAGAATTCCGGGATGTGGACCCAGCTGAAAATTTGTCCAGAGCGGCTCGAAGAAATAACCATCCGCACCCAGCGGAACGCCGCGGATCACGTTGCCCAGCGCCGCGCCGAAAAAGATCGCGAGCAGCGCACTGGAGAAACAGAACACTACATCGAAGAAGCCCTGCCACACTGGGTTCTCTATGTGCACGCGCAACTCGATCCCGATGCCGCGCAGCATAAGGAGCCACAGGACCATCATGAGTGGAAGGTAGAAGCCGCTGAAGGCCGAGGCGTAGAGCTGTGGGTACGCGAAGTAAAGCGTGCCGCCGGCCGCCAGCAGCCAGACTTCATTGCCGTCCCATACCGGACCGATCGAACGGAGCACCTTGCGGCGTTCGTCGACTGTCCGTGCCGCGTAGAGATAGAGAATGCCGGCGCCCAAATCAAACCCATCGAGCACCACGTAAGCCGCGATCATGAGCGAAACAATAATGAACCAAACTGTTGGCATCGGAATCCTCTAGTGACCTGCGGTTGATTGCACGACCGGACCATTCTCGATCTCGCGCCGAACGAGAAACAGGAAGAGAATGCCCAGCACCATGTACATGCCCATGAAGCCGAGCAATGTGAACAGGCCATTACCGGCCGACACCATCTTCGAGTAGCCGTCAGCTGTACGCATGAGGCCGTAGACCAGCCAGGGCTGACGCCCTATCTCAGCGGTCATCCAGCCTGCAGTGTTCGCGATGTAGGGGAAGGGCAGGCTAAGAAGCAATACCCAGAGCATCCATCGCGCACGGAACAAACTTCCACGCCACAGCATGAAGGCCGAGACCACCATGATCGCGATGAACATCGTCCCGAGTCCCACCATGATGTGGTACGAGTAGTAAAGCAGCGGGATATTGTCGGGCCAGGTGTCGGGCGGAAACGCGTTGAGCCCCCTGACCCCTGCCTCCCACCGGCGGTACGTCAGAAAGCTCAACATGCCCGGCAGGACCAACGGGTTGTCGATCTTGCGCTGCGGGACATCGGGTTGACCGATCAGAACGAGCGGAGCGTTGTTGGAACTCTCGAACAAGGCTTCCATCGCCGCCAGCGTCGTAGGCTGCTTGTGGGCAAGCAGTCGTCCTTGCCCATCGCCCGTGGGAAACAACTGGATGATGCTGGCTACGATTCCGACCGTTACACCTACGCGAACGAATATGCGGCCGTGCTCCTCGTACTTTCCCCAGAGCAGGTAGAAGGCTCCCACCGACGCCATGACGAAGGTGCCTGTGATCACGGCTCCGCACATATTGTGCGCGTACTGCCACCAGGCCCATGGATTGAGGACAAGGGCCCAGAATGAGCTGAGCTGCATGGAACCGTCCGGAGCTGTGATGTAGCCTACCGGGTTCTGCATCCAGGCGTCGGTGGCAATGATGAAGAAGCCGGAGAGCCACGAACCTAAGAAAACCGCCACCGCCGACCACCAGTGAGCTCTCGGGCTCAGGCGCTTCTCTCCGTACAAGAACAGTCCGAGAAATGCCGATTCCAGGAAGAAAGCAAACATGCCTTCCATCGCCAGCGTTTGCCCGATGACTCCCCCTGCAAAGCGCGAGAAGTGCGACCAGTTCGTGCCGAACTGAAATTCCATCGGAATTCCGGTGACCACGCCGATCACGAAGTTGATTCCAAAAATGCGGGCCCAGAAACGCGCAGCCTGGCTGTAGCGCTCGTCGTTTGTGCGCAGAGCCAAGGTCTTGAGAGTCACGATCAGGGGCGCCAACCCCATGGTCAGTTGGGGAAACAGGTAGTGAAATGTGACAGTGAAGGCAAAGTGCAGGCGATGAATCAGCAGTGCGCTATCCATAATGACGGTCTCGCAGACTGGGCAAGAACAACAAGTATGCCCGGACCAATCACCCGATGAATGTGACGATGATCACATGAAGAATTCAGCGATTGCTCTTTTGGCGCCGGGCGAGTTCCGCTTGTCGCGCCGCGCGGCGAAGCCCAGCATCCTCAAACCGCCGGAGCTGGTCCTTGCCTTGAGGAATCACCTGGGGAACCGGAAGCCGGCCGCCAATTCCGTCGACCGCGACAAACGTCAGGTATGCCGAAGCCACGTGTTCCCGCTTGTCAACGATGTAGTTTTCCATCCATACTTTCACACCGACTTCCATGGATGTACGGAAAACGCGATTCACCGACGAGCGCAGCGTCAGTAGTGAACCTACCTGAGCGGGAACGAGGAAATCGATGCGGTCGACTGACGCGGTCACGACGTAACTACGCGCGTGCCGGTGGGCGGCCATCGCCCCGGCGAGGTCGATCCAGTGCATCAAACGTCCGCCCAGCAGGTAGCCCAGCGGGTTCGCATCGTTCGGCAGCACAATCTCCGCCATTTCCGATTGCGAATCGCTGACCGGACGGGGTGCAGTATTGGTTTCAGTCATGGGATGGGTCTGGCGCGTGATTCGAATCCGTCCTCGATTTGCTCAGCCATGACTCGAGATAGCACTCCGCCATCTTCTGGATGCGCACATCCGCATGCGCGTTGACGCAGCTTCGATCCTGGACTCGGAACTCCAGATTTCCGTGGCCCGCCGGTTCATGATTGCGCTCAAAAACGTAGACCAGCCAGATGCGAGATTCGTTCTCGCGCAAGACTGAGAAACGGATTGCATCGGCATCTCGTTGTGCAGGCAGCCGGGGGCAGCTTGATGCGTAGCCGAGGGTGCAGTTCTGGTGCAGCGTCTCCGCCTCGGGCGTAACGCCTTCGTGACCTGGTGCGGTGCAGTGTCCCGTCCAGCCTGAACCCAGGGGCAAACGCGCTGGATGGATCCATGCGCCTTCAAATAGTCGCTCAGTTGGCATGAAATAGGGACAGGCCACCGTGGAACTCCTGGGATTGAACTTGATTGAAAGTTGACCCGCAATTGTACCCGTAAGCGCAAGCCTCTTGCCGACCCGATGGGCGCGGGCGAGGAGGCCCGCCCGACTGCCGGCGAGACGCCGGCGCTACCTTGTGTAGTAATCTGCTGTTGGAAACGCAAAACCAATGGATCGCATCGCAATGCTCACCGAGATCCTCGCGGAGAATCCAAACGATGCCTTTGCCCGTTACGGCCTCGCCATGGAGCTATCCAATCAGGGCAAGATCGAACAAGCGATGGAAGAGTTCGGAAAGTTACTGGCCACCCACCCTGATTACACGGCTGGCTACTTCATGGCGGCCCAGGCGCTCGCGAAAGCGGATCGGGTCGATGACGCCCGCAAAATGCTTGGCGACGGCATTCTCTCCGCTAAGCGCACCGGCAACGGGCACGCTCAATCGGAGATGGAGGGCATGCTCGCCGACCTGGGGTAAAGGTTCAGTCTATTCGGTTGGCTTCGCCATCTTCAGCATTGCCCGCTCGACGATTCCAGGAAACAACTGGTAGATCTTCACCACCGGATGCATCGTCCAGGGCACGATGACTTCCCTTCGCTGCTTCCGATAGCCGGCTAGCGTTGCGCGGGCGACGCGTTCTGCGCTGATTCCTCGGAACGTCTCGGGCCGAACCTTCTGCAGTTCCTTGCCCCGAACGGCGTTTGCGCTGAAGTCGGTGCGCACGTAGCCCGGACACACCGTCAGCACATTCACATTCCGCTTGCGCAGTTCGATACGCGCGGCCTTGCCGATCGCATTCAGAGCGAACTTTGTCGCCGAGTATCCTGAACTGTAGGGCAGCGGGATGTGACCAGCGACGCTCGAGATGTTGATCACCGTTCCTTCATTCTGCTGTTTCATCACCGGCAGCACGGCCTGCATGGCGGAAACTGTGCCAAAGAAATTCGTCTCAAACATGTCGCGGACCGCAGCCATGTCCATTTGGGCCACCGAATCGATCAAGCCATGGCCGGCATTGTTGACCCACACATCGATGCGTCCAAAGTGGTGCAGAGTCAGGCTGACGACGCGATCGATCTCTTCGCGGTGGCGCACATCGCATGAGAGAGCCAGGGTGCGTTCCGGGTGGCCCACGCGCGCCCGTGCCCCCTCGACCCGGGCCGAATCCCGCGACAGCAGCACCACGCTCGCGCCCTCATCAACGAAAGCCTTGGCGATCGCTTCGCCGATCCCCATTGAAGCGCCTGTTACGACGACAATTTTGCCCGGAATTTCCATGCATGGCTTTTAGTCGGACCCAGCAGGCAAGTCAAGCAGCGGTTGTACAATCAGTCAACGGCACTGTCTGGTCTGTCGCTTTGCCCCGGAGGCTGCGTGGATTCCCTGCTCGCCCTGTTCCCACTCGAGGTTGTCCTGTTTCCCGGCACGCCGCTGCCTCTGCACATCTTCGAGCCGCGCTATAAGGAAATGATCGGTGAGTGCCTGGAACAGAAGAAGCAGTTCGGCGTGATTCGCGCCCAGGAGACAGACCTCGCCGACGTGGGCTGCACTGCAGACATTCTCGCGGTCACGAAGAAGTTCGACGATGGCCGCATGGATATCGTCGCGGAAGGCCGCGACCGCTTTGAGCTTCTCGAAGTCAATCAGGAGCGCGCGTTCTTGCGCGGGCAGATACTGCTCGTACAAGATGATCCGGATCGGCCAACACAGGCGGAAACCTCCCACGCCATCGAACTACACCGGCAGATCCTGGCCCTGGCGAACGCGCAGCAGGACTTGCCGGAAGGTGAGGATGCTCTGCTTTCTTATCATCTTGTCGGATCGCTACCTCTTGATCTCGACTTCAAGCAGAAACTGCTTAGCCTGCGGTCCGAGGGCCGGCGCATTCAAACCGTGATTGAGTACTTCGAAGGAATTCTTCCCAGCCTGCGACGATCGGTGGTTATCCGGCAGAAGGCTGGGGGCAACGGCCACGCTCACTGAGCCGAGGTTTTCCTACCGCGACAATTGCAGCTGTCAATTTTCCACGCTCGAAAGCACCCACCGGCATCATCTTGGCACAATGGAAAGCCCCGAAGCGGGGCGTATAATCACTCGCAAGTGGTTATCTGTTGGGGGTCCCGATCATGAGTCTTCCTCGCACTCTGGGCGAGTTGCGGCAAAGTCCTTTCTCCGAGCAGCGTCTGCGGAATCGTCGAATCAAAGATGAACTGCGCGAGAACCTGATCAACCGCTTGCAAGGAAATTGCCCCATCTTTCCCGGCATTGTGGGCTATGACGATACGGTTGTCCCCCAACTGGTGAACGCGATCCTGTCGCGCCATAACTTTATCCTGCTCGGTTTGCGCGGCCAGGCAAAGAGCCGAATACTGCGGGCACTGACGGGCCTGCTCGATCCGCAGGCGCCCTACATCGCCGGGTGCGAGATTCACGACAACCCATATCTTCCGCTGTGCCGAGCGTGTCGCGACCGCATCACCACCGACGCCGACCAGACGCAGATCGCCTACCTCGCTCCGGAAGAGCGCTACGTTGAAAAACTTGCTACCCCGGACGTCACCATCGCCGACCTCATCGGCGACATCGACCCGATCAAAGCCGCACGCGGCGGCCAGCAACTGAGCAGCGAGCTCACTGTTCACTATGGATTACTGCCCCGCGCCAACCGCGGAATCTTCGCGATCAATGAACTCCCCGATCTGGCGGGAAAGATCCAGGTCGGCCTGTTCAACATCATGCAGGAAGGCGACGTGCAGATTAAAGGCTACCCCGTCCGCCTGCCGCTCGATGTTGCGATGGTCTTCAGCGCCAACCCCGAGGACTACACAGCCCGCGGAAAAATCATCACGCCGCTTAAGGATCGGATTGGATCGGAGATTCGGACGCACTATCCGGCGACGGTTGAGGAAGGAATTGCGATCACGGCGCAGGAGGCCTGGACAAGGCGTGATGGGTACCCACTGCATCTTCCGAAATACGTCCAGGCAGTGATCGAGCGAGTGGCCTTTGTGGCGCGCGAGGATAAGAAAATCGACAAGCGATCGGGCGTCAGCCAGCGCTTGCCGATTTCCGCGACCGAAAATGTTATTTCGAATGCCGAGCGACGCGCCATCCGCAATGCTGAGAAGACAGTGGTTCCTCGCATCAGCGATATCTATGCAGCATTGCCGGCCATTACCGGGAAGCTTGAACTGGAGTACGAAGGCGAGATGAAGGGCGCTGATCACGTTAGCCGCGAACTGATCCGGGCCGCGATCGCCAAGACCTTCGACGATTATTTCAGCGGTGTCGACATGCGGCAGATTGTGCAGTGGTTCGACCTGGGCGGAGAAATCAAACTGACGGAAAGCGCAGGCGCCAAGGAAGTGCTCGAGACCGTAAAAGGGATTCAGGGTCTGATGGAGAAAACCAGCGCCCTGGGAGTTTCGTCCGAAGACAACGTAGAAACCGTGGTATCCGCTGCCGAGTTCGTGCTTGAGGGCCTGTACGCTCACAAGCGTATTGGCCGCACGGAAGAGCGCGTGTTCACTGCCGGCGAGAAGCAACCGAAGAAACCGGAGCGCACGTACGAACGGGAAGAACCGTTCCGTGGGCGCAGACCGTATAACTAGCTGATGGCTGATGGTCGATGGCAGGTAGCGACTCACCTTGATAGAAAACGATCTGACTAGGACAAGGCCTTTGATGACGGCAAGAATGAATCGCCAACGACCAACAGCCAACGACTAACGACCGACGACTGCTCTTATGAGACGGATTCGATACTCCAAGTACGTTCCCGATCCCGCAGGCGAGATGAGCATGGAAGATCTGCTCAGCGCGCTGTCGGACTATCTGTTGCAGAGCGGGTTTCAGAACTACATGTTCTACGAAATGCCCGAAGGTGACCAGAGCCTGGATGCTTTGCGGCGTGCGATCGAGCAGGCCCTTCTCGACAGCGATCTGTTTGACGAGGAACTACGCGAGCGCCTGCAGCAGATGCAGATGGAAGGCAACCTCGAAGAACTGATCGAAAAGCTCATTGATCGCATGGAACAGGAAGACTTCATTTCCATTGACGATCCACCCGATCCGTCGCGCCCTTCAGCGGCCAGCGGGCAAACGGGCGAAGGGCAGCAGGCTAAGTTTGAAATCACCGACAAGAGCCTCGACTTTCTCGGCTTCAAGGCGCTGCGCGATCTTCTTGGCTCGCTCGGCAAATCCAGTTTCGGACGACACGACACTCGCGACATGGCTACCGGCATTGAAGCCAGCGGCGCGTCGAAGCAGTATGAATTCGGCGACACGCTGAATCTGGACATTACTGCGACTCTATCCAGTGCAATTCAGCGGGAAGGCATGAGCCTGCCTCTGAACATCGAGTATTCGGACCTGAACGTTCATCAGTGTGAATATCAATCATCCTGCGCAACCGTCCTGATGCTGGATTGTTCGCACTCGATGATTCTTTACGGAGAAGACCGCTTTACGCCTGCGAAGAAAGTAGCCATGGCGCTGTCGCAACTCATTCGCACGCAGTATCCGGGCGATTCGCTTTCTCTGGTGCTCTTTCACGACTCGGCTGAGGAAGTGCCCTTGACGCAACTGGCACGCGTGAAGGTCGGTCCCTATTACACCAATACGCGTGAAGGATTGCGGTTGGCGCAGCGAATTTTGCAGCGCCAGCGCAAGGACATGAAGCAGATCGTCATGATCACCGACGGGAAGCCTTCGGCGCTGACCATGGAAGATGGGCGAATTTACAAAAATGCCTTCGGCCTGGACCCGCTGGTTGTGAGCCAGACGCTCGAAGAAGTGTCGAAGTGCAAGCGGGCCGGGGTGTTGATTAATACGTTCATGCTCGCGTCTGATGCGGGATTGGTGAATTTCGTGCAGAAGGTGACCGAGATGTGCAGGGGCAAAGCGTATTTCACGACGCCTTACACCCTCGGGCAGTACTTGTTGATGGATTACATGTCGCGGAAGACGAAGACGATTCACTGAAGATCCATCCCGTCGGTCGCATTTTTCCGTGGCGACAGACTCATCAGTACAATCGCCCATAAAGCAGAGGATTCAGACTCTGGCTCGAGCGTGTACCGGAACGAGAACCGATTGAGTATTCCCGGCCGCTCGCTCAGAAACCAAGTTGAAGTCTCTAGTTCTCCTGTCCCAGCCACTGCACCGGTTTTCCATGGAACCCGGATCGAGCCAACAGCCGATCTTTGCCGCCGGGCCAAAGTTGCAATCGGACTTCGGCATCATTGCTACCCGGTTCGAAGCGAAGCCAGGCAAGCGGCTTCTTCGGAGTAGCAGCCTCTGCCGCCTCTGCCATCACGCGCTCGAAACGCCCACGATCCACATTTGACAAATATTGCCAAACGATAGAGTGATACACGACGGTTGCCATACCGGGCACTCCATGGGCCAGCGCAGCCTCGACCCAATCGGGAGCGTTGCCTTGGTCCACGGTGGCCGGCGTGCGTCGCGCCAAATCGATAGCCGCCGCAAGCTGCCGAAAGCGCTCCACCTGGTCAGGCCACAGATACGATTGCAGAGTGAGACGCCCTTCATCCGTGCCTGGATCGATTGGTAAAGCATCGCAGCCCCGGCGCTCGACAACCTTCACAAGCGCGCCAAAGCGCGGATGCTCACCGCCAAACTCGCATTTAATGCGCACCGGCGAACGAGGATCGCCCCAGCCCTCTTGCCCCGCTTCGTACCGGTATTGGTCCCAGCGGAGGATTAAGCCACCTGCAGCTCCAACTTCCAGGAGGCGCAGCGGAAGACCGGTTTGGTGTGCGACCTCGAGGAATCCACCCACCAACGCTGCGCAGCGGCCCACCTCATTCGTCTGTACGGGGCGATCAATTAATTCGCGAAGCACAGCTTGGTGGAGTTGCACAACAGCGTGAAACCTGGGCCAGAGGTCATCACAATTGGCGTCGCCGCCTACAGAGGGATAACAAGCAGCAAGTCGCGGTGCTTTTCCCTGCAGAACAAGGCGGTGGACCGCTCCGAGAAAACGCAGAGCAAGCGCTGAGTCGGGCGGATCATCGTGATGATCATGAAGAACCGCGCAGCACACACCCGTGGCCCGGACATCTTCTGCGGCATGGTGTAACAGGGTTGAGTAGAGGCTGGAACCTAGTCTCTCGCACCACTCTGCCTGTTTGAGAAGACGTCGTGCAACAATTTCGTTATCGGCGGTCATCCGTTTGGGGGCCTGATCGCATTCAGAACCCGGACTCAATCCAATTTACAAACCGAGCCCTAGTGACCTAAGTAGGTTCCGGCAGCGACTCGATCAGAATCGACGCTGGTGAGAGTCGTCTGAAATCGAAACTCTGCCGATCGGATCCGTGACCACGTTCCGCCGTCAGCAGACCTCTATTCCTTCTTCTCCGCCTTCACCGCGGCCTCGGCGGCCTGGAATCCGATCTTGCTATGCGTTCCGTCGCAAAAAGGCTTATTGGTGCTCGCCCCGCAGCGGCATAGAGAGAATGCTGGCTTACCCGTCAGATCGTAAGGCGTGCCATTGGCATCCACCAACTCGATGCTTCCTTCGGAAGCTTCCACTCGATAAGGGCCGTTCGGACGGATGGTGATCTTCGCTTGCGCCATGATTGCCTCCAGAAAATAAGTGCGCGTCGTCACTGACGACGCGCGCAAACGAAGATTAACACACGAATCGACTAAGCCGCGGCCCAGCGTTCGGCGGCTAGACTGCGATACAGATGCAGGTACTCATCGATCATGCGCTTATGGTTGTAGCGGTCGCGGGCGCGCTGGTAGGCTCGATTTCCGTAGGCCCGGCACTTTTCGCGATCTTCGCCGAGTTCGCGGATCGCGTGGGCAAGGCTGGTCGCGTCGTTCGTTCGAAAGTAGATGGCATCGTCGCCCCAGATTTCGCGGTAGCTCGGAATATCGTTGGCGATGATGGCGCAGCGCGACAACGCCGCTTCTAGCGGTTCCATCCCAAACGGCTCATAACGCGCTGTGGCTGCGTAGACGGCGGCTCGGCTGTAGAGATTTCTCAACTGGGCCTCGGTCTGCGGCCCTTTCAACGACACGCAAAGCTGGTCGGTCGAGACTTTGACGTCCGCGCGAATCGGAATGCGCGGAGCATTCACCGGGTTGTCCGATCCGACGATGCACACCGAGAGTGGGTGCTCATGCTGCGTCAGCAGGTGAACCTGCTTTCCGGCGTCCAGCAACCGTCCCACCGACAACACCGAATCCTCTTTACTGACATATGGGTTGAAGAAGATTGGGTTGCGTCCGTTATAGATGACCTGTTCACGTGGAGCAGGAGCGTACGAAGCACGCAGAGCATCGAGCATGAACGCTGAGGGTGCGACCACCATGCTTGAACCCGACAACCCACGACCCACCACGTCCCGATAACGGCTGAGCCAGCGTGCGGCTTTCGGCTCCCGCCCGTGCACAGCGACCCACCACGTAATAAGGTCCCCGTGGGCGACCACCACGCGCGGGATGTCCACCGGCAAGTCACCGTAGCAGAACTGGTTGAGATGGAGAACGTCCGGCTGAATCTCCTCGATGATCGAGGTCAGGTAGGCGGCGGACTCGGCGTAATCCTGCTCGCCTTCGTGCATCCATTCCAGGCGGAACCCAGTCGGGCGGTAGTCCAGGCCGTGCAGGCTGTCCATCCACGAGGCTTGCTCAGGCAACGGCACTTCGCCGAAGCTGACCAGTGTGACCCTCAGCCCTCGGCTCACCAGGCCACTCACCAATTCGCGAGTGTATGACCAGACGCCGGAAATCGTGTCAGTGGTGACCAGAACGTGCATTAGGGTCCTTTGGTCCCGGCAAACCTCGCCGGAGTAATGCCCGTATTCTAAGCGGGAGTTCCGTTTTTTATGAAGAACCTTTCTGCGGAGTGCGGCACGGCGCGCAAAGGTTTTCACAGGCTTGTACTAGGGAGACGGATTCGAAACAGATGAAGGGGAGCCTAACCGCTTCGCTTTCAATCGCTTCAATCAGGGAAAAACTGCATTCTAAGCGGCAAATATTCCGTATTGACCATCTTCATCCAAGGGGTTTAGGGTAGGCCGAAAGCCGCTCTGTTCGTTGAAAATGCGCTGCCGACCTCCTTGGAGACAGCGCGCCACCAAAGCAATCCGGCGGTCAGGCTAGTTCTGGTCGCAGGGTTCAGCGCACACGAAGCCACGTCGTCGATTCGCGCGCGCCCTGGAGTTGGGTTGTCTGCCACTTCTCAGGCTCCGATCGCACTCTAGTTCCTACGACTGTTCTTGAGTTTGGCGCTTCGCGGTGCAAGCCGCATAGCGGTACTCCGTACGGGAAGGGTTCACAAGGGAGGATCGACAATGGCAGATTTCTACCAAACTGGAGTCATCGCCACCCTGCATCGCCTGGGGCAAGGCGATCTCGGCATGATCGAGCGCCAACTGGATTATTTCTCCCGCCAGCAGCCCATCGCCCTGGTGCTCCCGGCGCTCTATTCCGAATTCGAAAAGCCAGCGATGGACACGATCCTGAGCGAACTCATTGGCGCAACTTACGTTCGCCAGGTCGTTCTTACCCTCGCCCAGGCAACGGCGAAACAGTTCGAGGAAGTCCAGCGGCGGGTGAGCGTGTTGCCGGGAGAAGTCCGGGTGCTGTGGCATGACGGCCCGCGTATGCAACGCCTCTACCGCACGCTGGAAGAAAATCGTCTGCAGATCGGGCCTGACGGCAAAGGCCGCCAGTGCTGGATGGCCTACGGATACGTGCTCGCCAGCCGCAAGGCGTCCGTAATTGCTCTGCACGATTGCGATATTGTGAACTATAACCGCGCCATCCTGGCACGGCTCTGTTACCCCGTCGTACATCCCGATATCGGCTTCGAATTCAGCAAGGGCTACTACGCCCGACTAAGCCACCAGATGCACGGTCGCGTCACGCGCTTGCTCATGACACCACTGGTAAGGGCATTGCAATCCATGGTGGGCTTTCTGCCGTTTCTCGTCTACCTGGACAGCTTCCGCTACCCGCTGGCGGGAGAGTTCGCCATGCAGGCCGACTTGGCCCGCGTGAATCGCCTGCCGTCGGATTGGGGCCTCGAAGTTGGCACGCTGGCGGAGGTGTACCGTAACTGTTCTATCCGCCGTATCTGCCAGGTTGATATTGCGGAAAACTACGAACACAAACATCAAGAACTGTCGCATGGCGATCCGTCCAAGGGCCTGATGAAGATGGCCATGGACATCTGCAAGTCGCTGTTCCGCATACTCGCTGCCGAAGGCGTGAAGTTTGATCACGGCATGATGCTTACGCTGCTTGTGCGCTACCAGCGCATGGCGGAAAATAACATTAGTAAGTACCACGCGGATGCCATGATTAACGGGTTGACCTTCGACCGTCACGAAGAAGAAAGTGCCGTGGAGACTTTCTCTCAGGCCCTGAAGCTGGCGTCGGAAGAGTTCTTTGCCGATCCTCTGGGAGCGCCACCGATTCCGAACTGGATGCGCGTTAGCGCCGCCCTGCCAGCCTTCCTGGAGGACGTACGCGAAGCGGTGGACGCGGACAACGAAGCCCTAGTAAATGTGGCCGGACTCTCGGCCTGAGCAAATTATCCCGGTACGAGCGAAAATAGACATCCGAGCCTTTGACAAACACCGTGGACGAACTTTTCCCAACTGAACTCAAGGATCGCCTGGAACAGATTCGGGATGCTGACATTGTGGTCGGCATCCCGAGCTATAACAACGCACGCACCATCGGACACGTGGTGCGTGCGGTATCAGTCGGTCTCGCCAAATACTTTCCTTCGCAGCGTTCCGTCATTGTGAATTCCGATGGCGGATCGAAAGATAAGACGCAAGACGTGGTCATGCAGGCCGAGAGCGGAGCCGATGACCTGCTGCTAGTCTCCCATCCGGTGCACAACAGCTATCGCATCAGCACCCCGTACCATGGCGTACCGGGCAAAGGGAGCGCTTTCCGGACAATTTTCGCCGTCGCGCAGCACTTGAAGGCGAAGGCTTGCGTGGTGGTGGATTCCGATCTGCGCAGCATCACTCCCGGCTGGATCGAGTTGCTGGCGCGCCCTGTGCTAGAGCACGGGTACGACTACATCGCCCCTTACTACCTGCGGCACAAGTACGACGGCACGATCACCAACGGCATCATCTATCCGATGACGCGCACCTTGTACGGAAAGTCGGTCCGCCAGCCGATTGGCGGAGAGTTCGGCTTCTCCGGGAGTCTTGCCGCACGCTACCTCGAGAAAGACGTCTGGGACACCGACGTCGCGCGCTTCGGAATCGACATCTGGATGACGGTCACCGCGATTGCCGAAGGGTTCCGCGTAGGGCAGGCGTATCTCGGGGCCAAGATTCACGATGCCAAGGATCCGGGGGCGGACCTCACCAGCATGTTCCGCCAGGTGGTCGGATCGTTTTTCCGGCTTATGGAGAGCTACGAGGACATCTGGCGACGGGGCAACTCGTACGAGCAGGTACCTCTGTTCGGGTTTCCGTTCGAAGTTGGTGTGGAACCTCTCACCGTGAACACGGATCGCATGATTCATGCCGCCCAGCAGGGTGTCGCGGATTTGCGGGAAATCTACAGTCTGTTTCTTTCGCCGCAGACACTGACCGACCTGACCAGTTACGTGCATCGCAACGGCCAGGGCTTTCACATCCCAGACAAACTCTGGGTCCGCATGATCTACGAGGCCGCGACCGCCTTCCGTTATCGCACTATCGATCGCGACCACTTGCTCCAGTCGTTGGTGCCTTTGTATCTAGGCCGCACCGCCTCCTTTGTACTCGAAGTCACCGACAGCAACGCGACCCAGGTGGAGGAGCGAATCGAACAACTGGGACAGGTGTTCGAGGCCGAAAAGCCCTACCTCACGCAGCGCTGGGACGCCGTCCGGAAGGAGAATCTCCATGCGCAGTCTGTTTGACCGGATGTTGATCGATCCATTCAATCGCATTGCGGATCAGTCAGCCCATGTCGTACCCATCCTGATTATGGTGCTGGTCACGCTGATTATTGGAGGCTTCCTGGCCTTCGTAGCCCGGTGGCTTACGTTCCGATTGCTGCAACTTGCTCGCTTCGACCGCCTCGTGCAAAGGACAGGGTTCTCCAGCATGATCGAGCGCACCGGCGTGTTCCGCTCTCCCTCGGATCTCGGTGCCAGGTTCGTGCAGGGACTAGTGTGGCTGTTTACGATCCTGTTCGCGCTGAACGCCGCTGATACTCCCGCTAGCGCGGGGTTGGTGATGCGCTTCGTGGACTACATCCCCAACATCATCGCCGCCGGCCTGGTACTCCTGCTGGGCGTGGTTGTGAGCCGGGTGATTTCACGCAGCGCGCTGCTCGCGGCCGTCAATGCACAGTGGCCGGGTGCGCGCCTGATCGCCGGGGGAGTGCGCGTGCTGGTGATGACGCTGGCGGTTGTCATCGCCCTCGAACAGCTCCACATTGGAAGCCTGCCTCTGCTGGTTGCGTTCGCGATCGTGTTTGCGGGAATCGTTTTCGCCCTGGCAATCGCGTTTGGTTTGGGCGCTCGCGATATGGCGCGCCAGTGGATCGAGGCTAAGGTCCGGGGTTCCGTCGCCGAAGAGGAGGTTTTTCGTCATCTCTAAGTCGACGCGAACCCTCGTCTTCACCGACCTGGATGGCGCCCTTCTCGATCCCCAATCCTACTCATGGACAGCTGCGTCCCGAGCATTGGAGTCGTTGCGCCGCCAACGCATTCCCCTGATCTTCTGCACCAGCAAGACTCGTACCGAGGTGAAAGCGCTTCGGCGGGCGACGGGCAATACCCATCCTTTCATCGTCGAAAACGGGGGCGCGATCGTGATTCCCGCCGGCTACTTCCCCGAGATCGCGACCTTGGGCAACCAGGCCAAGGCGTACACGCTGATCCTCGGCAGGCCGTATGAAGAACTGGTGCGTGAGTTGAGACGCATCGCGCAGGAACTGGATGTGTCGATTCGCGGCTTTCACCAGATGACCGATGCGGAAGTCGCCCGAGATACGGGGCTTTCTGTGCGCGAGGCGCACATGGCGCGGCAGCGCGAAACCGGCGAGCCTTTTCGATTCACTGAGGAGAGTCCGGCTTCCATCCGCGCGTTCTTGCGGCGAGCACAGGAACGCGGCTACACGGTCCAGCGCGGCGGACGGTACTGGCACTTTACGGGCAGCTGCGACAAGGGATTAGCGATGAGCGTTCTGATTGGGTTTTTTCGCATGGCGTGGCAGACTCGGATCTTCACGATCGCTCTGGGCGACAGCGCCAATGACCTCACGATGCTTCGGCTGGTCGATCGCCCCATCTTGATTCCCAAACCGGACGGCAGCTTCGATCGAGATGTAACCAAGGCCATTCCGCGTGTCGCTCGGGCAAGCAAGCCGGGGCCGCAGGGGTGGAACGCTTCTCTTTTGCGGGCGCTCCAGGGACACACTGGTGTCGGCCGAGACTCGGGGGTTCGACCTTCCAAGGCGCGGAACGCACGCGTCTCTGCCTGAGCTTAGCCGGTAGGATTGTTTTGTTCTGAAGGCGCCACGCATCAGCGTCGCCAGGTCGTGAATGACCTGAATCTTTCCGGCCATCGGTGCTGGAACATCCTTTGAAGCCCGCACCATGTCGCACGACAGCAGGATAGCCGTCACGCTTTCTTTTAGTTCACTCCAGATGACCCGGGCTGCCGAAACTCGCGCGATCTCCTCTTCGCGGACGCGCCGGCTCAAGGCGCTGCGCACTTCGCGCACGACGCGCTCGATGCCGCTGATGGCGCAGTTTACATAAACCGGAAACGCACTCCCCAGATGCTGCAGCATCACTTCGCCATCATCCGGCTCCGCCTCCATCAGGCATTGATCGATGACGACCGCCGAGTATTCCTGTTCCCGGAGTTTGGCAATCGCGGCCTGCAAGGTGGAAGCAACCTGCGTGGGTAAAGTCGATGTGGCCAGCATGGCTTGCGCACATTCCTGGCCTCGTGCGGAAGGTGTAATAAGAAGAATCATGTCCTCTGCCATTGCACGTCTTAAGCCAACCACGAATGGATTGATATGGCGGGCTTTATTGTGATTACCGCACACGTCCCTTCCCGATTCGGGACCATTGTAAGCACGAGTCCGGAAATCAACCGGCCGTCCCGGATGCGCAGCAAGATGCCACAACCGATGCACTCTTGCCCTGCCGAAGTTCCTGCTCACGAGGCATGCGATGAATATTCCTTAAGCTTTCGATAGAGCGTGGTCTTGCCAATCCCCAGCATGCGCGCTGCTGTCAGCTTGTCTCCATTCAGTTGTGCGATCGCGTTCAAAATTGTCTGCCGCTCGAGTTCCGACATCGGCATGATCTTGTCAGCGTTAGTCCCGGCCCCTGACACATTTGTTCCCTGCAACTGGCTGATGGCGGCGGGAAGATCGCCGAGATGGATCATCGGCCCAGTGGTGAACGCGCATGCCCGTTCCAGGCAGTTTTCCAATTCGCGAACGTTACCCGGCCAGTCGTAGGCCAGCATGGCCTTCATCGCATCATCGCTCAGGGTGCGCTCGTTTCCTGTGCTCCGCGTTTGCCTTTCCAGAAAATGCGTTGCCAGAATCGGAATGTCCTGCCGGCGTTCGCGCAGCGATGGAATTCGCAGGCTGAGCACATTCAGGCGATAGTACAAGTCTCTGCGGAAGGTTCCCTGCGACACGCCTTCTTCCAGGTCGCGGTTCGTAGCAGCCAGAATGCGCACGTTGATCGGGATGTGCTTGGTGCTGCCCACCGGCCGGATCTCTTTTTCCTGAATCGCGCGCAGTAGTTTGGCCTGCAGGTCGGTTGGCAACTCCCCAACCTCGTCCAAAAACACCGTGCCCCCTTCGGCGATGGAGAGCAATCCGTCTTTCGCGTGGTGTGCGCCAGTGAAGGCACCCTTGGTATGGCCGAAAAGTTCGCTTTCGATGAGCGTCGGGACCAGCGAACCGCAATCCACCGGGATGAACGGCTTGTCGCGGAACGGTCCCGAAAAGTGGATGGAGCGGGCGACCAGTTCCTTGCCGGTTCCGCTCTCTCCTAGGATCAACACTGGATGCGTGCTGTGCGCCGCCTTGGCGACGATTCGATACAGTTTCTCCATTTCCGGCGAGCGGCCGATGATGCTGCCGAACCCCTGCTTCGACTTGATCTTTTCGCGCAGAATGCGGTTCTCGCTCTTGAGCTTCAGGTGGCTGGCGACGCGATCAAGCAGAAGTTTCAACTCATCGAGGCTGAACGGCTTCGTGACATAGTCATACGCGCCATTTTTCATCGCCTGCACGGCGGACTGCACAGTGCCATAGCCCGTCACCACCACGATCACCGCGTCCGGACGAAGGCTCTTGATGCGATTCAGCGCTTCCAGTCCCCCGGCCCCGGGCAGACGCAGATCCAGCAACACCGCGTCGATGCCTTGTGCATCCAGCAAGCGGTACGCATGCTCGGCAGAATCGGCGACGAAGGTATTGAAGCCCAGCGACTGTGCGACTTCGCGGCAGGCTTCGCGAATGAAACGCTCGTCATCCACAATCAGAATGTTCAGGAAATTGGCCCCCTCAATCCGAGGAGTCGCCGGCAGGGTGATTTCAGCAGTGGTCATGGCTTCTCTCGCTTTCGCTTCTTGAGTTTCGTCGGAGTGGAACTGAGGTTGAAAATTTCGCGCAGTTTCTCAAGCAACTCGGAGCTGGTGAATGGCTTTTTGAAAAAGACCGTATCTTCGCCGGCTTTCTGGGCGTGCCGCTCGTAGCCGGACATGTAAAGCACTTTCAACTGCGGCCGTTCGGAGCAGAGCTGGATGGCAGTTTCGTGACCGCTCATCCCTGGCATGTCTACATCCGCCAACAACAGGTCGATCTTGCCAGAATGGTTCTGAGCGCTGGCAATCGCTTCCGGGCCGCTGGCCGCCTCGAGAACCACATAGCCACTTTCGCCGAGAATCCGAACCGCGGCCTGGCGAACAGCGACGTTGTCTTCGGTCAGCAGGATTGTTTCTCCATTCGAGTGCAACGAGACATGACCGGTGGTGACGGCATGGGTATCTGCAACTCGCGGCAGGAACACTGTGACCAGCGTGCCCCGGCCGGGTTCGCTGTCCACTTCCACGCTCCCACCGTTGTCAGTCACGATGTTGTGGACGGTGGACAATCCAAGCCCTGTGCCTCTGCCTTGCGACTTCGTAGTGAAGAACGGCTCGAACAAGCGGGCGCGAGTTTCCGCACTCATGCCGCAGCCGACGTCCTTCACAGAAAGAAAAACGCCGGGAGGATGAGACTTCGTCTCTTCGGTTGATTTCAGATTGCAGTGCCCGGTCGTAACCTGGATTTGACCACCCTGCGGCATGGCGTCGCGCGCATTCAGCACAAGATTGAACAGGATCTGCTGCACCTGCGCCGGGTCGATCTTCACCATGCCCGGATCATTCTCGAGTTCCAGAACCAGTTCGAATTTCTCACCCAGCAGGCGAGAAAGCAGATTCCGGGTCTTCAGCACGACATCGTTCAGCGACAAGACCCTGGGCTCGACCGACTGCTGCCGTGCCGCCGCCAGCAACTGTTGGATGAGGGCTCCGCCCTGCTCGCCCGCCATGCGGATTTCTTCGGCGTGGCGCATGAAACGGCTGTCGCGGTCCAATCCGGCGATCAACAGATCGCAATAGAGCATGATTCCGGTCAGCAGGTTATTGAAGTCATGGGCGACCCCGCTGACCAGACGCCCCACCACTTCCATCTTCTGCGCTTCGCGCAGACGCTCCTCTGCTTGACGGCGTTCCGTGATGTCCTCGGTCATGCCGATCGCGAACTGCGGCCTTCCATCGACCCCACGCACAAGCGAAACCGTGAGCCGGATCCAGCCCTTGACGGACGATTTGCCTTCGTACTGGGCCTCCAGTTCATAGGACTCCCGCTTGCCTTCCACCAATTCGCGGAACAGCCGGGCGCCCGTGTCTCCGTCCGCGTGCGCCATCTCGTGGAAGTCTCTGCCTCGGAGTTCCTCTCCCGTGTAGCCCAGCATGCACTCGACCGCAGGGTTGCTCTCGAGCACCATGCCCTGCAGATCACATTGCAGAATGCCCATGTGGGCAGCCTCAAAGATCACGCGAAAACGCTCGTGGCCGTCGCGCACCATCCGGCGTCGCTCGCGCACTGTTACATCACGAATCGTGATCAGTTGCAGTTCGCGCAGGCCGAGCCGGAAGGGGACGCAGGTTGACTCGATCCGCAACGGCGTACCATCACGTCTTTTGGAAACGAACTGACACAGATGGGATTTCGGCGCGTCCTCCTTGGCCGCGGTTTGAACAAACTCGCACCGATGCCTTGCCGGGCGGAAACGAGAGAGCGGCTTGCCGATGAGAGTTTCAGGAGAAACGTGGCCGACCAAAAACGCGAATGCCTGATTCGCGTAACAGATTGATCCGGCTTCGGCCACCGCCATGCCTTCGGGACTCGCGCGGAATGCCGCCTCGAAGATATCGGTATCAACGTTTGATTCGCTGATGGCCAGAATCGGAAAAGGCTGTACCATTTACGTCGTCCTGCTTCCGAGTGGGAGAGCTCGAAGAGCGGCGATTTCGCGCGAGAATCAGGCCGCGCGCTCCCTAATTGGGACAATTATGGGGGACCAAACTGGGAATGCTAAGTACGGTCGTCACCGCCATTTGTGATGTTCAAACGGGGGGCAGGACTGCAGAAACGATCGATCGAAGCACGTCTTATTCGAAAGAAGTTCTCAAGGGCGAATCGGAAGCGGCTCAATGAGCCGGAATCGCAAACGCCGTTCCGGACTGACAATGGCCTCGCGCATAACGCCATCGGCCAACGGTTCTTGTTCGTCTTCCGTGTCCGTTGGGTCGCCAAGAGTGGAGACTCTGCTCATAGCAGCGGCCCCGACGAGCGTTCCTTCGCCCTGGGTAGGCAAGGGAGCAACACGTTTTCTGGGAGTGATTCCTTTGAAGAACGAGCTTGAAGTGCGGATGCGCGCGGGCTTTCCATCGATCGAAATCGAAGAAAGTGTCAGGCGCATGTAACCGGGAGTACTCGCTTGGCGGGTTGACTTCGCCTCCACGATGCGGCCGGTAACGGTCGCGCCTTGCTCGGCCACAACCTGGTCATTGATTACCACTGGTTCTTCCAGCATTGCGGTAAACGTCTCATTCGGATGTGCCTTAGCACTCGACAAAGGCTTGCGGAGGCGGACAACAATGGGCGTCCCAGCCGGCACCTGCGCACCCGGCGGGATTACGGAGTTGGTAGGAGAGATTCCGCCACTTTGAGCCGCTCGATCGAACGGGAGTCCTGAAGTGTTGGGAGGCGTGAGTGCGCCAGCCGCGACGACCGGCACTGAAGATTGATGGCCGCAACCCAGCCCGATGACCATCCCCAGGGTCAGCGCAGCGAGCCCGATACCCTGTGAAGCTCTCATCTCTGAATCCTCCCCCGCCCGCCCGCAAGTTCACAAGTCGCAAGGAAGGTGCCAACACGTAGCAATTGAAAACAGGTGACTTAAGTAATCACACACTTGGACGCGCGTGTAGTTTTTGCTGTCTAGCGCGACGAATCGCCGGGCAATCCCAAAGAAAAAACCGGAGGGCTGATCGCCCTCCGGTCGTTGAAAAGCAATGAAGAAAAGCTAGTTTGACGCGCCACCCGCACCCGCGGCTGCACTCTGCCCTTCGTTTTCCGGTTGCAGAACGACGCCATCAAACGGCGTTGCACCGACGAACCGGCCGTGAACCACGCTCACCCGACGCAGTGGATATCCGGAGTCGGGGCCACGCTGCCAGCTGCGGCCGCTGTCCGTGCTCTGGAAAACTACGCCCGTCTGCAGGCTGGTGGCGAGCAACCGGTTCGCAGTCGAGTCAAATGTAATCGACGTGATGTCCTTGTCCGGCAGTCCGGCCACGACATGACTCCAGGTAGCACCCGAGTCCGCGCTCGCGAACGCTCCCTCGCGGGAAGCCACAAAGATCTGCCCCTCAGGCGTCAGCGTGATACCGCGAATGCTGGTCACGTACTGCGCCATGCTGTGTTCTGTGAAGGTCGTACCGTTGTCGTGCGAGACATAGACCTTAGTCCGAGCCGCGGCCACAATCGTATTTCCACGACCGCGCACCGAGAGGAATTCCTTCTCGCCCTGCACCGGGCCGCCCGTCCACGACTTGCCCTGGTCCTTGCTGAAGTAGAGACCGTTGGTGGTGGCTTCCATCCAGCGATCACCGGAGATGTCGACCTCGTTCACGCGGGCATCGAGAGCGGACTTGGTCACTGTTTTGCTCGCCACCTGCGTACTCTTTTTGCCCTTCTTCACTGTCTTCGTTGCGGTCTTCTCGACGACCACGGTGTTGATCGGATGCCACTCCATCCCGTTATGCTCGAGGATGTAGCTTCCGTGATTGGTACCGGCCACCAGAGCGCCGCTGCCCGCCTGCCGCAAGGTGAAAACGTCTTTGCCGCCCAGACCCGCACTTCTCTGCTGCCAGTGCTGGCCGTTATCGCGCGAGAAGAACACGCCGCCGAATTCGCGGTCGTTCACCACGCCGACGTAGATCGTATTTGAATCTTTCTGATCAGGAACGATGGCCGTCACGTAACGATGCGTGTAGCCGTGGTTCGATGCCGTCCAGGTTCCAGTCGCGTTCAGAGCGAGCACTCCGCTGCGGTCGGTTGCCAGCAGAACGTGGCTCGAGTTGCGCGGATCGATGTACACGTCATTGACTACGACTTCAGGATTGCTGATCCGCTTCCAGGTCTTGCCCAGATCCATCGTCTTCCACAAACCTTCGGTGGTTCCGGCATAGACGATATTTTCATTGCTGGGATCCTGCTTCAGCACGCGCGTACGGCGCGCCGAAAACGGAATGCCCTGAATCTTGGAGAACTGCTCGCCCGCGCTCACGCTCTTATAGATACCCGAGCACGCGCTGGCAAAAACGTTCGCAGGATTTGTGTGGTCCACGATGATCGAGAATACGTCGGAATCGTCGATCATGCCCTTGTTGATGTGCTGCCAGTTGGCTCCGCCATCGGCTGTCTTCCACGCCAGATGCCAGGTGCCGGCATACACAACGTTGGGATCTTTCGGGTCAATTGCGATCGACTCGATGTTCTTGATTTCCGCGTGGCCCGCGGGAGACATACGCTCCCAGTCATTGCCGCCATTGTTGGTGCGGAATACGCCTTCGAGCGCGCCCGCGACCAGAACTTTCGGATTCGAGGCCGACATCGCCATCGCGCGAATCGACTTGCCGTGCATCGCAGGCAGCGTTTGCCAGGTCTTGCCGCCATCGTTCGTGCGGAAAACGTCGCCGATTTGCTGGCTCTGCGCGCTCCAGGCCGACACGTACATGATGTTGGTGTTCTGCGGATTCACAACGATGTGATCGAGCACGTATTCATCGCCGGTTCCGAGATGAGCGAAACGCGACCAGTCCTGGCCCCCATTTTCGGAGACGAAAACCACGCCGGTGCTGGTTCCCAGGAAGACTCGATCCGGATTATGCGGGTCGTACGTCATGCTCCGTACGTCGCCCCCATCCGGCCCCATCACGGTCCATTGACCGGCCCACAGCGATGCGCTGCAGGTCAGGCAAATGGCCACTAAAATCAATAGCTTGCCAGCTATAGCTCTGGAAATCATGTGTGTGTCAGCCCCTGTTTCGGACAGTATACCTTGCGGTCTGAGAGTGACAGCGTAACCAGTCCCCTTCAAGTTACCTAAGGGAAGCAAAAAAATAGGCCGACCGGGGTTCCGATCGGCCTGTGATGCACTGAAAAGACGGGCTATTGGGCTTTCTTGGCCGCCTTCTTTTTGGCAGCCGGCTTCGGGTGATCCGGAACCGGTTGCACCTTGGTCTCGTCCACGGCTTCCGTACCCGCGGAGTCGAAGGTCGCGCCCGCGGGCACAACCCAGTACTCAGCGGTCTTCGAGCCGCCGTTGCCGGTACGGGTCTCGATGCGGCTAGCATCGATGGCCTGCTTGGCCTCGCCGCCCGAGAGATAGGCCTTCGAGTTCAACGCGCGTTCCGCGGCGAGATTTTTGCGCTTCTCGCTCGGATCGGCGTTGCCCACGATGACCAGCTTCGCGTCAGCTTCCTGCTGCAGGCGCAAAGCCACGTCATCCAGGATGGCTTTGCAAGTGTTGTCCACACGCCATGGCTTCTTCTCGTTCGGGAAGTCGCACTGACTTAGCTTGCTGGCCTTCGGTGGCGGAGGCGGCGGATTCTCAATCGTGAATTGCGACGAGGAGTTCGCCGTCAAGCCACGGGAATCCGTGCAGGTTGCGCTGACTGTCACTTGTCCTGGCGCCGCACCTGTCGTGTTCACGGTGCCGGTGTTGCCGCTGCCGGAAACCTGGCCGCTGCTGGCAGTCCAGCCCGCAACATTCACAGGCACGCCGTCGGGGCTGGTGCAGGTACAAGTGACCGTCACCGTGCCGCCCGCTTGCAGCGTCGTCGGATTCGCCGAGCAACTCATTGTCGGCGGATTCTTGGGCGGCTCTTTCACCGTGTAGTTCGCGGTACAGGTCGCGTCGCCGTTCTTCTTTACCTTGGGATCAGTGACGTGCGCCGTCACCGTGTAGTTGCCGCCAGCCACACCCTTGGTATCGATCGCAGCTGATGTATCTTTTCCCGTGACCGTCCCGCCATTACCGCTCCAGGTGTAAGTCAGAGGATGCTTGGGGTTGAAGTTGGTCGTGGAGACGGTCGCTGTGACAGGCTCGCCTTGCATCACCTCGCCATGATCCACGGAGCAATTCGCGGTGGGCGCAACTTCAGGCTCGCCACCAAAGTTGAACACCACGCCGGAACGCAGGCGCGCACCCTGGTAGCTCGGACGACGCAGATCCGGCTGGCTGGGCGAGACGATACTGGCATAGTTTTGGCGCGCCCATTGGTAGTCGGCTTCTATGAGCCGCAGGCTGATGCGCTTCACGATCGGGAGATCGATACCGCCACCGAGAATCGCGCCGATGCCATTGCGGGCGCCCACCGGGCTGGTGAGATGGTTATCGCCGAGCAAGGTGTGCGCAAAAAGATTGAAGCCCTCGCTGCGCCATGTGAAGCGCGGACCGATCGAGTACGTGCTTACATCAAACTGATCTTTCAGATTGAGGCCGATGTCGCCTTCAAGTGCGAAGTTGGGATGAAAGTTATAAGCGAACGCCAGACCACCGCCCTTACCCATGCTCGGCAACTTGAAGGGCAGAACGCCGCCATTGCCATCCGGCCCACCCGGAACGTTGCCGCCAGGGTCCAGCCATTGATAGCCGGCGAAGATGTCGAACTTGGGTGGAGTCTGTTGGGCTGAAGCAAGACTGGAAATTAAGATGAACACCAGGGTCAGAAAAAGGCACTGACGAAACATCTGCCCATTTCGTGAACCGCAAGAAGCTGACATGGAATCCTCCGGAACTAGACCAATACTTCAACCTGGGGTCAGACCGAATCAACAAGACGGTAAACCGATACGAAAGACGGACGCTGCTTGAGACCGCAGATTCTAACAGCAACCTTACCGCAAAGTGAATCCAGCGACGTGAAATATTACTGTATCCAGTACCTGCAATTGCAATGGCTTGCGATGGAAAACGGTGTCTTCGTCTCAGTTTGACATCACTCGCCAGAAGCGGCGCGCACGAGACAGAGCGGCGCACGGCGACTGCATTCTGTTGAGTTGGAGAAGCAGGAATCCGCATCCAAGCCTGCTGCCTTGCTAGAGTGTGCTCGAAACCTGAATAATGGGAACCTGCAACCCTATGAGCCAAGAAAAAGTCCTGATCGTCGAAGATGAAGAGAACGAGCGCACCGGCCTCGCCGAGTTGGTCACGTCGTGGGGATACCGGGTGGACACAGCCGCCGACGGCATGGAAGGGTGGGATAAGGCGACCCAGTGGATTCCGTCCATTATCGTGACCGACCTGAAGATGCCCCGCGTCAGCGGGATGGAACTGCTCGAGCGCCTGGCTGAACAGGCGCACACCATGGCTGTCATTGTCATGACGGCTCAGGGCACCATCGACAGCGCGGTCCAGGCCATGCGCATGGGGGCCTACGACTACATCACCAAGCCCATCGACATGAACCGGCTGCGCACCATCCTGCAGAATGCTTCAGAGTTACTCGGCACTAAAGTGGAACTTGAAGTAACCCGGCGCAAGCTGCGCGATTCGGGATCGCTTGGGCAACTGGTTGGTTCGTCAAAAAAGATGCAGGAGATTTTCCACCTGATCGAAATGGTAGCGCCCAGCACCGCTTCAGTGCTCATCACCGGAGCCAGCGGCACGGGGAAGGAGATGGTCGCCCGTACCATTCATGAACTGAGCCCGCGGCGAGCGAAACCGTTCGTGCCCATCAATTGCGCAGCGATTCCCGAAACCCTGATCGAAAGCGAAATCTTCGGCCATGAGAAAGGCGCGTTCACGGGCGCGCTCGAGCGCCGTACCGGATGTTTCGAACTCGCCGAGGGCGGAACTCTCCTGCTGGATGAAATCGGCGAAATGCCGGTGGCCACACAGGCGAAACTGCTGCGGGTACTGGAGGACCACAAACTGCGGCGCCTGGGCAGCAAAGTTGAGACTTCGGTCGACGTCCGCGTGCTGGCCGCAACCAACAAGGTTCCCGACGATGCCGTGGCGCGAGGTGAGTTGCGCAACGACCTTTACTACCGGCTGAACGTATTCAATATCCACATGCCTTCCCTGCGCGAGCACAAAGAGGATCTTCCCGAACTCGTGCAAACCTTGCTGGCCGATATGAGCTCAAAGCACGGACGCAAGGTGGCGACCGTGAGTGAAGCGGTGCTTAACCAGTTCAAGAATTACTCCTGGCCGGGAAACGTGCGCGAACTCCGCAATACCCTGGAGCGGGCGGTCATCGTTTGCGAAGGAGCAGTGGTGGAAACGAAACATCTTCCGCCCGGTTTCGGCCAGATCACGGTTCGGCAAGCGGCCAACGATCCCGATGCAGTTCGCCTGGGCGTGGGGACCACGGTGGGAGAGGCCGAGAAAATGTTGATTTTGAAAACCCTGGAGGCCACCAGCAACAACAAGACCCGGGCGGCCGATATTCTCGGGATCAGTCTAAAAACATTACATAACAAGCTTAAGGAGTACGGAAGCAACTCGACGGATGCGGACGCGGAAAAGCAGGAGTAGACTCGCCATCAACCTCCCCTTGGCGGTATCTGCCGCGACTGCGCTCTGAGTCCGAAACTGACGATGCGTCGGAAAACAAAAATCATTCTCGCCATCACGTTCATGGTTGTGGTGATGGTGTCGGCGTTTTCGTATCTCTACATTTCCCAGCTACTGCGGCAGCGCCTGGCGGCCGCCGGCGACATCGCGCAACTGCTCGCCCAACAACTCGTTTACTCGGCGAGCAACGCCGTGCCCGACCTGGGCAGCACGCGCGTGGACACTGACAACAGCAAGTCCGTGCAACTGGCGATCGAAGAGTACCTCAAGGAAGACACGAACCTGAACGACATGCTGGACTCGTCGGTGGGGAACGTCCCGATCGTTTATGACGCCGCAATTGTTGGCCCGACGGGGCGCGCCATGCTTCACAGTAACGCCGACCTCGACGGGAAGATTCTGAGTCCCCGCCCGAATTTCGAGCGCCTGCGCGGTGCTCGTTTCCGCGATCAGTTGCGCATGATCTATAGCCCCTCGGCGGTCTACGACGTGAGTGTACCTCTGCAATTGAACGGCACGCCTTTTGGGACTGTTCGCGTAGGAATCTCGACCGTTCTTTTGAAGAGCGAACTGACGCCGCGCCTCGAGCATGCATTGTATTTTTCGGGCGCGTCGATCTTTCTCTCTTTGTTGCTCGCGGCGCTGATCTCGCGCCTGGCCCTCGGTCCCCTTGAAGAAATCAACCGTAATCTTGACTACGTCACCGGCGGCGCCGCGGACATCGACGATGCTGAGTCCGATCACGACGAATACGGACTGGTGACGTTGAAGATCGCCAACCTCGGTCGGCAGGTGCGCGATGCGAAGGAAATCTTCTCTGCCTTGAAGGACAACGTCGACCAGTTGATGGCAAACTTGCAGGATGGCCTCATGCTGTTCACGCGTGATTTGCGCGTCGTGTTGGTGAGCGCTTCGGTGGAGCGCTTTCTCGGACGGCCCCGCGGAGAAATGCTCGGCCGCACCGCGCGGGAAGTGTTCAAGGCCGGAACACCGTTGAGCGCCACACTGCTCGAGGCGTTTGAGCGGCGGCGTCCGCTGATGCAGCGCGAGATCGAATCCGCCAACGGGCGCCGGGTACAGGTCTCCCTCGACTTCATACAGGAAAAAACCACCCAGATCGGTGCGCTGCTGATCATCCGCGATACCGAAACCGTGCGCCGGCTGGAAGATGAAATCGAGATGTCACGGCGCCTTTCCGCCAGCGGACGCCTGACGCGGGGCGTGGCGCACGAAGTCAAGAATCCCATCAATGCGATCGTGCTGCACCTTCACCTGCTGCAGAGCAAACTGCAGCAGATGGATCCCGGCACTCGCCGCCACGTGGACATCATCGGCAGCGAGATTCATCGGTTGGATCGAGTGGTGCAGATCCTCGTGGACTTCACGCGCCCGCGGGACCTGAAGTTGGAGGAGGTCGATTTGCGGAGACTACTCGAAGAAGTGGCTTCCCTCGCCGCGCCCGAAGCTGATCAACACGCTGTCGCCATCGTAAGAAATCTGCCCGACTCTCCGTTGCCCGTGAAGGCCGACCTCGACTTCATGAAGCAGGCATTTCTAAACGTGGTCATCAACGGCGTGCAGGCGATGAGCGCGGGCGGCCAGTTGACGATGAGCGCTCGCCGAGAAGAGGGCATGGTCGTGGTTGAGATTCAGGACACGGGCGGAGGCATTCCCCGGGAAGCACAGGAAAAGATTTTCGAACTTTACTTCACGACGAAGAAGGGGGGCAGCGGCATCGGCCTGGCGCAGACCTACCAGGTCATGCAGTGGCACTACGGCTCAGTCGATTTTGAAACCGCCGAAGGCAAGGGCACGAAGTTCCGACTGTGTCTCCCGCTGACGGAATCCACGCTCGATGCGGCGCGCGAGGTTGCGGCGCGCACCCGGTAGAGAGCAGATTGTTCGTACCGGGCTGCCGTGCAGGAGTAGCCCATCCTACTCCTGCTTCCACCTGCGCCCGGAAACTCGTTCTGCAGGCCTGTTTGCTTGCTTCCCAAACCCGCCCCGGACGTCATAAAATTAACCGGGTTCACGTTTTGTTTGGTGCGCATCACAGGATAAGTATGTATCTGGCCGGCATACTCGGACTGTGCGCGCTGCTACATGTGTCTGCAAGCGGACGTGTGGGCGGCGGGCCTTTGTCATTCGACAATGCGGTCCCGTCTTATCAAGAGCCAGCTCTGCAGCCTCCCAAGTCCGACACCGCCTCTCATCCCTCCGAAGCACAGCAAGACGCCAAGCCGACCGCGCCACCGCAGGATCAAACTCAACCTCCTGCTGCCGGTCAGGCGCCCACGCCGTCTGACTCCGTTAAACCGCCGTCGGCCGATGCAAATGCACCTCCGCCCAAGAAATCGGCGAGCCGGAAAAAGCACTCCGCAGGGGACGGAGGAGAGCATCAGAAAAAAGTGATTCACCGAGGGGGCACGGTTGAGCCGACAACCCAATTGGCTCAGGGCATGACCGAAGAACAGGCGGCGCACCAGCGGGAAACAACCAACAAGCTGCTGGCCACCACCGACGCGTCGCTACAAAAGCTTTCCAGTCGTCAACTGACCAAGGACGAACAGGATACCGTTGCGCAGATTAAACGCTTCATGCAACAGGTCAAAACTGCTGACGCAGCCGGCGACCTGCAACGCGCTTATAAGCTTGCTGTGAAGGCACACCTGCTCTCGGACGCTCTCGCCAAGCCGTAGCCCGCCGCAAAAAACCTCTGATCCCATACCGTAGCAATTGGGATTCAGCATGGACGGACAGACGATCCACTCTTTAGGATTTGTACTCATGGCCCGCAAGCGCAAGATCATTGTCTACGTTGCCACCAGCGCGGACGGCTTTATCGCCCGGCGAGACGGATCGGTCGATTGGCTTGATCGTCCGGCTCCGAAGGGCCACTACGGCATGGGGAAGTTCTATCAATCGATCGACACCATCCTATGGGGGAGGAAGACTTGCGATGTCGCGCTGGATTTTCAAAAGAAAGGCGTGCCCGGGTCGGCTTTCGACACGAAAGTAAAGAACTATGTCTTTACGCGCAATGCACGGCCGACACCGTTGCCTGGCGTGGAATTCGTGAGCGAGCCAGTCAAAGCCTTCGCAACCCGTTTACGGAAGGAGAAGGGGAAGGACATCTGGATGATGGGCCGCGCAGGAATCATTGCATCATTTCTCGACGAAAAGGAAATCGACGAGTTCATGATTCACGTGATCCCCACGTTCATCGGCGAGGGCATTCCATTGATCGCGCCCAGCCCCGCACTGTACCCCTGAAGCTGATTTCCAGCACGAAGTTTGCCGACGGCATGCTTAAGCTGCACTATGCTGTCCGCAAGTAATCTTTCATCTCTGCGAGCTACTTCCCTTTCGATCTGGCGCTGTTCACCTTCTCCAGCAACTCTTTCGAGGGCTGCTGCAGCGGTCCTTCAATTTTTACCGCTTCGCTCAGGACTTCGCGAGCGTCCGTCGTCTTATTGGTCTTTGCGTAGGCGTATCCCAGCCGGTACAGCGCGGTTGCGTAGGCGACATCGTCCTGTCCTTTAAGCAAGGCCGATGCCGACTTCAATTCCGGAATCGCTGCCGCGGTCTTGTCCTGCTTCATGTACGCATAGCCCAAAGTCGAATGCGCCACGCCGGCCGAGAGCTTGCGGGTGCGATCCGCATCTGGCTCGTTGCCTTTGGCCAACGCGATGACCTGCTGCGAATACGTGACAGCCTTCCCCCAGTTTGCCGGCTTGGATTCTTCGACGTAAGTGTTGGCCAGCATCAAGAGTGCAGGCATGCTGTTCGGATTCGCCGCCAGGCTCTTCTCGCCGAAAGCCACCAGCCGCGCCGAGTCATTCAATTGCCCGGGACCAAGCGTATACATGGCGTATTGCGAAACCTGTTCCTGGAATTGTGAGCTTGGAAAGGCTCCCGTAAAGCGCTCGATGTACGACATGCGCTTCTTGGCATCTTTCTCGTCGGCGATTGCATTGAAGCCCACACTCTCCAGAAAATCACGCGAGGTCTTCGCCGCGTCTTTCTCCGACGTGGTACGCGTTGCAAACTCCTGGTCGCTGACTCCCTCCAGCTTGGCTTGTTTACCGATGCCCTCGTAGACCAGGCCGCCTTTCTCGGCATAGTCGATGATCTTCGCGTCATCCTTCAACTGCTGGGCAATTCCCGCCTGCGAGACCAGGATGTCGAGGTTGTGCGGCGATGCGGCCAGCGCTTTGTCGCCAAATTCAAGAGCTTTCGGAAGATCTCCGCCACTCTGGTAGGACTGCGAAATCTGCCAGTTGCCGAAAGCCACCGCAGCAGGGTTCGACGAATACTTCTGCAGAAAATCCTGATAGAGCGCGACTTTCTTCTGAGCGTCGGTCTCCTTGGAAATTTCCTGGATGGATTGGTCCTCCGGAGTTCCGGCCGGAATTACGATGCGATCGATCTGGGCGTACGAGAACGAAGCGAAAACGAGAACAGCCGTTAGCGGCAACCCGAACCTGGATTTCATCGGCCACCTCCCAAGTGGAGCGCGAACTCCACTTTCGGGCGACATGCTAGCGCCGTTGGCCCCTCCAAGACAAGGGTTGGGATCACGGGCCGAAGTGACCTTGGTCGAGTTATCGACTTTCGGTCCCGCGTTGGTTAACCATTTCGCCCGCCTGCGGAAAACTTTGAACGAGCATTGATTTACAGTTGAAATAATGCGCGCCATCCTGCAAAAGCGGGCTCTTCGTTTTGTGCTTCTGGCCAACGTGGTTTCGATGCTGGGCAGCGGGATGAACTCCGCCGCCGTCGCTTGGCACATCCTGCAGGCCACTCATTCGGAGATGGCCCTGGGCACGCTCGCCGTCTTGCAGACCCTGCCGGCGATGCTGACTCTTCCCTTCACGGGCGTGATCATCGATCGCGAAGACCGCCGGCGGTTGGTCATGATGCTGGATGCCGCTCGCGCCGTGGTGATTCTGATTGTTGCCGCTCTCGCTTTCCGCGGTGCGGTGAAGGTGTGGCAACTCTACTTGATGAACACACTGGTGGCCGCCGGTTTCTGGATGTTCTGGCCTACGATCACTGCACTCATTCAGGAACTCACGCCGGAAGGCCAGTTCATGGAAGCCAACACGTTCCTGCTGGCTGGAATTCAAGGCGGCTGGCTGATGGCTGGAGCGATTGTTGGATTCGTGTACAACCATATCGGCCTGGGCGGCGTTCTGCTGATCGACTTCACGACCTACGTGGTGTCCTTCCTGTGCTACTTCGGCGTACGCAAGGGCAAGCACGTGGTGCCGCGGCCGGAGGAACTCAAGGCCGACATCGTCGCCGCCGAGAAGGCCGAACGGCGTTTCTGGCACGAGTTGTGGGAAGGAATTCAATTTCTTCGCGAGCGTCCGGGAGTGGTGCTGCTCGGCTTGAGCTGGGCGCTGTTCCTGGGCGCCATGCTGACGGGCGTGGTTGTTACGCCTTCGCTCAGTGATCGCATCTTCCACGCGGGAGCCGTGGGCTATGGCTGGCTCAATGGTGGATGGGGCATCGGCGCATTCCTGAGCGCGTTGTATGCGCCCTGGATGATCGCGCGCATGGGTTCGCGAACGGCGATTGCTGTGTCGATGGGATTTCTGGCGTGCTGCATGACGCTTTCACCCTACTCGCGCATGCTACCAATCGCCGTATTTCTTTACGGGATCATGGGGTCCGCCCGCGGCCTAAGCGGCGTCGCCATGAACACCAGCCTGATGGAACAGGTACCCAAGCACTTCATGGGACGGGTACAAAACGCTTTCTATTTCGTCGGGACATTTCTGCAAATCACGATCAGCCTGACGGTCGGCTGGATGGCGCAGAAAGTCAGCCTGGCGGGAGGCTTCGCCATCATCGGCGCGGTTTACGTCGTGGCTTTCCTGAGCGCAGCCTGGCCGGTTGAGTCGTCAGAACCGGCAGTATCCAATGTGCTGCCATAGGCTTCGACCCTACTCGCTCGTAGCTAGTAGCTCAAAAAGCTCGCAGCGCTTCCGCTCTGATATCCTTTCCAATTCACCAACGACCCTGGAGACTTTCCTATGTCCTTTCAACTCGAAGGCCGGAATGCCGTCGTATTCGGAGTTGCGAACAAGCGTTCAATTGCGTGGTCCATCGCGCAGGGCCTGCACGTCGCGGGGATGAAGCTCGCGATTACGTACCAGAACGAGCGGCTTGCCGAAGAGGCCAAGGACCTGATCGATTCCCTGCCCGGCGCTGAGGGTCTCATGTGCGACGTTTCCAAGGACGAGGATATCGAGCGCACTTTTGCTGAACTAAAGAAGCGTTACGGGAAGTTGCACGTGGTGGTGCACAGCGTCGCGTTCGCACCCGCCGCTGAACTAGAAGGCGAGTTCATCAATACCAGCCGAGAGGGCTTTCGCGTAGCTCACGACGTGAGCGTGTATTCGCTGATTGCCGTAGCCCGAGCGGCGGCTCCGCTGATGGAAGATGGCGGCAGCATCATCACTATGACGTACTACGGCGCGGAAAAGGTCGTCCCCCACTACAACGTTATGGCGGTTGCCAAGGCGGCACTGGAGTGCAGCGTCCGATACCTGGCTTTTGATCTGGGGAAGAAGAGGATTCGCGTGAACGCTATCTCTGCTGGACCCATCAAGACGCTGGCGGCACGCGGCATTTCGGGGCTCAGCGACATGCTCAAGGCGCACCGGGAGACCGCTCCATTGCGGCGAAATGTGGAAGTCGCCGAAGTCGGTGCCACTGGCGTCTTCCTGGCATCCGACGCCAGTTCGGGTATTACCGGAGAGACTATCTATGTGGATTGCGGCTACAACATCATGGGATTCAAGCCGACGACCGAGTAACCCGCAACCGGCCATCGGCATCGAATAGGATGATGAAACGCCTGATGTTTGCACTCTTCGCAGCTGGGATTCTGCTCTCGCTCGTGCGCGAGTGGAAAGCACCCGTCGGATGTGCGCGCCGGCTCCTCGAACCGCAGTCTCGCCTGTCAGCCCGCTAATTCTCTGTTTTCTTCACTTCGAGCGGTCCGCCGTCGTCGCGGTCGGGATCTTCTTGACCCGCCGCAAATACTCCGCGCGTAATTCCGGGCTGCCGTGGTCGGCAACGTAGAAGAGGAACTCAATGTAGTCGCTGAATGTCGGTTTCGGATCCATCTCCGGTTTCCCCGATCCGGAGTAGCCAAGTTCGTCCAGCGTCGCCTGAAACGCCTCCCGGCTGGCAAAGTACACAGGTTTCGCGTCGGCCGGCTCGCCCCAATCCGGATACTGCTCGCTCTTCAAGCTCTCCTCACAAAGTTCCTGCGAGTCGTACTTCGAGTACAACGAATAGTCGGAGCGCGAGGCCGGCGGCATATATCCGCACAGTCCGTACTTCCGCGTATAGAAAGCCACCCGCATGGCACAGCGCGAGCGCAGCGAGTACGTCCCGCCGTCAGGAAACTGGTACGCAGCCCCGGTGGAAATTTTCCGGCACAATTGCTCGTCGCCGACGTCGCCGGCAATCATGCTGACCAGATACTCGACTCCGGTCGCTGGCCGTACTATCCCCTGAAAAAAAGTCCGTTCCTCCGGCAAGGCGCGCAAGCTGGTGACGAAGTCTCGATCTTGCCGTACCTGCTCGTAGAGGTCCCAATATGCGCTCTGATCACGGTGCTGCTCTCGCCGGAATTTCAGCGCCATTTGGTCGATCCCCACCGACTCCATCGTTCGCACAAGATCCTCCGGGCGCAGATACGCGACCGCATGTCCGCGCGGATCCGGCGTGCGATTCCGGCACGCCTCCGCCGAGAATCGACTGCCATCCTGCGTCTCAAAACTGAGAGGCTTTACCTTATCGCAGAGCCGAAGATCGTTCATGCTCTGTGCCAAATCGTAGTCGCAGCGCGAGCGCTCGCAGGCAACCTGATACCCTGGCTCCTGCGACATGCCTCCTGCCGCATACCGGCCGATCTTGTCGCAAACCGCTGGCTCTTTGAAATGAAAGGCCACGCTGTAGAAGAACTCGTCCCGATCGACAATCGGCTCGAGCGTTGGAGTTGCCACCCAGTTGTATCCGCAAATCACTAGTACGACGATCACAAACGCCGCCCCGAATCCCGGAACCACCAGCTCATCCTGCCTCGCCAGCTCCTGCACGATCATCAGCAACAGGCCCGCGATCTATATGACGTGCCCGATCAGCACGCCCATCTTCAGCGTCAGCAGGCACAACCACGTAAACGGAATGCAGAACAAGATCGCACTCGCCAGCACGAACCGCGCTCTCGGCACCCGGTCAATCAGCCGGAGCATCACATACGCAATTGCCAGCGGATTGATCAGCCCGCCGAACAGGATCAGCCATGACCCATTTTTCGTGTCCGTCCACATGAACAGCGACATCCACGCACACGCCCAGCCGCGCATTGGCTGCTGAGCTAATGTGACGGCGGGAAGCAGGAAACTTATGGGATAGAGAACAAGGCCCGCATAAAAAGATTTGGAAAACAGACGAGAGCTGACCAGCGCGGACGGGACCTTCGGGATCGGAATTCATCGGGTCGAGACTACGCCAGGAGGCGACTGGAAGGAGATTACAAGAGTCACAAGAACGCACTCACCGGACGGGTAGTGCATTACATTAGGGCTGCTTCGTCGACCCATTTGAGTCGCTTTTCGTAACGGACTCCGCTGTGGTATCCAGCCGGTCCATCGCTTGTCGCTTCGATTGCTTCATAAACTTCCGCACAACGAATTCCTGCATGACTCCGGCCAGGGAGCTCTCGCCCATCCTGATGAACCCGTTCGAAAGAACTACCGACGCTTGATTTGTAGTTGGGTAGTAGGTGGATGAGATGGCCGCTCCCGCGAATGATCCTGCGATATTGGAGTAATTGGCTTGCCAGCGCCCGTTGTCGCCTTTACAGATGATGGAGTTGCTCACCGCTCGCCAGATCCTGGAACGCATACTGCCGCTGCCCTTGTAAAAATAACGAGGATCCTGCTTCAGAAGAGACGGGAAAAACGCCCCGGAGAGGAATGTCGATGCAATGACGTCCGCGTAAGCCGTCCCGTAGCGCTTGCCATAACCCTGCGCGCCTTGTCCAAATTCCGGGTATTCGTTACCGGCTTGTTGCAATCCTGCGAAGAACGCGGTCCCGAAGATGTTGACGGGATCAGTGCTCGATCTCCATGCCAGTTTATATTTCAGTTTTGTTGTTAGCGGCGGTGCGTCGGGATGGTAGGTGACATAGAAGTTGGGGATGAACCCGAGAACGCGCTGGTGTTCCTGTTCCTTCACCTCTTCCGTGGCCACCTCCACGGGATCCACTGTCACTTTGACACCGGTCACCACGGTGGCGACCGAAAGAACAATGGGCGCCACCAGGTACGTCTGGCCGGGCGCCAATTCTGCGCTGAAGGCTTTGTCACCAAATCCCGTCGAGTTGACCGACAGGTCGAACCGGCCGGCAGGAACGTTTGAGAAGGAGTATTGACCGTTATCTCCGGACACGACTTCTCGCGAGAAAAACTTGTCCGCGGACGTCAGCCGTACAACGGCGCCCGAAGCCACCGATCCCGATTGATCCAAGATGGTCCCTACGATATTTCCGTTAGCAGCAGGCTGCGACGCACCGGTTGCGGCGCCCTGGGCACTCGCTATCGCGCCGCAAGCCAGCAGGATCGAAGCACTCCGAATCATCCATTTCCGGTTCGATTTGGCCAGGCTGCAAATCCAGCTATTGAATATTTCACCTGCGATCAAAAAAATACTCCTCACCCTTCGACTCTCGGACTGGGCTGGGAAAAAGTCCTCCCGCGGTCGACCCGTCTAGCGTCTTCTACCGCTGTCAGAACCTTTTAGATGCACTGGATGAGAATCGGATTTCTTGGCGAGGAGGAAAAGAGTACCTAGGGTGTTGTACGCAACGTTCGGCCCCCAGTTCGGGCGGGCGGGCCCGGTCGCCAAGAGTCATCGTTACTTACGTTTGAAGACTTTACTCCGGATGTCGGGACTTACGTTTGAAGACTTTACGCCGGATGTCGGGCCAGAATTCGCTCAACAAATCGCCCCCTGCGGCGTAGGCCACGGCCAGCCCGCTGCGGCTCATCGTCAGTGCGAACCCGCGATCGTCCGAGGGATAGTACACATTGGAAAGTCCGCCCGACGTGAAGGCTCCGAGTATGTTTGAAATGTTGAAGGCGCGTCCGCCACTGTCCGTGTGACACACGACTCCCTGCACCAGGGAATAGCCGAAGCGATGGACAAACCCGCCATGCCCCAGCCGAAAGTATCGCGGATCCTGTTTGAAGATCGTCGGATAGAGAAATGTACGGAAGAACCCGCTCGAGACCTGGTCGGAATAAGCCGCCCCGAAACGCTTTCCGTAGCCTTCAGCGCCCTGGCCATATTGTTTGAACTGGCCATCCGCCTGGCTGACTCCTGCCTGAGCGGCAGCGATGACAATCGTCACCGGATCGAGCGAGGTCTTGGCGAACAATTTGAACTTTTGGCTGGTTTTCAACGGCGGAGCGTTCATGCGATCCGTGGTACCAAATCTTGGCACGATGCCAAATGTACGTTCCGACTGCTCCTTCTTCGCCGCGGCAGTCTCCGCTTCGGCTTTGCTCTGAGAAGGTGCCTGCGGCAGCGCACCACTGAACCCTACGCCTGCAGCGATGTCTGCGTATTCCCTCTGCCATGAAACTCTATCGACCACCTCAGGGAACTGATCCTGTGCATAAGCGCGAACCGCAAGCACTACCAATGATGCTGCAACAATTCGCCAACGAATCCCGAGTCTTTTCACGCCCTTACCCTTCAACATTCCCGAGCACCGTCGCTGAAAGCGATCATCAAGAGATGCATTGGGATCGCAAGCACGACCGATGAATTTGGATGATTTTTAACGGCCCGATACGAGGATTTTTCGCTCGTTTTCCCCCACTCGCTCAAGCCGGATCTCGACATCCCGGTCGCGAACAAAGCGTGAGAACTTCTCTCCCCACTCTATCAGCAGAATACTTTTTTCGCTGACGAGGTCGTCGAGCCCGAGGGTCTCCAGTTCGCGAGGCGTATCGATTCGATACAGATCGATGTGAAACAGATTTGCGCGCGGGCTGCGATACTCGTGTACCAGCGTGAAGGTCGGACTGGTGACGTCTTCTTCGGATGCAGCCTCGAAGGCGGCGGCGATTCCCTTGATGAGCGTGGTCTTCCCTGCTCCCAAGTCGCCGCGTAGAAGGACGACCTTGGGTGGGGCGAGCAGATCCGTCAGCGTCCGCCCGAAGGCGGTCGTCTCCTCCGCGGATTGAGTGATGACTTCTCGCTTTGTGCCGATGGGCATCGGCAACAGTATAGCGAGCCTGAAAGGGGAAGGGTGGTCGAGCGAGCGAAGTCTTAGAACAACGACTTCGGAGCCGACATCTGCCCGGGATTCATGGCCAGATAACTCTGGTCTGCAACCGACTGTAGCGCCATGCGCAGATTGCGATGATCATCATCGCCCAGCGCAATGAACCGGAATGGCTGCAGTGTGCCGTCAGTCGCCTTGCGGGTCGGAGACAGCATTTCTGCCATCCCGATGACGGTGCCGACCTTGGTCTGAAATCCGATTTCGACAAAGTCGCCCTGGCTGAGCGGTTTGGTCAGCTTGAGCAGTCCGCCGGTGACGGAGATGGAGAAAAGTTTGCCTCGGGAACGCTGGCCGTCGTCGAATCGGATGGCAGCGAACACGGAACCGCCGAGTTGCACACGGGCGGCGCGCTTAGTGGGGTGCGGTTGGGGGAAGTGGGTCATAGCCGAAAAGGACTATGACTTATGTGCCATTGTTACGGGAAGATTACTAGAGAGCTAGTCCGGATTCGCGCCGCGACTACCCACCCTATGCGCCGTAAAGGCTTGTACTACTGATACATAGGGGTGTTTATCCATTAGCCGACAACCTGTTGTCCAGCCGGACCAGAACAAGCTACGTAACTACGGGGAAACCAACCCGTCGGAGCAGCGATCGGAAGCGTGCGTCGGAACGCAAAGAGTCGAGCCGCGGATCAGCCTTAAGGGACCAGGAGAGTTCAACCGATTTCTCTTGATAAGCCTTCTCCAAGAGTTCGAACGCTTTTTGCTTTTCACCGAGGCCGGCATAGATCGTGGCCACGGCGTATGGGGAAATCTCGCGGCTCGCGGACTTCTGCTCGAGATCGCGAAGAATTTTTCTGGCTTCTGCGACTTTTCCGATACCGGCGTATCCGTATGCCAACGCAGCGAGGGCATCCTGATCCGCGCCCGACAGTTCGACTGCTTTCTGGTATTCCGAGATGGCCTGGACTCGTTTGCCTGTGGCGTCGTATCCGATTCCGAGATAGAAGTGCATAATCCATTCGCCCGGATTGGAAATCAACCCTCTCTGGCTAGCTTCCACCAGGCGATCGAAATCCCTCAATTGGTAATACGTTCCCGATTCCGTGATCGCTGAACTGGGACCTGGATCCAACTCCAAGCTTTTGGCGAGTTCGGCTAGCGCTTCCTCGCGACGCCCAATTTGGCTCAGATACAAAGCTCGATCCTCGTGTGCGCAACTGTAACTTGGAGCAAGCGCGATCGACTGGTTGAGTTCTTCCTCGGCAGCCTTCCAATTCCAGTCCAGCCTCCAACTCAGCAGCGCCAGCGTATCGTGTACCTCTCCGATGCTGTCATCCAGTTCCAAAGCCTTACGGATCGCGTCTTTCGCAGAGCGGTAGGCGAGGTCTGCACGCACTTGGCGGAAGAATGCCGAATACGTATACGAATCCGCCAGCCCTGAGTACGCCAGAGCAAAGCGATGATCTTTTTGAATTGCCTGCTCGAAGTAGCTCCGCGCGGTTGTGAGATCTTGCGGCCTCGAGAACAGGTTCGTCATATAGAAACGACCCTGCAGGTACGCCTCATAGGCATCCGGATTTACTTTGCGTGCCGAGCGGAATCGGGCCTGCTGCTGCGGGCTGACTTGTGCACGCACTTGTTGAGCAATGGCCTGCGCCACATCGCTCTGCAAGCGGAGCACGTCTCCTAAATCGCCTTCATAGGTCTCCGCCCAGAGATGCCGGTCAGTTGGACCGTGCAATAGCTGTGCAGTGATCCGCACCCGCTTGCCAGAGCGAACGACCGATCCTTCGATCACGGCGTCGACATTCAATTCGTGTGCAATCTCCGGCAGAGTCTTTTTGGTTCCTTTGTAGCGCATGACCGACGTTCTCGAGATCACGCGTAGCGAACTCACTTTTGCGAGGTCCGTGATCAACTCGTCGGTCATGCCGTCGGCGAAATATTCCTGCGACGGATCGCCTGACAGGTTATCGAGCGGCAGAACGGCTAGCGAGCGCAACTGGAAATCTTCGGCGACGCTGGCGCGGGGCGACACGGGGCGAACCATCCAGAAGGCGGAGGCAATCGACGCCAGAACCAGCAGCGTGACCGAGAGCAAAGCCGTGCGTCCTTTTGTCGCCGGCACCGGGAAAGGCAACTCCAGAGATTCGTCGGGGCTCACCGGTGGTTCCGATTCCTCCACACCAAGTCCGTCGACCTGCCCGATAAATCTGTAACCCCGGCGTGGCAGAGTTTCGATGTAACGCGGTTTCTGAGCAGAGTCGCCCAGAACTTCGCGCAAACGCGCAATTGCGTTGTGAAGGCTGTGGTCGAAATCGACGAAGGTGTCAGCCGGCCAGATCTGTGCGCGCAACTCGTCGCGCGTTACCAGGTCCCCAGAATGTTGGAGCAAGGCTGCCAAAACCTGGAGAGGCTGTCCCTGAAGACGCAGCTTGATGCCACGCTTGCGAAGCTCTCCCGCGCGCGTATCGAGTTCGAACGCGTCAAAGCGGAGCAAGCATGCGGTCTGAGTGTGAGCGGACACTGCAAATCCCCACGAACTTATATGAAGGCTATCACAATCATGACCTTTGAGACCCCTTGCGGGACGCAGCAAATGTCTAATTTTTGCAATCATTTAGCAAGTGAGGAAACTTTGGGGCGGGATGGAGGCGCGGAAGATTGACGCCTCGGCTCTTTGCGCTCGACAGTGGCTTTCAACAAGACAGCGTACGGGCGAAAAAACGCGGCAACCCACAGTTGGCGACAGAGCCGGGTTCCTCGCACGCAATTCCTGATCAACAAAGAAGGAGAGCAGTATGAGAATCACTGTAGTGAAGTTCGGCCTGCTGGCTGGATACTTGATGTCTGTCATGGGGACGGCTGCGTTGGCGCAAGAGCGGGAACAATCTCCGGTTGTCCCAGCCCAGGTCGTGGCGCTCGACGAATGCGACCCCTCCACTTTTAACGCGGTAATTGGCCCGGACTTCTGCAAGAACGTGGCTTTGGGAGCTGCCACCACGTTCAATGATCTGTTTGCTAAAGCCAAGGCCGGTACTCCCGATCCGGGTTGGGATTTTGAGCCCGATGTCCTGCACATCCGAAAAGGAACTCCACTTGTTGTAACGGACCAGGGTGGCGAGCCTCACACGTTCACCGAAGTAAAGAAGTTCGGCGGAGGTTTCATCACGGATCTGAATGCCGGCGAGGAAACAGTGCCGGAGTGTGCTGGCGGCTTCAAGAATATTGAGGTCGCGAGAACGCGTATCCTGCAGGGCAGCCAGCTGCAAGTCAGCGGCTTGTCTAAGGGAGAGCACAAGTTCGAGTGCTGCATCCATCCCTGGATGCGCATGACCGTCGACGTGAAGTAGTTCGGCGCGACTCGCTCCTGGGCAGGTTGCGAAGTCGATCGGTGATGCCCACTCATTCCGCACGCGGGTGTGGAATGAGTGGGCATCTTCTGATTAGATTTCGCGGACTCTCTGAAAGGCTTCCGGAAGGGCTTCGATCAGGTCAGTCGCGACCAGCGACTGCTCGCCCATCGTCTCGCACGCGATGTCGCCCGCCAGGCCGTGCAGGTGCACCGCGGCGGTCACCGCCTCCATAACTCGCTGCGGGTTCTGTGCAAGCATGCCCGCAACCATGCCGGTGAGAACATCGCCCGTCCCCCCAGTGGCCATCCCCGGATTCCCGGTGGTGTTGACCCACACTTCGCCGTCCGGCTGTGCGATGAGCGTACGATGCCCCTTCAGCACGACGATGACTTCGTGCTCGCGTGCGAATGCTCGAGCAATGCCGATGCGATCCCTCTGAACCTCGGGAATGGTTAATCCCGTTAAGCGCGCCATCTCGCCGGGATGCGGAGTGATCACAAGCGCGCGTCCCTTTCCGTTCAGCTTCTCCGCTTTGCCGTCGAAGGCGTTCAATCCGTCAGCGTCCAGGACTATTGACATTGCGTACTTTTCCACGACCGTACGAACAAATTCCGAAGTTTCATCGTCGCGTGAAATTCCTGGCCCCACCGCCAGGACTGTCTTGCCCTTCACTAGGTTGTCGATGTGTGCGTACTCGAGGGCGCGCAGAGAGATTGTTCCGGCTTCCGTCTCTTCGCAGGGCTCCGTCATGAGTTCGGGATGAAATCCCGCCACCGTGGCCAGCACGGACTTGGGCGTTGCCACCGTCGAGAGCCCGGCGCCGGTCCGCAGCGCCGACATGCCTGCCATCGCTGCCGCCCCCGCCTTACCGAGCGATCCTCCGATTACTAGAACGTGGCCGAAGCTGCCCTTGTTGGCGTCGCGAGGGCGCGGCCCGATCAGCTGGGCAATCTCCCCTGCGATGATGAGATTTAGCTGTAGCGCGGAAGTAATCGCTGCGTCTGGAGAGCCGATGGGAACCGCCATGGTTGGCCCGTCCGTCAGATCTCCAAACACATGCGCAGGACGCGGCGCCGTGAACGTGACGATCGCGTTTGCTCGCGCGACCGCGCCCACTTGCGGGCCCATCGCGTCGGCATCGGCCCCGGAAGGAATATCTACCGCGACGATGGGAGTTTCGGTGACGTTCATCGCTGCGACGGCTTCAGCGTACAGTCCGCTTACGGGCGGCCGGAAACCCGTGCCGAGAATTGCGTCCACTAGGAGATCTGCATGGCCCAGCTTCACCCGCGCCTTAGCGAACTCATCGCTAGTTGAGGCCAGCTCGGGGGCGAACCCCATGCGCTGGAACATCTCGGCCGCGTCGCCCCGCAAGTCGCTCGGATTCGTCAGGAGAACAACAACCACTTCCCTGCCCGCTTCGCGGAGCTTTCGAGCCGCGACGAACCCATCGCCGCCATTGTTGCCTTTGCCGCATACGACACCAATGCGCCGCGCATCCGAAAAGTTTCGCAGCACGAAATCCGCCACTGCCGATCCTGCGTTTTCCATCAGCGTGAGCGCAGGCACACCGAACCGCTCGCTGGTGACGCGATCGATTTCGCGCATCTCGGCAGCGTTGACAATCTTCATGGAAGGAGCCGATCAGTCTGCCATAGTTGGCGTCTGGTCGAGTTTTGGCTTCGGCAGGTTGTACTCTCCGCGCTGCACCCGGCTGTGCTTCTTGCCGTAGAAGAAATAGATACACAGCCCAATTGCCAGCCAGATGATGAGTCGCGCCCAGGTTTCCTTGCCCAGACTGACCATCATGAGCAGCGAGACGACGATACCCATGATCGGAGTGAATGGAATCCACGGCGCCACAAAAGCACGGGGCACATCAGTTCCCCGCTTGCGCAAAATCCACACACCGGCGCACACGATGACAAATGCCAGGAGCGTACCGATCGAAACCAATTCACCCAGCACGTTGATCGGCGTGAGCGCAGCTACCGTCGCCACGCAGAAGCCCACCAGGATGGTCGAGATGTATGGCGTACGGAACCGGGGGTGGATCTTGCATGCCCAGGGAGGAAGCAGGCCGTCTCTCGACATCGAGAAAAACACGCGCGACTGCCCCAGCAGCATGACCACCATGGTGGAGCTCAGGCCGCAGATCGCTCCCAGCTTCACCAGAATGCTGCCCCAACTCACGCCCGTGATGTCGATGCCGATGGCAATCGGATCCGGCACGTCGAGCGCGGTATATTTCACCAGCCCCGTCAACACCGCTGCTACCAGGATGTAGAGAATCGTACAGATTACGAGCGATCCGAGAATGCCGATGGGCATATCGCGCTTGGGATTCTTGGCCTCTTGCGCCGCCGTCGAAACGGCGTCAAACCCGATGTAGGCGAAGAAAATTACCCCTGCGGCGGTCGCAATACCCGACCACCCGAAATCTCCATAGTGTCCCGTGTTCGCCGGAAGAAACGGCGTCCAGTTCGCAACCGCTTCGGCACGATGTCCGAGGATGTAATTGCCACCTAAAATCAGGAAGACAATAAGTACGCAAACTTTGACCACCACAATCAGCGAGTTCAGATTCGCCGATTCCTTGATGCCGATGACCAGAACCACGGTCACCATCATGATGCCGAGGAAGCCAAACAAATTAAAAATGGAAGACTGATGCGGCAAGGTGGCTGGGTCGATCTGTTTCAGCGCAAGCACTTTCTGAAACTGCGCCGTTAGTCGTTCCCAGTGCCCGTTGTACATGACGAACGTTGTTCCCGGCGAGCCGGCCAGCTTGGGCGAAAGCCGAATGCCAAACTCACCCAGGAAGCTCAGTACGTAGCCGCTCCAGCCGCTCGCGACCGTTGCCGCACCCAGCGCATACTCCAGAATCAGGTCCCAGCCAATAATCCAGGCGATCAGTTCGCCCAAGGTCGCATAACCATAGGTGTACGCCGACCCCGCAATCGGGATCATGGACGCAAACTCGGCATAGCACAACCCGGCAAAGACGCACGCGACGGCTGCCAAAGTAAAGGAGAGAATGATGGCGGGACCAGCATGATTGGCAGTCGCCGTCCCAGTGAGCACAAAAATACCCGTGCCGATGATTGCGCCGATACCCAGCGAAATCAGGTTGCCGGGACCGAGCGCGCGCTTCAGGCTGTGCTCGCCCGTTTCGGAGGCTTCCGCCATGATCACGGGCAGTGGTTTTTTGGCCATCACATTAGCCATTCGGTTCTCCTGGTAGCTCGTATTTGCTTGTGCCGCAGTTCAAACCGCACTCGCAGATGTCTTTCGATTCCGATTCCACAGGTAGTACACAGGGATGCCCAGCAGGACAATAATCAGGCCGGGCCAAGTGTATTGCGGCTTGTAGCGCAATAGTACGACATCAATAAACAATGCCATCGAAATATATATTGCCGGAAGTACTGGGTAACCAATTGCCCGGTAGGGCCTGCCCGCGTCCGGATGCGTCCGTCGGAGAACAAACAAAGCGGCGATCGTGAGGATGTAAAACACGAGAACCGCGAATACGATGTAGTCCAGCAACTGGCCATAGCTGCCTGAAATGCACAGGATGCAGGTCCACATCATCTGCACCATCAGCGAGATCGCGGGCGTTTTATACGTGGGGTGCAACTTGGCCACACTGCGGAAAAACAGCCCGTCTTTGGCCATCGCGTAGTACACGCGAGCGCCCGAGAGAATCAGCCCGTTGTTGCATCCGAAACTCGAAATCATGATGGCGATCGCCATCAGCGCGCCACCCGCAGATCCGAAGATCTGCGTCATGACGGCCGTTCCTACTCGGTCTTCGGATGCGTACTTGATTCCGCGTTCGAGGATGGTCACACCTGTGGCACTGCCAGCAAGCGGCAGGACGTTCAGGTAGATGACGTTACACAGCAGATACAAAAGAATTACAACGCCGGTACCCATCGCGAGCGACAACGGCAGGTTGCGTTGCGGATTCTTCACTTCGCCGGCGGTGAACGTAACGTTGTTCCACGCGTCGGCTGAGAACAGCGATCCGGTCTGCGCAACAGCCAGGATCGTCAGAGTTCCCACCAGCACCATCGGCCCACCGACCCCGACCTGCACGGCGTGTTGTGCGCTGAGTCCCGCGTTCTGCCAGAAGTGGCCATTAAAGTTGGCTGCGAGCGCCTGCGCGTTTCTTCCAATGAATAATCCGAACAACACCAAAGCAGCCAACGCCGAGACCTTGGCCGCAGTAAAGATGTTTTGGATGATCGCGCCAGTTCTTACGCCGAAAATGTTGATGATCGAGAGCGCGACCACTACAAGAATCGCGACCAGGTTCTGTGTACTGAGTCCGACATCCATGTTGCCCAGTACCATCGGACCAATCGGAATCGGCGGGACCTTCCAGAGATGAAGGATCCAATGCGTAGAAGAAATGGACGGAAAGAAGATACCCAGAAACTTGCCGAAGGCCACACCTACCGCGGCGATGGTTCCTGTCTGAATTACGAGAAAGAGCGTCCAGCCATAGAGAAATCCCCAGAGCGGTCCGAGGGCCTCGCGCAAATAGACATATTGGCCGCCGGCTCTGGGCATCATCGCTGCAAGTTCGCCATAGCTCAGCGCGCCGACGATCGTCATGAAGCCCGTTACCAGCCACGCGCCCAGCAAGAGGGCGGGCGAGTTCACCTCGCGCGAGATCTCTGCCGAGACGATAAAGATGCCCGAACCAATCATTGAGCCCATCACCAGCATGGTGGCGCTGGTCAATCCCAGGGCTTTGACGAGTTCTTTATCTTGATGAGAGTGGATGTCCCAATCGCTGGCGGGCGCCGGGGTGGTTGAACTGGTCTGGGTACTCACGTCCCTCCCTGGTAATGGAGCGACAGGCGTCCTCGCCCGTCGAAACTGCTCAAGAGTGGTAGAAGACAGCGGCCACTTTACCCCAGAATGCGGAAAAATTCCTCTGCTGATTTGCGGGGATCCCGTACCAAGTCGGATATCACGGCCACGCTGTCCGCGCCTGCTCGAATGACTTCTAAGGCATTTGCCCGGGTCATCCCGCCGATCGCTACTAGCGGCTTTCGGGTCAACTGACGCGCCCGGCGCACTCCTTCTACCCCAATCACGGGATCAGGGCGCTCTTTACTAGAGGTAACAAACACAGGGCCGATGGCAATGTAGTCCGCAGTTGTTGCGTCCGCTTCCCGTACTTGCTCAGGATTGTGAGTCGAGACACCGAGCCAAGGATCCAGCCCGATCACTCGCCGTGCGCCTTCCGGTGACAGATCGTCCTGCCCGACGTGCAGCCCATCGCAACCGGCCGCCAGGCAGAGGTCCGCGCGGTCATTCATGATGAGGCGGACCGATTTCCCGAGGCGCCGTCTCAATTCGCGCGCGTCTTCGAGTACCTGAGGGGCGATGCTGGTCTTATTCCGATACTGCAGCAGCGTGACGCCACCGGCAGCCAAATCTTCGGCAGCCGCAAACAGAGAATCCCGATCCGAAAACTGGGAAGAATTCAGAATCGGGTAAAGCCGCGGAAGGTGAATGATCCTGCTCAAGGCTTGCGGGTCCTGGTCGTCAGGCCGCCGGCTCAGCTTTCTTCTTTTCGAGGAAGCGCTCAATGAAGCCGGTATCAAAGTTCCCTGCGAGAAAATCTGGATCCGACAGGATGCGCCGATGCAGGGGGATCGTGGTGTAAATCCCTTCCACAATAAACATCCCGAGGGCCCGGCTCATGCGCTGGCAAGCTTCGTTCCGATCTTTCCCGCGCACCACCAGCTTGGCGATCAACGAATCGTAGTATGGAGGAATCACGCCCTCCGCATAGGCAGCCGTATCGATGCGCACGCCCGTCCCCCCCGGCGGATGGAACGCTGTTATCTTCCCCGCGGATGGCGTGAACTTCTCCGGATGCTCAGCGTTGATGCGGCACTCGATGGCGTGCCCGCGATGAACAACGGGCCCCTGCAACACGTCTTTCAGCTTCGCGCCGCCCGCGATCATGATCTGGCTCTTGACCAAATCCACATCTGTCACCATCTCGGTGACCGGATGCTCCACCTGAATGCGCGTGTTCATCTCGATGAAGTACAGCCGCTTCTCCTGGTCCATCAGAAATTCGATCGTGCCGGCATTCTGATATCCCACCGAGCTCAGGGTCTTGCCGAGAACCTCGCCAATCTGGGCTCGCAGTTCCGCACTCACCTGCAATGAGGGCGACTCCTCCAGTAGCTTCTGATGCCGCCGCTGGATCGAGCATTCGCGCTCACCCAAACTGATCACGTTTCCATGCTCGTCCCCAAGAATCTGGAACTCGATGTGGCGCGGGTGTTCGACATACTTCTCCATGTAGAGGTCGCCGTTGCCGAAAGCCGCTGCCGCTTCCTGTTGCGCCTGCCGGTAGAGCGCGGCCAACTCCTGCTCGCCCCGAACGATGCGCATGCCGCGGCCACCACCTCCGGCTGATGCTTTGATGATCACCGGGTATCCGACCTGTCGCCCCCACTCGGCGGCTTCTTCTTCGGAAGCAATCACCCCATCCGACCCGGGCAGAATCGGCACGCCGTGTCGTTTCATCGCCGCGCGAGCCTTTTCTTTTTCGCCCATCAGCCGGATCAAGTCCGGCGAAGGACCAATAAACTTCAACCCGCTCGTCTCGCACACTTCAGCGAAATTCGCGTTTTCGGACAACAGTCCGTAGCCGGGATGGATAGCATCCGCATTCGCAATTTCGGCCGCGCTGATGACGCCGGGAATGTTCAGGTAGCTTTGCGCGAGCTGCGGGGGCCCGATGCAGATGGCTTCATCGGCGAAGCGCACATGGAGAGAGTTCCGATCGGCTTCGCTGTAAATCGCGACCGTGCGGATGCCCAGCTCTTTGCAGGCACAGATGATGCGCAGGGCGATTTCCCCGCGATTCGCAATCAGGATTTTCTTGAACATTAGGCTTCAAAAGTGTCGTCACGAAAATCTGCTCGCGACAGAAAGGGAGCTCTGTGCAGCACCCAAGAATTTTTGCGCTCTCACTTGCGCGGCCGGACAGCAAACAGCTCCTGCCCATACTCAATCGGCTGTCCATTCGCGACGAGCCGTTTCACCAGCTCGCCAGCGACGTCCGACTCGATCTCATTCATCAGCTTCATCGCTTCCACGATGCAGAGCACTTGTCCGGTGGCAATCGTGTCACCGGGCTTCACGAATGGCGGCGAACCCGGCGAGGGAGACTCGTAGAACGTCCCCACGATCGGGGATCGCACCATGTGCAACTCCTCTTCTGGTTCTGGCACCGGCGTTGCTGGCGGAGCGGGACTCGCAGGAGGAACAACAGGTAAGGCTCCAACCGGAGCCGCAGGTGCCGTCGCGCTCGGAACCGCAAAGTAGCGAGTATCCGCGAGCGGGGCCGACCCAGGTTCGGCGGCACGCTTGATGCGTACCTTTACATCGCCGCGTTCGAGTTCGAACTCGGCAATGTCCTTCTCAATTAAAAATTCTATGAGTTCTTTAAGCTCTTTTTGATTCATCGTCTGCGGTGGGACTGCTCTCTACCCGCCAGAATGACCGGAAGCGCGGAAGACTTCCGAAAAACATGCTGCGCCGGGGCTCACTTACCAACTTCTATGAAATCTTTCTGCGTCGGACTCAACACTTCGCAGCCCTGGTCGGTCACGACCACCATGTCTTCGATGCGCACGCCCCACTGCCCGGAAAGATAAACTCCCGGCTCGATCGTAATTACCATTCCCGGTTGCAGGATTTCCTGTTGGCCTTTCGCCACGCGGGGGGCTTCATGAATTTCGAGCCCCACTCCGTGGCCGGTCGAATGTGTAAAGTACCTCCCTAAGCCTTTCTTTTGCAGAGTCTTACGGGCGGCACGATCCACCTGCTCGACCTTAATTCCCGGCCGAACGACAGCAATCGCTTCCTGCTGCGACGCGAGCACCGCGTCATAAATCCGGCGGGCTTCCGCAGTCGCAGCGCCCACGTATACAGTGCGGGTGCGGTCCGAACAATAACCGTGAAGTATAACACCGAAGTCGCAGACTACGAATCCCCTCGCCGGGATGGCGGCGACTGAGGCACGACCGTGCGGGAGCGCGGCTCTCGGTCCAGAAGCAATAATGGTCTCGAACGACATGCCCTCGGCGTTGCTCCTGCGGGCCGCGTACTCCATCTCGGCCGCCACCTCAATCTCGGATACTCCCGGGCGGATCGTGCGCAGTGCCTGATCGAAAAGTCCGGCACCGAGGTCCACCGCCGATCGGATCGCCGCGATCTCATCGGCATCCTTCACCATGCGCGCCTGCTCGACGAGTGGGGGCGCTTCGCGCAGTCGGACGTTTTTGGAAAGCGCGGCGGCGAGGTTTTTTCGCGAAAGCACCGAGACGTACTGAGCTTCGATCCCCAGCGTGCGAGCTTTTGTGCTTCGGTTCAGGCGCGGCTGTCGGCTCATCCACTCGGCCGCTGCGATCGCCGGTGCCTTCTTTGTGATGACAATTTTGCGTGCGCTGACTTGCGCCTTGGCGTGCTGTGTGTAGCGGCTGTCTGTAAGAAAGACACTGCCATCAGCGCCAACCAGCAGCGCTCCCGAGCTACCGGTGAAGCCACATAAATAATGAATGTTCGGAAGGTGCGACACCAGAAGGGCGTCGTACCGCGCCCGCGACAATACCTCGCGCAGACGCGCCTGTCGGCCAAAGTAGTCCATTGCGAGCGAGTGTATCAGGACGCGCACTCGCATCGAACCCGGATCGGATATCTCCCAAAACAAAACCGCCGGCTCGGGATTGCCTGAGCCGGCGGCAACTTTCTACTTCAACAACCCGCGTTTATGTCTGAATGATGCGCGGTGTGATGAAGAAAATCAGTTCCTGGTTTGAGGTGGTCACGCTGCGACGCTTGAACAGGTTGCCGAGAGCCGGAATGTCACCCAGCAGCGGAACCTGCGTAATGTTCAGGGAGTTGTTGGTCTGGATAACGCCACCGATCACCACCGTGCCACCATCGGTCACGAGGACCTGCGTGGTTGCCTGCTGCGTGATCAACGTGGGGTTGCCCTGCACGGTACGGCCGAAGTCAGGCGTCGTGTTCTCGACGTCGACGTTCAGGAAGATCGTGCCTTCCGACGTGATCTGCGGAACGACGGTCAGCCGCAGGAACGCGTCGACGTAGGTCACGGTGGGCGGACCGCCCAACTGCGCCTGCGTCACGATCGGCACGCGCACACCCTGGCGAACCAGCGCCTGGATGTTGTTCTGCGTGACGACCCGCGGACGGGACAGAATCTTCAGCAAGCCACGCGACTCGGCTAGCGTCAGAATGGTGTCGATACGCACGTTATTGCTGGCGTTGATGAAGCTCAGGCCGCTGGTCGGGCTGGTGACCGGCAGGTTCGAGAACAGAGGAATAATCTGTCCGGTCGAAGATCCGCCAGCCGTGATGTAGGTCGGGTTCAAGCCGTTGGTGAACAGCGGAGAGTTCGCCGCCGCGCCACCCACTGCCGTGTGTCCATTGCCCCATCCGAAACCGAACTGCGTTCCGATGTCGCGCGCGAAGCTGCGGGTAGCAGCCACCACACGCGCTTCGATTTCGACTTCCTGCGTCTTGCGGTCGAGCTGCGTGAGCAGCCGGTCCAGCGCCGGAATAACGTTCGGGATATCGGAAATGATGACCGCGTTGGTGCGGTCATCGGAAATCACATCGCCGCGCTGCGAGAGGAACTTCTTGATGGTCGGAACCACATCCTTCGAGTGCGCGTAACTGAGGAAGCGGGTGACCGTGACCTTCTCGACCGCCAGCGCTTCCGATTCCTGCTGGGCGCGCCGCGCGTCCGCTTCCTTCTTCAGTGTGTCGACCGTGGCGATGCGCAGGACGTTGCCTTCCAGCTCGCGCGCCAGGTCATTGTTCTTGAGTACTATGTCGAGCGCCTGATCCCACGGCACGTCATCCAGAACGATGGTCAGGGTTCCGTGGACGTTAGGATCGAGCACGACGTTCAGTCCGCTGATTTCGTGAATCAGGCGGAAGAAGTCTTTGAGATCGACGTCTTTCAGGTTGACCGAGATCGGCTCGCCTGTGTACTTCGGACCGCTGGTCGCGGGGGTCTGCGACATCTGGGTCTTCTGTTCGGCTGCGAGATTGACCGCGGGCTGAATCGCCGTCGAGGCTGCCTGCGCCGCTTGCGGCTGCATCGCTGACGAGCTGGCATTGACCGGGAGGAGTGCGGATGCCGGCTTGTCATTGAACTTGGCCGCGGCTTCGAGCGCGCGCTGAGCAGGCTCAACCGGAGCAGTCTTCGCTTCGGTCGGCTCTGCGGTCTTGGTCTCATCCTTCGGCTTGTACGAAGGCTCGACGAAGACATAATCGGTGGCCGACTTCGCAGCCGTCGGCGCTGCTGGCGTCACGACGGGCTGGGTGACGGCGACGTCCTTTTTCTCGGGCGTCGAGGTCTTTTCCGGAATGGCGGGCGGCGTCGCCATCGAAACCGTGGTGAGCTTGGGGGCTGCGGGCGCGGCGGACTTCGCCACGACCACAACGCTCTTCGCCGCCTTGGCCGCCTTTACAGGCGCCACGCCGGGATACAGCTTCACGGCAAACTGATTGTCGCTGCCGGGAACGAGCTCGAACTTGCAGGCCTGGTCGAGATCGACCACGACCCGCGTGCTCGGCGGCGTTTGGCCGTTCATGCCAACGCGCACGCCCTTCACGCCGTCGCTGTCGACCGCGATCTGGTGCTGACCGGTCACGGCGACCGTGTTCGGCAGATCGATCACGACCCGGGCCGGCGAGCTCAGCGTGCTCAGCTTGGGGGTCACAGACCCACGAGCCGAGAATTCCACGCTGATCGTGCCGTCGCCATGCACCACGTTCACATGCTGCAACGCAGCATGCTCAGTGGCGGCGGTGCCCGAGTTCTGTGTCTGTGCCGCTGCGGTCATCATCACCAGGACGACCAGCGGTAGAACCACACCCAGCAGTTGCTTTCGCATTTCGCTTCTCCCCCACACGCGCCGGCCACTCGGCACAGCCCGTGTCTTCGTCAAGCTCGCTTCCAATTTAGGACTCGCCAATCTATACAGCCGGTGTCAGAATCCGTTTCACTACATCTTTCGTGAACGGTTTTCCCAGCCGGTCTTGAAGTGTTTGCTTGAACACGATCGAATCGACCGTGATCCTTACAACGTACCCGTTAAACACGGGATCGTTCTCCCGCAGAAAATAAGCTTTGTTCAAACCGTTGGTCACGACCGCGATCATGCCGTTGTCGGACTTCACGACTCCGTGCAGCGCGATCTGTTCGATGTCCAGGCATTTCTTGCCCGTGCTGCAGCCCGAACCCATGGAGCGGTTCACTACCGGGCTGATGAACGGATCCCGCTTCCCGGTCATCGAGTACTTCTTGTCTTCCGGCTTCTCGTTCTTGGCTACTTCCTTTTCACCGCTCGTCGCGTTGGTGTCTTTCGACGGGCTCGCCGGAGTGGCCGCGATTTTGGTCGCCGGTTTGGTGGAAGTCTTGGCCGGCACCGCCGCCGATTGCGTCTTAGCGGTTGCGGGCGTGGTCTTGGTAGCCGGAGTCGCTGTCTTGGCCGGCACGACCTTCACGTCCGGCTTCGCAACCGTCGTCTTTGCAGGCACCATTGCAGGCTTCGCGGCTGGTGTCGCCTTCGCCGGAACCACCGCTGGCTTGGCAGCCGTGGTCGCGGTTGCCGGAACGATCGTGGCCTTGCCCGGAGCGGGCTTCGAGCTCGTGCTCGCAGTCTTCGCCGGAGTCGCCGCCGGTTTCGCCGGCATGGCCACCGGGCTGATCGAAATCACCGCCGGCTTCGGTCCCGTTTGCACGGTCGCCGCAGAAGGCTTCGCTTTTGCCGCTGGCGTGCTCGCCGTCGGCTGCGTTGTCTTCGTATTCGAATTGCTGGCGGAACTCTGCGCCCAGCAGGCGCCCGCCGAAAGTGCCAACACAACGATGCCAGTGGTCAGCTTCATAAGCTCTCCTACTTCTTCACCGCAGGCTGGCCGGGTTTGCCGGCGCCCGCCGGATCCAGGTCATGGCTGAAGAACGTCGTCGCTTTCACCGTCGCCACGATGCTCTCATTCGGTGCGTACTGATATGTTTTCTTCGCCTTCGCGTCTGAGGGCTTGCGGGTGGTCGACACCAGCAGGTTCGAGACGTTCACGATGCGTTCCAGCTTGCCCACGCGATCGAAGAAACCCAGCATCGAATAGTAGGGACCGTCGAGTTCCATTTCGAATGGAACTTCGGTATAGAAATCCTTCTGCGCCACCGGCTGCGCCGTGTAGCGCCGGATCTCGATGCCCGCCTTGGAAGCTTCCGCATCCAGCATGCGCATAAAGCCGTCGACTTCCTTCTCATCCGGCACGATGCGCCGCTCGATGTCCAGTTGCTGCTTCAGGCTGGCCAGCTGCCGCTCCATCTCCGCCAGTTTGGGCCGGTACGCCTCTAACTCGGCGTTTTCCTTCCGCTTGGACTCGAGCTGGGCTTGCGCCGCCGTGTTCTGGTCGCGCTCGCTCTTAAACACGGTGAAGTACAAACCCGCCGTGACCAGAGCAGCTCCCCCCAGGACCACCGCCCACTGCTTGATGCCCGACATTTCCCCAAAATTCGCCATAGTTCCTGCCTTTAGGACTTCGTCTTCTCGCAGCTCAGCGTGAATTGAAACGCCTGCATGTCTTTAATCGTCTCGTCCTGAATGCTTTCCTTGATCTCCACGTTGCGGAAATAGCCCGTCTTCTGGAGATTCGACATCAAGTTGGCTACCGCATCGGTGCTCAGCGCCATACCTTCGATATCGACGCTCGCGCCCTGATCCTTCAGGTTGTTCAACCAGACGGCTTCCGTGTTGTTGACGGTTTCGCCGACCATTGCCATCAGGTTCACCGGGCCACCCTGGTTATTGGCGTTGCGCAATTGGTCAATCACGTCCACGCGGCGCTTGTAGTTTTCCGCTTCGCGTTGCCGCGCCATGTAACGCTGCTTCACATCGGCGAGCTCGCGATTTTTCTGTTCGGCCTGCGTCATCTTGGCCGCGATGTCTTTCTTCTGCGCGTCCAGGTGATACCAGGTGTAGAGATTGAACGCGGCCGCCAATCCAAAAGCGATCAGGACCTTCAGCCTTGGCGAGCCAACGTCGCCGACTTCCATGGTCGGCATCGACGGCATGGCCGAGCGTTTGTTCTTCGGTTTCGGTGCTTCCAGCAGATTGATTCGGATCATAGGTCGCTAAAACTCCTCAAAGCCAAGCCCACCGCAACCGCTAGCTGGCCCGCGTTCTGCTCGATCAGTTCCGCTCCCATTCCTTCGGCCGGAGGCGCAATGCGCTGGAACGGATTGAACAGTTCCACCGGCATCGAGAACTCCTGGCGCAACCCTTCCACCAGCCCCGGCACCCTCGACGAGCCGCCCGCGAGATAGATCTTCTCGATGTGCTCGCCCGCCGCGCTGGCGCGGAAGAAGTCAAACGTCTTCTGAATTTCCAGCACGATGATTTCGGTCACCTGCTGCAGGATGGGCGTCTTGGCGTCTTCGCTAACCGTGCCCACCTTTTGCCCCAGCTTCAACGCTTCCGCGTCTTCGAAGCTCAGGTCCAGTTCCTTCTGCAACGAATCGGTGTACTGATGCCCGCCCACGCTGACGTCGCGCGGGAACAAGGGCGTCGTACCTTTCACGATGTTGATGTTCATAACGCTGGCGCCCAGGTTCAAAAGCGCCACCACCTGCCCGGAAGCGGGCTCGTAGTTGTACTCGTAGCAGTTCTGCAGGGCCAGAGCATCGATGTCCACAATAGCCGGGGTCCGGCCTGCCATCGAGAGTACGTTGGTGTAGTTCAAAATCTTGTCCTTCTTGACGGCAACCAGTAACACGTCCATCTGCGGGTTGCCGGCGTCTTCGGACAGGATCTGGTAATCGAGATTCACGTCCCCCAGATCGAAAGGAATGTGCTGGGCAGCTTCCTTCTGAATGGTTTCGGCAAGTTCCTGATCGCTCATCGAAGGCAGCGAGATCTTCTTCACGATCACCGAGTGACCGCTCACGGCCGTGGCCACGTTCTTGGCCTTGATCTGGTGGTCAGTAAACAGCTTCGAGATCGCGCTCGACACCGTGCCCGAGTCCACAATCATGGAATCGACCACGATATCTGGAGCCAACGGCTCGAGCCCGAGATGCGCCACCTCGATGTCGCGGCCCTTCCGCCGGAGTTCAACCGCCTTGATGCTGGAGGAGCCCACATCGAGACCAACAATCGTCTTCGACCCGAATCCAAACATGTGCCCGCCTTTTTGGTAACGCCTTTGTGTAACGCCGGCCTCTCGCCAGCCGTCCCGAGAGCATCTCGCCCTCAGGCTGTTTGTTTCCTACAACGATCCGGCGGCCTTCACAGCCGCTTTCGGTTTCCGTTTCGTGCGTACTTCCATCTGGTTCGACTTCTCTTCCATCCACTGGTCCAGCTTCGACTTCTTGAAGCGCCAGCGGTTCCCCAACTTGAAGGCCGGAATCTTCTGCTCATTGACGTACTTGTAGAGCGTGTCCGGACTCACTCCCAGGTACTGCGAAGCCTGGCGAATGTTCATCACTTCTCGCGAGTCGGCCATAGAGTTCACGTCCCTTCCACAGAATCAAGCCCCGCCAGCCGGCGTCTCCGGCCGCTAAGGCAAACCTGGGGAGGAAATCCTTCGTTCAAATTCGTGTTCGAGCGGATTTCGGTGTGCAGAGCATATCTCAACCCCGGAAAACACGAGTTCAAGCCAAATCTCCGCGTTTTACTGGGTTTTATACCTGTTTCCTGGAAAATTACTTTCGTGTAGTTGCAGATTACTGCTACTGGTAGCGATTAACTACCTAGTGACCACAATTAGGAGGGGTGGTTATACGCAGGATGCACCCGGGCCACGTTTCACATAACCAAAGTACTAACGACGGTACGAAGGTAGTAAGACGCGCGATAAGTTAAACAAATCAATGCACTAATCTGAGACTCGGGACGGCGATGCCGAGCCGCCTCGTAACCCCTCCTTGCGTTTCGTCATGGTTCCGGAATTGCCCAAAATTGACCCTTTCCTGCCCTGTTTTCTAAGGTGCCTCGAACCGCCATCAGCGGTCCCCGCAAAAAACGGCATCAATCTTGTCCCGGATGTGCGCCGCATCACTTCGCTGGTCGCACAGCTTTGCTAGCGTCTGGAGTTCGACATGATCGTTTGAGGTGCCCTCTTGAAACTTCTCGTGATTGGTTCCGGCATGATGGGATCGGCGGCAGCTTTTGATATGTGCCGCCACGCAGACGTCGACTCCGTCACGCTCGCTGACACCGACCTGAAGCGCGCTCGCGAAGCGGCCGCTCGCATCAATCACATTCACGGCGGCAAAAAAGTGAAGGCAGTTGCGCTCGACGCGTCGAACGAAGGTGCCGCCTCGCATTTGATGAAGGGTCACGTTGCCGCCTTGTCGGCGGTGCCGTATTTCCTGAATCTGGGCCTGGCGAAAGCCGCGATCGAGGCGCGCTGCCACTTCGCAGATCTCGGCGGCAACAACACGGTCGTGCGGCAGGAGCTTGCGCTTGCTTCGAAAGCCGAGAAGCGCGGCGTTGCCATCGCGCCCGATTGCGGCCTGTCTCCCGGCATGGCTTCGATTCTTGGGGGAGAACTAGTTCACCGTCTGGACGGCCGCGCCGACGCTCTGAAACTCTACGTCGGCGGCCTGCCCGAAAAACCGATGCCGCCGTTCCACTACCAGCTGGTCTTTTCGGTGGAAGGCCTGATCAACGAGTATGTGGAACCGGCACGCATCCTGCGTAACGGAAAAATGTTGACTGTCGAACCGCTCACCGAGCCCGAAGAATTTCACATGACCGGATTCGCCCCCCTTGTTGCCTTTCACACTTCAGGTGGAACTTCGACGCTGCCGGAAACGTTCGAGGGTCGGGTCGGAGAATGCTTCGAGAAGACTCTGCGCTATCCCGGACACTTCGACTTGCTCTGCGAGTTGAAGGAGCTGGGATTATTTTCCAGCCAGAAGATGCATGTAAACGGGAGCCAGATCGCTCCGCGGGCGCTAATGTCGAAAATCTTCGAAGGAAAATTCGCCAGCAAGGGGCCGGACGTCTGCATCATGCGGCTCGAAGCCCACGAATCGGTTCGCACACCCGGCGTGCGCGGACTTCTGGGCGCGCGTCTGCAAGGGCGGACGCCACTTTCATCCTGGTCGATCACTACGACCCCAAAACCGACATGAGCGCAATGATGCGCACAACAGCTTTCCCTGCCTCCATCGTGGTCCAAATGCTGGCCTCGGGAGCGATTGCCAAGCGGAGCGCCGTTCTGCAGGAACGCGACGTTCCCGCGGATTTGTTTCTGGCGGAAATGGAGAAGCGTGGCATCCGCATCCAGTACTCGATTCAATAGAAGATCTTCAGCAGCAACGTTGCAGGGATAAAGGTTCTGCCCTGCATGGTCGCGGAACGCCTGTCAACGGCTTAAAGATACGACGAATGCCGTTTGCTGCAGCCTTTGGGCCTGTCACCTTTGACCTGTGGCCTGTCACCGGTCTCCGCTGAGGTGCCCTGAACCCGCATCGACTTGTACACTTCTCCAACACAGTGCCCGAAAGCTACCCTTCCCTAACACGGAGGATTCTTGCGCTACCTCGATCGCATGCAACCGCTGGCACTAGTGGCTCTACGTCTGACGCTCGGCATCATCTTCATCGCCCATAGCTCCCATAAGGTCTATGGCCATCTCCACGACTACGCGAGCTTCATCGGCGGTCTCGGTGTGCCTGCGTGGCTTGGATATGTTTCGGCGTTCACCGAATTTCTGGGTGGCATTCTGCTGATCCTGGGATCGCTCACCCGGATCGCGGCCTTCGCACTCCTTATCGACATGATTGTGGCAATAGCCAAGGTCCACTGGAAGCACGGACTCATGGGCAACGGCGGCTACGAATTTCCTCTCGCCCTGGCGACAATTGCGTTCGCATTGATTTTCTTCGGTGCGGGCCCCATCTCAATCGATGCCATTCGCGCTGGCAGGAGTTTCAGCGGGAACAAATCAAAGTAGTCTGGCCCTCCCGGCCTAAGCTCACCAAAATATATCGTGTCTAGACATAACAGGTAGACATCGAGCTGATGTCATCATCCCTTTGTTCTTGTCGTGCTAACCCTCGACACCCAGCACTCTTCGGCAGCGTACAAGACCGACCGACCGTTTCCACTGTCTCGAAACCCGCGCCCAGAGCGCGTTTCCGCGCCTCCCGTCAAAAGAAAAGTTTGGACGTTATCGGCCGCTTCACTTAAAATCGCGCGCCATCGATGCCACCTCGCTTTAAACCCGTTCCTCAAAATCGATTACAGCCATTAGCAAGGAGAGTGCAGCATGAGGTGTGAGAAGTCTCTCTTTTCCTCTGTGGTATTCGTGTGCGTCGCGTTGCTTGCGACGTTCGCTCAAGGACAGTCGACGCCGAAAGCCCGACTCACCATTCGGCAGATGGCGAAACGCGCACCGCAGCAGGCTATCGCGGCTGCACCTCTGGCCGCCGCATCCACGCCCGGCCTTCCAACCTGGCGTTTCAGCGTCCATTCCGATCGCGACGGCAATAATTACACCGGCGTCATGGTCGGCAAGAATCCGTTCAATGAGGACTCCGGCCGCACCAGTGTTGCCACTCAGATCGTTCCCATCATTTTCAAGACCCACACCGTGGGCACAAGCGTAGACGCCAACGCGATCATTGCAACCACGCCGGGTGACAACACCTTCAACCCGACCCAACCCGATCCGGCCTGCCTCGGCTCGCGTAATAACAACCCGCTGCGTCTGTTCCAGCAGTCCCCAATCTTCCAGTCTGCTGATTTCAACTATGGCGGAACAGACGTCGGACGCACACAGACCACCGACGCATTTCAACGCGCCAACTTCTGGAAGGTAGTCAATCGCGAGGACTATCACGTCACGCTCGGGCCGGTCTCGAATTTCAACGCAATCATGGTCGATGTTCCGGCGGCGAACGGCCTCGCGCTCGCAACCACCGCTCTCGGGCCCCCAGCTTTCTGCGCTCCCATGGCGATCGTGGACGCCAACCTGTTTGATCTGTTCATCAACACCAATATTCTCCCCGCGTTGGCCCCGCACGGTGTGAATCATGGCACCTTCCCGATTTTCCTGCTCTATAACGCCGTGTTGTCGGATGGCGATCCCACCAACCTGCTCAACTGCTGCATCCTCGGATACCACGGCACCGGGAATAACGACTCAACCGCGACCTACTCGCCGATGGACTTTGACTCCACGGGACTTTTTGGAGTTTCGGGCCTGGATATCGCCACCGCATCGCACGAAGTGGCCGAATGGATGGATGATCCGTTTGGCAACAACCCGACCCCGGCGTGGGGACACACTGGACAAGTGCCGGGATGCCAAGGCAACCTCGAGGTGGGCGATCCGCTAAGCGGCACCGAAGCCCCACGCATCATCATGCCGAACGGCTTCACCTACCACATTCAGGAGCTAGCGTTCTTCTCGTGGTTCTACAGTGCGCGCTCTACGGGAGTGAGCGGCTGGTTCTCTGACAATGGCACGTTCCTCACGAACGCGGGTCCACCCTGTCAGTGAAGCAGTAGGCATCTGCAGGTAATTAAGGAGCAGCTCACGGGCTGCTCCGATTTTTTCTGCCGGACTCAGTCTCAGGTTCCCGCCTTACTTTTTCGTCCGCGATCTCTCGAATCACCATGACCAACAACAGCGACCTGGATGGCATCAGAGAAGTTGCGATTTGCCTTCCACTTCGTGGTGTTGTGCGGCATGCATTTGGGGCTTCTGTAGATAGCCCTACGGTCAATGCCGCAGATCGCTAATTCTTCGAAAGCCCTTTGGGATGCGAACGTGTCGGAATCAGTACTAAGCGCGGTCGAACAGGTCAAGTCGATCTGGGATATGGGCGGTTTGACATGGCGGGAACTTTTGGCCCGTGCATGGAGCGGAATGAGCAAGAACGACCTGCTCAATCGCGGATACGAATTGGCCTACAACTTCTTGCTAGCTGTTTTCCCGATGTTATTGTTTCTGGTCGCGCTGCTCGGAGCTTTTGCATCTGCGGGAAAGTTGCGCGGCGACCTGTTCTTTTACCTGCAGCAATTACTTCCTCCTGCGGGTTACAGCGTTATCGTAACCACCCTGCGTGAAGTCATGAAGAACTCGGCCAGTGGCAAGTTGACGTTTGGCTTGTTGTTCGCGCTTTATGCCGGCTCGGGAGGCATGACGCAGCTGATGTCAACCCTCAACGCGGCGTACGAGGTGCACGAAGGCCGGTCCTGGATCGTGGTCCGGTTGATTTCCATCGCGCTCACGATCGCGATGTCGATCCTTATCATCATGGCTCTCCTGCTGGTTCTTGGCGGAGGGTCAGTTCTGCAGTATCTGGGCGGTGCGCTCGGACTGAGCACGGTGGTGCTGATCGCGGCCAAAATCCTGCAATGGATTTTGGCACTAGCCTTTGTTGTGATCGCTTTCGCCGTCATTTACTACTTTGCTCCGGACGTGAAAGAGCGCCATTGGTACTGGATCACGCCGGGATCGGTGATTGGCGTTGTGTTGTGGGCCCTGGCATCGGCGAGTCTCCGCGCGTACCTGCACTTCTTTAATACCTACAACCGAACCTACGGATCGCTCGGAGCGGTCATGATTCTGATGCTGTGGTTCTATGTAACCGGCCTGGCGTTCCTGATGGGCGGCCAACTGAATTCCACCATCGAACATGCGGCGGCCGAGCACGGACATCCGGAAGCCAAGGCGCCAGGACAGAAAGCGGCATGATCCTTTCAACGCAGGGTGAATTCTGCACTCGTCGGGCCGCAGCTAGACAATCTCCCCTACAGAGTCTTCCCCCTTCGACCCGCACCTGCTAGCCTTTGCACGGCGGCATTTACGTCCAAACCCATTCCACTTACGCTCATCCAACAAATATGAGTCGCTCTCCACGGCTCAAGGGGAGGGGATTATGCGCAAAGCTCTCATCGGCATTGGCATTTTTATCGTGGTGGTGATTGCAGGTCTCCTGATTTTCGCGGCGACTTTCGATGTAAACCGCTACCGGGGCACAATTCAGTCGCAACTCGAGCAGCACCTGGGCAGGCAGGTTGCCTTGGGAGACATGCATCTGAGCCTTTTTCCTCCGCGATTTCGCGTAGCGAATCTCGCGGTCAACGACGATCCGCAATTCAGCAAGGACGTCGCCTTCGTGAAGGCGCAAGCTCTCGAGGTCTCCGTTAAGCTCATGCCTTTGCTGCACAAAGATGTGCAGATCGAATCGATCAATCTGCAGCGACCGGTGGTGAATCTCATCAAGAATTCGGCTGGAACGTGGAATCTCGCGTCGCTCGGACAGAACCAAAAGGCGCAGCCGGCATCGGGAGATGAACAGCAATTCTCGCTCGGTGCATTGATGATCACCGACGGGCAGATTTCGGTGCTCGACCAGGCAAAGAGCAAGACGCCATCCCTGTACGACCACATCGACGTCACGCTAAAGAACTTCTCTCCGAAGTCTGCGTTCACCGTCGACGCGGCCATACGACTCGCCGGATCTTCGCAAGAAGCGAAGCTGAGGGGCGAGGGCGGCCCTATTGTGAGCGGCAATCCGACGGTGACTCCCTTTCACGGTACGTTGAGTCTGAAGCAGATCGGACTGGCCGACTTCGCGAAGTTCATGAATTCACCGGCCCTCCAAGGTACAGATGGAATCATCAGTGGAGAAACCAAGATCAGCAGCCAGTCAGGAAAGTTGAACGCACAAGGCCACACAGAGATTCAGAATGCCAAGGTGCGCGGTATGGAATTAGGATTTCCAATTACGGCGCAGTACGATCTGACAGATGATCTCGCTGCCGACATGCTCAGCATCCAGAGCCTGCTCCTCAAGTTAGGTTCGACTCCGTTGGAGCTGAGCGGCACGGTAAATTCCAAACCCACTCCGGCGCTTCTTGATATCAAGGCCAAGGCAAACAACGTCTCCATCGCAGAGGCGGCGAAGCTGGCGGCTGCCTCGGGTACTGCCCTTTCGCAAGGGACAACGGCTACCGGCAACATGAACCTCAACATTCAGGCTAGTGGACCGGCAGACAAACCTGCGCTCAACGGAACGATCACAGGAAGCAACATTCAGCTGAGCGGCAAGAGCATCGCGCAACCGATTCAGATTCCGTCGGTCAACATGAATCTGACACCATCTCAGGTGCAGTCGAACTCTTTCAACGTGGTTTCGGGCGGCACCACGCTGAACACTCAGTTCACAGTGCGCAATTACCAATCTCCGTCTCCCACTGTGGATGCGACTGTGCGCGCGCCGAACGCACAGCTGCCGGCCATCCTCGCGATGGCAAAGGCCTACGGTGTCACTTCCCTCGACAAATTAAGCGGTGAAGGCACTTTGAACCTGAATATGAAAGCAGTGGGACCGGTGAAGTCCTTGAGTTCCGCCGAAATCATGCGCGCACTCAACGGCACCGTGGACCTGAACTTCAACAACGTGAAGTATTCGGGCGCCAATATCAGCCACGAACTTTCCACGATCGCGGGATTTCTGAATCCGAATGCCGGATCGCAATCGACTGGCGGAGTTACGAACATTTCGAAGGTGACCGGCAACATTCAAGTAAGGAATGGTCTGGCGCAGACGAACAACCTGAACGCCGTGCTCGATATTGGCAACGTCGCAGCGGTGGGAACTGCCAATCTGGTGGATGAGACTTTGAACCTGCGCGTCACGGCGGTTCTCTCGCAAGCGGCCACGCAGAAGGCTGGGGGCAACAGCGTAGGCGGTTTCATGCAAACAGCGTTAGCCAACAACCAGGGAGAACTGGTGGTGCCTGCGCTGGTCACGGGGACATTTTCGAATCCGAAGTTTTCTCCCGACATGCAGCAGATTGCGCAGATGAAGCTGAAGGGACTGGTTCCAAACCTGCAGAATCCGGGCTCAGTCGCAGGCGCTCTGCAGGGTCTGCTGGGCGGGCCGAAGACCACCCCGAACGGAAACGGTGCGCAGAATCAGCAGCAGCAGGATCAGCAGAACAATCCCCTGCAGCAGGTTCTCGGAATTTTGGGCAAGAAGAAAAAGCCGCAATAGTGGCGGTGCGGGTCAGTAGGCTTTGGACGTTGAACGGCGCAAGCGCGCTCCGCCAAAGACAGACGACACTCAACTCGCACGGGGTTTGAAGTGATACACGACATCCTGTTTTGAAGGGATGGGCACGCCATCCCGAGTGGCGGGATGGAAGCGCCAGCTTTCGAGCGCTGCCAGAACCTTGCCGTCGATGGCCGGTCCCATGCTCTTCACAACCGCTTTGCTGACGATGGCCCCGGCCTCGTCAATCGTGATCTCAATCACCACGTTCCCTTCCGCAATTCCCAACAAGTCTTCGGCATTGACTCGGGGCTCGGAAGTGACGGCGGGCAGTGCAGGACGAACTTCTTCGCCGCCGAAGGCTCCATCCGAGAGCGAGCCGTAAGGCGAGCCGGCGGTGGGCGAAGGTGCCGCGGCGATTTCGGTAGCGCCGATGTCTTCGGCTTTGGAATCCTCGCGCGAACGCTGCGGCTTTTGCCAGACGATGCGCTTCTTGGCGACCGCATCTTTGGAGTTCGAGGCGAGGGCGGAAGTGCCCGAAGCCCAATAAAGATGGGTGACGTTGGATCCATGGACTCCGCCCAGAACCGAAGTAGGGGCCACAAAGATGGGGGTGCGTCCCCGCAGGATGACCATAAAAAGGATCACATGGACGGCGATCGAGTACGGAAGCGGTCGGCGAGCCCGCCAATTCCCACCTAAGGCTCGCGGCTCGAAAATATCCCATCGATCGGGCATGAGAATTTAGACGAACAACACAGCAAAGCGTCGCATGGGCAGGGACTCGAAATCCAGTGTCTTTTTTAGTCTTCTGTAACCTCTCCGAAAAACACTTCTCGCCGGCGAAGCCATAACTCGTAGGTCATTGACCCACAGGGATGTACTAGCGATTTCGCTTTCACCGTGGCGTTTTGCTACGGTGAGCCTAGTAAGTTCAGGTTTGGCGGGATGACGGCTCGAGGGATTCCCAGCGTAAGCAAGAACTGACTGACAAACTATCCTCCAGGGGGTTCTCAATGTTATTTCTTGGCGTCTTTTTTCTTGGTTTGTGGCTGGTCGGTCTCGTCACTTCTTACACCATGGGCGGATTCATCCACGTGCTCGCGATTCTGGCCTCGATGGCCCTCCTCAGCTGCATGATCCGCGGGGGCAACTCCAAGCGTCTGGCGGAGTTAACGGCGTCCAGCGACGCCTCCGGCGCTGCAAATCCGGAATAGTTTCCCGGGGTCGCACCCGCTGCAACACGACCCTCCCCATCGCATCTGCCCGTGGATTCTTAGCTCCCGAGAGCCAGGGACGAAACGCCGAACCTGGCGTTTCGTCCAAAAGTTCGGCCCCAGCCTTCCAAACGCTTCGATCTGTCTATCCGCGATGTAGCACCTCGTAGAACTAGCTCGCAATTCTAGGGTCAATTCCGTATAGCTCCCCAAAAGGCAAGCTGAAATTATCCAAGGCTGGCCTTCGTCTCCGCCCAGAAATCAAAAGAAGCCCGCTGCAGCCAAACAAATGCAATCTGCAAAAATTGTCCTGTGCGTGGACGACGATCCCGAAACCCTGAAGGTCCGAAAACTCTTGCTGGAGAACAGCGGGTATTCGGTGATGACCGCAACATCCGGGCAGGAGGCCTCGCGAATACTTTCGCAAGAAAAGCGAGTGGACCTAGTCCTCTTGGACTACCTGATGCCGGGCATGAATGGCGATGAATTGGCCGAGGGCTTGCGAAAGCAGTATCCGGATTTGCCCCTGATTGTGGTATCCGCCGTTGGCCAGCTTCCTGTTTCGCTTCTGGAGTCGACCAATGCGCGCGTCCAGAAAGGCCAAGATCCTGAGTTCTTGCTGCAGACCATCGCGGCAGTGTTAGCCAATCCCGAAAAGAAGTTACCGAGTGAGAGCCGGCCACCGAAGAAGATCGTTCTTTGCGTGGAGGACGAGAAGGCTCAGTTGAAGATGCGCAAGATGCTGCTCGAGTCAGCGGGCTTCCAAGTAATAGAGGCGCAATCGGCACGCTTGGCTATGGAGGCCTTCCGGTCCTCGCACGTGGATGCCGTAGTGATGGATTACTGGCTTTCGGGGCAGAACGGCACAGCCCTGGCGGAAGAAATGAAAACGATGCGCCCGCGAATTCCGATCGTCATGCTGTCAGGCTTTGCCTCACTGCCAGGCGAAGAGGCGATCGTCGATTCGTGGTTGCGCAAGGCGGAAGTAGAACCGGAAGATCTGATCCATGAATTGACCAGACTCATTGCATTGCGAGCCACACCGCGTCAGGCCGAGAAATCTTGACGATCACGACTTCGAAGTCCCGATCGCCGATCTGCTTTGCTGCTTTGCGCAAACGCGTCTTTCTGCATTTTCTTATTCCCTTCTTCGCGAGCTTTGCATGGGCCCGCGCCGCGCAAACCTACGGGCCTTCTCCCAACGAAAATCCAGTAAAGCAACTGACCTTGCAGCAGTTGGGCGAAGTGGAAGTCACTACCGCGTCAAGAACGCCCGAACAGGTGTGGAAGACAGCCGCTGCCATCTACGTGATCACGAGCGAAGATATAGCACGCTCGGGTGCAACCACCATCCCCGAGGTATTGCGCCTTGCGCCCGGCGTCGAAGTGGCGCGCATCGACAGCAACAAGTGGTCGATCGGCATCCGCGGGTTCGGAAGTCGCCTTTCGCGTAACGTTCTGGTTCTGATTGACGGAAGAACGGTCTACACGACGCTGCTGGCTGGCACGTACTGGGAAGTGCAGAACGTCATGCTGGAAGATGTGGATCGCATCGAAGTGATTCGCGGTCCTGGCGGCACGATCTGGGGTCCGAATGCGGTGAACGGCGTGATCAACATCATTACCATGAGTAGCAAGGACACGCATGGAGCTCTAGTCAGCGCAGGCGGGGGAAGCGTCGACCGCGGCTTTCTCGACGCGCGCTATGGCTCCGGATCCGGCAACTTTCACTATCGGATCTATGCCATGGGCTTCGATCGCGGACCCGAGTTTCATGCGAACCGCGACAACTACGACGAGTGGCGCGCGGCGCAAGGCGGCTTTCGCATGGACTTCACGCGCGGCGACCACGACGCTTTCACCGTGCACGGTGACATTTATGGCGAGGGCGCGGGAGAGAGCGTAACCGCTGTCACCTATACAGCACCCTACTCCCAAATTCTGAATGGGACCGCGCGACTCGCTGGCGGGAATCTGGTTGCGCGCTGGCAGCACACGCAGGGTGAAGGCAAGGATTTTCAAGTCCAGTTCTTTTATGATCGCTCCAACCGCCACGAACCCAACTTCACGGATATCCGCGACACCTACGATCTGGATTTCCTCGATCGTTTCCGACTACCGGCGCGGCAACAGATTGCATGGGGCTTCGGCGCCCGGCTCAGTTCTGGCGAGAATCCCACTGTGGTCTCGGGCCTGTATTTTCTTCCGGAGAGCAGAAGCGACGAGCTTTTCACAGGATTCTTCGAAGACGAGATCGGCCTGGTGCGCGACCGGCTCTCGCTCTCGGTGGGAACGAAACTGCTGAAGACGAATTACACCGGTCTGCAGTGGCAACCCGGTGCCCGCCTGACGTACACGCCATCTACGCGACAGACATTGTGGGCCGCGTTCACTCATGCCGTGCGCACGCCCTCAGCTGCGGAGCGAGCCTTTTACCTCACAGGATTTATCGGTGTTCAACCCGGCGGTTTGCCCTTCTTCGCGCGCTTCAGCGCAAACCCGAATTTCGGTTCTGAAGAACTGAACAGCTACGAGCTGGGCTACCGGCAACTGCTGAGTCAAAAGATATTCTTTGATGTTGCCGCCTTTTATAACCACTACAACAACCTGTTCAGCGAAGACATCCTCGGCGCCCCTTTCGTGGAGGACTCCCCGGCTCCCACCCACCTGCTCTTGCCCGCCGAGTTCGGCAACGGACTGCATGGAACGACCAAGGGGGTAGAGATCTCGCCGGAGTGGCGGCCTCTTTCGTTTTTGCGGTTGCGATCGTCGTACTCGTTCCTGCAAATGCGGATCAACAAGAACGCGAACTCACTGGACATCGGCAGCGGTCCGTCCATTGAAGGCTCGAGCCCGCGACATCAGGTCACCGCGCAAACGGATATCGCCTTCACGAAGGCACTTAACCTCAGTCTCGACTACCGATATGTCAGCGCTTTGGCAGCGCTCCATATTCCTTCTTATTCCACCGGCGATGTTCGGCTGGGATGGAAAGCTTTTCCGTCGATTGAGCTATCGATCGTAGGGCAGAACTTGCTGCAACCACGTCATTTTGAATTTGCGAGCGACCCGGGACCGAATGTCGGAATCAAGCGAAGCGTTTACGGCAAAATAACCTGGCAACAGTGAACACCGGCACCACACTTCTAAGTCTGGCCCCCCGGGCGCCATCCAGCGCGCTCGCAAAGCTTCCACGTTGCAAATTGATCTGTCGAACGCTGTTGATTTTCAGCGCTTCTCTTTCTTGGGCGCAGGGCCCTCGCCCAACCGTACCGCAGGTCGAAGCGGCCTATCTCTACAATTTCGGGAAATTCGTCACCTGGCCCCCGGACCGCACCACCGATGCAGATCAGTTCCGGATTTGCGTTCTGGGCAAGGATCCCTTCGGCAGCGTGCTCGACTCCACTGTAGCGGGAGAGCTAATCGGCGGGCGGCAGATTGCCGTCCGGAGAATCACGCACGTTCAGCAAGCGGCACCGTGCAACATTCTTTTCGTCAGCGCCTCCGAAGAAGACAACCTGCCCCCTGTCCTGGACGAAGCCAATCGGATGCACATTCTCACTGTCAGCGACCTTAAGCGATTCGCCCAGCGCGGAGGCGTGATCGGACTGAGCGTGCAAGAAGAACGCGTGCGCTTCGAAGTCAACCGCAAGGCCGCGGAGAGATCTCATCTCCAACTCAGTTCCGAGCTTCTGAAAGTTGCGTTCAAGGTGATTGATAAAGACGAGGCCGGCAAGTAAATGGCAACGGTACAGACCAGTTCGATTTTGCGGCGTCTCACGATCATGAACATGCTCGTGAGTTTTGTCGCGCTGGTGCTGGCGTGTGCCGGCTTCTTCGCCTATGACCAGATCACTTTCCGGCAGGATATGGTCCGCACCCTGTCCGCACAAGCGCAACTCATCAGTTCGGCAAGTGTGTCGTCTATCGTTTTTGATGATCCCCAAACCGCAGCCATTACAGTGTCCGCCCTGAAGAGCGCGCGCAACATCAAATCGGCGGCGATCTTTGATGCCGATCATAAAGCGCTGGCACAGTATTCCCGGGATCCCCTGGATCAGGTGGCGACCGTACCGCCCTTTCCGCCGAACCACCTCGAGGAACACTGGTTCCGCGACCGGCATTTGACCCTTGTTCGGCAGATCGTTTCGGAAGGAAAGACAATCGGTTACGTCTATTTGCGCGCAGACTTACGGGAAATCAATCAGCGCTTCAATCGCTATGCCTTGATCGCGTTCGGCGTCCTGGTCATTTCACTGCTGGCGGCCATTCTCGTATCGTCACGGTTTCGCGAATCAGTCGCCCAGCCGATCGTGGAACTCGCCGAAACGGCGCAAAAGGTAACTCGGGACAAGGACTACAGCATCCGGATGGCGCAGGTGCGACAAAAGGATGAGCTCGCAGTGCTGGTCGACTCTTTCAACGAGATGTTGAAAGAACTGCAGAAATCGCACGATGAACTGGAGCAACGCGTCCAGGAACGCACGCGCGAGCTACTCGTCGCCAACCGGGAATTGGAGGTGTTTTCCTACAGCGTTTCCCACGATTTGCGGGGACCGCTGGACACTCTTAACGGGTTCGCCTATGTGCTGCTGAAGCAATACGGCGCAGGACTGGACGAACAGGCACGCGACCTCATCGAGCACATCCGCACGAGCGGAAAGCGCATGACAGAATTGATCGACGATCTCCTGAATCTGTCTCGCGTTACTACCAGTGCGATGCGTTCCGAAAAAGTAGATCTGGCAGCAATGGCGCGTTCGTTCGTGGATGAATTGTGCAGCACGGAGCGCGGCCGGATGGTGGAGTTTGTCGCTCCCGAACACGAGGAGGCGCTCGGCGATCCGCATCTCCTGCGCATTGTGATTGAAAACCTGTTGCGCAATGCGTGGAAATACACGTCGCACCATCCCGCGGCGCGAATTGAGTTCGGCCGGCGCGAGGATGCCAGCCGTACAGTTTACTTCGTGAAGGATGATGGAAGCGGATTCGACGCCAAGTCTGTAAGCCGGCTCTTCAAACCCTTTCAACGGCTCCACTCGACTGACGAATTCCCCGGGCACGGCATTGGCTTGGCAACCGTCAAGCGGATCATTCAGAAACATGGTGGTGAGATCTGGGCCGAGGCCGAGGTGGAGAAGGGTGCTTGTTTCTATTTCACGCTGGGAACCAACAAGATAACTCGCCCCAGCACTGCTAACTGAAGGATAGAGTGGGAGCAATACCCACGACGACGGACATAGCGAGAAGTCTCTGGCGGGAAGCCACCACTACACCTAGTTGCGCCCGTGCATCAGCCAGGGAGTTCTCGCCTCAAATCGAGCGCAGGCTGTCGAGCGGCTCGGCGGATGCCGCGCGGGTCGCGGGAAGTGCAGAGGCGAGCAGCACCGTGAGCATCATGGTTCCAACCGCCGCGATATAAATGCGCGGATCGGTCGCACTCACCTCGAACAGGAACGAACTAACGAGTCGTGACAGAGCCACCGAACCCACCACCCCGAGAACGCAGCCGGCGAATGCCAGCTTTGCACCCGAGGTAAGTACGAGTTGGGCGATGCCTGCCCGCTGGGCGCCGAGGGCAATTCTGATCGCAATCTCCTGGGTGCGCAGCGAAACGGAGAAAGCGACCACAGCGTAAATTCCGGTGACGACCAGCAGCAGAGCACCCAGGGCGAACCCGGTGATGAGGCTGGTGTTGAAACGCCTGGGCGCTTCTATATTCGCAATCGCGTCGTCCATGGTCTGGACCTGTTCAAGCGCGAGCAGCGGGTCAATCTCTGCGATGCTCGTCCGCAGAGTTTTCGTCATCTGCTCGGCGGGCAATGCGGAGCGCAGCGTGATAAATCCGCCCGCAGCATCGGTTAGCTTTCCGGATGGATCAGGACTGGTTAGCAAGGTGGGTTGTTCCACCGGGCTATACCACTG